>ERZ650312.230-NODE-230-length-30520-cov-7.839915_pt1 | contig 30520 bp, 30 predicted proteins | sample MGYA00376248_ERZ650312 | MGnify/ENA primary metagenome ERZ650312 (study PRJEB26733, sample SAMN07839316) | wastewater metagenome | biome: urban; feature: wastewater treatment plant; material: waste water | place: USA: North Carolina | collected 2016-07-28 ... | reverse complement strand
TGGACAGTAATGAACAGACCTTTCAGCATTTCAGCGCTGAGCAGAACCCTGAAATATATGTGCAGAATGACACATCTATTACACGAACAGCAGCTTTAGCACCATCGATTCCTAAATCAAAAAATATTGAGCAGCGCAAAATACAAACAGGGTCACATCCCTCTATGCAGCCTTATACATTCGAGAAAATCATATGAGCTTTGCACAACTTCAAGTGAATCAGAAACAGTGGCGTTTGGCAGGACAGCGCTTAATTGAAATGGCGATTGCTGAATTTTTATATGAAGAAATTATTCAAGTGACCGATTTAAAGGACAATCGTTACCAGCTGACGTTGGATGATCAAACCTATACTTTTAAAGCACAAAACTATTTATTGGGACATTGGCAGATTGAGGAGGGTTCAGTACGTGAGTTGAGCGTGGTTGAAGACCTGCCTGCATGGAACTTACATACTTTTATTCGCGCGTTTTCAAATCAAACCGAAGTGAAGCCTTTTACCAAGGCATATCTCATCAAAGAAATGAACAATACGTGGTTAGCCGAGGCGCATTTATTTGATGAAAGTCGTTTAAGCAGTGAAGCAGCATTGACGGCATCACATCATGAAATTGAAGGTATGCTCCGTGGTCATCCGTGGTTGATTATGAGCAAAGGTCGTATGGGTTTTGGTTATGACGACTACTTAAGTGCCGCTCCTGAACTTTCACCAACGGTCAAAGTGCTGTGGCTCGCGGTGCATCGTGATTTGGCAGAGTTCCGTTCTACCGAGGAGTGGCAAGCAGGGAGACTTTATCAACATGAGTTAAGTGCAGAAGAACTCGCAAATTTTGAACAAAAATTACATGAGAGAGGTTGCTCTTGTCGTGATTATTTCCTCATTCCAGTACATGCATGGCAGTGGCATCAATGGTTAGTGCCAACTTATGCCAATGAAATCGTGGATCAGCGCATTATTGAACTAGGCGTTGGGCAAGATGACTATGTACCTATGCAGTCGATTCGCACGCTTTGCAACATCAGTCAGCCTGAGCGTCATTATGTCAAATTACCTGTCAGTATCTTCAATACTGCGGTGTATCGTGGGTTGCCGTCTAAACGAAACTTAGCAGCTCCAGCCGTCACAGCTTGGTTAAAGCAGATTCAATCTCAAGATCCAGACTTAAAACAGTCAGGCGTTGCATTCTTAGGTGAAGTGGCAACTTTGACTATTCATCAGCCATGTTTTGATCAGATTGAAGGTGCGCCGTATCAGTTTAAAGAACTGTTTGGATGTTTGTGGCGTGAAAGTGTAGATCCAGTGATTGGAACAGGTGAACAGGCACTTTCTCAAGCGGCTTTATTACATCGAGACATCAACGGACAGTCGATATTAGCCGTGTTGATTCAGGCGTCGGGTTTGAGTCCATTACAGTGGTTAAAACGCTTTGCGGAAGTCTCTGTCACTCCACTCTTAATCTGCTTGTACAAATATGGCTTGGCTTTTTCTCCACATGGGGAAAATACCATGCTTATTCATGCCAATGGCGTACCGCAGAAAATGGTACTGAAAGACTTTATTGATGATGTCAATTTGGTTGATGAGGACTTTCCAGAATTGGCCAGTTTACCTATCGAAGGACAAATTTTACTGCGTCATCCTGCGCATGAACTCAGTCATTTTATTTTCACTGGGCTGTTTATGGTGCATTACCGTTATATCTGTAATGTATTTTTACAAGACTACCCTGAGCATAGCGAAGTTGAATTTTGGCAAACCATTTCATTGGTCATTGATACTTTCCATCAGGCGCATCCAGAGTTGGCAGAACGCATTGAAAAATTTGCCATGTTTAGAGCCGAATTTGAAAAAATTTGTTTAAACCGAGTGCGTCTATTTACCACAAGTTATAACGATGAAGCAGAACGTCCTGTCCCGGTATTTTTAGATCCAATTGCCAATCCTGTCAGCCCTGAAACCTTAAAACGATGGTCAGAGCAGGTATCTAAATCAACTGACGATACAACCACAAAGCGTATCGCATCATAAAAAACCAAAAAATTTAGCAGGCTACCATATGAAAACACTTTCACAGCAACTTCCCGATTTTTACGAATACTATGAGAATGAGACGCAATTTTACTTGCGCCAAGTACAGTATCCGCAGGACTTAGCACTGTTACATAAATGGATGCATGAGCCTCATGTTATTCCACAGTGGCAGCTGAATAAGTCTGAAATTGATCTCGCGGTGTATTTTGAAAAAATGCTGGCCGATGACCATCACCGTTTGTTGATCGTTGGGGTGGATGGGCAGGATGTGGGTTATACCGAAATCTATGAAGGCAAGCGTGACCGTCTAGGACGCTATTACGATGGTGATGATTTAGACCTTGGTTGGCACTTACTGTTCGGTGAAAAGTCGGCTTTTGGCAAAGGCTACTTGCGTCCAGTAATGCGGCTATTAGGTTTTTATATTTTTGAAAATGCACCTTCCGACAAAATTGTCGGGGAGCCTGACCATACGGTTAAACCCTATGCCGCAGTGGTCGAAGAAATGTGCTATGAGGCGCAGCGCTTGATCCCGATGCCTGAAAAAACGGCCATGTTGTATTACTGCTTTAAACAAAAATTCTATGAAAAATTTGGAGGGTATTTAACTGATTCAAATGCATTTATGCAAAACCATAACCCACTCAATAGGACTGAGGAACTTACATGAGCTATAGCTCAGAACATATACAAATCATGGACATGCGCTTTTCGGCGCATGTCACTGTCGCTGAATTTGAACAATGGCTCAGTCAAGTCGAACGTTTTTTCTTAAAAAAACAGCACTTTGTTTTGGTCATGCAAACCGATATCGGTACGGAATTTCCTGAGGAATACCGTCAACTGCAAGCGGTTTGGTACAAAAAATACAAACAACTTTTTTTTCAATACTGCTTGGGTCTGGTTCGAATTGCACAAGACCCAACCGATCAACAACGACTGAATACACCTTCACTGCATGCTGCATGGCGGGTGCCTTACTACGTCACACTTGATCATTCTGATGCACTGCAATGGGCAGTGCAGAGGTGGATATGCAAAACCTAAATACACAAAGAGCAACACGCCAAATCTCAGCTTTGAGCTTAGCCGTTGTCATTGTTTTATATCTGGCACATGCCTTGCCTTTGTATTTTTACAATGTGGCATTGCCCGCTATTTTGCGACATCAGGGGGTAGATTTACGTTGGATTGGAATGCTGTCGCTGCTTTATATTCCATGGGCGTTTAAGTTTTTATGGGCACCACTCATTGACCGACTTTATATCAAGAAGTTAGGTAAACGAAAAACATGGTTGCTCTTTACACAAGTAGCCCTAGTACTTGGGGTATTGGCCTTGGCATTTACCCAGTTCTCTTCCGGACTGGTGGTGTTTGTTGTGATTGGCTTGTGGATTTCAAGCTTTGCGGCGACCCAAGACATTGCCATAGATGGTTATACCGTAGAAACCTTTTCAGCGTCTGAGTATCGCCTAGGCAGTATGGCTCAGAGTATAGGGGTCGCTTTGGGGAGTATGTTGGGTGGTGCAGCAACATTATGGCTATACCAATATTACGGTTGGGAAAGCGCATTGGTGTGTTTAGCACTCATGACCGCTTTGACTATGTTTGCTGTTTTTTATATTCAAGAAAATGCAAACGAACAGGCAAATATTGTCAAACAAGCGCCTAGCTTAATCCGTGCTTTTAAACGACCAGAGATTTTATCTGCCTTGGCCCTGATCCTGTGTTATCGCGTGGTAGAAGCACCGGCAATGGCGATGCTCAATCCAATGCTGATTGACCAGAAATGGACGCTTGCCCAAATTGGGGTGCTGATGTCTGTGATTGGAGCAGGTGTGGGGTTGCTCGCTGCTGTGAGTGCCGCATTTTTATTGAAAAAAATTCAGGCTACACAGTTGCTCATTTGGGCGGGGTGGTGCCGAACAGCATTGTATGGGGCGATTGGCGCAGCCATTATTTTGGGTTGGTTAAACCAGTGGCATCTGCTCTTGGGGGGATTTGTCATTGTTATGCTTGCGATTCGTTATGTCGCGATGACTTCGTTATATGCCTATTTCATGCAAAGCAGTTCCAAAGAACAGGCAGGCACTGATTTCACCATTTTAGTGTGCTTTGAGCTACTGGTTTATTTCATCGGGGGAGCCGCATCGGGCTTTTTAGCCAAAGCACTTGGCTATGGCAATTTTTATGTGGTGTTGGCGGTTGCGTCTGTAGTCAGTGTACTACTGAGCCAATACATCATTGCACGTCATCAAAAAACTCAACAAAAACTGTTGAATCAAGAAATTTAATAAAAGGAAAAAGAAATGAACCGTTTTATGTTACCTATGCAGTTGACTTGTTTAACACTGGCTGTATGTACACAGTTATATGCTCAAGATAACGTTGTAACAAATTCAGCAAGTCAGACAAGTAGTGTTGGGGTCCAACAAAAAGAAACCACACAACTTGCACCGATTGTGGTGACAGCAACCCGATCCGCAAAGAGTATTGCGGACATTGCGGGCACCGTTTATAGCATTGATCAAGCTGAAATCGAAAAACAGGCCAATGCAGGTCGTTCAACTGCTGACATTATTGGCTTTTTAATTCCTTCATTAACACCAAGTTCAGGCACAACCAGTAACTACGGGATGACCATGCGTGGTCGTGCGGTGCAATACATGATTGATGGCGTGCCTCAGACAGGTTCTCGTGATAGTTCACGTCAGTTGAATAGTATCAGCCCAAATTCGATTGAACGTATCGAAGTGGTATCAGGTGCAAGTAGTATCTATGGTGCAGGTGCGACAGGCGGTATTATCAATATCATTACCAAAAAAGGTAGTGATGATGCACTGAGCTTTGAATCTAAACTCGGTGTGACGTCGGGTGATAATATCCGTAGCGATGCTATGGCATATGAAGCATTCCAATCGGTTGCCTTTAATCAAGGTGATGTGAGTGGTTATTTGGGTGCGAGTTATAACAAACGTGGCGAATTTCAAGATAGTCACGGTGAGCGTATAGGACCTGAAGTTGCACAGACTGATCGTCAAGACACAGAAACTGTCGATGTGAATGGTCGCCTAAGTTGGCAATTTACTGACAATCAAAAGCTAAGCTTTGGTGCGCAATATTATAATGATGAGCAAGATAGTGAGTATGGTCCTGATTATGGTACAGGCTTAGCCGTACTATTTGGTGCGGAGCCGACTTTAGATGCTGTAAAAGGTTTAGATCTCGATACTCAGCCAAGAACCAAACGTTCGAACTTTAATCTGCAATATGAGCATCAAGATTTATTAGGGCAGATATTAAATGCGGAAGCTTATTATCGTTCAGAAACAGGGCGTTTTTATCCAAGTGCAAATTATTTAGCACATTCTGCAATTCCAAGTGGTGGTACATATATCGTAACGCAATCTGAAACTGATATTGATGTATGGGGCGCTCGACTTGCTTTACAAAAAGCCTTTGATCTTGGTAGCCGTAGTCTGAACCTAACTTATGGTATGGATTATGATTTTGAGCAAGGTTCTCAGACTGCACAGCAATATAATCTTGCAACCTTTATGGCGAGTAATGGTTTGACACTCGATCCACAAAATGAATATGTCTTCGGTCCAGATGTTGATACGTCGAAATTTGGTCTTTTCTTACAAACACAATTCGATGTTACGGATCACTTAAATCTACAAGCTGGCATTCGTCATGAGCGTATTGATAGTGAAGTTCAGGACTCGATTCCTTATAGTGAAGCGATGGTTGCAGATGCTATTCCAACATATACACCAGTTGTTTTAAATGGTGGTACGATCAAACATGATGCAACATTATTTAATCTTGGTGCTGTATATCATTTGACGGATGCTCAACAAGTTTTCGCAAACTTTTCTCAGGGCTCAAGTCTACCAGACATTCAACGTATGCTTCGTGATGTACCCGCAAATTTTACTGTGAATAGTCAAACTATTGATCCAATTAAAGTCAATAACTATGAGCTAGGCTGGCGTGTACAAGCTGCAAATGGTTTAAATGCGAGTGTCACCACTTTCTATAATGACTCAGATAAAAGTCTAAAATTTGGACGTCCCAACTACACGATTGAAGTACTAGATACCGATGAGCGCGTTTATGGTGTTGAAGGAAATCTGTCATATCGACTACAGCCAAATTGGACAGTGGGTGGAACCATGGCTTATACCCGCGGACAATTTAAAAATACCGCAGGAAAGTGGCAAGAGCTAGATGCAATCCGTGTTGCACCACTGAAAGGTACAGCATTCTCTGAGTGGCAGTTTAACAACGATATGAGCCTGCGTGTTCAAGCTCTTGCTATTGGTGGTACTGATAAAGCCAAAAAAGATGCGGTAAAGTATGGTTCAACGGTTCCTGCTGAAATCAATGGTTTCGCAACAATGGACGTCATAGCCAATGCCAAAGCAGGTCCAGGTACGGTCGGATTTGGTGTATATAACGTTTGGAATACGGACTACAAATCAGTCTATAGTCAATCGGTGGAGTCAGTTTATGGTGCTATTTCAAGCTTAGCTGCTCAAGGTCGAACCTATGGTTTGAGCTACACATTAAAATACTAATTGCACAATCAGAGGTAGCTTTCAGCTACCTCTTTGCTTTGTAATCTCGCTTTAAGAAATGGTTTAAATAATAAAATGAATAGCAATAACAAAATCTTTATTGCAGGCAGCCTTGCCAATGGTGCCTGTTTTTCAATGATTTTACCTTTACTAGCACCGTTTATTCGGCAACTGGGGCTGACGGAACTGCAAGGTGGAGCATTGGTTTCGGCTGGTGCTTTGGTGATGGCCATCTCAGCTATTTATATTTCTAAACAAACTCAAAAATTCAGCATTTATCAATTGTTAAGTATCGGTTTTATCGGTATGGCGATCACTTGGGGCTTATTTGCGGCGGTACTCAGTTATGGGCTGAGTTATGCCATTTCATTTGCTGCTTTGTTTAGTTTATTGATATTGACCCGTGCCAGTACTGGCTTTTTTATGGCGATGCCACAAATTGCGCTGCAAAGTTATGTCATGACGGCTTTTCAAAGTGAGCAGGAACGTAGCCAGAATATGGCGAAGTTTGGCGCGCTGAACAGTTTAGGCGTGGTGATAGGTCCTTTAGCGACGACATTATTGCTGACATGGAGTATGTTGACACCGTTATGGGGTGCAGTGGCTATTTTAACGGCTATGGCGGCTTGGATTGTACTGGGCTTTCAAAGGAAGCAAGCATCACAGACACAAGAACGGGATGAAACCACAGCTAAATTACAAGACGTGCCTACAGAAAAGCTGCAATGGTCAAAGTTAGGGATTTGGTTATTGCTTGGCTTTAGCTTATATGTCGCTATTGTCACCCTAAATTTAACTGCGGGTTTTTATATCCAAGATCGATTCCATTTCGACACGTATCAGAGTGCAGTGTATTTTTCTCAGTGTTCATTGATTGTGGGGATAGCACTGGTTTTGATGCAACTGGCGATTTCAAAATGGTTTAAATGGTCAATTAAACAATTGCTTTGGGTCGGTCTTGTGACGATGGTTTTAGGTTTATTACTTTCACTGAGTGCCAGCCAGATTTGGACTTTCCAAGCAGCTTATATTTTTTATGGTATCGCCGTGGCCTGCTTAATTCCAGCTTTTACCACGGGGGCAGCCCAAACCGCACCAACCACGCTACAAACTAAAATTGCCAGTTTATGCACAGCTACGCAAGCACTGAGTTTCGTTTTTGCACCGTTGTTAAGTACAGGCTTATATCAGTGGAATCAGCATTTACCCTATTATTTTTTATTGGCGTTGATGACGGGGCTGATGCTGTACTTTAGCTTTAAACACATACAAGCCAACAAGGATCTCAGTAGTGTGGCATGAGATCCTTTATTGATGGTGTTTAACCAAGAAGATAAACGACAGCGTGAATTAAACTTGGGCCAAACAGCACCATGAAAATACCGGCTAAAACCATACTAAGACAGGCTGCGACACCTTCTTCTTTATGGCGTCTGAAAGCAGTACTGGTCCCAAAACCATGTGCGGCACTACCCAATGATGCACCTTGAGCAAATTTAGAATCCAATTTTAGAACAAGCAATACGCTGTTAGCCAAGAGTCCACCAACGATACCCGTAATCACGGTGAATAAAATAACCAGCTCGACTGAGCCTCCGACGGCTTGCGTGACTTCCATGGCAAAAGGGGTAGAGATAGAGCGGCTCATCAGACTGTAACTGGTCACAGCATCAAAATGGAATAAACGTGCCAAGTAAAAAGAGCTGACTACGCCAACCAACATACCCACGATAATGCCCAAAGCAATCGAAAAAGCATGCTGCTGAATGACTTTGCGATATTCATAGATCGGGATGGCAAACGCGACCGTTGCAGGGCCTAACATCCAGACTAACCATTTGCTGTAGTACATATAGTTGTCATACTGAATGTTGAAAAACACCAGACATAAAATAATCAGACAGGGAATAAAAACCGCTGGTGAGAGCAATACATACGGGTGTTTCTGATAAAACTTTTTACCCCAAAGATAGGCCAGTACCGTTCCGATAAAACAGATCAAGGCAACGAAATGAATATGCATGATCGTACCTTAAATGTGACTTTTCAACTGATGTGACTGCTTGGGCTTTTTTTGAAACTTGGCTTCAAGCTTAAAGCCCAAGAAAACACAGTAAGCAGTGCAGGTCATCACGCAAATGGTCCCAAGGACAATAGATAAAACCAGTTGCCAACCTTGGGTAAGAAAAAGATGTTTATATTTGATTAATCCAATAATACAAGGAATAAAAAACAACAACAGTTCAGCTAAAAGTAAATCCGAACCCGACTTAATCCAGTCCAGCTTAAATAGACCCGCTAACAGAGAAATAAGTAAAAGCGTTAGACCCACAACCCCACCTGATATCGGTAAAGACAGGGCGACTTGTATCAGCGTTCCGATATACCAAATCCCAATCAGCAAACCTACTTGAAGAGTAGAACGATAAGGCAATTTGAACGAACGCATTGGAAGACCACAGGGTATAAGTTGTTGGTGTTATTTTAAGTTTGACCTGATCTTGTAATTATGAATAATAAAATAATAATTATGCTTAATTGGAATAATTTTGGATTTTAAAGCGCTAAAAATATTTGTGCAGCTGGTGAAAAGTCACAGTTTTAGTCTTGCTGCGGAGGAGCTATCGGTGACTCAACCTACTATTAGTAAATCTTTAAAACAATTAGAAGACGAGATAGGACTGCCTCTATTTCATAAAGGTGAAGCAGGGCGAAAGCGAGAAGTCAAACTGACCTATATGGGAGAACAAGTCTATCTGCATGCCCTGCAGATTTTGCAGCAGGAGCAACAGATCTTTGAAGCAGCAGATCAAATTCGTGGGCTGAAACAAGGTGTGCTGAGGTTGGGTTTGCCACCTTTAGGTTCAGTACTGCTGAGTTCCTTAATCGTTAAATTTCACAAATTGTATCCCAACATTGAATTGAACTTTTTAGAAGTCGGCGCGACAGGCATTGAAGAAGCCATTTTGGCCAAAAAAATTGACGTTGGGATTTTATTGGGCGAGTTAAAACCCAGCATTCAAGGCATTCAAATTATCGATTCACCGTTGTGTTTGCTTTCCAACTACGATTCACAGTGGAGAAAGCGCGATGTGGTGCAGTTTGCTGAACTTAAAGAAGAGTCATTTTTACTGTATGCAGACACCTTTACTTTAAACCATGTGATTCTAGATGCTGCGATGGCGGCTGGTTTTGAACCCAAAGTGTTATGCAAAAGTAGCCAGTGGGACTTTATTGCCAAAATGGTCGAGTCAGGTGTCGGTATTGCTTTATTGCCGCAAATTTATTGTGAGCAGTTAGATCGCGCAAAATTCAGTGTCAGTTTAGTGGAACAACCCAATTTGCGGTGGAACTTAAATATGGCATGGAATTCAACCGTAGTGATGAATCCTGCAACTCGTGCATGGTTATCGATCATTGATGAATATAAAGATCAAATTCATTTTTAGAAGTTTCATCTTCAGACACGCTTTATTAAAAAATGATCACTTTGGTTACGTTCTGATTACATGAGGTTACCTTTTGGTTACAAAAAAATGCCTAAATACCAATCTATTGGTTAATAAATAAACAAAAATGTTTCATAAAATCAGATCAAAGTCTCTGTGCCCGATTTTTGTATAGTCTAAGTGCAAACATAAAAACGGAGGCTAAATGTTTAAATTTAAGAATGATATTGTGCATGGTGCGCTTTTTGACATGGATGGAACAATGTTTGATACCGAGCGTTTACGGTTTCAAACCTTGAAACAGGCATCCAAAGAGCTAATTGGGGTCGAGTTTTCAGATGCCTACCTTATGGCATGTTTAGGCTTAAGCGCCCGAAGTGCGGAAGCCTTGGCGCAAAAGCAATATGGACAGGAAGTTCCCTATGCAGAGATTCGTAAGCGAGCAGATGAATTAGAATTAGAAACAGTGCGCCAATATGGTGTGCCGATTAAAAAAGGTTTGGTACAAGTTCTAGAACGCTTACGTAAAGCAGGATTACGTATGGCCGTGGCGACTTCTAGCCGAAGAGCGATTGCTGAAGAGTATTTAATCAATGCCAATGTTTATAAGTTTTTTGATGTTTTGGTCTGTGGTGATGAGGTTGAAAAGGGAAAACCACATCCTGAAATTTTTTTAAGTGCAGCGCAAAAACTAAACCTTGAACCTGCGCAGTGTTTTATGTTTGAAGACTCTGAAAATGGTATCCGCTCGGCACATGATGCTGGGGGCATCTGTGTACTGTTCAAAGATATTAAAGAACCCAATGCAAGCATGTTGGCACATGCCAATTATTATTTTGAAAATATGTATGACTATCTAACGGAATTAGATATCTATAGCTCACATCTGGAAATGCCTAATTTACAAGAAAGCTTTCCTCAAACTTTAAATCAACTAACTGTGGGGATTCATGGATTTGGCGCCATTGGCGGAGGCTATATTGCACAAATCCTGTCGCATTGGGATGGCTATACGCGTCCTAAAAAAATCTATGCATCTACCCGAAACAGTTTATACCGTTCAGCTGTAAACGCTTTTGGGGCGTATTGTATTCGCTATGGGCAAGTGTCTTATGATGAGCGTATTGAAAATATGCATATTATTGATGCTGAAGACTTACAGCAGATGCATGCCATGTACGTCGAGTCGAGTTTAATTGCGATTTGTTTAGCTGAAAATGCATTAGCCAGTGAAGCTGCAACCATTGCACAGGGCCTCTATGCACGCTATCTGGCGCAAGATGAGCAAGTTCAAACTCCACTGACGCTGTTAATTATCTTAAATAAAATTGGTGCTAAGCAGTTGGTTCTAGAGCAAGTACGTAAAGCATTGGTAGAGTTAACAAACCATGCTGTTGCTGACTTTATTTTAGAGCAACACTATTTCTGCGATACGGTAGTCAACCGTATGGTGTCTAAGCTGAGCGATAAAAATCTATATCGTCAACTGTGCATTAAATACAATATTTTTAAGCAATATCAACTTGATGACGAGAGTAATCAAATTGAAGTTGAAGATGTCAGTAAACTGAGTGCAGAGCAAGAGCGCCGTGCCAGTGAATATGTAGAAGATTTAAGACAAAATTTCCAACCGAGTCATATTTTACAACATATGGATTTAATTCTTTTCAATGCTGAAATGGATATGCCGATCTATGTGGAAAACAAAAGTCCCTTACTCAGTAAAATGCGTCAAATGATCTTGGTAGATCAAATTTCAGATATTCAGCTCATTAAAAACCGCTTATGGAATGGCGTACATGCCATGACTGCTTGGTATGCAAGCCTACTCGGGCATCAGACTATTGGTGTAGCGATGGGCGATCCGCGGGTGCAGTACTATGTTGAAAAACTGCTTGCAGAAGTGATGCAAGGTCTGGCGCATTATCTGCCAAAACGCAAAAATGATTTAACGCGTTTAGCGCGAAGTTTTGATCAATCTTGTCAGTATGCTTATAAAGACCCATGTAGTCGGGTTGGGCGTGATCCACTGCGTAAGTTGAGTGCTTTTGAACGTGTATTTTCATCGGTCGCGTACAATGTTTCGAATGGATTTTCTTTTGAAGCGCTATTAAGTGGTGCGATCTTTGGCTATCTCTATTTGATGGAAGAAGAGAACCAGCCAACAGATGTGTTGTTAGGGCATCTGAAGCAGCAACTTCAACAAATGAACCTGTCAAAAGCGCACAAAAAAGCGCTGTATTATGTCATTCAAAAACGTCTCAATGAATATCAAAAAGGTGAGCTGGGAATGGAAGATTTTATGATCCCTGACCAACCCCAAAATACTGAAATGAGCTGTGCTTAAGCCTTCATGACGTTCAGATGTCTTTGAGCCGACTAAAATGTGAAAACATCATAAGAAAAGCTGGGTAAAAAGAGCTTTTCTTATGGTCTTAAATCTTTTAACGTTAGACCTAAGAGAGACTTGGTTTTTTACAATGAAATGGGATGAGATCGGGGAACAACCGTGTTCAATTGCACGAACGCTGTCGGTGATTGGCGATCGGTGGACGATGTTGATTTTACGAAATGCATTCTTGGGTGCACGCCGTTTTGAAAGTTTTCAACAAAACTTAGGTGTCACTCGTCATGTGCTTTCTGAGCGTTTAAAGCGCTTGGTTGAACATGATATTTTGGAGAAAAGACCCTATACAGATCGCCAAGAGCGCTTTGAATATTGTCTGACTGAAAAAGGTTTGGCTTTATACCCAGTGCTGATGTCCATGGCAACATGGGCCGATCAATGGATGGACGAGGGCTTAGGTCGTCCCGTGCAATTTATTCATAAAACCTGCGGGCATAGCATTCAGCCACATTTGGTTTGTAACGAATGTGGTGATGCCATACATGCCAAAGACATCAAAGCGATACCGACACAGGTTTATGTCGATGCTTTAGCTGCTCAATCAGACGTTAAACAAGCTTAAGTTTATAAACAGTTTGCAGGTTTTGGCACGCCTGCCAAACGACTCAGATGGCGCGCTACAAGCCCAGTATTAAACTTTTCTTGCAGTATGGCATTATTGATGTCTGCACTGACTGTTTTCATTAAAAACTTAATCAGCGGACGTGTTGCAGGTGAGTGTCCAAACTGTTGGTAAAACTGACGTACTGCCATGAGGATTTCAAAGTGCCAATCGGTCAATTCAAGCTCTAAAGATTTTGCTAACTCTTTTGCAACCTCTTGATTCCAAATGGTGTAATCAACCAAATGACCATCTTGGTCTAATTCTAAATTCATCTAAACACTCAAAACTATTTCAAACTGATACAACGACTATGGTTTAAGCATAGCTCAGCAAACCTAGCATAGCTGATGGTTTCTAGGTTACTTGGATGGACAGCAGCAATATTTTCAGCATCCTGTTCAAGCACAAATACACAAGCTAGCTGCTGAATAAAAGTATGCTGTATATACAGGGCTGCATCACCCATTAAAACCACATCATCCCCTGATTGATAGAGGTTTTGTAATTTACTCAGCGCTTGTTCCGTCGCGGAAAATGGAGACTGCACGAGATAAAGTGTTTTGCTCATAGCTGGCTCCTTACCAATACAATACATGGTCAAACTGTTGTATTAAATTGGCATTGAGTTCAACACATTCAATTTCTTGCTCTGTTTGTTGAACAAAAGCAGAAGCTTGATTCTTGGTTTCAATCCAAATTGGGCTTAAGTCATAAAACTCAAAGCTATCAACCATGTTTGAAGCCAGTTTAAACGCATGTTTTAAGGGTTCAAATGATTGAGCATTGTTTAATAAGCTGAGTGCAGCATCTTGTAATAAGACTTTGACTTCACAGCCAAAAGTTGCAAGAACCATGGTTGCAGACAGGCTTTCATGCACTTGCAAAGAGTTCAAATTGGCTTGGGTTAAAATAACCAGTACAGATTTCACACAATATACCTTTTAAAAGCAACAAATTCTTGAAAACTTAGCACTTAGAATTGAATTAAGCGCTCTGCAGATTGAACGGCATCGGCCAGTTCCCCTAGGCCTACCAAGTCAAAACCTGTAGCAAGATTATGCTGTGCTAACTGATGACGCTGTGCATTTTCGGCATCGGTAATTCCTCGGGCCAAAGCTGCACTTACACAAACGGGTAGGCGAATGGCGAGTTTTTGCCACTCGGAACATAGATTCCGTTGGTCGTCAGGTACCCATTGCAGGGCATTGGCAACTTGAACAGCATCTTGGTAGAAAAACACTCGAAAGGGTTCATTTTTCCCATGCAGTGCTTGCGCTAAACCTAAAGCATGCCATGCATGAATCGAACTCGGTGCGGAGGTAATTAGTAATAAAGTACTCATCAAACTTCACTAGAGGAATGTCCAAATCTTACTTGGTACATTCGGACTTCATAATAAAAAGGTAGTATACAATGATTTTAGTGACTGGTGGTTTAGGCTTTATAGGCTCTCATATTGCTTTGAGCTTTATGGCGCATGGGCAAGAGGTCATTATTGTAGACAATTTATCCAATGCGAACTTACAAACTCTTGAACGATTAGAATTTATTAGTGGCATGTACGTGCCTTTTGTCAAAATTGATATACGAAATACGCCTGCTTTAAACAAAGTTTTTGAGCAGTATTCCATCGATGCGGTGGTGCATGCAGCAAGTTTTAAATCGCTTGAAGAATCTGTACTGAAGCCTTTGGAATACTATAATGACAATGTCAGTTGTATCATGAGTTTACTGCGTGCCATGCAGCGCACAGGTGTCCGAACTTTGGTTCATCTTTCCAGTCTTGCGGTCTATGGTGAATCCAGCCTACATTTAGAAGAAGATTTAGAACTGAATTACGGCTATCCAAACCCGTATATCAAATCGCAGCAAATGGTCGAAGAAATTATTCGAGATACAGCAAAAACGGATAATGAATGGAAAATTGCAATTTTAAGAATGGGCAATGTCGCAGGCGCATTTGAAAATGCGATGCTCGGAGAATTGTTTCCGCCTTTACCGAAAAATATTATTCCACTGTTGATGCAAGTCGCTGCAAAACAGCGTGATCATCTTGAACTTAGAAAAAGTGCACAAACCACAGATCATACCGTAGAGCGTAGTTTTTTACATATCCTCGATGCCTGTGATGCGATTGCTGCTTCGTTACAATGGTTAAGCACTCAACAGTTTGCTTGTGAAGCTTTTAATATTGCAGGTCAAAGTGTGTCGATACAGCAGTTGGTTGAAAAAGTTGAAAGCGTGACGCAAAGTGACATTGCTACAGTCGATGTAGTTGATTCGAACATTGTGGAATTAGATCAGGTCGCAGCAGAGTGTAGTAAAGCGAAAAACGTTTTACACTGGGAAGCGAAGCGCAGTTTAGAACAGACCCTTGAAGATGGATGGCGTTTCTACCGACAAAGTTTAGATGGCCGTTAATTAAATTACTGATAACAATTATCATTTACATATTTTTGCTTAATCATTAAGATAAGGAAAACAAGCGCAAAATAATCATTTTGCAATTCACTTAAAAAGGAAGAGGTTAAAATGCAAACACGTATTGAACATGACACGATGGGCGAAGTTGAAGTACCGAGTGAAGCACTTTGGGGTGCTCAAACTCAGCGTAGTTTGCAAAACTTTAAAATTGGCAGTGAACGTCTACCACGTCCAATGATTCGTGCCATGGGCTTAGTGAAAAAAGCAGCAGCATTGACCAATGCTGAGCTCAACCAAATTCCACAAGAATTGGCGCAATACATCGTCGGTGCTGCGGATGAAGTGATTGCAGGGCAGTGGGATAGTCAGTTTCCTTTGGTGGTATGGCAAACTGGTTCAGGCACACAAAGCAACATGAACTGTAATGAAGTGATTGCCAATATCGCCAATCAGAAACTTGGCAATCCCTTAGGTGCACAAAAACCTGTACACCCGAACGATCACGTGAACCGTGCTCAGTCGACCAATGACTCCTTCCCAACGGCGATTCATGTCGCAGCAAGTATTCAGATCAATGAATTACTGATTCCTGCGGTGACACAGCTTCGAGATACTTTAGAGGCAAAGTCTCAAGCATTTGCTGACATCGTCAAAATTGGCCGAACTCATTTACAAGATGCGACACCCTTAACCTTAGGCCAAGAATTTAGCGGTTATGTTTCTCAGCTCGATCACGGCTTAAAGCGTTTACAACAAGCACTTTCAGGTTTGTATGAACTACCTTTAGGTGGAACAGCTGTAGGAACAGGACTGAACGCTCATCCTGATTATGCAGAAAAATCAGCGGAGCAACTGGCACAGTTGACTGGACTGCCTTTTGTGACTGCACCAAATAAATTTGAAGCATTGGCTGGGCGTGATGCAGCAGTGTTTGCCTCAGGTGCATTAAAAACGCTTGCGGTAAGCTTGAACAAAATTGCCAATGACATTCGCTGGTTGGCAAGTGGCCCACGTTGTGGTTTTGGCGAGTTACGTATTCCAGAAAATGAGCCAGGCTCAAGTATTATGCCGGGGAAAGTGAATCCGACTCAAAGTGAAGCGATGACCATGGTGGTGGCTCAAGTCTTGGGCAATGACACCACGATTAATGTTGCGGGCGCATCGGGTAACTTTGAGTTGAATGTATTCATGCCAGTGATTGCGTTTAATTTATTGCAGTCGATTCAGCTTTTGGGTGACGCATGTAATAGTTTTAATGATCACTGTGCAGTGGGTATTGAACCAAACCGTGAAAAAATTGATCACTTCTTACATGACTCATTGATGTTAGTTACGGCTTTAAACCCAGTGATTGGCTATGAAAATGCAGCGAAAGTTGCCAAAACAGCCTACAAAGAAGGGAAAACGTTAAAACAGGTGGCCGTAGAGTTGAACTTAGTCACGGCTGAGCAGTTTGATGAAGTAGTACGTCCAGAGCAAATGATTTCACCAAATGTAAAATAGCCCTTGGTCCAGATGCTCAACTAAAGAGCAAATGAACATCAGCGGTTTTTATCTTTGGGCGAAGTCGGTACAATGGTCGACTAAAGATAAACTGCTGATGAGTTACCATGCTTGATATTTATTTGACAGATGTTCAGAAAAACGTGCAATTTAACGATTATCCGGGTGAACATCCTGTTAAATTTGTTTTAAATTTCAAAAAGATTTTCCCAAGTGTTATGGAGTTATTACTTCCTGTACTACCTGAAAATGAAAATCTTGAAGAAATGACATGGGAATCAACCACGACTGACTTTGAACTTTTCAAACTGTTGTTGAGTGGTTGGGGCGTGATTGAATTACGCTTAAACGCGATCAAACAGTTTAAAGATAAAGATTTTGCAGATGCTCTAGTAAAACGTGCACAACAAAAGCGCAAAGACTTTGCAAAAGCACAGCAACAGTTGAAAACAGTTGAACTTGATTATTTATTTATGCATGAGATTCATGCATTGATCGATGCAGAATTGGTTGAACTGGGTGAAAAGTTCTATTTACCCGTTCTTCGTGACTTATGGAAAAATAAAATTCCAACTCAAGTCTTAGAAGCCAAATTTTAAGTCATTTAAAAAATCCTCCAAATGGAGGATTTTTTATATCGATAGCAAAACTATGTATTTGCGAGCACAAGAAAGTATTTAAACTGCATCTAAAGCACTAAATTTTATTATTTGGTCAAATGTTGGAATTAATATTGCTTGATACATTGCGTCATCATTCACACTATAGCCGTAAGGATTTTATAATATGTCAAATCAGTTCATCGACTTAATCACAAAGCGTCGTACCATTTATGCCATTGGTAAAAAGGTCGAGCACAGCCCTGAATTTTTAACTGATTTGATTCAAACTGCCATTAAACAAAGCCCATCATCGTTCAATTCACAGTCATCTCGGGCGGTAATTTTATTTAATGCGGAACATGAAAAGTTTTGGACTTTTGTGGCTGAAAAACTGAAGTCTTACGCTAAAGATGAAAAAAGTGCGGCTAAAACAACGGCAAAAATGGCCAGTTTTGCAGCAGGTGTGGGAACAGTTTTATTTTTTGAAGATTTAGAGGTAATTCAGAACCTACAAGAGCAATTTCCATCTTATGCTGAAAATTTCCCAGTATGGGCAGAGCATTCAACTGCAATAGCGCAGTTTGCAACTTGGACTGCATTACATACTTTAGGTTTAGGTGCATCTTTACAGCATTACAATCCAATTGTAGATGAAGAAGTCCATGCTGAGTGGAATGTGCCTGCAAGTTGGAAACTGCGTGCACAACTGGTCTTCGGCTCGGTTGAGGGGGAAGCTAAAGAAAAAGGCTTTGTGGATGATGCTGTACGCTTTAAAGTCTTCAAATAATCAATCAAAAAGCTGCTTCATATGGAGCGGCTTTTTAGACTTAGTTTTTACAGATCGGCTACTTCTTCATTTTTCGGTAGTCACTCGGGCGAATAGGGCGAGTGCCGCGCCATAAACCTTTCTTATGTTTTTTCGCATGACTTTGTAAAGCATTCATATGTTTCAAATGCTTTTTATCCTTAATATAGTCCTCATAGACCCATGCTGCACCACGTTTGACCATCTCTTCATTCATACTTCTCCGAAAACGGTAGATTTCACCTACACAGCGACCATAACGGTCAATGTCTGTAATGCGAACACGAACCACTTTCCGATAAACCATTTTTTTGATTAAGCGTTTTGATTCAGGCCCATAGCTTTGAGTCGACTCAGGCGCATCAATATAGGCAAAGCGTAATTTGGTTTCAGAGCGTCGAAAGTTAAAGCGATAACATGTCAGTGTATCACCATCACTTATAGCCGTAATTCGACACCAATAGGTTTTACCTTTTTTAAAAGGATGGAGAAATTGGCTGAGAGCATTTTGTATTTTATAAAAAGTAAATACCAGTATCAGGCAAAGGACGAAGCCAATACCGATGAGCCAGCTATTGGACAGGTGATCAAACATAGAGGAGAGCAATGGACAATAAAATTATCAAAAAGACATTGTATGGCAGATACACTATTTAAAATGCTTTAAGTGGTCTCAAGTGTTTATTTTTCATAAGAAAATAGATGTTTAATTAAACAAGTAAACAGGAACAAATTTTTAACGAAGTAAAATAGCCATTAGTCAGTTTAACTGAGTGAATTTGTAGATTCCTTTAAATCATTTGAATGCTATTTAATCTGATGTTTTCATAAGACAAATAATCATTTATTTCTGATAACAAAAAATATACCGAATAGTTTTGAGAACAATACATTGTTTTGTTAGCATATTTTTGTAAAATTAAGGTCATAATAATGATAAATAATATTTCCAGTATTTTGGATAAGCTTGGTTTTGGACTACAAAAACGAGCAATTAGTATTCAACTTTCAAATGCAGCTGTTAATTCTCAAATCATGCTGCAACGCCTCGAAGGTTATCATGGTATTAATGATGGGTTATCCTTAGAACTGATCTGCTTATCTACAAATCCATATATCGAATTAAAACAATTTATTGGATGCCAAGTTGCCGTTGATCAGGTGACAGATTCAGGCCAACTATATAGAACTACAGGTATTATTACAGGTGCAAGCCAAGGGCAAAGTGATGGTGCTTTGAGCCTCTATCTGCTCACCATGCAGGATGCCACGAGTTTACTGCACAAACGGTGTAATAGTCGTGTCTTTATGAATAAAAGTGCGGTGGAAATTTGTGAAATTATTTTCAAAGAATGGCAAAGTAAAAGCCCTTTGTTTGCTGCTAGTCTAAAATTAGATACCAGTGGTTTAATCAGGAATTACGATATACGCCCTTTCTCCATGCAGTCGAACGAAAGCGATTATGCTTATTTAACTCGACTGTTACGTGAAGAGGCGATTAATTGGTTGGTTGATGAGTCTTATCTTTATGTTTCAAGTAACGGTGACAGTATTGAGCCACAAATACTTAAGTTAATAGATAATAATGCTCAATTTGAAGCAATTGAGCGAAGAAGCATTCGCTATCATCGTTCAAATGCCACAGAACAATCAGATAGCATTACAAGCTTTATTGCACAACGTCAATTGCAACCGACAGCCATTCACGTACAACGTTGGCAAGCTGATCGTTTGAGGCAAGAAGACGCAAGTGGTTCAGTGATCAGTTCACATCAGCACAGTGCCCAGCAAGATAATGAAAGTTTAACTTTGGAGCAAGCTTGGAATATCTCACCTGCTTGGATTGGGGATCTAAAAGGGGAAGATCAGGCTACTGCTTCAGGAAATGGCCAATTAGATAAACTCAATAAACAGCTGAATCAATATCAGGCTTTGCAGGCAAAATATTTTATAGCAAATAGTAGTGTACGTGATACTCAAGTTGGCTATTGGTTTCAGTTGAATGATCATCCAGAGCTAGAGAAGAACCATAGTCCAAAGGATAAAGAATTCTTAATCTTAACGAAGCATTTTTATAACCAAAACAACCTGCCTAAAGATATCAAAGATCAAATTGAAAAGTTGTTAAGTTTAAGTCATTGGGCAACCAGTAAAGACAGTGATCAAGAACGTCAAGCAAATGAGCTAACTGTCGTACGTCGTACGATTGAGGTTGTTCCTGAATATGATCCATTGACTCATCGTCCTGCTGCACATGTACAACGCGCTAAAGTCGTGAGTGATGGTGAAGAAATCCATGTTGATGAATGGGGGCGAATCAAGGTCCGCTTCTTATTCACACGTACAGAAGACCATGCACACGATGGTGGTGCAGGATCAAATGATACTGATACCGATTCAGCATGGGTAGATGTTCTTACCCCTTGGGCAGGCGAAGGTTATGGTGCACGTTTTTTACCACGTAAGGATGAAATGGTTGTTATCGACTTCTTTGATGGCAATATTGATCGTCCATTTGTGACTGGCCGTATTCACGAAGCGCAGCGTTTGCCAACCAAATTTGATATTAAAGGACAACTCCCTGATACCAAAAAACTTAGTGGAATCCGTTCAAAAGAAGTCGGAGGTGAAGGTTACAACCAACTGCGTTTTGATGATACAACAGGGCAAATCAGTGCCCAGTTACATAGTAGTCACGGTGCAACCCAACTGAACTTAGGGAATTTAAGTCATCCAAAAGACAAAGCTGAAAGTGATGGTCGTGGAGAAGGCTTTGAACTCAGAACTGATCATGCAGGTGCTATCCGAAGTAAAGGGCTATATCTTTCAACGTTTGTTCAAGACAAAGCAACCGATACACACTTAGAGACAAAAGAAGCCATCCAAAATTTCACAGAAAGTTTGGAAAGTATGAAGGCACTATCTGAATATGCAGTTAAGCAAAAAGCTGAAGCTGCAGATATGCTCGAAAATATTGATCAATATATTAAAACGATTGAATCACAATGGTCTGACTTAAAAGCAACGAAAGATGCTCTGATGCTCTTGGCATCACCAGAAAGTATTTCTCTGGTTTCAGGGAAAGACATTCATATGAATGCTTTGGATAGTATTACCGTTGGCGGTGGTCAATCTATCAATGTTAGTACAGATGAACAGCTCATATTGAATGCCAAGAAAAAAGTCAGTGTTTTTGCAGGCGAAGACGATCTAAAAATTTATGCAGCAAAAGGCAAATTTGATCTGCAATCACAAGACAATGTCTTAGATGTTTCAGCACGACTAGACGTCAAAATAACCTCATCTGAAGGCAAAGTAGAAATTCACAGCCCGACCGAAATTGTATTTAAAGCAAAAAACAGTGCCTTAAAAATTAATGGTGATGGGGTTACCGTCATTACACCAAATAAATTTACTGCCAAAGCCAGTCAACATCTCTTTACAGCAGGTGCGAGTGAAAGTCCTACACTTCCTCTTTTCCCTAACAATATTTGTTGGGAATGTCTCGCTCGACGAGCAGCACAACGTGGTGCTTTTATTAACAAAGGAGATGGAATGTAAATGATAGGCAACCAAAGTCTCCAAATTTTCTTTAAAACATTTGAAAAGTATCCGCTTGATCAAGTTGGATTAAACGTTTATGCATTAGCCGATGCAGCCCAAGATAAAACATTCTTAAAAGTTTTAGAGCACTTAAGGCAAAAATGCCTCTTGACAGAAGCAGGTGGCGAAAAGGCTAGAGAAATCTCTCCACATTTACTGCAATTACCAAAAGACTTTACTGCACTCGAATGGGAGTGGATAGAAAAAAATATCGCTGGCACGACCAAAATGACGATTATTATTTCACCCTTGTCATTTGATTACTTATATAAACACTTACGCCAATTCTTAGATGTCGAATTCGATGGTGGTCTAGAAATGATGTTAGCATTTTGGGATCCTGCTATCTTAGCAACATTGGTTGGTCACAAAGCCGATAAAACATTATATGTACAAGGACCTGTATTCAATCCACAACAAATTGAAACCTTGCTTAAACCGATTCAAAGTTGGTGGTACTGGGATCGTTCAGGTAATTTGCAGGGCATATTTGGCTTGAATGAGCGTGTTGAATTACTTCCATCCATAGAAACACCATTACACTTTTCTAGTGAACAAGAAGAAATGATGGTCGAGGCAACCTTTCCCGATAATTTGATGTATTATCTTAAACTCAATAACTCATTTTTAGTCGATAAAATTGATGATGATACTCTGTATCAGTTGGTGGTTAAGAGTATCCCTAAAGCAAGAGCTTATGACTTGTCAGGTACACGTGATATTTTAAATTTCATCTGTTTAAAGCTGATTTACAAAGATCAATTTGAGTCAGATCATAATTTACAGTACCTGTTGATTCATTTGAAAGATAAAAAATTCACAATGGATCAAGTGATGAATAATGTAATGGCTAAAGCTGAATAATATAATTTTAGTTTTTTATATACCTTATTAAAATGAATCAGCATACATTCTCAAGAAAGAGTAAATATGAATTACAAAGTATTATTTTTTTTACTTATCATTATACCAGTGACATTATCTGGCTGTATCGGAAACTGGGCATATGGACAGATTTAAGCAATGATATTGATTCATCCTAAAAAATTAATTTTAATATCAGTAATTATTTTTGAATTAATTGGATGTACCAGTATTGGACAAAATACAACATATTACATGGGAGAAGTATCCTTTAATTATAATCCAGCGTATGCAAGCTATATGGTGAAATTAAATGGTACAGAAATAGGTGGAGGATATGGAAGATCTATGAATACTTCTCCAGTAAAAGCTGGAACTTAAATTGTCACATGGATGGATGAAAAAACAGGGCAAGTTCATAATGCTACAAATGAAGTCAGCCTAACAAAAGAAGACATTAACGGAATGAAGTACTTGGCGGTACACTTATATCCAGATGATAGTATTGAAATTTCAACATCCAATAATTGGCCAAATCCGACTGTAAAAGGTAATGCTTGGTATGATAGGTTAACTAAATAGATCTAAATAATGTTTACGAAAACGATTAAAGCTATTTAATCTATATAAATTAGATATGTTTACATAGATTAAATATTTTAAAGAAAACAAGGAACTACTATGAATATAAAGAAGTTAATCCTACTACCTATCAGCTTAGTTTTTAGTGCTGCAGGTTGTGCAGGTATTGGACCAAATGCTACATATTATATGGGTACAACATCAGCTAATTATAATCCAACTTATAATACTTATGACGTCAAATTAAATAATCATATTATTGGCGGAGCCATTGGATCCATGAATACATCTGCCGTAAAAATTGGTTTACAAGACGTTACGTGGAAAGATGCAAAAACTGGTGAATTACATAAATCAAAGAATCAAGTTATTTTAAATAAAAATGATGTTAAGGATAAAAAATACCTTGTTGTTCATTTATATCCTGATGATACAATTGAAATTATAACTTCTCTTAATTGGCCAGTCCCAACGGAGAAAGGATTAAAGTGGCGAGAAAAAATTAAAAATAATGGAGCTAAATAATGTTTACAAAAACAATAATAAAACGAACAACAGAAACCAATAGTGATGTTTCCAATACACCGCCTACTGCAAAACAGGATTGTTCAGATGTAGTCCATATTTCAGTTTTTTTTGATGGTACAGGTAATAACAAAGATGCTGATGAAGAAAAAAAGAAATGGTCAAATCCAGCTAGGTTGTGGAAATCTGCTGATCAGCATGCACAAGAAAGTGAGAGTAATGGGTGTAAGTCAAATTATGCAATCTATGTATCAGGCGTAGGCACACGTTTTAATGGTGAGTTAAATATATTTCAACGTGCACTCGCTATGATGCAAGACCATAGTGGTTTTGGCCTTGGTGTGGGGACAGGTGGAACCCGACGCTTAGATTATGGCGAAGATCAACTTAATGATGCCTTAAAGCAAGTCATGATTTTAAATGCAAAAAAATCAGAAATAGACACAGGTAAGTATGCCAATGAAAAAAAAGTGTATAGTTTTGCAGAGGTCGATAATAGTTTAAAGCAACATCGCCTCATTAAAAAAATTAATATTTCTACATTCGGCTTCTCTCGTGGAGCAGCTCTAGCCCGTGCATTTACGAATCAATTTATGTGGCAATGCGAATCTGATTGCAACGGTTTAAGTTACGGCACTGGAAAATACCCTATTGAATTTAAATTTATGGGGATCTTTGATACCGTTGCTTCATTTGGCCTACCCGCGACTAACTTAAATAATAATTTAACCTTTGATGGTCGGGATATGGTCATTGATGAACGCATCAAAATGTGTGTGCACCATGTGGCAGGAAATGAGCTGCGCTTTGCTTTCCCTGTCGATTTAATTCATAAAGGAAATGGTCAAATTGCCAATCCAAATTGGAAAGAACTTGTTTATCCAGGCATGCATTCCGATGTAGGTGGTGGTTATACACCTGGCAGCCAGAATGTAAATGATAACTTTGCCCGTATCCCATTGAAAGATATGTTGGAAGATGCTGTCAGTGCAGGTGTTCGAATGTTTGACTATAACCAATTAAAAGAAAAATATGGGGCATTATTTACTGAACAGTTTGAAATTCAAAACGAAACACAGCGTTTGTATGATGCGGTAAAAGCACAAATGTCGTCTACAGGAAAAGTTCAAGATCAAATTGCTGCTGCAATGAAAGTTTATTATAGTGCGTATGGGACATTGGCGAGAAGTAAGATAGCCTCTGTCAGTCAAAATGTACGTAAAGATAATAAATTTCGTGAAATATTACCGATCGGCCCATCAGATATGGCAACTGAAATCAGCCGCTTAGAAAAATTACAAAAGCTAACAGCACCTATTAAATCTGGTGGAATGAATATTTTTAGAATATTATCACCTGTTTCAAAAGCATATGAGTTTTTCTTAGGCGTAGATGATTGGGAGTTCGCGAGTTGGCATAAAGAATCAACACCAGAAATTATGAGCTTTTATCAAAACTATATTCATGACTCTAAGTACGGTTTTATGAGTAATGCTGAACCTTTTAGTTATTTCCGTCAAAGAACGGTATATGAGTCCCGTCGTAGTGGAAAGGGCGAAGAGGTAGATCAAAAAACTGCAGAAGATAAAGCAGTATGCACTGTGGTAAATAGGGAAGTACAACAAGAAGAATTTTTTGATGCATTTGAACGAGCTAAGCAAGAGCAGTTGCCGCTAGCTATGTAAAAAGAATAAATTCTTAGTACCGTCGCTAAGTTTTAAACAGTTTTAACTCCTTATAAGTGCTATTAAGAAATTAATATTTACTCCATATTTTAAGCATCTTAAGATGAGATGCTTATTGTTTACTTTCATATTGAGTGCCCTACAAATGGTTATGGTGCAAATAACAAAGATACAGAATTAGAAAAAAACAAGGTGTAATTTGTAAGACTGGTGCGTTGGTTGTTTAGAGGTTCCAAATGACAGTCAATACAGGAACTAACTTAGAACTTCGATTTTTTTTAAATTTCATAAAATAGCCTAAGCAAAAATTTTATAAATTTCGTTCCTAAAAAAAAGGTGTCTTTTATTTTCCATTAAATTTTTATGCCAATAAATTCCAATATTCATTTGCGGCAGTTTCACAGGAACATCAAAAATATTGAGTAGAGGGGAAACATGCAAATGGCTCAAAATATTTTGAGGAATCGTTAAAATTGCATTTGGATATTGCTCTAAAATTTGTAGCGCAGTGGAATAGTGCTGACAACGCAAGAAAACCTGCCTAGACAGTTGCTTACGATTTAAATGAACATCTTCAACCAAAACACCAGTACGCCGCGAAGATACACCAATATGCGGTGCAGCCAAATACAATTCAGCATTGATTTGCTGGAGCTGAGTACAAGCCACAAACTGGTCTTTGACCAAGCTCTCAAATTGAATTTTATCGCCAAAGTTTTGTTCCAAATCAATCACAAAATCAATTTGTTGAGAAACTAAATCAGCATCTACTGTTTTACGGTCCAGCTTACTACTCATGAACTGAATACTTAGTCCAAGTTTCTGAAAGTGAGCGACTAACTTTGGGAAAACAATTGGTTCGATTTCATCATGAATCGCAATTTTTAGACTTTGAACCATATTAGGGTCGAAGCTTTGCTGCTGCATAGAAATACTTTGAATCGCAATTAAAGCATTTTTAATAATCAGGTAATTTTGTTCTGCAAAAGGTGTTGGAAGCATTTGGCTGCCAGAGCGAACAAATAAATCATCCTTTAAATGGCTACGTAGACGCTGCAAAGCATGACTGGCAGCAGACTGCGTAATCGACAAGATTTGAGCTGCTTTTGAAATACTTTTTTGCTCATAAATCGCAATAAAAAGCGGGTATAAATTGATATCGATGCGATGAAAAAGCCCCATATCAATGGGTGACTTACTATGAATATCGTTCATGCTGATCTATAAAATAAAATCATTTTGTTCATATTAGTTTTCAGGTTATGTTGATGTAAAGCGAAAATATCAAAATAGATCGAAGGAAGCAGCCATGTTTGAACTTTCAGCACGTGCTCAAGATTATGTAGAACGTACCAAACAATTTATTCAAAACGAAATTGAGCCGATAGAAACTGACTTTTGGCATGAGGTACATGAACTAAACCAAGGTGGTGACTGGACCAAATGGCAGTGGCCCGCACAACTAGAAACGCTCAAAGCCAAAGCAAAAGCTGCGGGTTTATGGAATATGTTTTTGCCTTGTCCTGAATTGGGCCAAGGTCTATCGGTTCAAGAGTATGCTCATATTGCAGAACTTACAGGTCGTAGTCTTCTTGGGCCGACCGTATTTAACTGTAATGCGCCTGACAGTGGCAACATGGAAGTATTGTGGCGTTATGGCTCTGAAGCTCAAAAGCAAGAGTGGCTTACGCAGCTTTTAGATGGAAAAATTCGCTCTGTTTTCTGCATGACAGAACCAGCTGTTGCTTCATCCGATGCGACCAATATGCAAGCAACAGCCGTGATCGAAGGCGATGAAATTGTGCTAAATGGCCGTAAATGGTGGTCTTCAGGCTTAGGTGACCCCAATGCCAAAATTATTATTTTTATGGCACATACACCAGATGAAACTAAAGATCGCCACCATCAACACTCGATGGTTTTAGTGCCTGTTGAAACGGCTGGAGTCAAAATAGAACGAATGTTACCAGTCTTTGGTGACTACGATGCACCACATGGTCACGGCGAAATTAGCTTTAGTAATGTTCGTGTTCCTGTTTCCAACTTTATTGGTGGTGCAGGTCAAGGTTTTGAAATTGCCCAAGGTCGTTTAGGCCCGGGTCGTATTCATCACTGTATGCGCTGTATTGGTGCTGCGGAAAAATCTTTAGAGTTGATGATCGATCGTGGTATGAGTCGTACTGCATTTGGCAAAGAAATTTTAAAATTAGGTGGGAACCTAGAGCGCGTGGCTGATGCACGTGTTGCAATTGATCAAGCACGTTTATTAACCTTGTATGCTGCGTATAAAATGGATACTTTAGGGAATATGGCAGCGTTAACTGAAATCTCTGCCATTAAAGTCGTTGCGCCAAGTGTGCTTGAAAAAGTGGTCGATATGGCGATTCAAATTCACGGCGGAGCAGGTGTGTCGCGTGATACGCCTTTGACAGGTTTCTTCGCTCAAGCACGTTCACTGCGATTGGCTGATGGGCCAGATGAAGTCCATAAAGGCATGATTGCAAAACTAGAACTGGCAAAACGCGGCTATAGTACGCGTCGTAAAAAATAATAGAGGAGAAGATCATCTCTTTAATTCATCGTGTTGAAATAAGAATAGATGATCTTCTAAGTTATAAAGAAAAGATTGATAGTTTGGGAAAAAAGAATGTCAGCGATTGATGTAGGTGGAACAGTTCGGGCGGGTGAAGAACTGGATGCTGTAGCCGTAGAAAACTGGCTCAAAGCACAAGGTGTCGATCTACAAGGGCAGGTTGAAGTCACGCAATACTCAGGCGGTGCATCTAACTGGACGTATAGATTGAAATACGACAATGTAGATCTGATTTTACGCCGCCCCCCGAAAGGTACCAAAGCTAAATCTGCACATGACATGGCACGTGAATATCATGTGCAAAAGAATTTAACCCCTTTTTATCCTGTACTTCCCGAAATGGTTGCATTGTGTCAGGACGAATCTGTTCTTGGCTGTGACTTCTACGTGATGAAACGTGTAGAAGGCATTATTCCACGTGCCAATTTACCGAGAGAGCTAGATTTTAAAGAAGCCCAAGTTCGTGAGTTGTGTATCAATGTGATTGATAAACTGATCGAACTTCATCAAGTGCCATACCAAGGCACAGAACTTGAGAACCTTGGTAAAGGTGATGGTTACTGTCGTCGTCAAGTGGAAGGTTGGGACGCTCGTTTTGAAAAAGCCAAAACCATTAACGTCCCTTCATTTAAATATGTGCGAAAGTGGCTGGAGGATAATATTCCAGCAGACTCAAAAACCTGCTTAATTCATAACGATTGGCGGTTTGATAATGTCATTTTAGATCCGAATCATCCGACGCAAATTATTGGCGTTTTAGATTGGGAAATGGCAACGCTTGGCGATCCACTCATGGACTTAGGTTCGGCTTTGGCATATTGGGTTGAAGAGTCGGATAGTGCACTTTTTAAAGCGACACGTCGTCAACCGACAAATCTTAAAGGCATGTTCACACGTAAAGAAGTGGTCGATTATTATTTAGAAAAAACGGGTTTAGACGTCGAGAATTGGACCTTTTATGAAGTCTTTGGCATTTTCCGTTTAGCCGTGATTGCCCAGCAAATTTATTATCGCTATCACCATAAACAGACCAATAACCCTGCCTTCAAAGATTTTTGGATTTTAATTCATGCTCTCCATATTCGTGCACTTAAATTGATTGGTTTACAAAAAATTGAAGCCAATGAAGTCGCTCAAAAATACATTGTCAAAATGAAGGAAATATTAGGCAAATGACCACTATTTATTTCATTCGCCACGGGCAAGCATCTTTTGGTGCAGAAAGTTATGATCAACTCTCTCCCAATGGTGAACTCCAAGCCAAAATTTTGGGTCAATATTTTGATCAGATCTTAAAAGAAGCGCCTATGGTGGTGTCAGGCTCCATGCAGCGACATCAGCAAACGGCATGTATTTCTTTGGCTGAATGCTTTCCTGAAGTAGATGTCTTAACAGATTCTGCATGGAATGAGTTCAATCATCAGCAAGTCTTTGCTCATTACGAACCGCGTTTTAACGAGCCACATTTACTAAAAGCCGATGTGGCTAAAGAGTCGAACCCACGTGCATATTTGGCCAAGATATTTGAAGGGGCAATTGAACGCTGGACAGGTGGCGACTATCACCATGAATACGATGAATCATGGCCTGAGTTTAAAAGTCGAATTGAAGTCGCTTTACAAGATTTGTGTGATGAATTGGCTCAAAGCAAACCGCGCTATGCTGTGGTGTTTACTTCAGGCGGTGTAATTTCAGTGGTTGCAGGTAAGCTGTTGGGTTTAAGTCCAAATAAAACCTTTGCGCTTAATTGGGCTATTGCCAACAGCAGCATGACCACATTACGACTGGTGGGCAATGAACCGCAGCTTTTAAGTCTGAATGAACATCATTTTATTAAAGCCGAAAACTCAAACTTACTGACATGGATCTAAGGACAGGATTAAGACATGGCTAAAACAATTTTAATTACAGGGGCAAGTTCTGGCATTGGTGCAGGTATGGCGCGCGAATTTGCACAAAAAGGCTATAACTTGGCAATTTGTGCACGACGCTTAGATCGCCTTGAAAGCCTAAAAGAGGAACTTGAAAGCAAGTACGGGATAAAAGTCATCCCTAAAGTTTTAGATGTGACCAATTACGATCAAGTGTTTGAAGTTTTTCGTGCATTTAAACAAGAATTTGGCCATTTAGACCGTGTGATTGTGAATGCTGGAATTGGAGATGGACGTCGAATTGGTAAAGGCAACTTTGCCATCAACAAAGCTACGGTAGAAACCAACTTTATTTCGGCTTTGGCACAGTGTGAAGCAGCAGTTGAAA
>ERZ650312.229-NODE-229-length-30524-cov-8.744166_pt1 | contig 30524 bp, 29 predicted proteins | sample MGYA00376248_ERZ650312 | MGnify/ENA primary metagenome ERZ650312 (study PRJEB26733, sample SAMN07839316) | wastewater metagenome | biome: urban; feature: wastewater treatment plant; material: waste water | place: USA: North Carolina | collected 2016-07-28 ... | reverse complement strand
GGGCACAAGAAAGGGGCCCATGTGGACCCCGGTCTCAGTCAAGGTGCTCTGCTAGCATCTTGTTGGCGAAGTAGTCGCGCTGGACGATCTTCCTCACGTCGTCCATGTGCCAGAGCAGTTCGTTGAGTCGTTCAGCCTCAGTCTTCGCGCTGGTAAGCTGATCGAAGACCTTGTTGACGTCTACGCGGTCTGTCATCAGGCTCACGGGCTTGATCCGGTTCAGCGTCCACAGGCCCCAGATGGGTATGTTGTTCTTGGCGGATCGATTAGCCTCGCGTGAGACCGCAATTGTTCCACTAGTGAGCCAGCCATAGGCCTTCATTCCTCGGGTTCCATAGAGCTCATCGAAGCTAGGGAAGTCGCTGAGTAGGTTTAGGTGGCGTGGGTCTCGCAGGTTTGATGGGAAGGACTCCCAGATCTCAGGGATCTCGTCGAGGATCACCTTCCAGCTCTCCTTGTGCAGCCATGGACGGCCAACTTGCCAGAAGTAGGACTTAGCTTGCGGGGTGACGTGGGTCGGCAGGTTCTTTGCAGATTCCAGCCAGGAGTCGGTTTCGCGCACTGGCTCGAAGCTCATGAAATCAACCATGTTGGCTAAGTCGTGGGCGTGTTGCTTGAACGCCGAGTTAATGGCGCGTCGCATATTCTTGGTGAGTAGCTCTCGCCACTCAGCTGACACATCCTTGCCTGTCTCACGAGCCTCCAAAAGTAGCTTGGCGTACTTGGTTGGGGTCTTCTCGCAGGCGTTAGCCAGTGAGATGCGTGCCTGGGGGTAGTAGGTGTTTACTCCCCAGCTGTCCACGACGAAGCGCTCGAGATGAGTCGACCACACAATGTTGTGGCGGAAGCCCTCGATGTCGTTGCGGAGCAGTTCGTCCACCTCTCTGCCCTTGATGCAGTCCAGGATCCACTCCAAAAAGGCGACGGACTCGTCCCAGACGTCCGGTTCTTTGATCAGCGTGAGCATCTTCTTAAGGGTCTGGTCGTAGTGATCGACCAGCGTCTCTTTAGCAGCTGTTACAGCCATATCTCCTCCTTCTAGGCCGCCTCACTGGGCGGTCTTCTTGTTACTGCCCAATTAGAGTGGACGTGCGCCCGTGAGCGAGACACGAACGATTGGCGCTGAGTGTGAGCTTGCCGAGCACATATCCCGAACGCTAGGGACCATCCACCTGTTCTTTGTACAGGCCCAGGGGTTGAGTGCTGAGAGAGCGATTCTGAGAACGTTTTGCGACTCCGAGGTCATGCTCGAGCTGTACTTGGCCTCAGAATGCTCGTCTCGCGACCTGGTGGGCGGTCTGCCGCATCTTCGCAGCGAACAAGTCTGGCTGGATCGTCGCTGATCGTGCGGAAATGCCGAACGCTTGATGGCTCGAAGCTCATCTTCGTGCGGGTGCGACAATCACCTCCCACCTGTGGTTGATACAGGCCCAGGTGCTTAGTGCCCGGGCTGCCTAAATATGCAAGTCTGTCGTCCCCGAGACGGGGCGTCTTAAGTTGGTGGTGACGTGTGTGGGTCGTTGTTGTTTGAGATATGGCGTGGAGCGATGGCGAACGAGATGTGCTGCCGAGTCGCCAGGAGTTCGTAAAGCCCGAACGATTTGGTGTAGGTTTGTAGTCGTCGTCCGGGATTGAGTGAGCCCTGCTTCTGTACTTGATACAGGATGTGAGCACTGAGGAGGCGAATGGCGGACGAATCGCTACTCCAACGGCGATTCGTTCGGGTCTGAGTTGGCATTGGTGTGCTGCTGTGGCTGCATGAGGTAAAGACGGTGTTCTGTTGAGACGGCTTGGCGACGACACACTGGGCAACAAATAAGTACCGATCCACCTGATCGTGCGGCTTGTGATGCTGAGGTGCTGCTGAAGTGGCGCTAAGAGGGCCATCTGCAACCAGAACACGAACGCGAGACCTGTTTAACGCGTTGAACGTTCGCCAGCTCTTGAATGGACGGGTGAGTGTGTCAGGAGCGAAGACTGGCCGACGACTCATCACTGGCGAATCTGCGGGCTGACCAACATTGTGCAACCGTTTGCATGGGCCTTAAGTGATGCGGGCGACAAACTCCTGGTCGATGAACTGGGCCGACGAATCAGACGGGCAACTAGTAGTGGGTCATCAGTTGGGTGAGTAGTAAGACAGGCAGCTTCGCTGCCGTTAGATGAGACTCGTCGAGCAGAGCTCGACTCATCAGTGGCTCGGTCTAAAGACCTCGCCACAGAAGTAGTTCGATCCCGGCATTGTACTGCTGTGTGGCTGGCTGATTAACTCTCTTTTTATCCTCTGGCGCTGGTGGCCCGATGGGCCACTAGTACAGGCATCGCGATACCAGCCGACGCAGTGGAGCAGCACTACGCGTCTGGCTCGCTCGTGTTGTACACCGCTCCTGGTAGGTCTCAGGCTCTGCGCCGAAGGCGCACGTCAGTTGGTCCCTCGACCGGCCGAAGGCCGCTACACTTCAACACTGTAGGTGTCCCAGTCAAGGTAGACCCCTCCATTAGCGAGTCTTGGCCGGTGTATTTAAGCCAGTCGGGGACCCCTGACTACTCGCGGGTGTACAACACCCCCTATATCCCCGACTCGAAAAGAGAGCAGACTCCGGCTACTTAGCCGGTTCCGTCTCCTATTATCGCAGGCCCACCGTTTTCCGAGCATCTGCAGTCCTACTCAACCCTGGTCGCCACGTACAGGGAGAGCTATGCCGGGTTCGCGCGTGTTAGGCACGTGCTTCGTTGCGTCTTGGTTTCTCGTCGTGTTCTCTTCGGCTCTGATTATCGTCGTGTTCTCTTGCGTCTCTGATTCGGTCGACGGCACTCAAAAGGGGGCTTGTCAAGCCCCCTATCTAAATATCGTCGTTGCTACCGCTCCTGACAAGAGCGGTCCGCGTCTTCCCTCGGCTATACGAGTTAAAGGCAGGGCCATCTACGCGTCGTACGTAGTGGTGTGCCTAGGGTACGTGTCTAGTTGAGATCCGCCCTCGATACAGGCGGCCAACCCCCTCGATTTCCCGATAAAGGCATAGCAGCTGGTGGGCCAATGCAGTTTCCAATCTACTGAGCATGATCGAAGCGCACTGGCGCTGGAATTCCGTTGATTCCCCCTTCCGTTCGGGCCGCGAATAGCCCGGGGCGAAGACCCCCATAACCTCCCCTATCTACTGAGCTACGTTCATCCCACAGTACTTCGGCACGCAAAAAGGCTTGCTAGCTCTGCCGCCGGGGTTAGCACCTAACACGCTCACTGCCAGTGGCAGGTCTTCGCATGCGCTCAAACGGTGCGGGCTACGTCCAGTGTTGGTCTATCGAGGTGGTTTCCTAGCGACACTGTTTACCGAGGCACCCTTTCGGGCGAGTTTCCCTCGTCCTGTACTTGCTACAGGCGTAACGTAACCCCTTTTCCCCTTTCCTTGCCGCCTTAACGGGCCGGTTACTAACCGGTACTCTCACTCAGCTCCCTCCGCTCGGAGGGTTTACTGGAGATACGGCACCTTCCGATCCACCTAGAGCACAGGGCTCCGTACGGTCTCTCGGCTTTCGACATTGGGTTGGTCCTTTAACCGGGTTCACCAAGGCCGCGTTTCCGAGGAAACTACTCCTCGGGCGTGCCCCATTTGTACTAGGCCTCTCTTAAGGCCCCGGTCCGGCTCTTGCCCCGCCTAAGCGGGAGCCGTCTTCGTTTATTCCCAGCCAGTTTCGCTGTTGGTCCGCGGCCACACGTACCCTCAACCCGATTCGGTCACCAGGCATACGTGGGAGTTCTCGCGGCCTCTCATAGCAGGCTGCTAGTGCTGCGCGCTGGTTGTATTGACCTTCCGTTTCCGGTTGGTCATCCCGTCCGCCGAGTCGGTTTGTTGTCCTCTTCTTAGGGGTACTCGGTCGGTTGTCGGGGCGCACTGTCTTGCACTCGTTTATTTAGGCTCGCCTTGGTCTCGCCCTCCAGAGATCCCTAGGAGGTCTACCGTGCCTGCATCTCATGTAGGGGACTCGCACCCCAGTCACTTGATGTGGCGAGCACGAGAAGCTAACTGACGGAGCACGGTAGCGTAGACAGATACTAGCACGCGCTCTGGGTCAAGTGTCCTTGCCTCTCGGTTACCGGTCTGGTGTTGCAGGATTTGTAGTCACCCGCTACCCGGTCGTTCTGGCCCAATCGATTTTCTGTCCACGCCAGACTGAGTGGACTCGCCTCACCGGTTACCCGGCGATTTACGACGACGTCGGTGTGGAACTCATGCTCAGAGCACCATGTCGTCGAGGGCATAGGTCCCCATAAGGGCCCCTCGGAATACATTTTAGCACACCTGGGCGACGACGTCAAGCGAGAGACGAAACTTTTTCCTCGGCTACCCAAATTTCAGCCCAGCGCCACTCGCACCGAAAGAGACTTGTACGTACAACACATCCACAGCAACCGCGTTACCCAGTTTCGCCAGCATAGGTAACCACCCACCTGCAGCTCATGCAGGCCCAGCCCATCGACTGGATGAGTTTCAGACACGGATCAACACACCAAAGCCAAGATGTCAGAATTTTCTGACAGCGAGTCGAGTGCGGACAGCAAAGCGCTTGCGATGAGCTTCACAAACTGAGGCGCGTGCGATGACTCGGCATCTCCGTCATCACGGACAGACCCCAGCATCTCCGCACCCCGTGGACTCCTCTTCGCCACGCACCCACAACTCGCCGACCTCGCTCACGGGCGGAGCTCACCACTCGCTCAAGTCAGCCCAGTTTTCGTTCGCGTTTGTGCCACTGCTTGAGGCCCGGCATCCTTCAAGACTTGTTCCAGCACCAGGACGCCCAACTCACCCACCTCACACCGTCCTCAACTCGTCACTCTCAGCACTCCGTCTCCCCACCTGCCCTAAGCACAGGCCAAGGCCCCCTGGCTGTCTTAAATTCAGACCGGGGTTCCCTGCCTGCCCGACTTGCAGAGCTCTGCCGCTCAGATCCCGAACGATGAGTGGCAAGAACTGCTCCTGCGTTCGTTGTCCTCCCACCTGCAGCTCATTCAGGCCCATGGACTCTCAAAACCCGAACGATGAGCCACAGGGCACACCCAAGCGTTCGGCGACAGCTCAGATACCAGCGCTAAGCCTCATCTGTAGCTAAGACAGACCGGGGCGACGCCGCACTCGATTTACCCGTGAGGCAAGTCTCCATGGGCTGTCTTTGTTTCAGGCGTGGGCCTTGACTGGATGAGATGCAGGCCTGGGTCGGCTTCAATGAGGACAGAAAAAAGAGACCCGTAGGGGTCTCTTTTAGAGAGGCAACTCCCACTGGCGCATGCTGCGCTCGATGAAGTTGCGTAGGGCGATCTCGTTGGGGTCTGTAACTCCGCCAAAGAGGGCCCGGGCGTCTCGCTCCAAGAGTTCCTTGTGGATCTCCCGGTAGGACGCGATAAGCTTGTCGCTTGGGTGGGTGATCATGCGAAGCAGCGACTGGCAGAGGATACCGCCTTCAACAAGGCCGTGCTGGGTCATGTCGTGTCCCAGCTTATGGGTTAACCAGTCCGCCACGCCGTAAGGGCAGCGATCTGACAGGGGACCAAAGTGGTTCACGAAGTCCCGGATAACGGCCTCAAGCGCCATCTTCTCAGCAATTGCGCTGACAGGCTTGGACTGGTTGGTGCCGAAGAGCTGCTTGATCCAGTCATCGTCATCGTCCACCTTGGTGTAGGCGCGCTGGTATGCCGTCATGATCTGGATAAAGAGGCGATCCACCGTCTCCAGGAACTGATCCTCCTCAACCAAGCCGCGCGACTCCGCAAAATGAGTCGCCAGCAATGGAATGCTTAGCGTGTGGTCGTTGCCGACAAGCAGGCTGTAGGCGATCTGGCGCATGTCATCGTCTGTCATAAAGACAGCCGGGAAGACTCCGCCACGTAGGAAGTTGTCCTTGATGTAGCGCCCGTCCGTCTCTTCGACTGGCTTGCCGATGTTGTCTGCGGCGTCGATCATGTGCTGCTTGTAGCGCTTGGCGATCCAGTCCTTGACCTTGGTCGCGTTGTTGGCTAGGTAGTGGTCGCCTCCTGCAACCCAAGTCTTGCTGACCGGGTCGTAAGAGCGCCAGCCTGGTGTGTCGATGCCTGGAGCTGTTGAAGCCTCAGAGACGAAGTCTCCGAGTGTCTTGGACTCCTTGATCTGGTAGGTAATGGCCATGTGTTTCTTTCTCCTTCTCTTGGGGGCTTAGCGCCCCGGGTGTGTTACGACCGAATTAAAGCCCGGGAGTTAGGTGGACGCAAAAAGAGCCCCCAGTGGGAGCCCTCATCTGTTCTTAGAACGGCAAGTCGTCGTCGTTCATTGCTTTCTGAACTGCTGCTGTGTTAGCTGCAGGAGCTGCTGATCCGCCGCCTGTTGATGGGTGGAAGAAGATCTCATCGCGCGTCAACTCGATGTAAGTCTTGTCTTCGTAAGTGCGGTAGCCAACGCGAACTGGCGCCGAGAAGCGAGCGTTCTTCGTCAACTTAGCAGCAATCGCATCTGCCTCTGCCTGTGTGTCAGTCCAAACGCTGAAGTTAGCTGGGAGCGACAAGTGTGTCGTGCCGTTCTTAGCCTCGTAGCTTGACTCTTCAAGAGACAAGCCCAATCCTGTGTTGAGGTCGTCCTTCGCGCCGGACAAGTTCATAAAGGTGGACACAACGTAGCGTCCGCCAACTGCTCGAACCTCTGCGTCCTTCGCAGCGAAGCCTTGGACTTGAGCTCTGAACTCCTTACCGCGCTTCGTGTCGTATGCTGGCGTTACATTCGTGAGTGAGTGGAAGGTCGTGTTGTTTGCCATGTATCTGGTCTCCTCTGTTATGGGTAAGTGTAGTCGGAGCTGTGCCCCATAAATACATTATAGCACCTCTGGACCCGCATGTCAACCCCATTGCTTAACTTTTTTCAGCCCAGGCGAAATTCACTTCGCCGAGCCGTCCTCCCACCTGTCGCTCTTAAAGGCCCGGCCACCCCCACCTGTATCTCATCCAGGCCAAGTCCTTGTCTGTCCGAGTTGCAGAGCTTAGCTGATCACCACGGGCGCCACCCCGCCTTCACTAAAGAAAGGACCGAGAATGGCTACGCACCCCTGGAGTCCCGGTCTTTATTTGATACAGCCAGGCTCACTGAGCTGCTCTAGGTTCCCCACCTGTAGCTAAGACAGGCTAAGGAGACTCTGTCTAGATCAAGGACAGAAGAGGGGTTGCAAGTGGCTGGGGTAGCGTCGCCCCGGTCTGTAAAAAGGACAGGCCCGGGGAATTAACCCCAGGCCCGCGTTTGGATCTTGTCCTGGATGCTGCCGCGTGGGGCACTCCAGACACGGAATTTGCGGCCATGCGCTATGCAGCGCTCCTCTAAGTCGTGCAGCCAAGGTGCGACCCGGCTCTGCTGAACCCAGGCCTTTATGTCGGACGATGCGATGTCGTCGGGCGCGTAGAGGCCGAAGTTAGATCGGAACCTCGACTGCATCTGTTCAGCCGCCCAGACCTCCTCGCTTCCTGAGAAGAGTTGCGCGGGTCCTGGCAGCTGCATGACTTGCAGGAGAGCCAGGACCCGAACGATGGTCACCGTTGAGTGCAGGGTTGTTTGGCGGTAGCCATCTCGGCCGTCGAAGAGCTGTCGCAGGACTTCCTTGAGCTCAGCGTGACTGAGGTTAGCCAGTAAGTTGCGGGCCACGCGCACCAGGCTGTTGAAGTCCTGGACGCCGTTTCGGTCCGTGTGGTGCGTCAGGGATCCTAGGATCTCGCAGATCTCCGTCGGGCTTGGCTTGTGCCCAGTGATCCGGTTGCGTATGCTCTCGGCAAGCGCCAACCCCAGAATCTCTCCGGCCGGTTCGTTGATCAACCATCTGGGGGTGTCTTGGATCATGGCCCAGTCTATGTTTTCATTGAGAGCGAGCGCGTCAGTCACACTGATGCGAACCGCCTCCTCGGCTTTACCTCTTAAAGGCAGGTCGGCCAAGTCTTTGTCGCCCAGCCAGCCAATCCAAAGGGCTGTACCTGGTGCAGTCAGGGCGTCACCTACGAAGAGGCGGGTCCCGTCGAGCATCAGGTCAGCTTGGAGTTTGTCCTTTGACTGGAACTGGTCCAGCCCCGTCTGTAGGTCTTGCAGGAAGGTGGACTCCTGCTGCGGTTGTGTTGTTATCATCATCTTCCTCCTCTGCGGGCTTGAGCCCTTGTGTCTGGGGCAATTAGAGGCGGGTCTGTAGCTGGGACAGGAAAAGGCCCCCAATCGGGAGCCTAGGCGTGTTGCGCGATGACCTTGCGGAGCATGGTTGGGTTGAAGCCGCTGAAGGGCTCTACACCGTCTGCAACAAGGACAGGAAGGGAGCGGAAGCCCAGCTCGTCCTTGATGTGGGCGATGGTTTCGTCGCGGGCGTCATCGGCTAAAGTGTCTACATTGATTTCTTGGTAGGCGACGGCGTTGCTGTCTAGCTGCTTCTTGAGCATCTTGCAGGCTGGGCAGTCGTTCTTGCTGTACACGGTGATCATGGTGGTCCTCCTGGCTGACATAAGTAAAGACCGGGCGTCCCCGGTCCTGTCCTTATTTTAGCGTCCGGCCTAGTACTCGATCTCGGAGGTCGTGTAGATGTAGGTGTTCCGGAAGAAGACGCCGATGGCGTTCATGAGTGAGATGATGACGAAGAGGCTGTAGTCGAAGGGCGTCTTCCAGAAGATGCTGATCCCTGCCTGGATCACAAGCAGTCCGAAGAGCAACCACTTACGCATGGCTAGCGCTGATACCTCGTCCCTGAATGAGTTGGAGGCAAAGACGCGGACCACGTAGAGGATGAGCGACGGTAGAGCAATGATGGAGAAGGCGCTTCCGTAGAAGAGGAGGCCCATGACGGAGCCTACGACTGTAAGAATGACAGCCGTGTTGAGGCTTTGTCGGGGTTGCTTCTCCAAGTGCTTGCCGACGAACTTGAGCATGTTGCTGGCCGTCTTGCGCACCGTCGTGTAGAAGTAGTTCACCTTGGGAATGAGGTAGTCCCTGTTGTCGCTGGCGAAGTTGAGTGGGTTGATCAACTTGGCGGCACTGAGATAGGCCACTAGGAAGACCAGGTTAGGTAGGATGTACCAGTAGGTCCCGACGAAGCCGCGGCCGACCGAGTTGGCGATGAGTAGCAGGGTCATGAGGAAAACGATGACGCTGCTGCCCTTGAAGAGTGGGTTGGGGCGGTTCTTGAAGTAGAAGGGCTTGGCCGCTAGCTCAGCTAGGCGGGCCTCCTCCTCTTTCTGTTGCCGCTGGTACTCTTCCATGCGAGCCTGGGTCATGCCAGTAGCGTTGACCTGGTTGAGGACGCGCTTGCGTTCCTTGACGTTGTCACGAGCCATGTGACTCCTCCTTTGCTAGGGCGTCGTCTGCCCTGTATTTGATGTAGTTGCTGAGGCCCCGTATGCGGGGAAACTTGTAGTAGTGGGTGTCCAGGAAGCGGAGACACTTGCCGGTCTCCTCGTCCTGTTCCAGTTCAAGGGCGCGGGCTTGTAGCTCACTCATTTCCCGTTCGAGTCGCGCTATGTCCGCCTTGAACTCGCGGCGTATCTCCGCCACCTCACGCTGGTGAGTCTTGCGTCTGAAGAAGGAGCGCAGGTACATTGCGTAGTATCCGTTGGACACCATGGCGTCGGGATTCTTGAGGATGACGTCCACCTCGCGATACTCCTTGCGGATGGCGTCGAGTTCCTGAGCTACTTCCTTGAGTCGCTCCTGAACCTTGATGCTCTCGTCGTAGCTAGGCACGACCAGGCCTGCATCAAACATAGACCAGGTGACTAGCACCCGCCCATCTCTGCTGATGGAGGCGTAGAGCTTCTTCTTGTCCAGCCGAACTTCGCTCACCCGGTATCGGCCAGAAGATTTCTCAGCCAGGTCCCTGGCGAAGATGCGCAGGGCAGACTTGATCAAGGGCTTGGTGTTGATCAAGGGGCTGGTGAGGACCCAGACTCCCTTGTCGGAGATCAGCGGAGAGACGGGGTCGGATGCGGTGTGTATCTCGGACAGCCAAGCGTCCAGTGATCTCTTTAGCTCGTCAACGCGAGAGAGAACATCCTGGTCCAGCTGGGCCGTCAGTTCTTTAAGCTCGTCTGCCATGGCGTCACCTCGTCTGATGAACCGTCAGGCTGATCTTGCCCTTGTGATCCTGAGTGAAGGTGTAGACATTAGACTTGGAGTCGATGGCGGCGATGATGAAGTTGCCTGTGTTGTACTCCTCGCCCACGTAGCCGATGCTGAGATCCGCCACGTCTATCTTGTTTCGATCGATGAGCTCGTCGTGGCTCTTGCTGACCAGGTAGACGTTCTCGCGGGCGATAGCGTTGCCATTGACCGTCTTAACGTGGATACCGCCAAGCCCCACAGCGTAGTCCTTCCCGTCTATCTTAAATCCAGTCGGGGTGAGCTCCAGGCTGTCGATTTGCTTGGTCTCATCAAGTAGGCCAGGGAGGACTTGAGCCAGCGCCATGACGGAGTTTGGCTCGATCTTGTTCTCCTTGAGCTTGTCCTCATAGAGTACACTGCGGCTGTCCATGTCGAAGACCACGAAGACCATGCTGTCCTCGTCTAGGTAACTGAAGAGAGCTACGCGGTGGTCCTTGATGCGGAACTGCTGGAGGACCGTGCCGTAAGGCGTCTCGGCTTCATTTGTTGCAGACCGGTACTCAGCGCTGATGCCGGTGATGTTACCCTGCATCTGGCTCTGGAAAGCCATGGCCCCGAAAATGAGGACCAGAGCTGTAACCGCACCACCAGCCAAGCGGAGAGTCCACTTGTTCTTAATCAGGGACAGGTCGTGGGGAATCAGGTCCCGAGCAGTGAGCTTCTTGGTCAACTGCTCAAGCTCTGCTGCCTCTTTACTAGGTGCAGGCTTGGGTGCTTGTTGCTTGAGGCGATGCTTGGCCTCTTTGCGTTTGCGTCGTCTACTCACTAGTCTCACCTCCCTCCAAGTTAGCTGTGCCGTCCGAGTTGATGATGGTGCTCAAGTCTGCGTCAGACTGCCAGTAGACACTTGATCCGTAGAGCTCGAGGCTCTTAGCTGCGCCATATTTGAGGACGCTTACTTGGACCACCCCGCCCTTGACCTGTTTCAGCCACTCGGCCGCTTCTGTACGAAGGGCAGAGTCTGGGTCTTTGCTGACCTTGGTGACGCCGTCGACCTGTTCTGTCGATAGCTTGTAGCTGCCGTCAGCCTGAAGCGTAAGGTTGTTGGTCTGAACGAAGCCTAGTGCCACGTCGTGGTAGATCCGTGCCAGAGACGATAGGTCGGACAGGTACTTGGATCCCTGGTATTTGACCGCGTACTCAGACACGCCGTCAATCACCACTTGATAAGCCTCGGCGGCTTTGACCACGTCCACTTGGTCGTCAGTGAAGACCTTGATGTCCTGAGTTTTGGCCGCGATAGCTAGGAAGTCCCGCAACTCGTCGGACGAGTCGGGCCCGATTTTCTCTAGGAGCTCCTTAAAGTCGGGTAGGACCAGGATGCGGCCTGCGTTGAGGTTGTAGCTGCGCATGGAGTTGTTCTCGATGTCCTGGACGAAGCCCAGCACCCATGCTGAGTTGTCCGCCGCGGACAGAGAGTTGGACTTGGTCTTGTTGTACTCGATCTCGCCGGACATGAGTAGCACCGCGTTGTTGTAGTAGACGGTGCTATTCTGTACGGACGTGTAGATGAGGTCTCCTGCCAGCACCTGGTTGTCGTCAGAGAGTCGATCCCACTCTTTGAGTAGGGAGCCTGCTACCTGGAGCGGCTTGGCGTTGTTCTTGACAGCCTCGGTTTCCACCTCGATAAGAGAGGCCTGCGAGTCTGCACTTAATGGAGCCACGGGCTTGAGCTCATGGTAGCCCCAGACACCAGCACTCCCAACTGCAACAATGGCAGCGAAGATGGCTAGTCCCTTGAGGCGATGGGCTCGCTTTGCGTCCTTCTCGACGTACTTATTCATCTGGGTCCTCCTCGGGTTCGTATGCTGCTCCAATTTTAGCGGGGGTGCTTGTCCGAGTCCAGTCCTTGGCTAAAATTGTTGCAGGCCTGGACTCAGGCCAAGGAGGTAACACGCATGAAAAGGAAGCCATGGTGGGTTGGAGTGCTGCTCTGGTTCACCCCCTTTATCGCCTCGACGCTGGTGACCAACTTCGTCATGTCGACGGTCACCATCTCGGGGGTCAGTATGGCGCCGTCGTTTGCCGATGGCCAACGCGTCGTCCTGTCCAAGATCGACAAGTCCTACCAGCGCGGAGAGATCGTCGTCTTCACATCTGGAGGCAATGACCCGACTGCAACAGGTCAAGAGAACCTCTACGTTAAGAGGGTGATCGGGGTTGCTGGGGACACCGTTCGCTACAAGGACGGCAAGCTCTATGTCAACGACAAGGAGGTTCGCCAGGACTTCCTTCAGGACTCAGCACATGACCTGATCAACTCGGCCTTCGAGAAGGAGGACGGGACGTCTATGCCAGAGAACAACTACTGGTCTCTGGAGGATCTGAGTGACGCTGAGGGTTGGAACGAGTGGTCCAAGGGCGTCAACAAGGTGCCTGAGGGCTGCGTCTTCGTTATGGGCGACCACCGCTCAGCCAGCAAAGACTCTCGTTTCTTCGGCTACGTCAAGACGGACAGCATCATGGGCGTAGTTAAGCAGATGCCGTTCAGCAACGAGCAGACGCAGTCGGTCATGAACGACGTGACTGACCAGTTCTTCGTGGAGTAAGGCCGCCGGTATACTTCCCTCAAACAAGACGGGCCAATGCCCACACAGAGGAGGAAAGTAACATGGTACGCACAGACTACCTACGCGAGTATCAAGCTCGCATGGAGGAGCTACGCCGCGAGCCAATCAGCGACTACCTGAAGAGCCGCAAGGAAATGCAGGAGCTACGCGAGGCTCGTAGCCAAGAGCAAAATTAAGACCGCCCCAACCGGGACGGTCTTTTTCTGTACATAGGACAGGCGCTTGTGCCTTAATCGAAGGCGAACTTGACCTCTTTCCCCTCGACGACGAGGCGGGCGGAGAAGTTGGACCCCTTCTTAGAGACGAAGTCCTCGGCGTAGACATAGTTGCCTGCTGCGAGCTGCTCCAACTCTGGGATGGTCATGGTGTGTCCAGCAATGGTTGAGCCAACAACGACGCCGTTTGAGAGGCGGTAGTAGATCCGACCGTCTTTCTCGTGACGGGTGATGTTGTCGGAGACTCGCTCCCCAGAGTTACGCACGGGTTCCATGTTGATGCCTTGGCCGATCACCAGGGTGAGGTTGGCTTGGAAGTCCTTGCCTGCCTTGGATTTAAGGGTACGCTCAAGCATCTCCCCGTTGACTAGGCGGGCCATGTCGTCGTGGGTGATGATGTAGCCACCAATCACACCAGAGCAGATGAACTCGGGATCGGCGAACTTGTAGATGTCGTAGGAAGTGCCGTCCTCTCGCTTACCACGGATGTGCTCTACCTGATACAGGCCAAGGGTCAAGGACTCCTTCTCCTGGGTTGAGTTGCTCTTAACGAACTCGATCCGGTTGGACTCACCGATGCGAAGCTTGGCCTTGGATTTGGAGCCATGCTGCTTCCAGGTGAACTCCTTCTCGATGATCTCTCCAGCCAGGAGCTTGGTCATGTCCTTGCGGCTGAAGCTGCCGGTCATCTTCATCGACGCGTTGTCCCAGGTCTTACCGACCCAGAAACCGCTGAACTCGGGCTTGGCACTGCCGTCTGCTTCTGCTTGGGCACATGCCTCACGCCAGGCAATGAAGGCTGAGTCGTAGAAGCCTGCCTTGGCCTCCATAACCTTGTTACCGTTAGGCAGCGTGCCTACTGGCTCATGGGCCTTGTCAACAGGTGCGTGTTCGATGGTGAAGTCGATCTTCTTGAGCTCGGCGATCGTGTGGCGCGTGTAGTCGACCATCTTCTGGTAGAGGTCTGCTGCGGCCAACTTCCCGTCCTCTAGCTCTTGCAGGCGAGTCTCCCAAGTTGCAGTGAGCTGCGGTGATGTGAGAGGCGTGTTACCCAGCTTCTGGATGACGTCGATGCCGAACTCAGTGGCCGCGAACTCCTGCTTCTTGCCGCTGCAGGTGATCATCTGATCCTTCTGCAGGGCCTCTAGAATGGCCGTCCGCGTAGATGGGCGACCCAATCCTTCAGCCTTCTTCATGGCTAGCTTAGCTTCGTCAGTCTCTAGCAGGGTGTGGATGTTCTCCAAGACGCTCATCAGGGAGTCAACTGTGTAGCGCTTAGGAGGCGTGGTCTTCCCTTCCTTCATCTCGTGCTTGTCCATGCTGACTGAGTCACCCTTATCAATGGCTGGGAGTACCTGGTCACGTGAGTTGTACTCGGGCGTAGCTGCCATCCACCCTTCTCGAGTAATGACAGACCCGGTGGTCTTGAAGAGGTGGCCACAGAACTCCGTCACAAGCTCCGTCTTCTCCTTTTCGATCGGGCCTAAGAAAGGCAGGATCACTGAGCGGGCAACCAGGTAGAAGACGTTCTGCTGGGTCTCAGTCATCTTGTCGAAGTCCAGGATGACGTTGGTAAGTGGCATGAGGGCCGTGTGGGCACGCGCCTCTGCATCGTTGACGTGGTTCTTGTTCTTAGCGAACTCGGCGAACTCCTCTGGCGATGGCATTGGGAACTTAGCTAGCTGTGGTGCTTCTTGTGCCGATTTGAAGATGGCCGGCATGTCAGGCGTCATGGCCTCGGTGATGAACTGGGAGTCCGTACGTGGGTAGGACAGGATCTGCTTCTCATACAGCCACTGGAGGGTACTTAGCGACTCTGGCATGGGAATGCCAAAGATGCGGGCCGCGTCCCCCTGCAGCTTAGACAGGGAGTAGAAGCGCGGTGGCTGCTCCTTGCTGCGAGTCACCTTCTTGTCTGTCACTGTTCCAGACGCAGACGGATCTAGCTTAGCGGCAGCTGCTTCAGCCTCGCTCTTGTCGAAGAACTGGACTGGCTTGCCGTCCTCGCCCATGAGTGTCCCCATGTAGGCCCCGTTTGGATGCTCGAAGATCACTCGGACAGTCCAGAAGGGCTTGACCACGAAGTTGCGGATGGCAAGCTCGCGGTCTACCAGGATCTTGAGGATCGGCGTCTTAACGCGACCCACCGGAACTTTGGCGTGGGACTTGAGGGACAGGGCCTGTGTCGAATTCAGGCCAAGGAGCCAGTCTAGGCGGGCGCGTAAAAAGGACGCTTCGCTGAGGTGGCGTACCGTGCCAGCGTTAGGGATGTTGTCGTCCGGAGCTAAGAGGTTCTTGAGTGACTTGACAAGCGTCTCGTCCTTCTCGTCGTTGAACCACATGCGGTAGACCGGGATGGTCTGCAGGTTAGAGCTCATGGTGGAGAAGAAGGCATCCTGAATTAGCTGTCCTTCGCGCTCTGGGTCTCCTGCGTTGATGATGAAGTCGTAGCGTCCGCCAGATATGCGGGCGAGCACTGCGTCGTAGCGCTTAGCCTTGTTTTCGATGGTCGACTTGCGGTAGCGCCACTGGGACGGGATCATGGGAAGGTTGTCCATCTTCCACTCGGCCCACTCAGCGTTAACCTCTGCTGGCTTCTCCATCTCTACGACGTGTCCGGCAAAGCACTCGAAGTCAAGAGTGAAGGGGAGCTCGGTCGCGTACTTGCGGTAGACGGCCTCGACGGTCTTCTTAAAGCTGGACTTCTCTGCGATGAGCAGTCCGTGTCCAGTTGGTAGTTTGGTCATGGGGCGACCTCCTTTCGGGTTCTACCCAAATTCTACCTGGGGAGACTGACCGTGGTGGCTCCCCGTATAGTTCGCCCGTAACAACTGGGCCCAAGCGCCCACCCACAAGAAGGAGGAATCATACATGGCTATCACAGCAATGGAGGCGGAGAAACGCCTCGGACAACACTTAATCGACGCTGCTAACAGCATCACCCCAGAGGTCGCTAAGACCGTCTACGCCCAGGTCTTGGAACGAATGGAGCTCCAGCGGGAGCGCTTCATGACTGTAACAGATGCAGTCGGGGGTGACTACCGCGACCAATTCGTGTCCTGGATCAAGGGCGAGGGTGAAATCGACGCCAAGCTTGCCGACGAGTGGCACGCTATCTTTGGGTCGACGACTCAATACGGTCACTCACCACATGAGGCTCAATCACTACAGTTCCCAGCGACCTACTTCTATCGTACAGGTGAGTTTGGGTCTGGCGAGGACGACAAATTCGCCTTGCGCCTGGGATGGATCCACGTGTACATGCCAGCAACCGTGGAGACGCGTAACCCTCTTGAGATGGCAGTACGCGACTACATTGTCGGCATCACTAACGACCACAAGAAGGTGATCTCTGCCATGACGTCGCAGCTGCGGACCAAGGCTCAGGCCGCGGTCAAAAACCACAGCCTTGCGGGCGTGACCAACTACGTCTACAACCAGTACGTCAAGGGTCTGGACGGCAACCCATTCGTGGATCGTCGCATCAGCCTAGACCTCTTCACTAACGAAGAGGTGACGGATCTCTACTCAGGGACTGCAGCTGGTACAGACACGGCGCGCCAGCAGATGAAGTACAAGCTTCAAAGCTTCGCTCGAGAATTGAGTGATCCAGACTCGCTCGCTGGATACGGCGTATCTGGATCACTCTACAGCCTGATGATGACGCGCTTCATCAATGAGGGCGAGTGGTCAGAGTTGTACAGCCTCTTCACAGAGGACATGGTCGAGCAATGGAACGAGTCTAGAGAGTTCGCCGTCCACCGTGGGAACAACAACTACCCATGGCGTCACGGCATCTTCAAGTCGATCGATGACCGCTTGGAGGGAGAGGCTAAGACCGAGTTCCGTCAGCACTGCTGGGACAATGTCCTAAGCGATGCGCAGAGAGATGAGGTCATTTCGGCGACGCTGAATCACTTCGGCTTCGACCCGCTCAAGGCCACTGGAGCTAATCCCCGCGGGTTGAACAGCTTGGTTCCCTTCGAGGACCTAGTGACTGAGGCAGACGCCCTTAACTTCCTCAAGAAGAAGGTCATCCTGACTCCGGGCTACAACCAAACAGTTCCAGCCCACCTCGCTAGTGCCACACTCGCTGACATCACCCCAGTCGTCATCTATGCAAGTCTAGATGAGCGAAGGCTTAACTGGTCTTCGGTGCCATCGCATAAGCGATTCGAACACCTGTCAGGTCAGCGCATCCGCTACATCTACAACACTTCGGAAGAGATGGGGCCAGTGGCTCTATCCAACCAGGCAGCCATCTTCGCAGAGGGGCTTCTCTTCTACGAGGACGACTACTACGTCATCGACGACAGCCTCCGAGTAAGACTCAAGGCTTGGATGACAATGGACGGACTCATCAGTCTTGAGCACATGGACAAGATCAAGCGTCTTGATGAGATCGCGCATGACGTTGATGCCTGCGACTACGACCTGTATCGCTACTACCAGAGTAGCTACGGGGCTGGTGAGATCGATCTCCGTGATCTGGACATGACCGGCTCGGTCATCGCCTTTCGCAAGTAAAGAGAAGAGCCCAGCACGCTTGTGCTAGGCTCTTTTTGCTTGGCGTAGTTGCCCCTCGGCTAGACTAGATACAGCCTCTGTGGAATCAGTCCTTGGGTAGAGGGATACGATGAGGCTCAGGTAGTCGACGAGGAGTGTCTGCAGGCAGATCTGAAAGCTGCGTGCGACCTTCTCTGGATCAGTGATAGAGATGAGGTCCAGCGACACCGGGTTGAAGTGCAGAATAGTGCTGGAGTGGACGTAGTCGTCCAAGAGGCCCCAGAGATCCCAGTTGAGCTCCTTGGACCTGTTTACCAGGTCTCGGAAGGAGTTGTGGTAGCGGTTTGGCCGGTGTTTGAGCTCCCGCTCACTGAAGGCCGGGTTTAACCAGTCGTAGTCGGCGGTCAACTGCAAGTGGCGCGGCAGCTGGTTGTAGCGATACTCGATGTCCCGCTCCACGTGGGTTAGCCCCCAGTTGTAGACTTTCGCCTTCTCGAGGCGACCCCAGTCCAGGAAGCGTTGCGCCATGTCCAAGAAGAGGTCGACCTTGCCTTCCAGAATGACAGGCTGAGACCAGATCCTGAAACAGACGGTTAGCTCATAGAGCGTCCGCCACTGAGATAGGGCCACGTCTGGGGAGTCTCTGAGAGTCTCCCCGTGCTGTACTAGCTGCAGGGCCCGGGACAGGAACTGGTTAACCACTTGCTCGTGCTCAGTGAGGCGCCCGAAGCGCTCGTTGGACTCGATAATGGAGTGGAGTAGCGTCGGCAGTTCTGCGGCATCGATAAAGGCGAAGGACGGTGTGACCTGTGCCTTCGCCTGGGTGTACTGCTTCTGATACTCCGGACCCAGTAGTGCTGGTAGGAGCACTAGAAGGTCACCGAGAGGTTGCCGTCGTTCTCGGTCTTCTCGTAAGGGATGCCTACCTTCTCGAGCTCCGCGATCAAGATCGTGATGTACTCGTTGTCGCGGCCGACGTTGACGTTGTTGCGCCAGTCGTTGTAGATGTTGGTCGCCTCCTCAGATGAGGTGGCAGCATAGGCCTTGTTGAGGTAGTCGCGCTGCACGTTGAGCGTCTCGATCATGTACTGATTGATCGCGTACTCGTCGCTCGGGATCTTCTCTATGGCCTGCTTGCGGGTGTCGTTGATCTTGACCAACTCAGCCTTGAAGGCCTCTAGGTCGTTGGTCTCTCCGTATTTAATGGTCGCGGCGCGCCAGTCCGAAGCCACCTGGTTCTTAACGTCGTTACCCTTAAGGGCGTACTTGATGCCGTTGGTGAAGATCTGGTAGGTGGACTTGCTCAGGCCCTCTTTCTGACTGCTCACCTGGACCGTGTTGTTACCAGCCGTGCCTGCATCAGATGTAGACGTGGTTGTGCCTGTGCCGCGTCCAAAGAACCACCAGATCAAGATCAAGGCCAGGACGACGACCGCCGTGATGATCCATACGAGGGGCTTCTTGATCCAGGCTAGAAGTCCGCCTCCTCCAAGCGAAGGCAGCGTCATCTTACGCTTGCCTTTCTTGCCGCCCTCCGTTTCTTCGTCGGCGTTAGTGAATTCCTGCGAGGTCAGGTCCTCGCTGTCCAGTTCTGCGTCGAGGTCAATGCCTCTCCAGTCTTCAGCCATGTGGGTCAGGCTCCTTTCTGATCGGTGTTAAAGGGCGGGTAGAGGTCCGCCGTGAGGTCCTCCCTGGCTGTCACAAAGACAGAGTAGGTGGAGTCCTCGAAGAGGTAGCCATGGCGCGTCTTGGACACCTTGAAGCGCCCGTTGAGTAGCTTGGCTAGTAGCTTATTCTCGAGTTTGTTGGTGTAGGCGCAGATGCTGACGCCGTAGTCACCAGATAGCTCGTAGCGCACTCCCCAGTCAGTTGGGTAGACCTGGCATAGCTGCAGATTGTCAGGTGTGATGCGCCAGAGCAGGTACTCAGACTCTCGGATGAGCGACTTCTTGAGCAGCTTGCTGATCTCCGGCAGAACCGGCTTATTGGCAAGTGGCCCGATGTCGTCCACCTCGGCGGTCTGCACGACCTCGCCTGCTTCGATTAGAGTCGGCTCGGCAGTGAAGAGCGGGAAGTCGTTGAGCGTCTCTGCATCCAGGTCTAGGTCGAACCGGCTCTTGTCTAAGGACAGGATCCCCTCGACGTCGGACAGGACGTAGCTTCTTGCGAAGGCCACGTCGGAGCTGTCGGCTGTGTGGAAGCTGAGCTTACCCCACTCGCCTGCAACAATGGCAGTCGTGCCGGTGGTGTTCACGCTCAGCGACAGGGTGCACTTCTTAGCCTGGGTCTTACCGAGTGCGGTTAGCACCGGCTTGAGCTTGGCCAAGAGCTCGGTTGAACTGAACGTCGTCATGGCCCACCCCCTAGCGAGTCACGATGATGTCGTCAGCGAACTCGGGCTCATCGTTCTCGCGGACAATCTTGTCCACGTCGCGTCCGAAGCGCCAGTCAACCTTGGGCTCCAAAGACACGAGGAAGATCTTGGCGACCAGGATCTCCGCGTAGTCCTCAGGTGAGAGGATGCGCCCCGCCTTGATCTGTTGCAGCCCGTAGGTGTATGTCTCCTGGGCCGTCATGAACTCCTCTTCGACGCCCTGCCAGTAGTCGATCTTCTCTCCGATCAGGTCGTGGACTAGTCCTTTGAAGCGGACGTGCTCTTCGTTGAGGACCACGGAGCGCATGGCAGTGGTGAACCAGCGTCGGGAGACCTCGTTCTCCTTCATATCCGCCACTTGGGCCATTGCAGCCTCGCGTAACTCGGGCGTGATCTCTAGTAGTGCGTCTTCCATGGGTAACCTCCTTGTGCTGTGGGTGGCCGAATAAGGCCTTCTCCACTATTTTAGCAGGGGTGGTCCTCCAAGTCAAGCCCCCTGCGGAAAATTTTTTCCGACCTTGACTCTGGGCGCCGACTGTGATAGAATGGAAGTACCGAGGCAGGGGCGTTCGTTCCCCTGCCTATATCAGTTCAAGAGGAGGGCCCAGATGACACGCAACAGCACGATATACCTGACGGAGCAGACCTACGTCGAGGACTACGACCGCAGTCTACCGGTGCGCTTTACCTTCCGCATCGAGTCCATCCGCTACAGCAAGGATGACTTCACCATCGTCGAGGCGCGGGTGCTCCACAACGACCGCAAGCTGCTCTTCCCGCAGAACACCACCTCGGTCAAGGGTCAACTCCTCAACCCCAAGGTCGGCGACACTTATGAGGCCATCGGTAAGGTGCAGTACGACGCACGCTTCGGCTACAGCATCGCCATGACCTCAAGGCCCTCCATGGTGTACCCACGCACCAAGGCCGAGGTCATCAAGTACCTGGACAAGTCCATGCCTGCCGTAGGTAAGAAGACAGCCAAGCTCATCGTCGACCACCTTGGCGAGGACGCGTTGCTGATCCTGAGCAAGGAGCCTAAGCGCATCTACGAGATCGAAGCCCTGCACCGCAAGGACAGCGTCTACAAGTCGATCAAGGAGAACCTCCTGGACACGGACACGATCAATCAGACCATGGCCCTGTTGAACGCCATGGGCATCCGGGAGTCTTACGCCATGGACCTATACGAGCGCTACGGATCCACCAGCTACTTGGAGCTGGAGTCCAACCCCTACGTCCTGACCGACGTCGAGCCTCTTCTATGGAAGACGGCCGAGCGCTTCTTCCAGCAACAGGCGACCATTAACCTGGGCGTGGCCAACTACAAGAAGGTCACCAACCTGGAGTACCGCTACCGCAGCGCCATCAAGTACTACTTGAAGCTGGAGCTAGAGATGTCCGGCTCGTTGGCTATTCAGCTGGAGCGGTTGATCGACGACTTCGAGTCCGGTAGCTTCCTCAACAGCAACGGCGTCTTCCCCGACCACAAGAACAACTACGTGCCTCGGGAGCACGTCATGAAGATCCTGGAGGATCTGGAGACCGAGCTCTCCGTCGTCGTTACTAAGTCCAAGGGTGGCGAGGCCTACGTCTACCTCTACCCCAACTACATGGCCGAGAAGAAGGTGGTGACCCTGATCCGCCGCTTCAACAAGAACTCCTTCGCCAAGTCACTGCCCGGGCAGAAGGAGGCCTTCATCGAGCTCTACGAGGCTCGGTCCGGCTTTCACCTGGCCGAAATGCAGAAGCGGGCGGTAGACCTGCTGGCCAACAACAAGATCTCCATATTAACTGGGGGTCCTGGGTCTGGCAAGACCACTACCCTCAAGGCAGTCAAGGAGTTCATTGACTACCTGGTGGCGGAGAAGACCATCAAGGACGGCTCGGTAACTCTGCTGGCGCCTACCGGCAAGGCATCGCGCCGCATGGCAGAGGTGCTTGACTGTCCTGCAGAGACCATTCACCGCAAGCTCGGCATCAAGGGGTTCGGCGAGGACGCTGCAACAAAGACAGTCGAGGAGGCCTTCGTCATCGTTGACGAGTCGTCCATGATCGACATCCACCTCTTCAGCACCCTCTTGGACTCTTTGGGTGAGGACACCAACCTCATCCTGGTAGGGGACAAGGACCAGCTCCCATCCGTGGGCGCGGGACTCATCTTCCGTGACCTCATCGAGTCCGGCAAGGTTCCCTGTGTCCGCTTAGACAAGACTTTCCGCCAGGCTGGGACTTCTAAGCTGGTGTCTAACGCCCGGCTCATGTCTGAGGGTATCGGCATCAGCGACGACCCAAACGCCCTTGGCCTGCAATTCGATACAGCCCCGGGACGCGACTCCTACTTCATTGAGCGCTACCGGGACAGCGAGATCACATCGACACTCATCGCCTCAGTCAAGAAGCTCCGTGACAAGGGTGTTCCCCAGCGCGACATCTTGATCCTTACGGCTCAGAACAAGGGCAAGCTCGGTACACGGGAACTCAACCGCCAGATCCAGTCAGTCTTCAACGAGGACGAGGGTGAGGTGGCGATACGCAAGGCAGACTCGACCATGTTTCGCGTCGGGGACCCAGTCATCCAGATGGTCAACGACTACGAGCACGACGTTTTCAACGGCGAGATCGGCGTGGTGGAAGACATCTACAAGGACGAGAAGGGCGAGAAGGTGGTCCAGGTGCTCTACGAGGGGCTTCACGAGGACAACACTGTCCTCTACTACGGGTCCCGCATCTACGACATCGAGCTGGCCTACGTAATCACCATCCACAAGTCCCAGGGCTCCGAGTCTCCCTACGTTATCCAGGTAATCGACAAGGCCCATGCACGCATGAACAACCGCTCCCTAGTCTTCACGGGCTACACGCGGACCAAGCTCATGAACATCATGATCGGCCAGCGCGACACGCTCAACGCAGCCATCGCCAACACCGACAACCTCAAGCGCATCTCCCTCATTAAGGAGAAGCTATAAGCCCGGCCCGCGCTGGGCTTTCGCCATGCCCGTAAAATTGGACCCCTGTGAGAGGACCCCGCCGCTAAAATTGGTGCAGGATCCGCCCCCCCCAAGGGACATCCACGCACAGAATTCCAACCTAAGGAGGTAGCTCCATGCTACTGATCATCGACAACCAGGGCGGGTTTGCCCGTGAGGTGGCGCCGTTCGCTGAGGAGCTGAAGATCATCTTCGCCCGAGACGCGGCACAGATCACCCCCAACCTGCCCATCTTAAAGCCGGAGGACGTCATCATCGTCCCCCACACTAATATGGAGGCAACTCTGCGTGAGCAGGGCATCACCAACAAGATCGTTCCCCTGCAGTACCGCAACGCGACCGTCCAAGATCTCTACATCGCAGCTATGGGTCATCCGCGCTACGGCACCTACCTTGACAACCCGTTCGAGTTGGTTGCCAAGTCTGCGCCATCAGAGCGCCCAGCACCTGCACCTAAGACAGACAAGAGGCCAGAGGCGCCACGCAATGAACAACGTGAGCCTCGTCAGGAACAGCGTCAAGAGCGTGAGCCACACCAGGAACGCCGCGATGAACAGCGCCGCGACAACAAGCGCGACGATCGTCGTGACAACAAGAACCAGCGCCAAGACAAGCAACGCCAAGATCGTCAAGGAGATAAGCAGCGCCAGGATCGACGCGACAACAAGAACCAGCGTCAGGACAAGCAACGTCAGGATCGCGAGCAGCGTCAAGAGCGTGAACCTCGCCAGGAACGCCGCGATGAACAGCGCCGCGACAATAAGCGTGACGAACAGAGTCGTCAAGAGCCGCGTGAGCAAGTGGTTGCAGCAGCTGAGGTCAAACATGAGCCTGTAGCTGTTCCAGCTGAGCCGGTCTTTGAGATCCCTGCCTTTGATGTGGGCCAGCCTGAGCCTGTGGTTGATGCAGTTAAGCCAGAACCAGTAGTCGAGGCAATTAAGCCCGAGCCTGTAGCTGAGACAGCCAAGCCGAAACCACAAGTCGGCCCAAGACAAGTCCGTGAGGTGCTCGAGTTTGAAGTCGAGACCCGCACTGATGGCCGCGTCAATGAAGGCACCGTCAAGATTGACCGTCCAGGACGCAACGGCTACGTGGACTACCTGGTCTACGCAGACGGACGCAAAGAGGAAATTGGTCGCCGTAACCCAGTGAGCCGCCAAGAACGCATCGGCACTAAGCCTGTCCCAAAGGATGAGTGCTCAGGTGCCCCAGCGTCTGAGCCTGAAACAATCGTTCCAGCCTTTGACTTCGGCGGAGGTCCGTCGGTAGTTGAGACCAAGGCGCAGGACATCCAGATTGGTGGACCGGTCATCGACATGGGCTCCGAGCCTGTCTTTAAGACAGACGAGCCAGTCTTTATGGCCGAGCCTAAGGTAGACGCACCTGTCTTTAAGACAGCAGAGTCGGAGATCAACTTCGTCAGCGAGGAGCCAGCCAAGCCTGTCTTTAGGACAGAGCCAGCGGCACCTAACTTCGTGAGCGAGGACGCGGCGCCTAACTTCGTGACTGAGCCAGTGGTAGACGAGCCTGTCTTTAAGACAGAGGCACCGCGCTTCACTGATGAGCCAGTATTCAAGACTGAGCCAGCAGCCCCAAACTTCGTGACTGAGACGCCAACCGTGCGTGTTCAGCCGCAAGCGGCACCAGCAAAACCAAGCAAGCCTGTCATCCGACAGCGTAACGCGGGGGACTTCGATGAAGACGAGCTAGGCCTTGTACGTGATCAAGTCCCAGAACCAGCCGATGAGGGCGGCGACTTCACCCTCAACTTCATCTAGGGAGGCTACACACCGTGAGCAACAACAAAGAACACCGCGCCCTCCCATTGGGACTCGTGAAGTCCTTGCAGGAGCGCAAGAAGCCCATCATTGTTGAGTTCGTCCGCTTCGGGCGCGCCAACTTCGAGATCGATGGCGTCGTCGCTATTAACGACCCCATCCTCTACATCAAGTCCGACGACTTCGTCGGCATCGTACCCAAGTCCGAGTTCTCGATCCAGAAGGTGAAGCCGAGCGAACGCTTGGTCGGCAAGACTCGCCTAGCCTATGTCCACTCTGAGTATCAGTTGGAGAACCCCGACGGCTCCAAGCAGGTGCTGGTCATCTTCTCCACTCGTGAGTATGAGCAGGAGCTCAAACAGGACGCTATCGACGAGATCGTTAACTCGGCCTACGTTACAGCTACGGTACTCAGCTTCACAGAGTACGGCGCAATGCTCCAGTACAAGGGCTTGACGCTCGAGTTGAACGACGGAGCATTCTCAGGCAAGAGCGTTCCCGCTCGTACTGTATTAAGCACAGGGGACGAGATCGACGTCGTCTTCCGGAAGTTCCGAAACGGCGGCCGCAAGATCCTTGTCCAACCTCGCTACCAGTTCCCTATGCCGGACTACATGCAGCCACGTGACCGCGCAACTCTGGAGAAGGGGCAAGTCTTCACGGCCAAGATCCGAAGCATCACGCCTAACAGCCTCCTTGTGTCGATTGGTCGTGACCACAGCCGCGGCCAGAACCAACCGATCCTTGTGTCATGCCGCCCACCGCATCCAGCAGTGGCTCAGTACTTAACTCCAGACACACCGGTGCGCGTTAAGTTGACCAAGGTTGGCGACCGCATGCACGGGTCTATCGAAGAGATCAACCGCGACTTCGTCGACGACGCCATCTTCGCTTACCGTGAGTTGGTGGCTCAGAAGCAAGCAGAGAAAGGAGGGCACGCAGAATGACCGTGATCAAGAAGTCCATCGGCAACGCCTTCATGACTATCCCCAGCACCTACATGCAGCAGTGGTCGAGCCCTAAGTTCAACATGGGCTCAGTTTCCCGACAGGGAGTAGCTGTTGGCCGCAACGAGCGCACCATCACTGACGAGGTGGTTAGCATCTGTGCCTTCCTCCGCGACGTTCAGTTTGCGACAGCAGACCAGATCGTTAAGGGGACGGGGGTCAACTTCGACAAGGCCCAGAACAATCTCATGTCCCAGCACTTCGTCAACTCCTTCGTCTTGACTGACATCCAGGACCCGGCCGAACTCCGCGTCCAAGATGCACTCCGCATCTACACGCTGGACTTCGCAGGGGTTTATCTCCTCTCCATCGAGGGCTACGACATGACCACTTGGCGCTGGACCGACTACCTTGTCTCCGCGACTGTCGTTCGTAAAGCCTTGGTGCAGACTGAGATCTACGTGGAGATGTCCAAGTCGACAGTCTGCTCCATCCGCAACTACCAGCAGTTCCGCGAGTTCCGCATCGGTGCCGCATCAAACGACGTTGACTTCTTCGTCAGCCTCAAGGGACGCGCTAACGGGCAGGTCTGGAACTTCGCAGGCTTCGTTGTTGAGGCCGGAGACGAGGATCTCTACCTCCGCGACAAGTTGGCTAACCTGGAGTCTGTGTTCCATGCCACTAAGGCGGGATACAGGTACTTCCCAGACGGCCCAGAAGCCTTTCCGAAGCTCTTGCTTGTGATCGAGGCCACAACTGACCGCAACATCAACGCTGTCAAGAACTTGGTCGGCCAAGTGACTAGCTGGGCTGGTGCTGACGTGGCAATCGTCGCTCTTGACGACATCCACAAGAACGGCATGGCCAACGCGACCTACTACTCTATCGGCACTAAGCCGGACGAGACGGGTGAAGGTAAGATCGTTGCCCTCGGCAAGATCAACATGCCCCTCTTCAAGTAAGGCCGCAGGGACCCCGCAAGGGGTCCTTTTCTTTATCTCTTACAGTCCGTGACGGGGCGGCACAAGCAGGCTAAGGCAAAGAGGCCCATTCGCTAAAATAAGGACAGACACGGGGCCCTGCCCCGACAACAACACACGGAGGTGGCCACATGCTACAGATCAAGGAGCGCGCGAACGAGCAGTTCACAGTGCGCTGCAACAACCGCACCAACATGCAGATCCTGATGTCCAAGGGCTACATCAAGGAAGTGGGCCAGTGCCTCTTCCTCTTTAACCAGCAGACAGAGCTCTGGGAGGTCTACGACGCACGCTACGCCTACCTAGTGATTCCGAACTATCCGACGCACGAGCGCATCTGGAACCTGTTCGACACCAAGAAGGCTCTCTTCAGCGACAAGCTCAAGCCAGTGACGCGACCACCATTCAACAAGGTTGAGCTGGCTAAGGACGAGATCATGTCGGCCATCGAAAACGTAGCCTCCCAGGAGCTAAGCTATCGGGACTTCTATGAGCTGGTCAAGCCCTACTTCGGCTTGCGCGACTTCATAGAGGTTAAGGGGCGCGACGACAAGCTGGAGGAGGATGCCTATGAGTAACCCCATCAAAGACTCGCTCAAGGCTAAGGGCCCTGAGCAAGAGGCCACTGCGCCTGAAATTCATCCAGACCAGGTGCCTATCGCTGATCCCGAGGTACAGGCACCTCAGCCTTCGCCCAAGACAGACAAGGCTAAGCCAAAACTCCGCGTCAACAAGAAGAACGTTGTCTTGATCGCAGGAAGCGTACTCACGGCTGTAGCTCTTCTAGGTGGGGGCTTGCTCTGGTACAACCACTACCAGAAGACCAAACCCGTCGGCGTGGAGAAGGTGGTACAGACCAATTCCGGAGAGGTGGAGACCAAGTCCGAGCCTGTCTCTAATACAGTCGAGGTGGCTGGCGGTGGTACGCTAAGCGATCGCGGCTACGATATGCTCTGGCAATCGCAGACTAGCAGTGTGTCCAACGGCAACGATGAGTTCGCAGACCCGAACCGCCTGCGTGACACTCTGATCGAGCTATTGAAGACGGGTAACGCCGACGACGCAAACCAGGCCGCATCGCTCTGGGTGCGCAACCGGGAGAACTACGACTTCACCACCAAGGACAGCCTTACCGCTGCTGCAATTGGACACGACGCCATCATCATGGACGAGTATCAACGTCTAGTCAACGGTGTGAACTACGCAGCTCGTGCCAATCAGGACGTGGCGCTGGCAACTCGGATCAACGAGGAGTTTCAGAGTCCTTGGGCAATGGCTTTCGCAGCAGCAGGTCTCCACATCAACGGGACTACCAAGCTTGTACGCGACAGCAGCTCTACTCAGATGGACTTCGCGGGAGCTCCAATCCGCAGCTACTCGATCAAGCAGTACAACGCAGAGACAGCCGTCAGTGATGCGACGCTTGTCAAGCACACGCTGCCAGAACACGACTACTCCAATGAGACTGAGGAAGAACACGCAGCGCATGCTGAGTCGGCTTACTATGAGGCTATTCAGGCTGGTGAGTTGGTCGACGCCACCATCAACGTGACTGCGGCTGCCTTTAGATCAGACAGCAACGCCAACCGAGTCTACGAGGTCATCATGTCCAACGGTAAGCGCGACGGCATGGTGGTCATCGTCGAGACGAAGAGCGGCGACCTATACGTCTACGGCACTTATCTGCTGGAGACACTTCCGACCGACATCTTCATAGGTGCCTACGCCAACAGCGACACCTACACTGGCTCTATTTCAGACCAGACACAGGACGCTCAGCCGCAGAACTGGGAGCAGTTCCAAGACCAGGTAGAGAAGTACTTCGGTAACTAGGGAGTGGTGATCCGCCCCGCCACGGACTGCATTAAGAAAAGGCCCTGGGGAGTAACTCCCTGGGCCTTTTGTGCTGCCACTCTAATTGGCCCGTGAACTACATGGCATAGAAGTGCCTAAGAGAAGGAGGAAGACATGGCTGTAACACAGACAGACGAGAAGAGCGTTTCTATCGCGACGGCATTGGGCCAGATGATCCAAACGGGTTACCTAGTGGACTGCACAGACGATCTTGGGCAGGAATTTGAAGAGGTGTTGCTCAGCTGGCATCGAGGATCTCGGCGTGGCGTCGAGCTAACGGTTGGCATCCACTTCGACGACGTCGGACGCCACATACGCCTTACAAAGGGGCACGACCTGCAGCTCGGACTTAACCGCCAGTTAGGCTACAGCTACAAGCTGATCTTGGCTCGCAAGTCCGTCTCTATCGGCTCCACAGAGGACACCTACCTGGCACTCTCACCACTTGAGTTCCAGTGGCAGGTCTGCCGGCTAGTCGGACGCATCTTGAGGGGTGCGGCCTCGTAACGCAAACAAGCGCCTCGGACTTACCCGTGGCGCTTTTCTCGCGACTCTAATTCCGGTGTAACACATACACGGACTCCGCGTCCGTAGCAGAGAAGGAGGAAACCTATGGTACGTATTAACCGCAATCGCCTCTCGGGCATGCTCGATGAGGCTCAAAAGGACGAGGTGGTCATCTCAACCGCCAAGCCTGAACCTGTTTCAGTCGAGGGAGTGGCAGTCGTAGTGAGCGACGAGATTCTGAACGAGCAGTGGCCCAAGATTCTGGGTGGCGGACTGCTCCACCAGAAAGAAGTCGTTGAACTAAGCACCCAGGTCGAGGTCTTGTTGGACCGAGAAATGGGCTTCGCTATCATCCGCCCATCAGACACTGGTCTGGCGACCTTCGTTATGAAGGCCGAGTACGACAGCAAGGCAGGCATCATCCCAGTTGTGACTGTGTCGCTGGAGCACGACGGCAAGTCCGCATCCGGAATCGTTTTCCACGGCTTGGACGAGGAAGACATCCACCTCATGTTCGAGCCACGGGAAATCGTCAACCGCATCTCTGAGGTTATCGGCGGTGTTCGTCTCGACGAGCACCCAGGCATCAAGATGATCCTCGAGGAGGACCCAGAATGAGCGTGACTGCCGATCCGGGCCTGGATCAAGGACAGCTACTGGACAACCTCTTCGCCCTGCGAGACGCAGAGCTTGTCGTTAGCGACGAGTTGGCTAAGAGCCTGATCCAATGCTCTAACGAGGCCGAGTACTCGGTCTATCAGTTCCATCCCCATGTCCTTGAAGACGGAGTGCATGTTGTACTCGCGAACGGTCAGCCACTCCTTTCCGGGAATGTTCGGATCTGGGCTGAGCTGTCAGAAGACGAGGGGCACATGGAGTGGACGATCACCTTCCAGCTACAGCAGCTAAAGGTCTTCGCCAGCGGCCAATTCAATACGGACAACACACTCGTGCCCGGCAACGAGAAGGATCGAATCTTCGCCAAGAGTGAGATTGACCGTGCTCTTCGCCAAGCAGCGCAACGAGCGCTCAAGTCCTACATCAGCTAGAGAGGTCCCGGCCTCTCTTTTTTGCAGGCAAGGGGTGACCTCTAATTGGGGCGTAACACAACCGGGCAACGAGCCCACATAGAAGGGAGGCCGACATGGCTATCAAAAACAACACGGACGACAACTTGGTCGCCGAGTGGCAACAGGTGGAGATTCCGAACGAACTCCGGGCACCCACACACGAACATGCGGCACTCTTTGTTAGAGACGGCAAGCTCGTGACTGGACTAAGCACAGAGCCGGGGCTATTCGTTTCCAATCTGGTTCCGCTGGCCTATCTCAGATAGAATCGTTTGCGGGATCTGCTGGCCAAGCGAATTGCACGGGTTTACCGCTACGAGATGCGGGCAGCCGCTGGCGAGTTCAGTGATCACGCCATTAGTGGATGGCCGGGCGGAAGTGTGGTCGCGTATTGGGGCTTGATCCGCGAGGAGTTCGCCTCCATGAGTCGTGGAGTTCTCTTCGAGAGGGCACTCCTAACCGTAGGTGCTCGACCAGGGGTTGCTTACATGCCCAGACCAGGCCGCAAGGTCGAGTCTGTCTATGTGAGTCCCTGGTGTGTCCTAGACACTCGCAATTCCCTGCTACTTAGAAGGTACGCTCCCGATTCAT
>ERZ650312.228-NODE-228-length-30545-cov-6.060315_pt1 | contig 30545 bp, 32 predicted proteins | sample MGYA00376248_ERZ650312 | MGnify/ENA primary metagenome ERZ650312 (study PRJEB26733, sample SAMN07839316) | wastewater metagenome | biome: urban; feature: wastewater treatment plant; material: waste water | place: USA: North Carolina | collected 2016-07-28 ... | reverse complement strand
GTTCCGAATAGCTGATTTCTGGCTGAAGTTTTCATATTTATCCTTCTTAGGTTTTTATACAGTTCGTCAAAGTCTGCGGCATCTTCGGCGATAGAGTCCAAAAATAGCGAGTATTTTTTTTCTAAAGCTTTGAAGACTTCAACCGTCTGTTTCCCTTTTGGTGTCAGGGTTGTCCCCCCTCCGCCTTTACCTCCGGTGCTTCTGGCTACAAGCGGTTCGTGCGAGAGGTTATTCATAGCATCTACGGCATCCCATGCGGCTTTGTAGCTCATCCCCATCTCTTTGGCGGCCTTTGATATCGACCCCTCTTTGTCGATGAGTTCCAGTAGTGCTACTCTGCCGGAGCCTAGAAAACTTTTGCCACCCTCTTTTAGCCAGACTCTACCCTCAAGCTTCATTTTAAACCCCTCCGTTTTAGCTAAATGGAAATATACTAAAAAATATAACGCTATGTCAAAAATATATGCCGCTTTTTTGTGCAATAGATTATTTTTGAAAAAATACGACATATTTTTATTTATGTTGTACAATATTAAAAATCAGATAATGGAAATATGTATGACAACATCGAGACTAGGGGTTAGGGAGATTACCAGAAATTTCAATATTTTGGAAAACTACGATTATGTTGAGATTGAGGATAAAAAAACACATACTCTAAAAGGGTTATTTGTGTCGGCTGAGCTATTGGATGAGGTAAAAAGCTTTATAGATATGATGCTTAAAGCAAGAAAGGCGGCCGAATTAGATGAGATGATGCAGATAGTAGGGAAAGGGAAAATCTCCGAAAAGTTTAACGACCTCTCGCTGAAAGAGATAAAAAAGGCGATAGCGGAAGAGAAAAATGTCTGATAAAATTTTTTTAGATATAAATATCGTCCTTGATATGATGGATAAAAGTCGCAAAAATCACAAAAAAAGTTTAGCCGTACTTGAAAAGACGGTGATGCAAGATATGCAGATTTGTATTAGCGAGGATATGCTAAGCACTATCTACTATATTAGTGATGACAAGCACTATACGCTGACATTTTTTCAAAAAATTATCCAAAAATGGGAGATTTTACCGTTTGGGAAGGATGTTATTTCTAATGCTATCGATTTTTGCACCCAAAACGGAGAGGATTTGGAAGATGCCTTGCAATGTTTTAGCGCCAAAAAAATCGGTTGCAATATTTTTTTGACAAGTGATAAAAAATTTGCGAATTGCGGCATCTCAATTTTTGACTATGACAAATTTCTGGAGCCGTGATTTATAGCATTCTCTCAATCTCCACCTTTATATCAAACGGTTTTTGATAATACACGGAAGACGAGACGATAATGTCCGGTTTGGCCGAGGCGTATTCCGATATGTTTTGAATGGTGATGCCGCCCGTGGCTATGACGGTGATGTTTTTGTCTATCGATTTTACCGATTCTACTACGGTTTTTATCTCATCCGGTGTCAGTTTGTCGCATTGGACTATATCGGCTCCGGCTCTCGCCGCCGTAACAGCTTTGTCTATCGTTTTTACCTCTACGGCTATTTTGTGCTCTTTTGTTTTTGATTTTGCGGTTTGGATGCACTCTTCAAAGCTTTTGTTTGCCAGAGTTGCATATTGTGAAAAGATCAGGACGCTCTCGGAAAGCCCCAGTCTATGCGGGTAACCGCCACCGCTCAAAACCCCTTTTACGGCGATTTTTTTGGTTCCGGGGATACTTTTTCTGGTTGTTGAAAAGTGGGTATCGGGTGAGACGGTTTTTATCGCTTTTATCATTGTTGCGGTTGCGGTGGCTACGGAGCACCCATACTCTAATATATTTTGGGACGGTTTCCACGCTGCCAAAACACCCTTTGCATCGCCTACGGCGTATAGCAAGACCTCACCGTTTATGCAAGAGTCACCGGAGTTTTTTAGTATCGAGCTTTTTAGTCCGAATTTTTTGCAGATTGCCGTAGCCTCTTCACTACCACTCACAACCCCGTCCTCTCTTGCGAAAAACGTAATCTTTGCCTCGCCGGAAATATCCAGTAGCTCCGCCGTAAGATCACAATACGGCATATCCTCTGATATGAAACCGTCTATATCTGAATCTGAAAAATACACCATATCAAAACCACCTTTTATCATTTCGTGTATGCAAATTTATTGCCAAAAAAGCTTGGTACGCATACCGGATAGCCGCACTCCGTGCTTTTTATATCTACCTTTGCCCCATATAAGATTCCGATTAGCTCCGGAGAGATTACATTGACACTGTCTCCGTCAGCTATTACCGAGCCGTTTTTGATTGCTATCGTACGTCCGCCGATTATCATCGCATGCTCCGGAAAATGTGTCGATTTTAAAAATGAATACCCCTCCTTTGATAATGATATGATGGTCTCAAGTAACAGTAGCTGGTTTCCGTAATCAAGGCCTGAAATCGGCTCATCCATAATTAAAATTTTTGCCCCTTGCGCCAATGCTCTGGCTATTAGGGTTAGTTGTTTTTCCCCACCGCTCATGGTTGGATAATCCCTGTTTGCCAAGGATGCTATCCCCAGTCTATCCATGGCTTCAACGGCCTTTTCTCTATCCGTTTTTGTGGGGTTTGAAAAAATGGAACCGTGTGAGACACGACCCATCATGACAACATCGAGAGCGCTGAATGCAAAAGCGACATTTGAGCTTTGCGGAACATACGCAACTGTTTTTGCCCTCTCTTTTGCACCGTATCTGCCCAGCGCTTTGCCGTAAACGGCTACATGCCCGTCTTGCGGTTTTAGAAGCCCTAATATTATTTTCATCAAGGTGCTTTTTCCGGTTCCGTTCGGCCCTAGTAAAGAGAGGATTTCCCCCTCTTTTAGTTCAAGGTCGATACCGCCAAGTACCTTTTTTTTGCCGTAATTAAAATGTAGATTATTGCAGGAGAGTACGGTTTTCATGAGAACCCCTTTTTGGCACCCTTGAGTGCCAGTATAAATATCGGAATACCTATCAGGGAGGTTGCAATGCCCACCGGAATCTCTACACTGGTGGCGGTTCTGCATACGGTATCTACGATAACCAAAAAAGCTCCCCCCAAAACGGCGCACACCGGAAGCAATATCCTGTTATCGGGTCCCACCAAAAATCTGGCAATATGAGGGATAATAAGCCCCACCCAGCCTATCATTCCGGCCAAAACAACTGTTAGAGCCGATATGAGCGTCGCAAAAAATATTGCCGTCATCCTGACTATCTCCACCCTTACGCCGAGGGCTTTTGCATCGTCGTCACCGAGGCTTAAAACATTTAGATATTTTCCCATCAGCGTCAAAACTACTATGCCGATAGCCATGGGAAAAAAGACGGTAAAGGCGGTATTTTTGTCTATAGCGCCGAATGAGCCCATTAGCCAGTAGACTATTGCCGGAAGTTTGTTGTAAGGGTCGGCCGTGTATTTGACTATGGAGAGTAGAGCCGAGAAAAGGGCACTAGAGATCACTCCGCCCAAAACTAGAAGTATTGTTTTTGAGGAGGCATCTTTGTAGATTGTAGCTACGCCGAGAGCGACAAATACCGCTGCAAAGCCGAATAAAAAAGCAAACACTTGAACTGTAAACCATTGCTCGCTAATCATAATTCCAAGTGCCGCCCCAAAAGAGGCTCCCGACAATACCCCTAAAATTCCGGGAGAGACTAGCGGGTTTACAAACATCGCCTGAAACGCCCCGCCCGATACGGCAAGGGCCGCACCTACCATAGCGGCGGCTATTATTCTAGGGAGCCTAATATCAAAAACAATGTTTGCATATAGCTCATAATTGTCTTTGTGTCCCCCAAGTCCAAACAGATCCCATCCTAAAAAAGATAGCAAATCCGGCAATGGTATCTCATATCTACCAAGCCCCATGGAGACTAGAAAAGATAAAAACAGTAAAACGGCACAAAAACCGAACCAACCTAGCTTTTTCATTTTTGGCCTAGTATTTTTGCCGCATCGGCTTTTGACGGCTCTACGCCTAGATATGTTTTATAAAAAGAGGCGGTCTCTTTTAGGATATCTTTTTTGTACTCTTTTGGATAGATGATTGAAGCTAGCCACTCTACGCCCAAAATCCTCATAAAAGATGGCGGTCTGTCAAGAATATTTACAGGGTCTTTCGGAACTAGATATACTTTTTTGGCTTTTATCGCTTTGAGCGCCCCCCATTTTGGGTCTTTAAAAACATTTTTGTAAAAAGCTTCATCGGTTGCAATAATTATCTCCGGATCTGCCGATAAAACCTGCTCTATACTAACTTTTTCCATACCAACCATTGTTTTTTGGGTACATTCAAAAGCCGGACGAACCCCGACAAATTTTAGAGGGCTAAAATGAAAAGAGCTTTCACACTCCGTAGATAGGCCGTCCGCCCCTTCGGCGTAATAGACTTTTGCCCTTTTCTCTTTTGGAATTCCGTCTCTGATTTTGGCTATGTATGCCAGTCTGGTCTCTGCATCTTTTGCCAGCATCTCGGCTCTGGCCTCTTTTTTGAGGGCTACCCCTGCCGCCCTGATGGCGTTTGGCTCATCTTCTACCAAATCCTCCTGTATAAAAAATACGGGAATATTAAATTTTGCAAATGTTTTTTCGACCTCTTTCATTACAAAATCGCTTTTCCAAGCCAAAATAACCTGCGGCTTTAAAGAGAGTAGAGTCTCCATATTGGCTCCCTTTGAGTTGCCGTGCCAGCCGCCTACAACCGGGAGTTTTTTTAGAGAGGGGTTTAGATATTTTGTATCTTTAAAATAAAAGTTTGAATCAAGCGGTAGATTCATGGCGGTCATGGTCTCCGGAGCCAAAATATAGCTAAGCAGCCCCATCGGGGGCGCAGAGGCAAAGCTTTTTTCTATTTTCTCCGGCAATGTAATTTTGCGTCCGGACATATCCGTGACCTCGGTGGCCGCAAAAATATAACCGGAAAAAATAAAGCTAAATAAAAGGGCGAATCTTTTCATTAAATATCTCCAACATACGTTTGTTTTGTTCAAATTCCGTCCCGACCGGCTTTAGTGCGATTGAGACGTGCGGGCATTGCCGTCTTATGAGGGCTATCTGTTCAAGGCATTTGTTTGTATCACCTATGATCCCTGCATCAAAAAACTTTCCTCCGTCAAAAAACTCAAATCTCTCTTTGATTAATTGCTTGTAGCGATTTTCGTCAAACACGGGTGATTTTTTGTATGAAGAGGCTGAGCGCATTGATTTTACGAAATGATCAAGGGATGGTTTGGCTATTTCTATCGCTTTTTCTGTCGTATCTGCAACGCAAAAAGTCCGCATAACGGTCATCTTCGGCAATTTTCCGGCGATTGACTCGTAGAGATGCGAGATGTGTATGCACTCCTCCACGCTAACCCCCTGAGAGCCAAGCAGCCCGTATCCGTTTCTGGCCGCAAAAACAATACTCTCTTCGGTTCCAAAACTTGCTATGTATACCGGAATCTCTTTTTGTATCGGTTTTGGCTCTATATCTACGGATAAAAACGAGACAATATCACCCTGATAAGTGGACGTATCTTTTAGCAGGGAATTGACTCCGGTTATAATCTCAAACATCGCTTTTCTCATATCTTCCGGAGCGACTTTAAAATGTTTTGAATCCGGCGCAAAAGCCCCTTTTGCAAAACCTAGATTTATCCGTCCGCCGCTTAGGTTATCTAGGGTTGCCACCTCTTCAGCCAGACGTACCGGATCATAAAAAGGAGCCAAATATCCGGCGGCTCCGAGACGGATATTTTTTGTTGTTGCCGCCAGATACGATAAAAGCAGGGAAGGGGAGGGGCAGACGCTAAAGTCGTTAAAATGGTGCTCCCCGACCCACGCCTCGTCAAAGCCTAGCTCATCGCATAGCTTTATTAACTCCAGTTGTCCGTTTATTGCTTTTTGACTATCGTTTGCAAATCTTTCAAAAAGGGCAAAAATACCTATTTTCATTGACTATTCTCCATATTTTTTATCAGTTCGCCTATGCGGCGTATGGAGCTAATAGTATCCGTAAAATCAAAAGTAGCCTGCCTAAAAGCAAGGCGATTTACACCTAAATCCTTGTATGTTTGGAAAAGTTTTTCGGCTTTTTCTATCGGACCCACAGGACTTTCATTTGCAAGTACCCACTCTTTGAGCGGATTTTTATCATCGTATATTTGTTTTGATTTTTGCATTTTTCGCCGCTCTGTCTCCAGCCGTATTCTGTCGATTGCGTCGTTTTCGTTTTTGTTTATGAGTAGATATCTGGAGAGCATTAACTCCGGCGGTTTATGTTGCGGATGGTAGGCCGAGTATTTATCCATAACGGCTCTTACCTCATCAAGCGTCCATTTTTGTCCCGCCATTACCCCCAGATCGTGCTCTGCCGCATACCGGACGGCGGTATCGTCTTTGGAGGCCAAAAAAAACTTTTGCTCTTGTGTCGGTTTTGGAAAACTGCCGTCTGTATGGTTGTTTAGGTGACCAAAAAGCTCGGTTATTTTTTTTATCATCTCATCTCTTGCCTTGCATTCGTCACCGTCATCATGAAGCAAAACCTCTCCATTGCCCCCTCTGGCAAAACCGTACAAAAAATTATTCTTTGCCAAATTGGAGAGCAACCCTATTTTTTCCGCAATATGCCTAGCGTCGTAATGAGATAGTAGAATAGTTGCGGCTCCAAGCTCCAAATCGGTATAGGAGGATAGATGGCTCATCATAAGCGGTATAGACGGGCAAAGCCGATTTGATTTTCCGTGGTGTTCGGTTAGCCAAATTGTAGAAAACCCAGCCAACTCCGATGCCCTTATATATTCTATAGTCTCGTCGTAGACCAGTTTTGTGCTTTGACCTTGTGAGCCGTCAAACATTAAAATAAAGCCGAAATTCACAGTCCAAATTCCGATTTGATAGATTCAAAAGTAAATCTTTGAGGCGGCACGGCTGTTGTCCGTCTATTTATCATACGGATAGAGAGCGGCTCAATCCAGTTCCAGAACTCCTCTAAAAGCTCTTTTGGAAACTCTATGTCCCTGAGTGTTTTTTTGTACATCATCAACCATATTTCACGCCCTTTTTCATCTATTATAAAGCGAAAATGTCTCCCCCTAAGTGCCGGATGTCCGTGTTTTGAGCTGAATATGTCGCCGCCGCCGAGAGCCTCTACAAAAAAATCAGCAGTTTTTTGGGTTCCCTCTAAAAATTCTTTTTCATCAGCCGGAAACATATCTCCGATGGAGCTTTTTTTGAGCATGGAGTGATGGTGAAACACCATATTTCTGATTGCCTCTTCCCCGAATGTTTTTAATATCTTATTTGACGGAAAAACGACCGGAGGATATACAAAGTCTATTTTTGCATCGGCCGTCCTAGGCTCCTCTCCCGCTCCGACAAATTGAGTTTGCCCACAAGATGAGAAACTGCCTATGTTGGATATATTTTCTTGCGGTTTTGCACACCCGCAACCTTGTTGTCCGTGTTCCACGCTATGCCTTTTTATGGATTTAGTATGTCGTTTATTTGTTCATCACTGAGCTTGTATCCAAAAAATTTGGAGTAAAAATCAAAAATAGTTTTTTTGATGTCGGTATCTTTGAATTTGGAAGGGTAGAATTTTTGAGCCGCCCATATAACGGCTAGAGGTTGTTCGGGGGTATAATGTGTCCATACGTGCGCCCCCATCGGAACCGCAAAAACTTTTTTGTTTTTAACGGCATTTAAGGCTTTGAATCTTTGATCTTTATACACCGCATCTACCTCCTCTTTGCTCCAGACAAACAAAAAGTCCGGATTCCAGCCCAGTATCTGTTCGGCGCTGACACCGGCATGGTCTTTTACCCCTCTTGCCACATTGATACCGCCGGCATTTTCAAACATCCATGTTGCCGTGCTTACCATGGGGAGGGTTAGGTTTTTGAATCTTATGTAGAGTGCTTTTGGTTTGTTTTTTTCTGCCGATACTTTTGAGGATACGTTTTTTAAGGTGTCGTCGTAGTATCTGACGTATTCTTTTGCCCTCTCAGGAACCCCCATAATATCGCCTAGTAAAACCATAGTTTTTTTGATACTCTCCGAATCGCTCCAGTACAAAGAGACTACGCAAAACCCCTTTTGGGCAAGCATATCGGCACTTGTTTTATTTCCGACAAACACAACGTCGGACGGGAGGGTGGCCAATGTCTCAACATTTACGTTCCAATCGGGGCCAGGACCCGATACAACAGTTTGTGAGGCTGTTTTTGGGGCAAAGATGGCCTGATATCTCCAACTTTTACCTGCCATAAAGCCGGGCATACCGTTTTGTATCGTATCACCCTTGCCTAGAGCAAACAAAAATGCGTTTACGGCGGGTGTCGCCCCTGCCGTCACGACTTTTTCCACCTTAGCGGGTACGCTGACGGCTCTGCCTGTCATATCGACGATATTTTTTGTTTGGGCGGCAAAAGAGAGCGCCGCCGCAAATAAAACCGAAAAAATAACCCTATGCACCGTTAAAACTTCATAGAGATTGTGGCAACTGCCGAGAACGGAGCGCCCTGATAGTATGTCGTAGCACCGGAGGCCGTATCGTCGAGGTCGTTTTTGATGATACCGATGTATTTTTGGTTCATCAGGTTTTGCATATTAATCGAAGCGGTTACGTCTTTAAAAGCCCATAATTTCTTTTTTGTGATACCAAACGTCAAATCAACCGTAGTATAGGCATCTATCGACTCTTTATTTAAAATATCCCCGTATCTTTTGTCAACATATCTGACGGCCGGAATCACAAAGTAATCCCCTATTTTTGCATTTAGTGCGGCCTTTGCAAGGATTTTTGGAGCGTCCGGCACCTGATTTCCGTCGCTTGCAACTTTTGCGCCGCCTGCGGTTGTCAGATTTTGGGTAAAGTTTAGTTCGTTATACGAGATTGCCCCTTCAAATTGCAAATTTGAGTTAAAAGCATATACGCCGGATAGCTCAACCCCTTGCCCTTCCGCTTTTGCATTGCTTTGATAGTATGTTAGCTTGACGATCGGATCGTATGCGGTTACTTGTTTATTGTCGTATTTGACGTAGTATACGGTAGGCTCCAAACTCCAGTTTTCACCTTTGATTTTTAGACCTAAATCATAGTGGTCTGATCTCTCCATCCCCATTTTATCCCAGATGTTTTGGAGCGTTATCCCCTTTGCCAAAAAAGTGGCGCTATTGGAGTTGAATGTGCTCCACAAAGGCCCCTGCCATGGGCTTGCAACACCCCTTTTGTATGAGGCGGTTAAATCCATTTGAGAGTTTATTTTATATCCTAGCGCTACGCTTGGGAGCCATTCGCTAAATGTGACGGCGTTAACATGCATATTTGGGTTTTTGGATGCCCTTGAGACGGCATCGTCCGCCGATATATCGCCTATCCCCGTTGCAGTATACCCTTGAATCTCCGGCATTTTAAACGATAGATACCGGATACCGCCGGTAAGCTCCAAATTCCCGTATTTTTTCTTTAGATTTACAAATGGACTATGAGTTATCCTCTCTCCGACATCGTTTAGCATCCCCCAGCTACTAAATATCAAAGAGCCGTTTTTATTTATAGTGTAATTTTTTTGAGCCGTTGGAGGCGGGATGGACTCAATGGATTGATACCAGTATCCAAACGTTGCATCCGTATCCAGAATATTTTTTTCGTATTTTGCAACCGCTCCGTATTGGTTTTGTGTCATCTCTGTTTTTACGATTTGGGATGTCGCTTGTCCGGATGATGCGTATCTGTAGCCGTCCGTATAGATATAGTATGGCTTAAATGAAAATTTACCGCCAAATATCGGAGCCGAAAGCTCAAACTGAACCAAATCCTCGGTAAAGTGTTGCTTGTTGAAGTCGTAATAATACTTATCGTTAGCCCCGCCTTTGCCGCTTAGAGCCGTGTCGAAGTCGTATTCATAATATTTATCCAGATTTTGGGACTGGGCGTATGTGAGTCCCCTGTAGTCGTTTCTTTTGATGTCGTTGTGGGCGTAGAGAGCCTCTATTTTTACATCTTTTATCGGCAGTGTCAGAGCCAGTTCGATATTGTCCCTTTGTTGGTCGCCGTCACCCCTCCACTTATCGGCACTTGAATGCGAAGCGGAGACAAACATTTTAGCTCCGTTTGCAAACTTGCCGCTATCGACTCTGATGAAGGTTCTGTAAAACTCATCTGTCCCCAGTGATTGTTTGAAACTCATCTCAAAATTATCTTTTGGCCTGATGAGGGACATATCGAGCGATCCGGCATTGTTTCCAAAGCCCAGACCGGAATCGGCGCTAGGTGCGCCGGCTTGAAGCGACATATATCCTATATTCTCCATATCTATAGTGCTTCCCATTGCCCCCTGACCGACGTTTACGACCTGTGGAACCCCGTCTAATGTGAGAGCCAGTCTGCTAAAAGTATCCGCATATAGCCCCCTGATTCTAAAAGAGTTTTGATCCAAAGATAGTCCGTAGCTGTCCACCTGTCCGGTATGAACCGACGAGAGCATATCTAGCGCTTTGTACGGGTTTGTTTGGCCTGGGCCTACTCTGTTTTCAATGGACTCTTTTGTGACAATTTTTTCTCCGGGGATGGGCTTTTGTGCAAAGTCCGAGCTGGTTGATATCTCGCCGATATTGTAGCTCTGTGCCATTGCCGAAACAGTTGCCAAAGAGACCATAAATAACGTTTTTCTCATTTTTGTTCCTAGAATTTAAAGTTTACGTTTGCGTAAGCACCGAACGGAGCCCCGGTCTGGTATCCGGTAGAGCTTGTGCTGGCCGCCAATGCGTTATCCGGAGTTACGATTGAAGAGATATATTTTTCACCTGTCAGGTTTGTGAGAGATAGCCTAAAGACCCCCTCTTTTGCGCCGAAAAGCCCTTTTTTGGTGTATGAAATATCCAGATCTGCTACGGTGTATGATGGGATTGACTGAATGTTTTCTACGTCTCCGTAGCGTTTTGAGGTATATTTGACGCTAGGGGTAAAGCTCCAGTTTGCAAGTTTGTAGGTTAGTGCCGCTTTTGCCATGTATTCAGGTGCATCCGGAATTTGATTTCCTTTTGTGCTTACAACGGTATTGGCGGCGGTTCTCATATCATCCGTAAAGTAATATTTGTTGTATGAGCCGCTAACCAAAAAATCTATAGAGTCCGTTGCTTTGCCGCTGATAGAGAGTTCGGCTCCATAGCTAAGGGCATCGGAGTTATTTGATGGATAGGCTATCCCGACGGACGGGTCATATAGGCTTGCCTGTTTGCCGCTTACTTTTGTGACAAAAATATTCGGGTTATAGAGGATTCCGTCTTTTTTGTATTTTAGACCCAAATCAAAATTGTCCGATAGTTCCAGCTCTTGCTTGTCCCATAGAGATTGGAGGGTGATCCCTTTTGCGACATAGTTTGCTCTGCCGGATACGTATGACGGAAACAGGTTTACGTCGTATCCGTAGCTTTTTGTGTAATCAAAATATACGCTTAGATCTTTTGCCGCTTCAAATGATACAAACAGGCTCGGCAAAAACTCGTGATAGTATCTGTTGTTTACACTAGACCAGGTATCGAGAGTCCCTTTTGATACCGCCGTATCGTAGTCTTGGCTAGTTGTTGCGCCTGTGCCGTTTGTGTAGCTGTTTAGTGCACCCAGTTTAAAGTTTAGGTGTCTAACCCCTACCGAATATCTCCATGCCCCTTTATCGCCGCTAATCTCTACAAACGGTGAGTGAAAATCGTGGTAGTTGTTTTTTGCAAGCATCGTCCAGCCTGAAAAAATCAGACCGTTAGCCCCAACCGTATATTTTTTTTGGCTAACAGGGGGGCCGGGTGGTTGTTGTCTGTGCATCCAATATCCGATTTTTGCGTTCAGGGCGGCCGAAAAGCTCTTCTCGTACGCCATAACCGCACCGAATAGTTCATGGTCTATCATCCAATCCACAACATTTGTTCCGGAGGTATACCAATAATCACCCTCGTCGTGCAGATAATACGGTTTGAATGAAATTTTTGAATCGTTTGACGGTTTATAAAAAATATTTGCAAAAACGGCAGTATCGTCAAAATTTTGTTTGTTGTAATCGTAGTACTGGCTTGAGGCTTTATTTGTGTTAAAGTCTTTACTAAAATATCTGCCGAGGTCTTTTGCTTCATTGTAGCTTAGCTGATAGTAGTTGTGGTGTTCGTCGCTGTTTTGGACTACGTATATTTCAGCTCCAAAACTGTCGTTTGGATTGTATGATAACCCCACCATACCGTTTGTCCTTTTTAGCTCCCCTTCGCCTTTGTTTTTGTCTCCGGCCATATACGATATTGAGGCAAACCCTCTTATATCTCCTATTTTTCCGCTATCTAGTCTAGCGAATGTTCTGGTTAGATTGTCGCTACCGAGCGTTTGTGACAACTCTGCTCCAAAGCTGTTTTTCGGTTTTTCTACCGTCATATCCACTTTTCCGATCAGGTTTGAAAAGCCGATACTTTTATCAACCGGAACGTACCCTTTGTATACGTCTATCGATGAGAAATTCTCAAGGTCATAAATCGTTTTCCCCCCTCCCGGATTGCTGTTCATCGGAAGCCCCTCTATGAGCAGTACGCCGCCGGGGCCGGATTGGTTTTTGCCTCTGATTCTGATTGGATCGTGATATGAGCTCTCATTGGAGCCGAAAGCGTCTACCGAGCTAAAACTGACAGATGGTTCCATATCCACAACTTTGAAAACGTTTATATTTGTCTGTTTTCCGAGTGCATCGATGGCTCTTTTGGTATAGCTTTTCGGTGATGCGGAGTCTTTAAACTCCTGATTTAGTTGTGCCTGATTATTTCCGCCCTCTCCGCTGACTGTTATATCTTTTAATATATAACCATCTGCCGCAAAAACCGCAGAAGCCGCAGCAAAGCTGAGGCAGACACCCATAAATTGTATCTTCATAAACTTTTTCTCCTTCATAATGATTGGTAAAATGCCTAAATTTTAAACACCGCTGCCGCATCTAATAAAAAACGTTTCCATTCGACATCGGATGGTTTTTTGTCAAAAAGTGCCGTAAAATTTTCCTCCATAAACTTATCCAGCCTCTCGTTGTCCAAAAAGCCGAGTGTCTTGAACCTCTGATTTTTTTTGACACAGTTTTTTGCAACCATATAAGCCTTTTTGTCTATAAAGGAGGCGTTAGATGCAAACGATAGAAGCATCGAGAGGATTCTTTGGATTGTCTCCTCTTCATTTTCTATCTTTTTTTTGCATATTTGTTTTCGTTCGTTTTTTGCAAAACACTCATAAGAGACCGATTCGCAAGTAGAATCGACCTTTATAAAAAACTTAGCCTGTACCATATCTAGCCTCCGGATAGCCATTTTCATATGCGTGTACCTCAAACCATTTTGGGGTGGTTAGTGTGGTTATGAAAATAGCTATATAGTTTTTTATATAACGATAGCTATTTTTAAAGCCAAAAAATATTTGACCTTAAAATGCGGTGCGTAGTATAAAGGAAAATATAACGTCTAAATGCTTAAAAAATATACAATGCTATCTTGACAATAAAATTTTTATCGGTTAAAATTTCGTTATATCGTTTGAAATATAACGATATAGGTTCTCTCTTCTGAAGCAACCGAAAAACAGCGGCAGTTTTTCCGGTTTCATATATACACTCCTTTTAGCTTGACGTCGTCCGAGGGCGGACGACGGTTTTAGCCTCAACTACAACAAAACATAAAATCCGGAGTACGCAAATGAACTTAACAGAAAAAATAGCGTCTGCCCTTAGCGGTGGAGTAGATATGGTGTTATATATTTTAATTTTTATGAGCGTAGTCAGTGTGGCGATTATTATTGAGAGACTGATCGCTTTTAACGATATAGAAAACAGCCAAAATATAGATTCAAACAGCGCAAAACTGGCACTGGAAAAAAGACTGGGGATACTTGCCACTTTTGGAAATAATGCCCCGTTCGTCGGTTTATTCGGGACTATTCTTGGAGTTATGAACTCTTTTAAATCAATGGGTAGCGGCGAGGGGATGGCGACAAAACTAATAATGATAGGGATATCGGAGGCGCTTGTTGCTACGGCTATGGGTCTGCTCGTGGCTATCCCGTCCGTAGCCGCATATAACTATTTTGTGAGGAGAATAAGAAAAATCTCGCTCCAAAAAGGTTTTGAATGAGAACAGATAGCCCCGGGGCGGAAATCTCCGAGATCAATATGACCCCGTTTGTGGATATCGTTCTCGTTTTATTGGTAATTTTTATGGCTACGGCTACACTGATAGCTGAAAATAAGCTAAATATAGAGGTTCCAAAAGCCTCTGCCTCCACGGATAAGCCGGAAGAAAAAGAGATTGGAACCGTTTTTATAACAAAAGACGGGAAGACCTACATACAAGACAAAGAGGTTTCGGCGGAACAAATAGAGAGCGAGATAAGAGCCGGAGAATACAAGGCTGTAATCATAAAAAGTGACGGTGCGGCACAGTTTCAGTCTGTTGTGGCGGCGCTTGACGGATGCAAAAAAGCCGGAATAGTGAAATATTCGATAGATACGGCGCAGGCACAATGAGTTATAGCGGTCGGATTGCTACGGTATCACTCGTTTTCTCCGTGGTTTTGCATGCCTCTTTGTTCTATTTTTTGATTGCAGATGAACCAAAAACATTGCCGGAGGTCGAAAAGCCTAAGGCTATAGAGTTTGTAACGATTTTGGAGGCCGAAAAACCGCAACCGCAAAAAGTCGAACAACCAAAAAAAGAGACAAAAAAGGTATCTGTAAAAAAAATCAGACCCGAGACACACAAAAATGAGGAGCCTCTAAAACCTTCAAATGACGGTTTGCTTGCGGCAAAAACCGATGAACCGAAACCGCAACAAAAAGAGCCTACTTTGGAAAAAGCAGAGCCAAAAGAGCGGACTGAACCCCAAAAACAGACAATGACCCAGGATAAGCTGGCTCTGTATCTATCATATGTCAGAAAAAACCTCGAATCAAATCTGGTCTATCCGGCATTTGCAAAAAAAATCGGCCTACAGGGGAGTGTAGTAGTCTGTTTTTGCATAAAACCTGACGGCAGTGTTCCGGCTAGAAGTATAAGGGTTCAAAAAAGTAGCGGATTTGCACTTTTGGATAAACACGCTATCGAGACCGTAATAACAAGCACCCCGTTTGACAAAGCCCCTCCGCACGAGATCGAAGTCTCCGTCCCTGTCACATTCAATCTAAAAACGTAGGTGTTGTCAAAGGACTAAATCTTAATCTGTCTTGTTGCTACTTGATGAATAATAGAAGAAATAAACGATTGATAAGGCAAGCCTTTTTGTAGAGCCATAGCTTTAATGCTCTCAATATCGTTTTCAAAAAGCCTTAGATTGTAGCTTTTTTTCTTGGTCATTCGCTCAATTGTATTGCTTGCAGTTTGTTTGAATAACTTCTTTTTTTCATCAAGCTTTGAATTTTCCATCGGTTTATATGTACCGCTATCAATATCTTTTTCCATGGACTCGAAAAGAGCCATTTCGTCTTTTGTGTAAAGTTCTTTATCTTTCATAGTTAGTCCTTTAAGTTATAAAATTTCGTATGTTTTCTGCTTGGATATATCGTCTTTAAGAAAATCGTGCTTTCATTCTTTTGAACAAAAGGCACAATATAGGCATATCCATTAAAATCGACAACGAGACAGCTCTGATTTTCATGTGTTGGACTTTCTATAAAATCAAGTATCTTGTCTCCTTGAATAGCCAAAACAATATCTTCAAACGATATATTTCTAACCTCTTTTAAGAGAATATTTTTCTCTTCATTCCATTCAAAATGCATCGCCGAAATCTTTTTAAAGAATTATTTGTGCATAAATACACCGTAGATACATTATATAGATTTTTATAGCTAAAAGCAAATTTTTTTACGAAAGTAACTGACCTTGCGTACACTTAAAGTGCGAAACATATTGCTCTCCCGCTTGCGGGTGGCTTTAGGGGTTTGCAAAGGGCGAGTAGCCCTTGCCGCCAAATACGGGCTTTGCTCGTATTTGTGCGTAACATCAGTGAAGTAATACGAAGGCCACTAGCACTGACTGGCTCTCGCCCCGAAGACCTAATCCCTGAGCCTGCTTGAAGATTTGAGAACTGTTTTATAAAAAAAGAGATAACCTAATGTTAAATAATAGCCTTAAAGAGAGGACTAGCAATGAAGAGGGGTGTATATTTATTTTTGTGTTTGGCATCTTTTTGTTCCGTATCTGTTTTTGCTTCCGTATACAACCTAAAGCCTGTAAAGATCACCGAAAACGTATGGTGTTTTTTTGGGGAGCGTTCCAGTCCGACTCTTAAAAACAAAGGGAATATGGTAAATTCCTGTTTTTTTGACGGCGGAGATATATCGGTAGCAATCGACACAGGCCCTACATATACATACGCAAAAGAGGCGGCCGAAATTATCAAAAAAACAACAAAAAAAGCACCTTCACTCGTCATAAACACCCATTACCACGACGACCATCTAGGGGGCAACCTGTACTACAAAGAGGCCGGAGCCAAAATCATCGGGGATATAAACATCAAAAAAGCATACGAGCAAAAACCGGATAGGTTTGACAGGATGCAAAAGATGTTACCGCCAAGTATCGCCGGAAAAAGCGGCGTAGCCCTTCCGACCGAATATATCGAGTCAAATACTACCGTCAAAACCGCAAACGGCGACATAGAGATACTAAAACTATCCAAACATTCGCATACCGAGTCCGATGTCGTAGTGTTTTTGAAAAAACAAAAAGCAGTTATAGCCGGAGATATAGTCTTTAACGATATGATCTCACCACTTAGGGATGCCGATATAAACGGTTGGCTAGAGGCAATAGCCGCCCTAAAAAAACTGGACAACAAATACCTGATCGGCGGGCATGGAGACAAAACCTCTAAAAACGGATACGAATTTATGGAGGGGTATCTAACAAAGCTACGAGACAGTGTCCGAACGGCGATCAAAGAGGGTGCCGATATGAATACGATAACACAAAAAGTCGATATGTCCGGATACAAAAACGCAGCAATCTATGACGAGGTAAACGGCAAAAATATATTAAGAGCTTACGAATTGTTTGAGATGGAGTGATAAGGTGAATAGGGTTTTGGTTTTTTTGAGGGAGTTTTTGATTGTTTTTGCACTGATATTTGCCGCCTGTTATGAGACGGTATTTTTCGGTGTCCCGTATGTTTTATCAACCTACCTACCTCAAAAAGTATACGATGAATACGGCGTTACGATGAAAGTAGGGGGTGTCCGCATTGATCCGCTATCGGCGTATGCCGAGGTAAAAGACTTTTCGATGACCCATAAAGGGGAGAAGGTGCCGATCCTCTCTTTTGCCGATCTAAAATTTGACTTTAGCTATTACAGCGCCACCAAAAGAGCCGCTATAATCGACAAAATAGAGCTAAACGGATTTTTTGCGAATCTCAAAAGAGATGGGGAGAAAAAATTTAATATTGAAAAGATATTTCTGAAAAACAAAACCGAAAAAAGCGGCGAACCTCTCTATTTTTCTATCAATAACATCAAAATCACAAACTCCGCCCTTGAACTATCGGATGAGATCACGGGGGCAAAAGTATCCGCAAAAAACCTCAATATCAATATCCCGTTCGTATCGACAATTCCATATGATACGGAGATTTTTATCACCCCCGGTTTTGACGGTGTGATCAATGGGACAAAACTAAAATTTTTCGGCAAGACTAGACCTTTTGCAAAAGACCTCAAAAGTGAGCTTTTTGTGGCTCTATCCGGTTTTAGGCTATTGCAAATTGAGCCGTTTTTGCCAAAGAGCACCACGGTCAACAAGATAGACGGGGTGGTCGATCTGGTCGGCACTATGTCGTTTGAGAAAAAAGATTCCCACCCTCTGGTATCACTAAAAACAGATCTAAACGTTTCAGATTTTTTGGTAAATACCGACGGGCAAGATGTTGTTTTTGAGAAGCTAACCGTTAAACACGCCGCATTTAACCAAAAAGACCTAAACGGCTCCGTGGATTCGATTCGGCTTGATTCATTGGCGGCAAAGTTACCCGATACGGTTAAAAAAGTCGGATTTGAGAATATGGAGATCTCAAAAGTTTCATTCAATCCGGCACAAAAAACAGCCGACCTAAAAGATATCGATATAAACGGTCTATCGGTGTCCGTGTATAAACCAAAAAACGGGCAAGCGGGCGGCGGTAAGCCTAAAAAAACAGCCGATACAAACGATTCAAAACCATGGAGCGTAACGGTTTCAAAGCTGTCGGTAAACGGTGAAGCTTCGTATAAAGACGAGCTGTTTTTGGGTAAAAAACCGTATGAGATAAAGATAAAACCTATAGAACTTACCCTTAGAGACCTCTCCACAGGGTCAAAAAATCCGTTTTCGTTTGACGTAAAAGCCTCATCAAGCGAGGGAAATATCGGTATATCGGGCAAGTATTCAATAAGCCAAAAAGCGTTTAAATGCGACTTTAACGCTTCAAAACTAAGGCTTACGACTATCGATACGTTAGGGTTTATGCCGCCTACTCTGAGACTTATCTCCGCCGAGGCTTTTGTTGACGGTTCGGTGTCGGGCTCTTTTCAAAAAGATATTACGGCGGATGCAAATATATCTAGGGTATCGATAAATAATTTCTCCGTTTTTGAAGGGGGAAAAGAGAGTAGGCTGCTGGCGTTTGATACCCTATACGCCAAAGGGGTAAAAGCCTCATATCCACCAAAAAACGGGGTCAAAATAGAGGGGGCTTCGCTGTCGGGCTTTTTTGCTAACATAAAAATCGATGAAAATAAAAGTATAAATATCCAAAAACACTTTGCGGGACAAAAAAGCGACGCAAATAATAGTAAGGGTGCAAAAAAAGGGGAAACCGCAAAAGCGGAGAAAATCCCGTTTGAGCTAGGCGGTATCGCTTTGCAGGGTGGCAGGATAGAGTTTGAGGACAGGTCTTTAAAAAAGAGGTTCAAAACCACTCTGACCGATGTGGCCGGAAGTATCGGAAAAATATCGGTTGACAAAAACGAAACGGCGGCGATAGACCTACGGGCAAACAGCGGGGGATATGGGCGGATTGCTCTAAAAGGGGGTGTAAACCCATCCGGTGGAGAGAATTTTGCCCTTAAGCTCAAAGCCTCGACTATTGACTTGCCCATGGCGCAGTTTACCCCGTATACCGAAAAGTTTATCGGCTACAAAATAGCAAGCGGAAATCTGGGGCTTGATCTAGACTATCAGATATACGGTAGAAAGCTTGAATCCTCAAATAAAATATCTCTTTTTGGATTCAATCTCGGAGATGAGGTGGAGTCGCCCGGGGCTGTGAAGCTGCCGTATAAACTGGCGATCGCAATCCTAAAAGACGATAGGGGAAATATAGATATAGAGCTACCGGTGGAGGGGAGCCTAGATGATCCGGAGATAAAAAGCGGTGCGGTCGTTTGGAAACTTATCAAACAGCTCATTTTTAAGATTATAAAATCACCGTTTTCGGCTATTGCCGGGCTCTTTGGAGGTTCCGATGAGCTTTCGTTTGCCGGATTTATGCCGGGATTATCGACGCTAGACAACAACGAGAGTGAAAAACTCAAAAAAATAGCTGAAGCAGCCGCCAAAAAGCCGAATCTAAATATCGTTTTGACAGGATTTATCGACGGTGAAAAAGATATATCGGGATACAAAAGGGCTACTTTTGAGGCAAAAGTAGCTGAGCAAAAAAGAAAAGATCTAAAACTTCCGGTCGGGCAAAAGGTTAAAGTGGAAGAGGGTGAATATCTAAAATACCTAAAAGCGGCGTATTCGGCGGAGAGTTTTGCGAAGCCGAAAAATATGCTCGGCTTTGACAAGGAACTTAGCAAAGAGGATATGAGAAGCCTCATGATAACGCATGTTACGGCAGATGAGAAAAAGATGACGGAGCTATTATCATCCAGGGTAAAAGCGGTTTATGAGGGACTGGTAGCGGCAGGGGTTGCAAAAGAGCGGATAAAAATGTCGGAGCCTGTTTTGAGGGCTCCGGAGATTAGAGAGAGGGTTCCATCCTCCAGAGTCGAAATCACTCTGGCACAGTAAGAGTCAGCGTCTCTCCTTGTGCCTTGTGAGGGCTAAAAACGAGGCGGCGGCAAATATGGCCGAATACAAAAATAGGTTTTCACCGTAGAGGGAGCCTGCAAGTAAAGAGCCGAAAAAGCCGCCAAGCCCGTATGAGAGGCCGTAAAACTGCATTTGTGCCATAGTTTTGTTCCGGTATCTGGAAAAGATAAATACAAAGGCGGCAGTTGTGTAGAGGGCAAACGTGAGCGCATGCGTTAGCTGTGCCGCAAACGTAGCGGCAAAATTACCAGGAAAAATATCCAGTACAAGCCATCTGGCGGCCAAAATTGCAACGCTTAGCTTCATAATAAAAAGCGGGTCGAGTTTTTTTAGAAGAGTCCCCTGAAACAAAAACATCACAATCTCCGCTACTACCCCAATACTCCAAAGCAGGGTAACGTCCGATACGGACATCCCGTGCTCCGTCTCAAAAACGGTAAAAAAGGCATAGAATGCCCCAAAACTAAGTTGAGCCAATATAGCTGAAAGCCAGAAAAAAATGTCGCTTTTGTATAGATGAAACTCGGATTCCCCCTCTGTTTTTTCCTGCTTCGGGAGGGCAGCCGCCGACAATACGGCAAAAACGCCGAAAATACCCATGATGGCAACCGATATAAAGTAGTGTAGATATACGGCGAGTTTTTCCAGCTCACCGTGACCAATCACTAGTGCCGCACCGATAAACCCTATGGAACCGAACAGCCTAATGTAGCCGTAGCTCTCTTTTTTGACGTTAAACATCGCCAAAGAGTCTATGTAGGGGAGGGTGACGGAGACGAATACCCCGTATACGGCGGTATTTAGTAGCAGTAGCCAAAAACTATGGTATGTAAATGCAAAACATCCAAAAGATGCTGCACTCATAAAAAGAGAGAAAATAAACGATTTTTTGTCGAGTTTGATTTTTCCGGAAAATACAAAAGGGGCGGCAAACCTGATGAGCGGCATGGTGGAGAGGAGTATTCCGATTTCAAACGCCGAATACCCGACACCTATAAGCGTTTTTGGGGTAAAAATGACAAAAACGGCAGTGGCCCAAAAGTAAAAAAAATAAAATAACGAGGTATAGACCCCGAAACGGTTAGGCATCCGTGTTTTTGGCCCCTATATCTCTGACCACCAAAGTTTTTGAAAATTTATCGGATAGCGTCTGTTTTTTTGGGCTCAAAAATGCCATAAAAAAAGCCGCCCCAAGCGTTAACCATGAGATTGTCCATAGCAAAAATCTAAAACTAGCCCTTGCAAAACTGATTTTTTCAAACGTTTCGGAGTGTATGACGTATAGACCAAGAGCCTTTTTACCGGGTGTTTGCCCTGTTTTTGAGATCATATACGATGTGATGAGCCAAAAAGCGACAAACTCAACGGCGGTTAGGTAGATACTAGGGTTGTCGGTTTTCATCTCACGGTAGCCGAATATCACCCCCCACAAAAGGGCGAACGGAGCGACAATCAAAAACGAATCCAACAAAAAAGCCGACAACCTCAAAAAAGGGTTTGGATAGATATATCTCCTATCCTTTTTGACAAACACCTAGTTTCCTCTGCTTCCCGGTTTTACGGCTACGCTGCCGTTTTTGCATAGCGGGCAGTTGTCAGGCGTATACATATCAAAATCAAAGTCAGTCAGTGCAAAAAACGGTTTATTCTCCGGCAGTTTTGCCTCCGGTTTTCTTTTTGCGCCTCCGCCGACCCTCTCACAAAAGCCTCTGTTTGCCAACGCCCCAAAAGCGACTACCTCTCCGCCTAGCGCTTCGACGGCCTTCATCGCCTCAACCGCACTTCCACCTGTTGTGATGATGTCTTCGCAAATGAGGAGTTTTTCCCCTTTTTTGACCTCAAATCCACGTCTTAGCGTCATCTCGCCGTTGACCCTCTCGGTAAAAATAAACCTAACGCCGAGTGCACGGGCAAGTTCGTATCCGGCCAAAATCCCGCCGAGAGCCGGTGAGCAAACCGTATCAACCTCGATACCGTTTTGTTTTATCTGTTTTGCCAACTCATCTGCCAACATTCCGGCTACTTTTGGATCTTCCAATACTTTTGCCGATTGGAGATAAAACTGCGAATGATTGCCCGATGAGAGTAAAAAATGTCCCTCAAGCAGGGCGTTTGCGTCTTTGTAGATTTGTGCTACGTCCATTTTTATACCTTTAGTAGTTCCGCTTCTTTTTGCTCACATGCCGCATCTATTTTTGAGACAAAATCATCTGTGATTTTTTGGATTTTATCCTGTGCTTTTTTGGAGTCGTCTTCGCTGATTGATTTGTCTTTTTCAAGTTTTTTTACTTTGTCGTTTGCATCACGTCTGACGTTTCTGACCGCTACTTTTGCATTTTCGCCGAACGCCTTTGCTTTTTTTGCATTATCTTTTCTTTGCTCCATAGTCATCGGAGGGAAAGAGAGCATTACGTATTCACCGTTGTTGCCAGGGTTTACCCCTATATTTGCTATCTGGATAGCTTTTTCTATCTCTTTTAGCATAGATTTTTCCCAAGGGGTTATCGTGATAGTGCTGGCATCCGGAGTCCCTAGGTTTGCTACGCCGTTTAGAGGGGTAGGGGTTCCGTAGTAGTCAACTCTGATTCCGTCAAGTATCGACATACTTACTTTACCGCTTCTAATAGTCCCAAAATCCCTTTTTAGGCTATCAAGAGCCTTATTCATTCCGTCGTTCGCAAATGAGTATACTTCTTCTAGCATTGTTTAATCCTTTTCAATTAGTTTCGCTCTGTATCTATGATCGTCCGTCGAAAAAATCAACTTTTGTTTTGAGTTGATTTTGGACGGGTCGATTAATGTTTCAAAAGAGCTGTTGTTTAGCTCCAAAACCCTTTTGTCCTTTTTATTGACGTATAGTTTTATCTCTTTTTTGTCAAAGTTTTGGACATTTCCTTTTATGACCCACTGGCCGTCTTTTATGGCTACTTTTTCCATCGAAACGTCAAGCGGTTTTACCCCTAAAGCCAACTTGAAATCGTCGTTTCCGGACATTGCTATCCTCTCCAACGAAAAAACGTCGCTATTTTCGTTTACCGCTCCGGCATCCACGGTTACGATGGACTCAAATCCGAAACTTTTTATTTTTGCCTGAACCGCTTTATTGTAATGCCCAAACGGATAGGCATAGTATTTCGGTTTTTGTCCTGTCATTTTTGTAAAAATCTCAAAAGAATCGGCGGTATCTTTTTGGAGCTCTTCCGGACTCATTTTTGTCAAGTCTTTGTGGGCATACGAGTGAAGTCCGATTTCGCCGTATTTGGCAACCTCTTTTATCTGCTCCCACGTCATAAAATCTTTATAGCCCCCTTTGATCGCCTCGACGTAGACAAAAAGGGTAAAAGGGATTTTTTTGGCTTTTAAAATCGGGAAAGCGTGATCATAAAAGCTTTTATAGGCATCGTCAACGGTTATGGTGGCTGTTTTTTCTCTGTAAGGTTTTTTCGATTTTACGTTTGCTACTACTTTTGATAACGGCTCCATTTTGTAGCCGTTTGAGCTTAGGTAGTTTAGATGTTCGGTGAACTTTTCCGAGGATATATTCATCGCTTTGTGTTTTGGTTTCGGGTCGTCAAATCTATGGTAACAAAAGACGTAGCCGTCCGCAAAGAGCGAACAGCAAAAAAGGGAGAGGGCTAAAAGAGGTTTCATAAATTATTTAGCGGCCGGTGTTTGTGTAGGTGTGAGCACTTTTACCGTATCGATAACCGACGTATGTTTTTGCTTGTTAAAGTAGTACGTCAAAAACACGGTATTTACGATAAAAATAAGACCGATAGCAAAAGTCGCTTTTGCCAAAAATCCGGCAGGCCCTTTGGCTCCAAACATTGATTCGTTGCTACCGCTATAAGCACCTAACCCTATTGATGAGCTTTTTTGGAGCAATACGGCTATGGAGAGCATAATTGCAAGTACAAATTGGAGTCCGATCGAAAGATTTATCATTTTTAAATTCCCTTAGAAGCTTGAAAAAGGCTATAATTAAGGCTTTAATTTTAGCCAAAGAAGTTTGAAAGTATGCAATGTTTGTGAGCGAGTTTGATAGGTTTGCACAAGGGTATCTAAAAAATAGAGAGATACAGACCGAAGTTGCCGAAAAACTCTTAAAAATGCTACCTGCTAGACACTACCGTTCGGTGCTTGATATGGGGTGCGGTGACGGAGCGGTCTTTAAGAGCGGGATAATAGAGTCCGATATGTTTACGGCATGCGATTTGAGTCCTAGAATGTGCGCTTTACACCCGATAACAAACGGTGTTTACGTCATCAATGGAGATTTTGACGACCCTACTACGATAACTGAGATAACCGCCCATTCTTCTAAGTATGATTTGTTGGTCTCATCTTCGGCTCTTCAATGGTCAAAAAGCTTAGAGCTGTTTTTTGAGAGATATTCAAAAATAAGCTCTACGTTTGCAGTCTCTATATTTACAGATAAAACATTTGATTCGGTCAATAAATTTTTGGAGATTAAAAGCTTTTTGCCGTCAACACTGCAACTAAAAAATATTTTATCAAAGTACAAAATATCGGAGTTTAAAAGTGAGATTTTTACCAAAAGTTTTGAGAGCGGAGCTGATGCCGTGAGATTTATAAAGCAGACCGGGGTATCCGGCAAAAGAAACGAAATAGGGTATAAAGAGGGAAAGAGATTGTATGAGAGCGGCCCCAACGTATTAGAGTTTGAAGTATTTTATGCGGTTGGGAGTTTCTCGAAAAACGATTTTTCGACATCGTAGAGGGCATATCTGATTTGTTTGAATTTTTCCGCTTCTGCGGTGTCTATAAGCTTTAGACACTCCTCCAAAGCTCTTGCCGATTCCTCTGCTCTTTTGAAGTTTGCTATTACGACGGCCGTGATACTTTCACGTTTTTTCTCGTCAGGTGTCGTGGTTTTTAGTATATCGCCGATGATATCTCTGTGACTTAGCGCCTCCAGTAGATGTGATGTTTTGGCTGAGTGTCTGATAGTTTTTAGTTTTGAGGCTTCATCTTTTAGTTCGTAGACGAATCTGCATATATCCTCTACGACCCTTATCCCCTCTTTTAGGCGGTTTAGATTGGCATCGACAAGCCGTAATAGGCTTGCCGAATCGAGGCTACTCCTCTTTGCTTCCACCGAATATTCCGAGGATTTGAAGGAGTGATACAAATAGATTCAGAAAATCAAGGTATAGGCTTGCCGCTGCACTGATAGGCGAGTCGTAAGCACCGTTGATGATATTTTGCGTATCATATAGTATAAAAAAGCTAAACAGCAATGCGCCTGCCCCTGCCAAAACCAGCTGAAGTATCGGGCTACCCAAAAAGATATTTACAACTCCGGCTACAATCATAATGATTAGGGCGATAAATAGCATCTTGCCCATCATCGTAAAATCTTTTTTGGTGTTCATAGCAAACAGAGTGAGACCGCCGAATGCAACCGATGTCATCAAAAATGCATTTGTCACGATTCCGGCACCGCCCGGCATGTGAAGGATATTGCTTAGAAGCGGTGTAAGTGTAAGGCCGCTAATAAACGTAAATGCAAACAATACCGCAACATTAATACCCGGTTTGTTTCTGACGAAATTTAGACCGAAAATAAGGGCGATTTCTAAAATCACAAGCGGCCAGTAAAAGCTTTTTATCGTAGCTGCCGCCTGCATACCGGCATACGCTCCGGCAGTTCCGGCCATAAGGCTTGCCGCAAAGTACATATACGTCGTTTTGACAAACGCATTGATATCCGTAATTACGTGGCTAGACTCGGCAGAGCTACCCATATCGTAATTAAACCTATCGTTGATTCTCTCCAACCCGTTATTAGTTTGGGGATTTTTAGCGTAGTCCCTATCGTAAAGTCCCATCTAAGACTCTCCAGTGTTATTATTTAGATTCCTCTGTTTTTCAGAGCTTTGGGGATTCTAACCGAAATTTGTTAAGAAAATGTTTGTATTATATTTCATTAATATAATTTTTATTGAATTTTTTTTAATATAAATTTTAGTACTTCGGAGACCTAATCCCTATAAAGGAGTTCCTTTGATTGCTAGAGATGCGGCTGTAGCCGGAATGTTTTATCCGGACGATAAAGCGGTATTGGAAAACTTTGTTGAGAGTTCTCTGAAAAATAGTTCAAAGTTCGCACAACGTCCCAAAATCCTAATCTCCCCCCATGCCGGATACGTATATAGCGGCGAATGTGCGGCAAAGACCATCGGTCAACTATCAGCATTGGATCAAGATAAAAAATACAAGATATTGCTTCTTGGCCCCTCCCATAGGGTATATATAAAAGGTGCGGCACTCTCCGGCGCAGATTATTTCAAAACACCGCTAGGCAATATAGAGGTTGACAGGGATGAGTCTCTAAGGCTCTCAAATCGGTTTGGATTTTTGGAGATTGAGGATAATGCCCATAGATTTGAGCACTCATTGGAGGTTCAGCTCCCGTTTTTGCAAAAAACATTAAAAAATTTCTCCATAGTGCCTGTGGTCTACGGTGAGATAGGGTATGAGGAGATTGAGGCTTTGATTGAGTTTTTTTTGGACGGGGATGACAAAATATCTCTTATTAGCAGTGACTTGAGTCACTATTATGACGAAAAAACCGCAAACGAACTAGACGGCTACTGTATAAATGCGGTTGAAAAACTCAATATGGACGCTTTGGCAAAATGCGAGGCATGCGGAATAGTGGGTATTGCCGCCGCCACACTATATGCAATTAAACATAACCTAAAATCAAAAACGTTAGACTACCGGACAAGCGCAAAAGCCGGTGGAGACCGTGACAGAGTGGTCGGGTACGGCGGTTTTATTTTTTACGAGGACGGCAAATGACGGAAAACGAGAAACTGACGGCTCTTAGGCTGGCCAGAAACTCTCTTGAGAGCGAGCTACTGGGCGCACCGCCCGCAAGAGCCGATATGCTTCAGGATATTTTTTCACAGCCTGGGGCGGTATTTGTGACACTAAAAAATAGGGATAAATCGCTAAGGGGTTGCATAGGTTCATTGATACCGTATAGAAGCTTGTTTGAAGATATCGTAGAAAACTCTATTTCAAGTGCTTTTAGAGACCCTAGATTTCCACCCTTGACGGTTCAAGAGCTTACAACCGTCAAAATAGAGGTATCAATACTAACGACCCCATCCGAAATCGCTTACAAAAACGGAGCCGAACTACTCTCAAAGATAACGGCGGGGGTTGATGGGTTAATCATCAAATACGGAGATTATCAAGCTACATTTTTGCCGTCCGTATGGGAAGAGATACCGAAAAAAGAGGATTTCCTCTCCCGCCTCTGCCAAAAAGCCGGACTCGAATCCGACTTTTGGAAAAACGGAAAGTTGGAGGTTTACTCCTATAGAGCCGATAAGTTCTCGGAGGCATAAACTCTATAAAGGGCGACAATCTGTGCGGGATCAAGCTCTTTTTTCTCCTTGTCGCTCTGTTTTTTGACTACTTTTCCAAACTCTTTTTTGTTTTTTTCGTCAAGCTCGATCCCTAAAAACTCCTTTACTATAAAAGCTGCACCCCCTTTGCCTGATTGCGAATTTATCCGTACAACTTTCTCAAAGCCCCTTTTTATATCCATCGGGTCTATCGGCAAATACGGCACTTCCCAATGTGCGCCGTCCGTGTTTTTGTGTGCATCAAGCCCTTTTTTGATGGCATCCTGATGTCCTCCGCTAAAAGCCGTAAATATCATCTCTCCGGCGTATGGATGGCGAATGTGTGTAGCTATGCCCGTGATTTGCTCCACAAACTCTTTAACCTCGTCTATGTGCGATAAGCTCAAGGCGGGGTCAATACCTTGTGAGTAAATATTGAAAGCCAAAGTCACCAAATCCAAATTTCCCGCTCTCTCGCCGTTCCCAAATAATGTCCCCTCGACCCTGTCCGCTCCGGCAAGCAATGCCATCTCGGCGGAGGCTACCGCAGTCCCCCTATCGTTGTGCGGATGGACACTGACGATGACAGCCTCTCTATTTTTCAAATTTTTACACATCCACTCGACCCTATCGGCATAAATGTTTGGTGTGCAAGCTTCCATTGTGTTTGGCAAGTTGATTATCATCTTGCGCTCTTTTGACGGCTCTACTTCATCTATGACGGCGTTGCAAATTGCGGCAGCAAACTCCAAAGATGTTTGCGAAAAGCTTTCCGGCGTATATTCAAACATTACTTCGCCGTCAAAATTTGCCGTAAGCTCTTTCAAGGCTTTTATCCCGCGAACAGCCATCGCAATAATCTCTTCATCGCTTTTGGCAAAAACATTTTTGCGCTGAAATTCGCTTGTTGGATTGTACAAGTGAAATATCGCCCTCTTGGCTCCCCTCATCGCCTCCACGCTCCTTTCGATAAGCTCTCGGCGTGCAGGGATAAGCACCTGCAACCAGACATCGTCCGGCGCAATATCCTCTTCTATGATTCGTCTAGTGAATTCAAAGTCTGTGTCAGATGCGCTCGGATAGCTGATTTCAATATGTTTAAACCCCATCCCTGCTAACACTCTAAAATACTCTATTTTTTGCTCTATAGTAAGCGGGTTTTGTAACGCCTGATTGCCGTCTCTCAAATCCACCGAACAATATATCGGCGCATATGTAATTTGGTGGCTTGGCCACTCTCTTTGTATGTTTTTGACAATAGGATATGGTTTGTATTTTGTGTGGTTCATTGTTTTTCTCCAAATTTTTGACAATAAAAATGTATATTCGACCCCTTTGATGGGCACAGTTTTTAGATAATTACAAATTCAAATGGTCCTAAAAAGAGCAGCTAGCTGCGAGAGCCGTCCGCTGAGGACCTAATCTTGGAGCTTTGCTCTAAGATTTGAGAATTAATTTTGATGGTTGTGTTTTACAGTAGTGTTGAGAGGCAGAGCAGGAGCAGTGAAGAAACGGCTTTTGTAAAGTTGTATTGCGGTGTGTATGTGTTTCGCATTTTCTGCTCCTTTGTTAGTTTTAGTGGCGAAATTATATCGCCCTTTTGTATAATTTGTCAAAATTTTTTCGTTAGGACGATAGATGAGAAGCGATACAATCAAAAAAGGGTGGGAGAAGACCCCGCACAGAAGTTTGCTAAGGGCAACAGGGCTAAAAGATGAGGACTTTGACAAGCCGTTCATCGGTGTGGCGAACAGCCATATAGACATCATTCCGGGGCATTTTTTCCTTCAAGAGTACGGTAGGATAGTCAAAGAGGCGATACGAGAAGCGGGCGGCGTCCCTTTTGAGTTTAACACCATCGGCGTGGATGACGGTATAGCGATGGGGCACGACGGGATGCTCTACTCCCTGCCTAGCCGTGAGCTGATAGCGGACTCCATCGAGACGGTGATGAATGCGCACAAGCTAGATGCACTCATCTGTATCCCAAACTGCGACAAGATAGTTCCGGGGATGATAATGGGAGCGCTAAGGGTGAATGTACCGACGGTATTTGTATCCGGCGGTCCTATGAAAGCGGGACACCTAAAGGACGGTACGCCTATCGACCTTGCGACGGCGTTTGAAGCGGTGGGCAAAAAAAATAACGGCACAATAACCGATGAAGAGCTATATGAGATAGAGTGCAAGGCGTGCCCGAGTGGGGGCTCATGTAGCGGGATGTTCACGGCAAACTCCATGAATACTCTTTGTGAGGCTATGGGTATCGCACTGCCCGGCAACGGAACCGTACTTGCGATGACTCCTGAGAGAATAGAGATGATAAAAACGGCGGCAAAAAGAGTCGTCGAAATAGCGCTTGACGAGAGATACAAAATCAGAAATATCCTAAATGACAAGGCTGTACACAACGCATTTGTCGTAGATATGGCGATGGGCGGAAGCTCGAACACGGTACTTCACATGCTAGCAATCGCCAAAGAGGCGGGCGTGGACTTCCCTGTAGCGCACATCAACGACATAGCTGGCAAAGTAGCGCACATAGCCAAGATAAGCCCCTCTCTAAGTACGGTACACATGGAAGACATAGGCCGTGCGGGTGGCGTAAATGCGGTCATGAAAGAGGTGAGCAAGCGAGGCGACATCTTGCGAACGGACGCTTTGACTGTCACTGGCGAGACTATCGGCGAGAGAATCAAAGACGCAAATATCAAAGATACAAGCATCATCCACACGAACGAAAACGCATACTCAGCCGTAGGCGGTCTGGCGATACTATTTGGCAACCTAGCAGAACAAGGGTGCGTCGTCAAAACTGCCGGTATACAGCCAAGCATGAGAAAGTTCACGGGCAAGGCGATATGTTTCAACTCCCAAGACGAAGCGATAGCGGGTATCATGGGCGGCAAAGTCGTAGCGGGACATGTCGTAGTCATCAGATACGAAGGCCCTAGGGGAGGCCCCGGAATGCAAGAGATGCTCACCCCTACGAGCCTGATAGCGGGTATGGGACTAGGCGAGTCTGTTGCGCTCATCACGGACGGAAGATTCTCGGGTGCAACGAGAGGCGCATGTATCGGTCATATCAGCCCGGAAGCGGCAGAG
>ERZ650312.226-NODE-226-length-30577-cov-9.507699_pt1 | contig 30577 bp, 22 predicted proteins | sample MGYA00376248_ERZ650312 | MGnify/ENA primary metagenome ERZ650312 (study PRJEB26733, sample SAMN07839316) | wastewater metagenome | biome: urban; feature: wastewater treatment plant; material: waste water | place: USA: North Carolina | collected 2016-07-28 ... | reverse complement strand
AAACCCAACAAGCCCACAGGCCGTCTGAAACGTTGGGTTTATCAACCCAACCTACCTCGTTATAGCGCATAGTTTTGTATCACTTTTTCTTGCATTCCACTATATTTGGTTTTGCAAAAGTCTCCTACTGCTTTCAGACGGCGTTTTGCATTCAGCTTGAACACACATCACAAAATTAAACAGGCCGTCTGAACATCAAAACTTCAGACGGCCTGCACACAGCTGGTTTAGGCAGCGGCGGCCAAGGCTTGGGTTAAGTCGGCGAGCAAATCGTCGATGTGTTCGATGCCCACGCTCAGGCGCACCATGTCGGTGCGCACGCCCGCGGCGGCCAGCTCGGCTTCATTGAGCTGGCGGTGGGTGGTGGTGGCCGGGTGGCAGGCCAGTGATTTGGCGTCGCCGATATTCACCAGCCGCAAGAATAATTGCAGCGCGTCGATAAATTTGGCACCGGCTTCGCGCCCACCTTTGATGCCGAAGCTGAGCAAGCCGGAAGCTTGGCCGCCGTAATCGCGCTCAATCAGCGCCCGATAAGGGCTGTCGGGCAAGGCGGGATAGTTTACCCACGCCACTTGCGGGTGGTTTTGCAGAAATTCGGCCACTTTGAGCGCGTTTTCGCAATGGCGCTGCATCCTCAACGACAAGGTTTCCAAGCCCTGCAATATTAAAAACGCATTCATCGGCGAGAGCGCGGCGCCGGTGTTGCGCAGCGGCACCACGCGGGCGCGGGCGATGTAGGCGGCGGGGCCGAAATGGGCGCAATAGTTCACGCCGTGATAGGAAGGGTCGGGCTGGTTGAAAATTTTATCGAAACGCGCACTGAGCGCCCATTCAAACCGGCCGGCGTCGATAATCGCGCCGCCGATGCTGGTGCCGTGGCCGCCGATGTATTTGGTGAGCGATTGCACCACAATGTCGGCGCCATGCTCAATCGGGCGGAACAAAGCCGGCGAGGGCACGGTGTTGTCCACCATCAGCGGCAGGCCTTGTGCGTGGGCGGTTTGGGCAAAGGCGCGCATGTCCACCACATTAATCGCCGGATTGCCGATGGATTCGCAATACACCAGCCGCGTGCGTTCGTCGGCCACTTCGGCGATTTGTTCGGGGCGCTCGGGGTCGATAAAGCGCACTTCTATGCCTTGGCGCGGCAGGTTGTGGGCGAAGAAATTATAGGTGCCGCCATAGAGCGTTTTGGTGGCGATGATGTTGTCGCCCGCTTCCACCAAGGTTTGTACGGCATAGGTAATCGCCGCCATGCCGCTGGCGGTGCACAAAGCGGCAATGCCGCCTTCGAGCGCGGCCACACGCGCTTCGAGCACGGCGGTGGTGGGGTTCATGATGCGGGTGTAGATGTTGCCGGCCACATCGAGATTGAACAAATCGGCGCCGTGGCGGGTGTCGTCGAAGGTGTAAGAGGTGGTTTGGTAAATCGGCACCGCCGCCGCTTTGGTGGTGGGGTCGGATGTGTAGCCTGCGTGCAGGGCGAGGGTTTCGGGCTTCATGGTTTCTCCTTTGTTTGAATGGGATAGCTTATTTTTCAGACGGCCTCAGGGTTTTGTTCACCATTCATCCGTGCGTAAGATTTTATGTTTGCAAGGTGCAAAACGCAGCAGGCGCGCTTTTGAACCAACATTACCGCGTGATGAAAGGCGGCCAGCCCCTTGCATCAAATCCAAACCACTTTATCTGAAAAACATCAAACATAAAAGGCCGTCTGAAAACCTTTCAGACGGCCTGTTGCCAAATTTCACTCCAAGGTTCAAAAAGCCAAGCCCTTGCCTGCCGGGCACTTCAAGCCCAGCCATTTCATGCCGCCCTCGCCGTCGGTTTCTTTCAAGGTCAGCACAAAATCGCCGATGGCCACGCGGTCGCCCTCCACCGGCACGCCTTCAAAGCGCTTTTTAAACAGGCTGCGCAACGTGAGCCGGCGCTCTTCTTCGCTCAACACCAGCCCGTAGGCATCGGCCAAATCGCCGGCCAAGCTCGCCGGATTCACCACAAATTCGCCGAAGAAGCTTTGGCTCAAGCTCAGCGAATGGCCGGTTTCGGCAAAACGCTTGGCCAAGGTGTCCACCTGCTCTTCCGGCACGATATACCAAGCAATATCGCCCGCCTGCAAACGCGTGTCGAGCGAAAGCAGCTGGCGCTCATGATTGCGTATCAGCGCAAAGCAGCGGGTGGCGAGCAAATCCAAATCTTGCGCCACTTCATCGGGGTGCATGCCCTCCACATCGGAATCGGCCACCACTTCATAAGCCAACAGCGGCACCGATGTGCTCTCAGAAAGCCAGATTTCTCGGCTGTCGGCAGGCTCAGGCTTGGGCGGCACAGTCACCCTGAGCCAGCGCGCCACCACCGGAATGGTGGCACCTTGAATCAGCAGCGACAAAATCACCACCGCAAAAGCCACATCAAACAATAAGCGCGCATTGGGCACACCCATCATTAAAGGCATCATGGCCAGCGTGATCGGCACCGCGCCGCGCAAACCCACCCAGCTGATATAGGCCAGCTCGCGGCGGCTGTAGCCGAATTTCCAAATGCTGCTCCACACTGCCAGCGGCCGGGCCACCAGCATCAGAAAAGCCGCAATCAACAGCGCATCCAGGCCGTGCTCGAGCAGGCGCGTGGGCGTTACCAGCAAGCCCAGCACCACAAACATGCTCGCTTGCGCCAACCAGGCCAGCCCGTCCATCACCCGCAACACATGCTCGGTGGCGTGGCTGCGGCGGTTGCCCACCAAGATGCCGGCCAGATAAACCGCCAAAAAGCCGCTGCCGCCGATTAAATTAGTAAAGGCAAACACCAGCAAGCCGCCCGACACAATCAAAAGCGCATACAAACCCTCGGCCAAATGCAGCCGGCGCACCATGCGCGCCAACACGCGCCCGCCGACATAGCCCATCGCCATGCCGAAGCCCATTTGCTGCACCAGCATCAGCAAAAATGCGCCCACGCCGGCTTTTTCCGGCTGCATGGTGAGCGCAATCAGCGCCGTGACCAAGAAAATCGCCATCGGGTCATTCGCGCCCGACTCAATCTCAAGCGTGGCCTGCACCCGTTGATTCAAGCGCACGCCGCTGTTGCGCAACAGGCTGAACACCGCCCCCGCATCGGTGGAGCCGACAATGGCCGCCATCAAAATGCCGAAGCGCCAATCCAGCCCCATATAAAAAGTGGCAAATGCGCCCAAAAGCGCCACAGTGGCAATCACGCCCCAACTGGCCAGCACCGCCGCCGGCTTGAGCGCGATGCGGAAGCTCTCCATGCTGGTGCGCAAACCGCCGTCGAGCAGAATCACCGCCAACGCGAGCTGGCCGATTAAAGTGGCGGTGACAAAGCTGTCAAACTGAATGCCGCCTATGCCCTCTTCGCCCGCCAGCATGCCCACGCCCAAAAACATCAGCAACAGCGGCAGCCCCAGCCGCGCCGATAAGGTGGTGGAAATCACGCTGAGAAACAGCAGCAAGCCGGTTAATAAAAATAAACTGTTAATGCCATCCATATGTGTGTGTTTTCTGTGAATGCGTGGTTGGTGCGAGTCGGGCAAAAATACCACAAATGTTGCAACAATACAACAGTTTATTGCCGTTTTTTGCCGGCGCTTCAGACGGCCTTTGCGTATGCACCGCGCCTTGCCCCTGCGTTCGAGCTATAATACGCCGTTATTTTTGCTTCAAGATCGGCTTGATTATGGCTTTCGCCTCTTTATTTACCCTGCTGGACGACATCACCGCCGTGCTCGACGATGTGGCCGTGATGACTAAAATGGCCGCCAAGAAAACCGCCGGCGTGGTGGGCGACGATTTGGCGCTCAACGCCAATCAAGTCACCGGCGTGCGCGCCGACCGCGAGCTGCCGATTGTGTGGGCGGTGACCAAAGGCTCTTTGGTCAACAAGCTGATTTTAGTGCCGCTGGCGCTGTTGCTCTCGGTGTTTATGCCCTCGCTGATTGTGCCGCTTTTGATGATAGGCGGCGCTTTTCTCTGCTTCGAGGGCGTGGAAAAGCTGTTGCACAAATTTCTCAACCGCCAAGTAGCCGCCCACGAGCCGCACGCCGCCACCGATGAAATTGTGGACGAAAAAACCAAAATCAAAGGCGCCATCCGCACCGATTTTATCTTGTCGGCGGAAATCATCATCATCGCGCTGGGCGTGGTCAGCGCCTACAGCATCCTCACAAAATCGCTGGTGATGAGCGCCATCGGCTTGGGCATGACCGTGTTGGTTTACGGCTTGGTGGCCGGCATCGTAAAAATGGACGACATCGGCTTTTGGCTGATGAGCAAGCCCAATGCCGCCGCCCGCGCGCTCGGCCGCGGCATCATCGCCTTTATGCCGTGGTTTATGCGCGGCCTGAGCGTGGTCGGCACCTTGGCCATGTTTCTCGTCGGCGGCGGCATCATCGCCCACAATGCCGGCTGGATACACGAATTTCTACACGCCCACCATTGGGACAGCGGCTTAGCCGGCCAAGTGGCCAATCTGATTATCGGCGTGATTACCGGCGCTTTGGTGTGTGCCGTGGTGCTGCCGCTGATGAAGCTTTTGCGCAAAAAAACCGCACACTAATCAGGTATAATCAAGGCCGTCTGAAAGCTTCGCCGCCATGCAGCCAAGCTTTCAGACGGCCTTTTTCCGCCACCGTAAACCGCCACGAGCCTATTGAATCCCCTATGAGCCTCTTGCACAAACTCGACACCTATTGGCAAAAGCCGCTTCTTTACTGGCCGTTGCTGCTGCTTCTCGCCGCCGCCACGCCGCTCACCTTCGCCCCTTATTACCATTTTTGGCTGATGCCGCTCTTGTTTGCCGCATTGATCAGGCTTTGGGAATTGCGCCCCCGCCGCGCCGTAGCCGCGGCCTATTTATTCGGGCTGGCGGCCTACACCGCCCAATTTTACTGGATACACACCGCCCTGCATGATGTGTCCGGCCTGCCCAATCTTTATGCCGTGCCGCTCACCTTTTTGCTGCCGGCCTTTCTCGCCCTTTACCCCGCCGCCTGTATTTGGCTGTGGGAAAAATTCACCCTGCCGCGCTGGCTGCATATCGGCGTGGCGCTGCCGCTTTTGTGGACATTAACCGAATTCGCCCGCGAGCGCCTGCTCACCGGCTTCGGCTGGGGCGCACTCGGCTATTCGCAAATCGCCGATGGCAGCCCGCTGGCCGGCTTTGCCCCCATCGGCGGCATTCATTTGGTTACGCTCGCTGCCGCCTGCCTCGGCGCTTGGCTGGTTTTACTGGTAAACAGCCCCGGCCGCACCAAAATCCGCCTCGGCGCTGCCGCCGCCATTACCGCGCTGTTGTTTGGCGGCCACTTCGCCCGCCAAACCGAATTCACCCATCCCGACGGCAGCAGCGCCACCGTGGCGCTGGCGCAAGGCAATATTGCGCAAACGCTGAAATGGACCGAAGCGCAAGTAGCGCCTACCATTCAGCGCTATTACGATCAAGTGGCGCACACCCATGCCGACATTGTGATTCTGCCCGAAACCGCCATCCCGGTGATGCGGCAAAGCCTGCCCGAAGGCGTGATCAACCAATTTGCCGACCAAGCCGCGCGCAACGGCAGCGCCTTGGCGCTGGGCATCGCCCAATACACCGCCGATGGCGCCGGCTATGAAAACGCCGTGATCAATCTGGCCGGCTACAATCCCGAGCAAGCCGCCGCCCCTTATTACGCCAAAAACCACTTAGTGCCTTTTGGCGAATACAAGCCCCTGCCCATGCTCACCGAGCCGCTCTACAGCCTCATGAATATGCCGCTAGCCGATTTCAAGCGCGGTGGCGCGGCGCAAACACCTTTTCAGATGGCCAATCAAAAAGTAGCCTTCAATATCTGCTATGAAGACGGCTTCGGCGACGAATTAATCGCCTCCGCCCGCCAAGCCAGCCTCTTGGCCAACGCCAGCAATATGGCTTGGTATGGCCGCTCCAACGCCATGTTCCAGCATTTGCAGCAATCGCAGGCACGCGCGCTGGAGCTCGGCCGCTATATGGTGCGCGCCACCAACACCGGCGCCACCGCCATCATCAACCCGCAAGGCCGCATCGTGGCCGAAGCCCCGCCCGACACCACCGTGGTGCTCGAAGGCCGCATCCAAGGCTATGCCGGCGAAACCCCTTATATGAAGCTCGGCGGCTCATGGCCCTTGGTGCTCGTCATGGCCTTGGCCGCCGCCGCACTTTACCTGGCCGGCAAGCGCCGCCCGCCTCGATAAACCCATTCATACCAATCCAAAAAAATAACCTTACTGCGTTGTCTCGCCTTGCCGTACTATCTGTACTGTCTTCGGCTCGTCGCCTTGTAAGCTTACTTTTTTGAATTGGTATCAGACGGCCTATTGCCCAAGCAGGCAACAGGCCGTCTGAAATAAAAGCGCCACACAAATTCTTTATACTCAATCTTGCCAAAATCACAATACCCGAGTAAAATACTCAAATATTAAAAATAAATCAATTTAAAAATATACACAATTTAACCTATCACCCCTTGAATCCCTACACTGCATTCCTGTCTAATCAAACCTACACTGCCGTCTGTATCATACTGGTTCTCCGATGCCGACGGTGCTAGAATACCAAGTCGGATACACAATATCCGCCATCTACACGAAGGAAAGCCGAATAATGTCTATGAATAACGCATTAGCATTACCCGTTCCCAGCGGCCACGGCAGCTTGGAGCAATACATTCATACCGTAAACAGCATTCCCATGCTCACGCCGGAAGAAGAAACTTCGCTGGCCGAGCGCCAACAAAACGGCGATCTCGAAGCCGCCAAAAGGCTGATTCTTTCCCACTTGCGCGTGGTGGTGTCGATTGCCCGCGGTTATGACGGCTACGGCCTCAACCAAGCCGACCTGATTCAAGAAGGCAACATCGGCCTGATGAAAGCCGTGAAGCGCTTTGAGCCCACCCGCGGCGCGCGCCTGTTTTCATTTGCCGTGCATTGGATCAAAGCCGAAATCCACGAATTCATCCTGCGCAACTGGCGTTTGGTGCGCGTGGCCACCACTAAGCCGCAGCGCAAGCTCTTTTTCAACCTGCGCAGCATGCGCAAAAGCCTTTCCGCCTTGTCGCCGAAAGAAGCGCAGGCGATTGCCGACGATTTGGGCGTGAAACTTTCCGAAGTGCTGGAAATGGAGCAGCGCATGACCGGCCGCGACATCGGCATCATGGCCGACAACAATGATGACGAAGACAGCTTCGCCCCCATCGACTGGCTGGCCGACAACCACACCGAGCCCACCCAGCAAATCGCCCAAAAAGCGCATTACGCCCTGCAAACCGAAGGCCTGCAAAACGCCTTGGCCAAGCTTGATGAGCGCAGCCGCCGCATCGTGGAAACCCGCTGGCTGCAAGACGATGGCGGCCTCACCCTGCACGAATTGGCCGCAGAATACGGCGTATCGGCCGAGCGCATCCGCCAGATCGAAGTCAAAGCCATGCAAAAGCTGCGCGGTTTTCTGGCAGAAGAAGCCGAAGCCATTTGAGTTTACGGTTTAAAATAAACAAGCAGGCCGTCTGAGCGATTCAGACGGCCTTTCATTTTGCACTTACGATTAAAAAACAAAATGACACAACATTGACAGTTAAACAAAGGCCGAGACCTTCGCGAAACAGATATCTGTCGCACCCGCGCAGGCGGGCGCCCGGTGCAAAGCAGCGCTTCGCTTATCTCATACCAAATCTAAAAAAATAATATACAAGCAGGCAGCCTGTAGGTCGGATTCTCGAATCCGACACTTGTTCTGTCTTCGGCTCGCCGCCTTGTTATCTTATTTTTTCGAATTGGTGTTACAAAGGCTTAGGCCGTCTGAAAAGCCGGATCAGCTTTCAGACGGCCTCATTGCAACAGCTCAACCGTAGCGGCGCTGGAATTCCTGCATAAAGTCAATCAGCGCTTCCACGCCTTGCAAGGTCATGGCATTGTAGATGCTGGCGCGCATGCCGCCCATCGACTGATAGCCGCGCAAAAGCTGCAAGCCGCGCGTGGTGGATTCTTGGGCAAATAATTCGTCCAGCTCTTTGCTGCCGGTGTGGAAAATCACATTCATTTTCGAACGCGCGCCCGGGTGAACACGATTAATATAAAAGCCGCCGCTGTTGTCAATCGCTTCATATAAGGTTTTGGCTTTCAAGGTATTGATGGTTTCCATTTGCGCCACGCCGCCTTGCGATTGCAGCCAGCGGAACACCAGCCCGGAAATGTAAATCGGATAAGTGGCCGGCGTGTTATACATGCCTTGTTTGTTGATGTGCGATTTATAATTCCACACATCGGGTACATGATCCGAGCAGCGCTCAAGCAAATCTTCGCGGATAATCACAATGGTGGCGCCCGAGGGGCCGATATTTTTCTGCGCGCCGGCATAAATCATGCCGAAATCGCTCACATTGATTTTGCGCGACAAAATCTCGCTCGACATATCGCACACCAGCGGCGGCATATCGTCGCCCAAGCGGGGCACTTCGCGATATTGCAGACCATGCACGGTTTCGTTGATCACAAAATGCACAAAAGCCGAATCTTTATCGATATCCCACGAGCTCACCGGCGGCAGGTTGGTGTAGTTGAATTGCTCGCCGCCGTGCGCCGCCAAATGAATTTCCACATCCGACAATTTGCCCATCTGGCTGTGGGCGATGCGGCTCCAGTTGCCCGTTACCACCGAATCCACGCGCTTGAAGCCATTGGCCAGATTCATCACCGCCATATTGAATTGCGCACTCGCGCCGCCTTGCAGAAACAGCACTTTATAGTTATCGGGAATATCCATCAGCTGGCGCAAATCCTGCTCGGCATGATAGAGAATGCTCATAAACACATCAGAGCGATGGCTCATGGTCATCACCGAAAAGCCGGTGCCGTTGTAATCAAACATCTCGCTTTGCGCCGTGCGCAACACCGAATCGGGCAAAATAGCGGGGCCTGCGGAAAAATTGTAAATCGGGGTTTGGGTCATAATCAAAAGCGCTTTCAAAAATAATAAAACCGGATCAGCCTGGCTACACAGGCCGCACCGGCTCAACAAACATACTGAATTAGCGGCTGATTCTAGACCGCGCCAAGCCTTTCCGCAAGCCATCAGGCAAAATATTTCAGACGGCCTGCATAAGCGCAATCTAGTGAAAACCCCAAAAAAATATAAAAACACCGCCGATAAAAATAATAATCCTCCAAATTTAAAATATAAAAAAGATAAAATCACTATTTTTCAATTAAAAACCAGAATGCGGCATACTGCCGCCAAAGCCATGCCCTGTCGAAGAGGCCGTCTGAAAAACAAAACCACAGGTGGCCAAGCCCGCAACCATAGGCCCGAATGCCGCCCACAGCGCCGATTAAGCCGCATAAACGCCCGCATGCAAAAACTTTTCTTTTACGGATAAACCAGTTATAATTAAGAAATTTTTCAATTTCCAAGAAAAATGGCCACAGGGCCATTTTTTTGTTTCCGTGGAGTAAAATGGATATTCAAACCATACTGGACAAAACCCTGCCGGGCCTGGGCTACGAGCTCGTGGATTTCGAGCTCACCGCCCAAGGCGATTTGCGCGTGTTTATCGACAAGCCCGACGGCATCACCGTGGAAGACTGCGCCACCGTGAGCAACCACTTGAGCCGCCTCTTTATGGTGGAAGATGTAGATTACAAGCGCCTGGAAATCTCCAGCCCCGGCCTGGATCGGCCGCTGAAAAAAGCCGCCGATTTCGCCCGCTTTGCCGGCGAGCAGGCCAAAATCAAAACCCGCCTGCCGATTGAAGGCCAGAAAAACTTCATCGGCCGCATTGAAGGTTGCAGCAACGATATCGTGCGCATCAGCTTCGACGGCAAAAGCGCCGACATCGAATTGAGCAATATCGATAAAGCGCGCCTGAAGCCCGAATTCAAATTCAATAAAGATTAATAAGTTAACGGAGAATCCTGACCATGAGTCGTGAACTGCTGCAACTGGCCGAAGCCCTGGCCAGCGAAAAAAATGTGGATGCCGAAGTGGTATTCAGCGCGCTCGAATTTGCGCTGAGCACCGCTGCGAAGAAAAAAACCGGCCGCGAGCATATGGATGTGCGCGTGGAAATCGATCGCGACAGCGGCGAATACCGCACCTTCCGCCGCTGGCTGATTGTGGTTGATGAAGACTACACCTACCCCGATGTAGAAAAAACCATCGAAGAAATTCAAGAAGAAATTCCCGGCACCACTATCCAAGTCGGCGAATATTACGAAGAGCAGCTCGAAAACGAAGGCTTCGGCCGCCAAGCCGCACAAACCGCCAAGCAGCTGATTTTGCAGCGCATCCGCGATGCCGAGCGCGAGCAGATTCTGGATGATTTCCTGCAACGCAAAGAAGACATCGTGATGGGCACCGTCAAGCGCGTGGAACGCCACGGCACCATTATCGAAATCGGCAAGCTCGATGCCTTGCTGCCGCGCGATCAAATGATTCCGCGCGAAAACTTCCGTAACGGCGACCGCGTGCGCGCGCTCTTTTTGCGTGTGGATGAAATCGGCAACACCGGCCGCAAACAAGTGGTGCTCAGCCGCACCTCGCACGATTTTCTGGTGAAGCTGTTTGAAATGGAAGTGCCCGAAATCGAAGACGGCCTGCTCGAAATCCGCGAAGCCGCCCGCGATCCGGGCCAGCGCGCCAAAATTGCCGTGAAATCCAATGACACCCGCATCGACCCGCAAGGCACCTGCATCGGCGTGCGCGGCTCACGGGTGAATGCCGTAACCAACGAATTATCCGGCGAGCGCATCGATGTGGTGCTGTGGTCGCCCGAAACCGCCCAATTCGTCATCAACGCACTCTCACCCGCTGCGGTGAGCCGCATTTTGATTGACGAAGACAAACACGCCGTTGATGTGATTGTGGCGGAAGACCAATTGGCGCTGGCCATCGGCCGTGGCGGCCAAAACGTGCGCCTGGCCGCCGACCTGACCGGCTGGCAGCTCAACATCATGACGGTTGAAGAGGCTGAAGAGCGCCACGCCGCCGAAGATGCCGCCATCCGCAACCTTTTCATCGAGCATTTGAATGTGGATGAAGAAACCGCCGATGTGCTGTTGCAGGAAGGCTTCGCCACCTTGGAAGAAGTGGCTTATGTGCCGGCCAGCGAATTGCTGGAAATCGAGGGCTTTGATGAAGCCAGCGTTGAAGCTTTGCGCAACCGCGCCCGCGATGCCATTCTCACATTGGCCATCGCATCCGAAGAAAAGCTGGAAGATGTTGCCGAAGACATGAAAAACCTCGACGGCATCGATCAGGAAATGCTGCGCGATTTGGCGCAGGCCGGCATCACCACCCGTGATGACTTGGCCGAACTATCAGTGGACGAATTGATTGAAATCACCGGCGTTAGCGACGAAGAGGCCAAAAAAGTGATTTTGGCCGCACGCGCACACTGGTTCACAGAAGAAAACTAATTGGGGGTAAAGCATGAGTAACAACACCGTAGAACAATTTGCCGCCGAACTGAGACGACCCGTTGCCGACCTGCTCAAACAATTGCAGGAAGCCGGCGTATCGAAAACATCCGGCAGCGACAGCATCACGTCTGACGACAAAAAACTGTTGCTGGCTTATTTGAAAAAATCACACGGCAGCGAGAGCGGCACCATCAGCATCGGCCGCAAAAAAGCCGAAGTAAGCACCGTGGCCGGCGTGCAGGTGGAAACCCGCCGCCGCGCCCGCACCGTGGTGGTGCCCAGCACCGATGCGCTGGCCGCAGAAGCTAAGGCCAAAGCCGAGCAGGAAGCCGCCGAAAAAGCCGCAGCCGAAGCCGCCGAGCGCGCACGCGCCGAGCAGGAAGCCGCCGCCAAAGCAGCCGCTGAGGCCGTCAAAGCCGAAGCTGAAGCCGCCGCATCGCAAAGCGCCGCGCAGCCCGAAGCCGCAGCCGAAAAGCCGTCTGAAGCGCCCAAGGCCGCTCCGAAAAAACCGGCACCGCAAGCCGCCGCACCCACGCCGGTGGTGAACGCTGCCGAGCAAGCGCTGCGCGATGAAGAAGCCCGCCGCGCCGCTGCGCTGCGCGCCCATCAGGAAGCTTTGCTCAAAGAGAAGCAAGACCGTCAGGCGCGCCGCGAAGCTGTGAAGCTGCAAGCGCAGCAAGAAGCCCAAGCCGCCAAAGAAGCCAAAAACAGCGAAGCACCGCGCTCGGCCAAGCCCAGCGAGAAAAAACCGCTGGCCGCCACCGGCACCGGCTCAGCCGCTGCGGCCAATGCCGGCAATAATGCCGCACCCGCTCCGGCTCGCGCCAAAAAACCCGAGCGCAGCAGCCGCGATGATGCCGCAGGCAACAAACAGCCGCGCGGCGGCAAAGGCAAAGGGCGCGAGCGCACGGGCGGCCGCGATGACGACCGCTCACGCGGCGGCAAAAAAGGCAAAAAACAGCTCAAGCTCGAGCCGAACCAACACGCTTTCCAAGCGCCCACCGAGCCTGTGGTGCACGAAGTTTTGGTGCCCGAAACCATTACCGTGGCCGAATTGGCACACAAAATGGCGGTGAAAGCAGTTGAAGTCATCAAAGTGCTGATGAAAATGGGCATGATGGTTACCATCAACCAAGCGCTCGACCAAGACACCGCCTTGATTGTGGTGGAAGAAATGGGCCATATCGGCAAAGCGGCGCAAGCCGACGATCCCGAAGCTTTCTTGTCCGACGGCGAAGCAGCCGGCGAATATGCTTTGCTGCCGCGCCCGCCCGTGGTTACGGTGATGGGTCACGTCGATCACGGTAAAACCTCGCTGCTCGACTACATCCGCCGCGCCAAAGTGGTGCAAGGCGAAGCCGGCGGCATCACCCAGCACATCGGTGCCTACCACGTAGAAACCCCGCGCGGCGTGATTACCTTCCTCGACACCCCGGGCCACGAAGCGTTTACCGCCATGCGTGCACGCGGTGCCAAAGCCACCGATATTGTGATTTTGGTTGTGGCCGCCGACGACGGCGTGATGCCGCAAACCATCGAAGCGATTGCTCACTCCAAAGCGGCCGGCGTGCCGATTGTGGTGGCTGTGAACAAAATTGATAAAGATTCGGCCAACCCCGAGCGCATCCGCCAAGAGCTGACCGCGCACGAAGTGGTGCCCGACGAATGGGGCGGCGATGTGCAGTTTGTCGATGTGTCGGCCAAAAAAGGCCTCAATATCGACGCGCTGCTCGAAGCCGTGCTGCTCGAAGCCGAAGTGCTGGAGCTGCAATCGCCGGTCGACACGCCCGCCAAAGGCATTATCGTAGAAGCCCGCCTCGACAAAGGCCGCGGCGCCGTGGCCACTTTGCTGGTGCAAAACGGCACGCTGCGCAAGGGCGACATGCTGCTTGCCGGCACCGCATTCGGCAAAATCCGCGCCATGATGGATGAAAACGGCAAACCGATTGATGAAGCCGGCCCCTCTATTCCGGTAGAAATCCTCGGCCTCTCCGATGTGCCCAATGCCGGCGAAGATGCCATGGTGATGGCCGACGAGAAGAAAGCGCGCGAAATCGCTCTCTTCCGCCAAGGCAAATACCGTGATGTGCGCCTGGCCAAGCAGCAGGCGGCCAAGCTGGAAAACATGTTCAACAACATGGGCGAAAACCAAGCACAATCGCTTTCCGTTATCATCAAGGCCGACGTACAAGGCTCTTATGAAGCATTGGCCGGCAGCCTGAAAAAACTCTCCACCGACGAAGTGAAAGTCAACGTGCTGCACAGCGGCGTGGGCGGCATCACCGAATCTGATGTGAACCTGGCTATCGCCTCGGGCGCATTTATCATCGGCTTTAACGTGCGCGCCGACGGCTCCGCCCGCAAGCTGGCCGAAGCCGAAGATGTGGAAATCCGCTACTACAACATCATCTACGATGCCATCGATGATGTGAAAGCGGCCATGAGCGGCATGCTGGCGCCGGAAGAGAAAGAAAACATCATCGGCACGGTGGAAATCCGCCAGGTGATCAGCGTATCGAAAGTGGGCAACATCGCCGGCTGTATGGTCACCGACGGCATGGTGAAACGCGATTCGCACATCCGCCTGATCCGCAACAACGTGGTGATTCACACCGGCGAGCTCGCTTCGCTCAAGCGTTATAAAGACGATGTGAAAGAAGTGAAAATGGGCTTCGAATGCGGCCTGATGTTGAAAAACTACAACGAAATCGTGGAAGGCGACCAACTGGAAGTGTTTGAAATTGTAGAAGTGGCGCGTTCGCTGTAAATCTGCTTGTTATGCATCAAAGGCCGTCTGAAAAAGTTTTCAGACGGCCTTTTTAAATCCAAATGCTTAGGGTCTGTTCACATTTCATCACGCGGCAATATTTTGGCTCAAAAACGCGCCTGCTGCGTTGAAAATGCTCGCAAGGTGTTCAACCTTGCTGTGCTTTTCGCCTTGCAGCCACGCTTTTGCGCTCAATATCTTACTCGCGAATGAATTGTGAACAGCCCCTAGCAAGCTGCCGCCGTGCATCCCGCACCCAACAAAAATGCGCATGTAGGATAATTCAATTTTGCAACCAAACCAAACAGAAACGCGCAGAAAGCCAGCACCAACTCAATATAAAAAAGCTGAATCACAGGTTTTCCTGAATTTTAATTTCTATATACATAATCAGATTTTCAAGTTTTTCAGGCCGTCTGAAAACATAAGTTTATTTTTCCAATTTATATACCTCATACCCTTCTTGAAGGTTTATCAAATTAAACGATAAACATCAATTAGATAGAAACACCCTCGCCACCCCCCCCAACAGCGGCCGCTTTTTTGCCGTGCATCAAATTTCTTCCACATCTCGCAAACAAACAGTTGCCAGCTTATTTTGTTTTCATAATAATGCGCTTAACAAAATCGTTTAGTTTTATTACAGCCCTTTGCGGCAAGGTATAAATCTGAATATAAGGCCGTCTGAAGCACTTTCTCACACCTCATGATGAAACCGTGCAGCCGCGCTTGCACCTGCTGCTGAAAACAAGCCATTTGAAAGCGGCACTCCTCAACTCAGCATAAATTAAAGGACGCTTCATGAACCAGCATAAACTTCTTTTCTGGTCGATTACGGTTGCCTTGGCCGGTTTTTTGTTCGGCTTTGACACCGTTGTCATTTCAGGTGCCGATCAGGCTTTGCAGGAAATGTGGCAGAGCTCCAGCCTGTTTCACGGCGTGGTGGTGATGTCGTCGGCATTGTGGGGTACGGTCATCGGTGCGCTTTTCGGCAGCATTCCCACTGACCGCCTCGGCCGCAAGAAAACGCTGATTTTAATCGGTTTTCTCTATATCATCGGCGCGGCCGGCTCGGCGCTGGTTTCCGACCCGTGGCTGTTTGCCGCTTTCCGTTTTTTGGGCGGGCTGGGTGTGGGCGCTTCGACCATTGCCGCGCCGGCCTATGTGTCTGAAATAGCGCCGCCCGACAAACGCGGCCGCTTGGTGGCGATGTATCAATTCAATATCGTGTTCGGCATTTTGATGGCTTATTTGTCGAATTTTATGTTTACCAGTCTCGATTTGGGCGCCAACACTTGGCGCTGGATGCTGGGCATACAGGTGCTGCCGGCCATCATCTACACCTTAATGGTGTTGACCGTGCCGATGTCGCCGCGCTGGCTGATGATGAAAGGCCGCTATGAAGAAGCGCGCGCGGTGTTGAAGCAGATTAATCCCGATGCCGATTTTGAAGAGCTGGCAGCCGCGGCCAAAGCCGATAGTGCGCACAAAAAAGAGAGCCTGTGGCTGAAAAAATACCGCACGCCGGTGTTGCTCGCTTTTCTGATTGCTTTTTTCAACCAAGTATCGGGCATCAATGCTTTTCTCTATTATGCTCCGCGCATTTTTGAAATTGCGGGTTTGGAAAAAAGCGCCGCCATGCTCAGCAGCGTGGGCATCGGCATTGTGAACCTGATTTTCACTTTTGTGGGCTTGGCCTTAATCGACAAATTCGGCCGCCGCCAATTGATGTATATCGGCTCGTTTGGCTATATTATTTCTTTGGGCTTGGTATCGCTGGCCTTTTTCATGCATTGGCAAGGCATGGCGGTGCCGCTGTTTTTCTTCCTCTTTATCGCGGCGCACGCCATCGGCCAGGGCACGGTGATTTGGGTGTTTATTTCCGAAATTTTCCCCGGCCACCTGCGCGCACAAGGCCAATCGCTCGGCAGCTCCACCCACTGGGTGCTGGCCGCCGCCATTCCCGCCGCCATTCCGTTTTTGTTTGACAGCATAGGTGCGGCATGGGTGTTTGTCGTGTTTACCGCGATGATGGTGTTGCAGCTTTTATTCGTCATGTTTATGATGCCAGAAACCAAAGGCGTACCGCTTGAGGAATTGTCCAAATCTCTGATCAAGGAAGATACATTATGAAAGTGACCAGCTTCGGCGAAGTGTTGTGGGATGATTTTCCCGATGGCAAAGTGCTCGGCGGTGCGCCGCTGAATGTGTTGGTGCGGCTGCGCTCGCTCGGTGCGGATGCCAGCATCATCAGCCGCCGCGGCGATGATGCCGACGGCGCGGAATTGCTGCGCCAGATTGAAGAAAAAAATGTTCACAGCAACCTTTTGCAGGTAGATAAAACCCAAGCCACCAGCCTGGTAAAGGTGAAGCTTGATCGCAGCGGCAGCGCTTCTTACGACATCGTTTACCCCTGCGCGTGGGACCGCATCGAAGTGGAGCCGGCCGCCTTGGCGCGCGTGGCCGAATCGGATGCGTTTATTTTCGGCAGCCTCTCCACCCGCGATGAAGTGTCGCGTGCATCGCTGGCGCAATTGCTCGAGCAGGCCAAATTCAAAATTTTCGATGTTAACCTGCGCCCGCCGCATTACGACATTGAGCGCATTTTGGCCACCATGAGGCTGGCCGACTTGGTGAAGCTCAACGATGACGAGCTGCATGAAATCGCCAGCACGCTCGGCTCCAAATACCATTCGCTCGAGCAAAACATCCGCTTTTTGGCCGATTTGAGCGGCGCGGCCAAAATCTGCGTTACCCTCGGCAGCCACGGCGCCATGTATTATCAAGAAGGCCAGATTTACCACAACAGCGGCTTTCGCGTAAAAGTGGCCGACACCGTGGGCTCGGGCGACAGCTTTTTGGCCGGCCTCACCTACAAGCTGCTCAATGCCGCCGCGCCGCAAGAAGCGCTCGCCTTTGCCTGCGCACTGGGCGCGCTGGTGGCCTCTTACCACGGTGCCACGCCCGAAATCAGCCTGCAGCAAATAGAAAGCTTTATGCATCCGGCTTGATGGCGGAGCGAATCTTTCACCACGGCATCTTTCAGATGCCGTTTTTTGCGTCCGTTTTCAGCTATAATGGCGGGCAATATTCAGGCCGTCTGAACACGGTTTCAGACGGCCTCTTTAATAATGAAAAGGACACCCCCATGAGAAAACCCGCCCGCGGCTATGCCCGCGTCGACCGCGTGAAAGAACAAATCATGCGCGAGCTGGCCGAATTGGTGCGCACCGGCCTGAAAGACCCGCGCGCCGGCTTTATCACCATCAACGATGTAGAAGTGACCCGCGATTACAGCCACGCCACCGTTTACTACACCGTGCTCGACGACAAAGCCCGCGAAGTGACCGCCGAAGCGCTCGAACACGCCAAAGGCTTTTTGCGCAGCGAATTATCCAAACGCATCACCGTGTTCCGCACGCCAGAGCTGCATTTTGAATACGACGAATCGGTCGAGCGCGGCATGAGCATTTCGCAATTGATTGACGAAGTGGCCGCCGAAAAACCGGTAGACGATTAACACATGAAAAAAATCTTGTGCGCAGGCATTGTGGCAGCAGCATCGTTGAATCTCTATGCTGCGCCACTGGTATTTAATTGGCAACAACATCAGGCCGAAGTAACAGAAACCATCCAATCGGCTGATCAAACCATTAAAACCCGATACCGCATCCGGCTGCTGCCGCAACCGGACAATACTTTTTTGCTGCATACAAGCAATGCCGAAATGATGTCCATCAACGGCACGCCACCCGCCAAAGAGCTCAAAACGCTTACAGAAACACTCTATGCCCTTGCCCCTGATGTGGTAATCAGCAAAGAAGGAATGCCGCTGGATATTCCGCAATGGGATGCTTATTACCGCCTTATCAATCACTTGGGCAACAACAACCCAAATCAAACCCAAAATAGTGAGCTGGATAAAAAGCTCAACGAAGCCCTCAAACTCAAAACCATGCAAGAGCCTTGGTGTTACTGGGTTTGTTTGTGGGCGCAAGAAAACCCTGCAACATTCCCGCTCAATCAAACCGATAATGAAACATCATTCGGCCTGCCTTTAATCAGAAAAACCAATTATCAGCTTGTAAACGCGTCAAAAAACAACCTCACCTTAAAATACACCGCCACCCTTCAGCCCGCTCAAAATCTGGAGTTGGAAACGGTTATGGAAAATTTTGACCACAACCTCAAAAAAGCGCCCACACCCGCAACGCAGGCAGAATGGCAGGAAGTTAAAGAAAAAATCAGCAAACGCACCATCATTACCGCCCAAATAAATGCCCAAACCCTGCAACCTGGCGAAGTAAAAGCAATAGAAAGCAAAACCGATGGCAATGGCAAAACAAGCACCACCACGCGTTTGTATCAGTTTCGCTGGCTGCCTTAACCCATTATTGACAACAAGCCGTCTGAAACCTTTTCAGACGGCCTTTTAAACCATGAACACCAAACCCCTAAAACGCCCCGTTAACGGCGTGTTGCTGCTCGACAAACCGCAAGGCATATCGAGCAACACCGCGCTGCAAAAAGCCCGCCGCCTCTACCGCGCCGAAAAAGCCGGCCATACCGGTGTGCTCGATCCGCTCGCCACCGGCCTATTGCCTGTGTGTTTCGGCGAAGCCACCAAGTTTGCCCAATATCTGCTCGATGCCGACAAAGCCTACACCGCCACGCTCAAACTCGGTGAAGCCAGCAGCACGGGCGATGCCGAGGGCGAAATCATCGCCACCGCCCGTGTCGATATTTCAGCGGCCGAGTTTCAGACGGCCTGCCAAGCGCTCACCGGTGCCATCCGACAAGTGCCGCCGATGTTTTCCGCGCTCAAACATGAAGGCCGCCCGCTCTACGAATACGCCCGAAAAGGCATCGTTATCGAACGCAAAGCGCGCGACATCACCATTTATTCGATTAATGTAGAAGCCTTCAATGCGCCGCAAGCCTTGATAAACGTGCGTTGCAGCAAAGGCACCTATATCCGTACCTTAAGCGAAGACATCGCCAAACACATCGGCACTTTCGCCCATCTTACCGCCCTGCGCCGCACCGAAACCGCCGGTTTTACCATCGCCCAGAGCCACAGCCTCGAAGCGCTCGAAGCCCTCGGCGAAGCTGCGCGCGATGCGCTTTTACTGCCCTGCGATGTGTTGGTGCAGCACCTGCCCCGCATCACGCTGGATGATGAAAGTGTGAAAATGCTCAAATTCGGCCAACAGCCAGAGTTTCATGCCGTTAATTTACCTGCCGGCACGCCGATACGCGTGTATAGCGAAAACGGTGGATTTATTGGCTTGGCAGATTATTTGGCCGACAAAGGCCGCTTGAAAGCCGTGCGTTTGATGAACACCGCCGCATAAACCGGCAGGCCGTCTGAAAACTTGAAAGCTTTGCAAAACCAGATATTTGTCGCACCCGCGCAGGCGGGTGCGACGGCAAGGGCGTTTTGTAAAGCTTTCAACCTTTCAGACGGCCTTACCACACCCACCCGAAAAATCTCCCGCCAAACGTGCAAAGCCGCCAAAGTTATGGCATAATCCGCCTTTCGCTTGATTCATCAGGCGGATTCAGGAGTTTGCACAGGTTCCGGCTTGGCAAACTTGTCCGAACCGCAAGGTTCACTTTATTTTCGGAGTTTCCAAAATGGCATTGACCGTAGAACAAAAAGCCCAAATCATCAAAGATTTCCAACGCAAAGAAGGCGACACTGGCTCTTCTGAAGTGCAAGTTGCGCTGCTCACTTTCCGCATCAACGACTTAACCCCCCACTTCAAAGCCAACGCTAAAGATCACCACAGCCGTCGCGGCCTGTTGAAAATGGTCAGCGCCCGCCGCCGCCTGCTTTCTTACCTGCGCCGCACCGACGCCGACACTTACCGCAACCTGATCACCCGCTTGGGCTTGCGCAAATAATCATTTTGATGCACAAAACGCCGCTCTCACCGAGCGGCGTTTTTTATGCGCCCGTCGCCGCGAAGTGCTATAGTGGTTCCCAATCCGCCAAGCCACAGCCGCCAAGCAAGCACGTCCGAAGCTCTGCCCACCGCCCATCTATGGCTGATAAACTTAATAATTGCCCTGCAATCCATGCTGAAACAAGCCTTCGGTTTGCCTGCACCTTGACATCATTATCTGATGCCGTCTGAAACTTTTCAGACGGCCAAGAAAACTGCAAATCAGATACTTGTATCCGACACTTGCCGCAGCGCTGAATCCTTGTTCTGCGAACAAGCGTCGGATTCAAGAATCCGACCTATAACACTTCGCCGGAATGAAGAACGGGAAAACGTTTTAAAAACAAGCATTGTTTATCAAATAAATAAAGGCCGTCTGAAAGCCGTAGGTCGGATACTTGTATCCGACATTTGCCGCCGTCCTGAAAACCTTGTTCTGCGAACAAGCGTCGGATTCGAGAATCCGACCTGCCATTGAAATCGTTATCGCCAGCAGCATGCTGGCTGAGCGGCAAGCAAGTTATACCAACCCTAAAAAACAAGATAACAGGGCGGAAGCCTGCAACAGCACAGCTAATGCGGCAAGGTGAGGCAACGCAGCCGGCCTATTTTTTAGATTTGGTATGATTCAGTGATACATCTTCTCAGCTCAACAAAAGGAGCACCGCCATGCAGCTTTATGTTAGCCACACATCCCCTTACGGCCGGCTTTGCCTGATTCGCGCCTACCTGCTCGGCCGGCACGATATGCAGCTTATTTTTACCGACCCTTGGCAAAACCCGCCCGAATTGGCTGCGCAAAATCCGTTCAGCCAGCTGCCCGTGCTCATCACCGATGCGGGCGAAGCCATTTACAACAGCCTGCTGATTTGCCAATATCTCGAGCCGCAAGCGCCCACAGAAGCCGGTTTCGGCACCATCGGCTATGCCATGGCGCTGCTCGACAACACCGTGAATGCATTCAAGCTCGAGAAGAAAGCCGGTGAAAGCCGCGGCCATTTTCTGGTGCAACGCAACCTCGAAGCCATCGCCCGCGCGCTGCCGCTCGCACCGGCTTTTCACGCCGCCGCCCGCGAATGGCCGCAAGTGATGCTGGGCGTGTGCCTGCTCACGCTGAAGCTGCGCTATCCGGAAATTTTCGCCGCCCACGCCCGCGCCGACACGCAGCAAGCCATCGCCGCTTTCGAGCAACTGGATTTCATCCAAAAAACCGCACCCGAAACGCTGGCTGCCAACACCCCTGCCACCATCGGCGTGATTCTGCAATAAATAAACAACCACGCAAAAGGAAAAACCATGGCTTCTATTTACGATTTCACCCTGCCCGATGCCCAAGGCAACGAAGTGGCATTGTCCGACTACAAAGGCAAAGTGCTGCTTATCGTCAACACCGCCACCCGCTGCGGCCTCACCCCGCAATATGAAGAGCTGCAAAGCCTTTATGCGCAATATGCGCCGCAAGGCCTGGAAATTCTCGATTTCCCCAGCAACCAGTTTCGCGAACAAGCGCCGGAAAGCAGCGAAGAAATCGCGCAAGTGTGCCAGATGAAATTCGGCACCAAATTTAAAATTTTCGGCAAAATCGATGTCAACGGCGCGCACGCCAGCCCGCTCTACACCTTTCTGAAAGCGCAACAACCTGAAGACAGCGGCGGCCAGAAATTCAAAGATTTCCTGCTCAAATTGGCCTCGCTGGGCGAAAAGCGCGAAGGCAGCGACATCAAATGGAATTTCACCAAATTTCTGGTCAACCGCGACGGCGAAGTGGTGAAACGCTTTGCCCCCAGCGTGTCGCCCGCCGAGCTTGCCGACGATATCGAAGCGCTGCTGTAAATTGGCGGCAGGCTTACCAAAGGCCGTCTGAAACGTTTTCCACAGCCAAACGTTTCAGACGGCCTTTATTTGATTACTTATTAGCAAATTTTGCACAATGCATATCTATATTGCCATCATGTTTTGATTTGATTGCTTCTTCCATTTATTCAATAAAAAACAACATCTCTTTTAAAGGCCGTCTGAATACTTTTCAGCTTTCACAATTACAAAAAATTAATGTATATTAATCAGATAATTAATCAACCCACACTAAAAAGGCATCAACCATAAACGATTTAAAGTAATTTAATTACTTATATGACCTGCATCAAATCATTTCGTAACAATCCTACCTATACTGTCACCATAAATTTCTATCCTACTTTTATCATTATTCTAAATCAGGAGCATTTCTTATGAACGCATCTGTCGACACCACCATCAGCCCCGCCCAAGCCGAGGTGAATACCTTGGTGGCCAACGGCCTCACCGCGCTGGATGATTTCCGCAAGCTCAATCAAGAGCAAATCGACTATATCGTGGCCAAAGCCTCGATTGCCGCGCTCGACAAACACGGCGTGCTGGCCATGCACGCGGTGGAAGAAACCGGCCGCGGCGTGTTTGAAGACAAAGCCACCAAAAACCTGTTTGCCTGCGAAAACGTGGTGCGCCGCCTGCGCGATTTGAAAACCGTGGGCATCATCAGCGAAGACGATGTAACCGGTATCACCGAAATCGCCGACCCCGTGGGTGTGGTGTGCGGCATTATTCCCACCACCAACCCCACTTCCACCACCATTTTCAAAGCCTTGATTGCGCTGAAAACCCGCAATCCGATTATCTTTGCCTTTCACCCTTCCGCCCAACAATGCTCGGCGCATGCCGCCCAAATCGTGCGCGATGCCGCCATTGCCGCAGGCGCCCCGGCCAATTGCGTGCAATGGATTGAAAAGCCCTCTATGGAAGGCACTTCATCGCTGATGAAACACCCCGGCGTGGCCACCATTTTGGCCACCGGCGGCAACGCCATGGTGGAAGCCGCTTATTCCTGCGGCAAACCCGCTCTGGGCGTGGGCGCCGGCAACGTGCCCGCTTATGTGGAGAAAAGCGCCAACATCAAACAAGCCGCGCACGACATCGTGATGTCCAAAGCATTCGACAACGGCATGATTTGCGCCAGCGAGCAGGCGGTGATTGCCGATAAAGAAATTTATGCCGATTTGGTAAACGAATTCAAATCTTACGGCGTGTATTTCGTCAACAAAAAAGAAAAAGCGCTGCTCGAAGAATTCATCTTCGGCGTAAAAGCCGGCAGCAAAAGCTGCGGCGGCGCCAAATTGAATGCCGCCGTGGTGGGCAAACCGGCCGCCTGGATTGCCGAACAAGCCGGCTTCAGCGTGCCCGAGAAAACCAATATCCTCGTGGCCGAATGCAGCGAAGTGGGCCCCAACGAGCCGCTCACCCGCGAAAAACTCTCGCCCGTGCTGGCCATGCTCAAAGCCGATTCCACCGAAGAGGGCTTGAAATTGGCCGAACAAATGGTGGAATTCGACGGCCTCGGCCACTCCGCCGCTATCCACACCGCCGATGAAGCGCTGGCCAAAACCTTCGGCGAGCGCGTGAAAGCCATCCGCGTGATTTGGAATTCACCCTCTACTTTCGGCGGCATCGGCGATGTGTACAACGCCTTTCTGCCCTCGCTCACCTTAGGCTGCGGCTCCTACGGCAAAAACTCCGTCGGCAACAACGTGAGCGCCGTGAATCTTTTAAACATCAAAAAAGTAGGCCGCCGGAGAAACAATATGCAATGGTTTAAAGTGCCCTCAAAAATCTACTTCGAACGCGATTCCATCCAATACCTGCAAGACATGAAAGATTGCGAAAAAGTGATGATCGTCACCGACCGCTCCATGGTGGATTTGGGCTTTGTCGACAAAATCACCCATCAGCTCAACCTGCGCAAAAACAAAGTTACCGTGCAATTGTTTACCGATGTGGAAACCGACCCGAGCGTGCAAACCGTGTATAAAGGCACCGACCTGATGCACAGCTTCCAGCCTGACACCATCATCGCACTGGGCGGCGGCTCAGCCATGGATGCGGCCAAAGCCATGTGGCTTTTCTACGAGCAGCCCAACGTCGATTTTGAAGACTTGGTGCAAAAATTCATGGATATCCGCAAACGCGCCTTCCGCTTTCCCGAGCTTGGCCGCAAAGCCAAATTCATCGGCATTCCCACCACCTCGGGCACAGGCTCCGAAGTGACCCCGTTTACCGTGATCAGCGACGGCGACAAAAAATACCCGATTGCCGACTATTCGCTCACGCCCACCATCGCCATTGTGGATCCCTCGTTCACCATGACCGTGCCCGCCAGCGTAACCGCCGACACCGGCTTGGATGTGCTCACCCACGCCGTGGAAGCCTATGTGTCTGTGCTCGCCAACGATTTCACCGACGGCCTCGCGCTGCAAGCCATCAAGCTTGTGTTTGAATTTTTAGAGCGCTCCTACAAACACGGCGCCGCCGACCCCGAAGCGCGCGAGCGCATGCACAACGCTTCCACCATCGCCGGCATGGCCTTTGCCAACGCTTTTTTGGGCATGAACCACTCGCTCTCGCACAAAGTGGGCGGCAAATTCCACACCCCGCACGGCCGCACCAACGCCATTTTCCTGCCGCACGTTATCCGCTACAACGGCACGCGCCCGCAGAAAACAGCCACTTGGCCGAAATACAACTATTACAAAGCCGATGTGAAATACCAAGAAATCGCCCGCACCCTCGGCCTGCCGTGCAGCACCCCGGCCGAAGGCGTGGCATCGTTTGCCAAAGCCTGCGACGAGCTGGCGCGCAAAGTGGGCATCAAAATGTCGTTTAAAGAGCAAGGCCTGGATGAAAAAGCCTTTATGGAAGCCCGCCGCGAGCTGGCAATGATGGCTTATGAAGACCAATGCTCCCCCGCCAACCCGCGCCTGCCGATGGTGGCCGACATGGAAGAAATCCTCACCAAAGCCTATTACGGCGAATAAGGTATTGCGCTGAATGAAAAGGCCGTCTGAAAGTTTCAGACGGCCTTTTCAAACGGCTCTACAAAACCCAAATCCGCTCTTGTGCAAACAAAATTTCGCCTGAAATTGCAGTCTGGATACTTGTCTCCGACATTTGCCGCAGCCTTGAAAACCTTGTTCTGCGAACAAGCGTCGGATTCAGGAATCCGACCTACGCACTGAAAGCCAAGGCCGTCTGAAACGTTTCAGACGGCCTTGTTCTCTTAAAACGGTGCTTAACGTGCAGGCACAGCTTCCCACCATTTTTCAAATATTTGGTTCTCATCATCCAAATACACCACTTCGCCGATTTTCGGGGTGAGCAGCGGCAGGTTTTCCCGCTCGGCAGCGGCAGAGAGCAGCCGCATCGGCTCGTCCCAAGCGTGTTTGGCCAAGGTGAATTTGCTGTTGTGCACCGACAGCAGGCGCTTTGGATTCAAATCGTGCACCACCTGCACCAAATGCTCGGGCAGGAAATGGATATTTGCCCAGTCTTTGTCGTATTGGCCGTTTTCCAAAATTGCCAGGCTGATGTTGGGAAACGCCGCACCTATTTCTTTAAACACGGGGTCGTAGCCGCTGTCGCCGCCGATATACACGGTTTCAGACGGCGCTTCCAGCATAAACGATGCCCACAAGGTTTGGTTTTGCTTGATGCTGCGCCCCGATGAATGGCGGGCGGGCAAGGCGGTTAGGCGGATTTCGGGGCTGAGCGATACGGCTTCCTGCCAGTCCAACTCAATCAGTTGCTGCGGCGTAAAACCCCAGCGCTCCAAATGTGCACCCACGCCGAGGCCGCTGATGATTTTACCGATTTTGGGCTGAATCTCGCGCAGGGTGCCGTAATCGAGATGGTCGTAATGGTCGTGGCTGATAATCACATAATCCACCGGCGGAATGTCGGCAGGTTGATAAATATCCGCGCCGGCATAAGGCGTGCCGCCAAAAGGCACGGGGCTGGCCGACACCAGCACCGGGTCTATCAAAAAGCGTTTGCCGTCAATCTGCATCAAATAAGATGAATGCCCCAGCCACACATACCAATTGCGCTCCTGCGGCAGCGTGTGCAAATCGGTTTTCACCGATGGCACGGGCGCGGCGGGTTTGACATTTTTATCGGCATTAAACAATAGATTCCAAGTGCTTTTGAGGGCGGAATTGTCGCCGGTGAGTATCGGCGTGTCGGAAAGGTTTTGGAATTTGCCGTCGCGATAATTTGGCGATTGCTGAATGCGCGCCAGCCGCTCGCCCTCAGGCGCGGCGCCGAATACGGGCAGTTGCAGATAAGCCGCCACGGCAGCGGCCAATAGCGCGATAGCGCCCAAAATGATGAATAGCATTTTTTTCAAACTTATCTTTCAATGATGAATGGAAATGTATTGTTCAACCAAACCGTTTTCATTGCTCATCGGCCCTCTGATAAATCAGCCGCAGCGCCCCATCGTCAAACAGCTCATGCTGCGTTACCCGATAGGCCGGCAGCACATTGCCGCCCTTATCCGATTGAAACAGCGATACCGAATCGGCGCGGCTTTCTACCAGCGGCGTTTGAATCAGGCTGATGGTGTCGATCAGGCCTTCCTGCATAAAGCTGCCGTTGATGTAGCCGCCGCCAACCAACAGAAAATCATCCAGGCCAAACAGGCGGTGCAATTTGTCCAGCGCGGTTTTCATCGACAGCGGCTTTTCTTTGCCGGCGAAAATATAGGATATGCCGAGCGATTGTAAATAAAGCAGGTATTCATCGGCCACGCGCTCGCTCAAAATGGTGATGATGTGATCACCTTTGAGCGCGGGATATTCATCGCCGATGGTGTTTTGCGCCCAGCCCAGCTTGCCGTCGGGATCCAGCGCAATGGCAAAACGGCGCTCGGCAATTGTGCCGACAAAATCTTCACGGCTGGCAGTTTTGCCTTTAAACGCAGCGGTGTCGGCCACACGGTTTTGCGTAATCGCCTGCGCCATCGACACCCGCCCGCAAATCCAATTGCGGCTGGTTTGGTTATATTGATGAAAAAGTCGGAAATAATCTTCGTTGTGCGCAGCAAAACGCGGGTTCTCCAAAAAACCGCCGCTGGCTTTGCCGTCTATCGATACCGCCATATGGCAGGTAAGATGATAAGGTTTGTTCATCTGTTTGCTCCCTACAAAATCAAAGAAGCGCACAGTATAATGGATTGAAACAACGCTGATAATACGGCGGCATCCGAACAAATTCATGCAGAAAACAAAACAATGCCGCCGCTTTGCATGCCAACGCAGCCGGTTTACGCAATAAAGCGCAGAGAGAAACAAAATTATCCATGCGGGCAATGGCAGCCACCCTAATCCTATCGACAACAGGCCGTCTGAACCTATTTTTCAGACGGCCTGTTTATTTCGGCATCACCACTCAAAAGCCGCAGATTATTTGCTATAATCCGCTTTCAGACGGCCTCAAACAAAAGGCCGTCTGAAAATATATCTACCCCGCCGCACCAGCCTGAAACCCTAACCATGCGCATGGCTTCGTGTGCATCATTAGTGTTTTAGCGGTGCGGCACCAACCGAGAGAAAACCATGTTCAACAAACATATCAAAACCTTCCAATACGGCAACCAAACCGTCAGCATCGAAACCGGCGAAATCGCGCGCCAGGCTTCCGCTTCGGTAAAAGTATCCATGGGCGACACCGTGGTGCTGGTGGCCGTTACCGCCGCCAAAACCGTGAAAGCCGGCCAAGATTTTTTCCCGCTCACCGTGGATTACCTCGAGCGCACCTATGCAGCCGGCAAAATCCCCGGCGGCTTCTTCAAGCGCGAAGGCAAGCAGAGTGAAAAAGAAATCCTCACCAGCCGCCTGATCGACCGCCCCATCCGCCCGCTCTTCCCCGAAGGCTTCTATCACGACATCCAAATCGTAGCGATGGTGGTATCGGTTGATCCCGAAATCGATTCCGACATTCCCGCCATGATCGGCGCATCTGCCGCGCTGGTGCTCAGCGGCGTACCTTTTGCCGGCCCCATCGGCGCCGCACGCGTGGGCTATGCCAACGGCCAATACCTGCTCAACCCGACCAAAACCGAGCTGGAAACTTCACAGCTGGATTTGGTGGTGGCCGGCACCCAAAAAGCCGTGCTGATGGTGGAATCGGAAGCACAACAATTGCCCGAAAGCGTGATGCTGGGCGCGGTGGTGTTCGGCCACGAGCAATTGCAGGCAGTGATTGGCGCCATTAATGAATTGGCCGATGAAGTCAACCCCGAAGTGTGGGCATGGCAGCCGGCCGAAACCGATGCCGCATTAGAAGCCAAAATCCGCGAAATCGCCGCCGATGCGATTGCCGAAGCGTTTAAAATCCGCCAAAAACAAGCCCGCACCACCAAGCTCGATGAAGCCTGGGCGGCAGTAAAAGAAGCGCTGATCACGGAAGACACCGACACCTTGGCCGCCAACCAAATCAAAGGCATCTTCAAGCAGCTTGAAGCCGACGTGGTGCGCGGCCAGATTCTCGACGGCCAACCGCGTATCGACGGCCGCGACACCCGCACCGTGCGCCCCATCGACATCCAAACCGGTGTGCTGCCGCGCACCCACGGCTCGGCTTTGTTCACCCGCGGCGAAACCCAAGCCTTGGCCGTGGCCACTTTGGGCACTTCGCGCGACGAGCAAATCATCGATGCCTTGAGCGGCGAATACACCGACCGCTTTATGCTGCATTATAATTTCCCGCCCTATTCCACCGGCGAAGTCGGCCGCATGGGCGCGCCCAAACGCCGCGAAATCGGCCACGGCCGCCTGGCCAAACGCGCCCTTTTGGCCGTGTTGCCCGCGCCGGAAGATTTCAGCTACACCATGCGCGTGGTTTCCGAAATCACCGAATCCAACGGCTCTTCTTCAATGGCTTCCGTGTGCGGCGGCTGCCTGAGCCTCTTGTCGGCCGGCGTGCCGCTCAAAGCCCACGTGGCCGGCATCGCCATGGGCTTGATTTTAGAAGGCAACAAATTTGCCGTGCTCACCGATATTCTGGGCGATGAAGACCACCTCGGCGACATGGATTTCAAAGTGGCCGGCACCACCGATGGTGTTACCGCGCTGCAAATGGACATCAAAATCCAAGGCATCACCAAAGAAATCATGCAGATTGCCTTGGAGCAGGCCAAAGAAGCGCGTTTCCACATTCTGGGCCAAATGCAAGCTGCGGTAGAAGGCCCGCAAGAGCTCTCTGCCCACGCACCGCGCCTCTACACCATGAAAATCAGCCAAGATAAAATCCGCGACGTAATCGGCAAAGGCGGCGAAACCATCCGCGCACTCACCGCTGAAACCGGCACCGAAATCAACATCGCGGAAGACGGCACCATCACCATCGCCGCCACCAGCGAAGAAGCCGGCAATGCCGCCAAAAAACGCATCGAGCAAATCACCGCCGAAGTGGAAGTGGGCAAAGTGTATGAAGGCACCGTGTTGAAAATTCTCGACAACAACGTCGGCGCAATTGTGTCGGTGATGCCGGGCAAAGACGGCTTGGTGCACATCAGCCAAATCGCGCACGAACGCGTCAACAATGTCGGCGATTACCTGAAAGTGGGTCAAACGGTCAACGTGAAAGCGCTGGAAGTAGACGACCGCGGCCGCGTGCGCCTCTCCATCAAAGCCCTGCTCGAAGCCCCCGCCCGCGAGCCGCGCAAAGAGCAAGCCGAATAAGCAGGTGATATGATTGGCTGATAAAGCCGATTGAAAGGCCGTCTGAAAGATTTTCAGACGGCCTTTTTCCTCTACCCCATTCAAACCAACAAGGCGCTAACCTGAAAACACCTGAGCAGGCCGGACTCTCGAATCCGACACTCTTTTAGGCTCGGATGATTGAATACCAGATTCAGCGGCGTAGGTTGGGTTGCAAACCCAACGTTTCAGACGGCCTGTGGGCTTGTTGGGTTTTCAACCCAACCTACCCGTTGTGTCACTTTTTTAAACATTTCACTATATCTTTTAGGCTCGAACGATTGAATACCAGATTCAGGAATCCGGTCTGCAAGCAATCAAAAGGCCGTCTGAAAACCTTTCAGACGGCCTTTTAATCAGCCCATCATTCCGGCAAACGCACAGCTTTGGCATAACATTCGCGCTGCATATCGCGCACATCCACCGTCATCTGCAAACGCACATCCGCATGCGCCAAAGGCTCGAGCGTGGCACGCAAAGCCTCGGCCAGCACCGTTTTGGTGGCAATACTGCGGCCGCTCAAAAGCGATAAAGTCAGGTGCACGAATGCATCACCTTCCTCGCCTTTATCCACACAATAATCATGCAGACACAAAGCGCGGCTTTTGATGTGACCGGCTGAAAATTCACCGCTGTTCAGCAAAGTTTGATTCAGTGCCCTCAGCGTATTTTTAGCGTCGATATCCAGATTATCGGTGTATTCCATCAATAAGTGCGGCATGTTTTTCTCCTTAGTAAATAGTAGATTCAGACGGCCTCACAGGCGTAATACCAATTCAAAAAAATAATATATAAACAAGCAGCCTGTAGGTCGGATTCTCGAATCCGACACTTGTTCGCAGAACAAGGCAC
>ERZ650312.221-NODE-221-length-30783-cov-9.889156_pt1 | contig 30783 bp, 36 predicted proteins | sample MGYA00376248_ERZ650312 | MGnify/ENA primary metagenome ERZ650312 (study PRJEB26733, sample SAMN07839316) | wastewater metagenome | biome: urban; feature: wastewater treatment plant; material: waste water | place: USA: North Carolina | collected 2016-07-28 ... | reverse complement strand
TCTTGATCTGCGGCCATTGCCAGGGTCTGCTGCTTCATCTGCGGATAACGTTTGACCCCCCTCAACGGTGGACCTTAATCAGCGTTGCCTTAGGTAGTCGGGCTGCCAGCCCTGCTTGCGCAGGCGCTCCACCGCCTGGGCCTCCAGCGCGGGCAGGCTGGCGCCTAGCTGCAGCGCCGCATCGGCCAGCGCGCGTAGCGCCTGGCTCAGTTGCACGGCCTGGGCACGTTCTGCTTCGTCCAGATAGCCGTTGCGCGAACTCAGCGCCAGACCGTCGCCGGCGCGGCAGGTGTCGCCGGTCACGATGTCGATGGGCAGCGCGAACTGCTCCACCATGCGGCGGATCACCAGGACCTGCTGGTAGTCCTTGCGCCCAAACACGGCCGTGCCCGGGCCGCCGCTGAACACGCAGGTCAGCAGTTTCATCACTACCGTGCACACGCCGGTGAAGAAGCCTGGACGGAAGTGTCCCTCCAGGATGTCAGCCAGTCGCGGATCGGGCTGCACTTTGAAGGTTTGCGGCTGCGGGTATAAGTCTTTTTCGGCAGGCGCGAACAGCACGTCGCAGCCCTCGGCGTGCAGCTTGCCAGCGTCTATTTCCAGCGTTCGCGGGTAGCTGTCGAAGTCCTCGTGCGGCAGGAACTGCAGCCTGTTGACAAAAATGCTGACCACCATGACGCTGCCCAACGGCTTGGCTTGGCGCACCAGGGCCAAGTGGCCGTCGTGCAAGTTGCCCATGGTGGGCACGAAGGCGGGACGGCCGCGGCCCGCCAGGGCGTCGCGCAGGTCAGAGATGGTGTGGACGATTTGCATGGGTGGATTCATCAGGCGCGGAGCTAATTGTCGGGGAAGGTGGCCAAGGGCTCAGGCCGCGTCAACGGACTAGCGTTCGACGAGGACGGCGGGGGTCTGGACGGCCCTGCGCGGCAGCTGGGACATCATGCGTTTCGTCGCCGATGGGGGCTTCGATCGGGTGCAGGGCCTGCACGTGAATTTGGCAAATGTGGAATTTTCTCGGAATTCTTCAAGGAAATCATCCGACTTCCTCTCGGAGGCGGACAGACCGCTTGCACGCTGACACGCAACCGACTGTGTGCTCAGCGATCTCTCCCTCTACTTCGCGCTGCAAACAAAATCTTGCGCAGACTCTCAGGATTGGCTCCATCTCGCGCTCGCCCTGCACCGCCAGCGATCCAAGTCTTACTCCGCCCCTTCATGCAATAGATTCGAGGCTGTATCGCCCCGCCTCCCCTACTTACCTTGCAGGAGAATGGGGATTTACCCCTTGCCTACCAGCTATCAATAAGCGGCTATTTCTGCTCCGCAATCCAGTGACGGACATCTTCTGCCCGCCATGCCGTTATGCCGACGGAAATCCGGACAGGCGCAGGGAACAGACCCGCCTTCACCCGCCTCCAGAGCGTTGATTTGGAAAATGGTACGAATCTGAGCAGCAGGCTCTGGCGCACAAAGCCAGTGTGGGGTAGCGTCATGAGATCGGTGTACTGGCCGGAGCGCACGGGCTTAAGCGAAGAAGTGTCTTGCATGATCATTCCTTTCCCGGATCTATGTCCGAGATCTGAGGGATAACCAGCTCTGTCGCAGCGGTGTTGGTCGAAAGGGTTCCGCTGCCAAGGAACGCAGGACTTACGCATCTTTGCCGACGGTCCGGTCGGGCAAAGAGGGGGAGACGTGGGACGACGCGCGCGCATGCACGAATCGCCAGCACACTTCAGGAAGCCTCCCAAGGCTGTCAGCAGGCAGGTGACGACTGCGACGTGCCCATCTTGCTGGGCGGGCAATGGAAGGCCCGATGAGCATCTCCATTGCTGCCGTCTACTCTACAAGCTTCACGTGCTTGCTGGCGCCCTAGTATGAGCAGTGCGGAGAAAAACCCTCGCAAGCGCTTCCGTTTGTGCATGGCGATGCCTTCTCTCTACTGGGGATCCGCTGTGAGCTCATCGCGCTTTGGGTCTTCCAACCTCCCAGTAGCAGCGCCAGCCCCGGCAAGACCCTCGTGTTCCCTTGGAAACTCAGTCAGGCTGCCGACGTCACCCTGTCCTGCTCCACCGCTAGGCTCTTGTGCATCTGCCATCGTTTCCATGTCGCTGGCTGGGCGACGACTATCTAGTGCATTCATCTCGCGCCGCAACCGCGACGCCAGATTTCGGGCACCGTTCGCGACGTCGCGCACCCTGCGTTTGAGCGCAGCCCGCTCGATGTCGACTGCCTGCGCTGTGATGACCTCATGGATTTCCAGGGTCTGCAGCAAAGGCATCAATTGATCCAACTTGCCCAGGATCTCAAGATACCTGCGACTGCTGGAGGACAGCACGCCCACCTCCAGTTCCAGGGCAACCGTGTCATAGGTAGCGACGCTCGTGATGCCGTTGGCTTTAAACAGAGCCTCGGCCCCGTCAATAGCTTGGTTCAGTTGCTCGGCAACCTTGTCCACCTGTTCTCGGATGAGCGTCTCGACCTTCGCGACGTCTTCATGATTGAGCCGGGTTCGTGAGATCACCGAGATGAAATGGATGCCCAGCTGAAAGGTATTGAAGTACCGGATGAACAGGCGCTTGCCCTCGGCGCTCGCAAAACTGGCCTTGATTTTCAGGCTCGCGGCCTCCACTCGCCGGAAGTCGGCCTTGGTTTCTCGGGCAAGGATGCGGGCATTGACACCCCCCTGGTCGTGCTTGACGAAATCGAGGTCGGCCATAGTCATCTTCTCCTGGTGCAACGAGCTTCGGAGAAATGATCGGCAAGACCTTGGCGCATCGCCACGCGAAACGGCCACGAAGTCAGGCTGCTTTCGGCATCGGGGCGGACTGATGGCGCTTCGGGCATTGACGCATAAGGGTTCGGCCCCTACCGTGGGAGCCATGCAGTAGCTGGCCCTGCACCCCTGGCAAGCCCTGGAGTTCCGTCGGCACGGTCTGAGCACGGCACGCTCGGGATCGCTGTCTCTACGCATGCTTCCCGCCGGCGGCTTTCGAGGCCAGCCCCGGGGGCTCCCACGCCCTCGGCCTGGTGCCGAAAGCTTTCTCCCTGCCGGTCGCTGGCGCACCGGCCCCACGGCGCATCGCGCCGTGTCCAAGCCAGCCTTGGAATCCCTGATCCGCCACACGGATCCGTTCATTCATCCACCCCCTGGGGGCTAACAGCCTCTAGATCGGTGCGTTGGCTCCTGCCGTCATCCCAAGGAGCCAACCATGCTGAGCCCCAGCATCTCATCCGAGATCCGTACTTGCCCGCCGATCGGGATCCTGTCCGAAGGCATGCACGCCGAGCGGACGGCCTTCCAGGTCCTGCTTGAACGGCTGCAGGCTGGAAATGCGCACGTCGTTCCACCCGCGACTGCCGCGGCAATGCTCGATGACCCGGACGACAGGTCCCCCGTCGAATGGAGCGAGGAAGACATCGTGCTGCTGCACTGGCGGCTGCTCAAGGAGATCGGCCGACTGGCAGATCCCGAGACACCGCTCGAAGAGAAGTTCGACACGCTGCGCTGGGTGTTCACCGAGCGCGAGAAGGATCGCAAGCCATTCAGCTTCGTCTCCTGCCTTCGCGTGGTGGGCTGCAGCCCTTTGTCGCCCCTGCCGTATTGCGGCTTGGTCGACGTCGAGGAAGTCCGGGACGTCATCCGCTGTGCCATGCGCAGCTGGCTTCGCCAAACCCTGATGCGCTACCCGAGCTGGGTGCGTGAGGCCATCGTGGACCACCCCGAATGGATCGAGTCCCGTCTGGCCCGCAACCCTCAGTGGATCAACGAAGCGATCCGGCGCACCGCCCTCGAGGGCGATCTCTTCGCCTGACTGCTCCGGCCTGAAGCCCCAACCCCTGGGGCGCGCCCCGCCCCACCCTGCAACTTGAAAGGAGTCCGCCATGACCGAATGGAAGGACGTTCTCTGCCTCCTGGCGATCTTCGTGGCCTATGGGTTCGCCAGCCACCTGGACTACCAGGATGCCATCGCGATGGAAGAAGCCATGCGCGAGGACACGCCACCTCACTGCTCCGCGCCTGCGGGCGTGGCAGCGGAAGGCAAGCCGCCGCTTGCGGCCGACGCACGGACTGTCCGCCTCGGCGCCACGGCGGCGATTTCCCGTCCGGCCTGTGGGCCGGACAACGAATGAAGGGTCAAACCATGCACTACGCCGCACGCCACCCGAAGCCGTCGGAGGCCTTGCTCCCCGTCAGGGCGCTGGACGACATCGAATACCTCGTCAAGGAAAGCGAAGTCGTGACCGGCCAGGCCGGCAGGGCCTTCGTCATTGCCGGTGCCGACAGGCTGATCTACCGCGTGCACTGGCACCCGCTGGGCTTCAAGGTCGAGCGCCTGGACATGCACGGCGACATCCTGGACAGCCGGCACCTGCTTCCCTCGAGTTTCGAGCAGCACGGCCTGGCCCAGGCACTGGCCTGCGGCCAGCTGTTCACTGCATCGGTGTCCCGCGACATCGATGGCACTGCCTGATTTTCGCCACAGCCAGCGGACCGTCCCGCTGGGGCAGAGTCCTGGCCTCACAGGAGATCTCCATGAAGATCCAAGTACGCATCGAGCAAGAAGGCACCCTGCGCCCCGAGCGCCGCGCCTTCGCCGACCGGTTCACGCCGGCCACCAAAGTGCTGAAGAGCGCCCGGCTAGCAGGCGCGCATCACATCGCGACTGGGCACCCGGCCGAAGAGCGGGAGCAGGACGGAGACCGCCATGCAGAACGCTGAATACGCCGCCCGTGTGGACGCGACCAAACGCCGTGCGCACGGGCGCTGGACCGACATTCTCGGTGCCATGGGGCTGGACGAACGCATGCTCAAACGCAAGCCCATGGCCTGCCCCGTGTGCTGCGACGGAGAGGACCGGTTCCAGTACACCGACAAATTCGGCGAAGGGAACTACCACTGCCGCAAGTGCGGTCCAGGCGGCGGCTTCAAGCTGCTGCAGGCATGCAAGGGAATGGACTTCCACACCGCGCTGTGCGCCGTCGAGAAACTGCTGGGGGTTCTGCCTCCGGCCAGGCCGGCCGATGAGCCGACGCCGGACCGGATGAAGAAGCTTGCGCAGCGCATCTGGAACGAGGCGCGCCCCATCACCCTCGGCGACGAGGTGGACCGCTACCTGCGTGGCCGAGGACTCGCGCTCCGTAACTATCCGCCCTCGCTGCGCTTCCACCCCGCGCTGGGCTACTACCAGAAGGAGGGCGCTGCCAAGTCCCGCAAGGTCGCCGAATACCCCGCCATGCTGGCCAGCGTGCAGGACGCGCAAGGCGCGGTGACGCTGCACCGCACCTACCTGCGCGATGGCCGAAAGCTCGATGCGCCAGATGCAAAGAAGGTGCTGAGCAGTGGCTTTGCTGGTGCCGCCGTGCGGCTGGCCGAAGCGACCGAAGACCTCGCGGTCTGCGAAGGTATCGAGACCGGCATCGCGGTGTTCCTGGCGACCGGCAGGCCCGTGTGGTGCGCACTCAGCGCAGGCAACCTCGAAAAGATCTGGATCCCCGAGACAGTCGTCAGCGTGGGCATCTACGGCGACAACGATGCCGACGGCGACTTCACCGGCCAAGCCAGCACCTACGCGCTCGCCCGCCGGCTCATGAGGGAGCCCTGTCACCGCGGTCGCCGCGAAGTGCGCCCGCATCTGCCCCGGCGCATCGGCTCCGACTGGGCCGACGTCTGGCGGCAGCGGCAGGAAGCCCTGCTGTTGCAGGCCGCGTGACCCTTGCTGGGATGGGCATCTCGCCCATCCCGCCTTTTCAACGCAGATTCGCCTCCCGCGCGTCTGCGCTGAAAAGGTGTCTCCCCTGGTCGCTGCCAGACCAGGCCGTTCACGCGGCGAAGGCAGCCTGGGAGTTCTGCGCGCAACCAGATTGCGCGATCGCGGGCCGGCTCACGCCGGTCCTTCATCAGCCCATGCGGGGATGCGCATCCCCGCCGGGGCTCTGCCGTCCCCGCTTCTTTCTCTCCGAAGGAGATTGTCATGAGAAGCGGACGTACCCTGTTGAATCTGGCCCAGGAGTTGGAGCGCCAGCTCGACACCAAGAAAGATCTGGTAGTGTCCTCGCCACTGGTGCGCCACAGCACCAGCGAAGGCGGCGGAACGACCCTCGTAGTCGAGGAGGCAAGCGGACCGGCAGCCTATGGCGTGACGCCGCTCGCGCGCCGGCAGCTCGCCGACAAGCTGAACATTCCGTATGCCTATTTCGAGCGCATGCGCGAGAACCAGCCGGCACTGCTGGACCGCAACGTCAACACCTGGCTGCAAAGCGAGCCCGACCGGCGCTTGCTGCGCACCCTCGACGGACAGGTACGTGCCGTGCTGTCCGACCGCTACCGGCGCCTGGACAACTATGATCTGGCCGTGCATGTCCTGCCCATCCTCAAGGGCTTGCCCGAACTCCGGTTCGAGTCCGTGGAGCTGACCGAGACGCGCATGTATATCAAGTGCGTCACGCCGCAGCTGAAGTTCGAGATGGCGCCCGGCGACATCGTGCAGGCAGGCATCGCTATCTCGAATTCCGAGGTGGGCCAGGGCACGCTGTCTGTGCAGCCGCTGCTTTATCGCCTGGTGTGCCGCAACGGCCTCATCGTCGCCGACCGCGCCCTGCGCAAGACGCACGTCGGGCGTTCTCTCGCACAGGACGATGAAGGCGTGACGGTCTACCAGGACGACACCCTGCAGGCCGACGACAAAGCGTTCTTCCTCAAGGTCCGCGACGTCGTGCAGGCAGCGGTGTCGGAAGTGACGTTCCGTCAAGCTGCGGCCAAGATGCAAAGGACCATGGGCATCAAGCTCGTCGGCGACCCGGTGCACAGCGTGGAGGTGCTGGCCCAGCGCTATACGCTCAACGAAGCGGAACGGTCAGGGGTGCTGCGCCACCTGGTGGCTGGGGGTGATCTGTCGGGCTACGGCCTGGTGAACGCGGTCACGCATTTCAGCCAGGAAGTCGAGGACTACGACCGGGCCACAGAGTTCGAGGTCCTGGGCGGCAAGCTCATCGAGTTGTCGGCATCCGAGTGGAAGCCGCTGGCCGAAGCCGCCTGAGAAACGTGTCGCGGCTGCAGGAGGGTCAATCCCTCCTGCAGCCCGCCATTGGCACAGAATGGCTTCCTTCAGAACACCTGCACGCTGATCCCGCCATGGACTTTGCCAAGCAGCTTGACGCCGGAACGCGCGGCTGCTGCCGCCCCTTTCCATTCATGATCCCGATAGGCCTTGTTGTCGCACTGAAGCACGATGCTCTTGTCAATTCGCTGCTCCACGCGGCGGATAAGAAGTTCGTCGTCGCGGGTGAATGCGTAGATGCCATTGCCTTCGATACGAGTGATGGCCGTTTTCACGAACACGATGTCCCCGGCCTTCAGGCGTGGTGCCATTTCGTCGCCAGGCACACGGACCGGAATTCCCAGTTCGCCCCTGCGGGCCAGCGAATCGGTGATCGCGCGAATGCAGTTGGCCATCTGGACCATGTGAGCGCAGCGAGCCGGATCGTGCCCTTCGCGATGAAGGGCCCCAATGATCTCGTCCGCGCTGCACCCCAGGCCGATGCACAGCCGAGCAAAGGATTCGAGGTCCGGTAACCCGGGCTCGCGTGCATCAAACCAGCGGCGCACGCTTTGCGCGGCTCGCTGCGTGATGCCGGCCACATAGGACACCTCCTTCGTGGCGGGTATGCCCATGGCGACCAGTCTGGCATGCAGACGATCACGCACACCAGGAACGAGGTCGAGATCGACCTCTGCGGCTTCGCGGCCTATGTGCCCAGCCCTGGCACGCAGGCCACCTTCAAGCCCTTTCATTCGCGGGGTAGGCGCGCGCCTCGTGGGGCAGCGCGCTGCAGTGGTTATGGGTGTCACGCTTGTCTCCTTGCCGATCGCAAATCGCGTGTTGTACTGCTACTTTTGTTACCGGATGTGCGCGAATGCGAAATCAATCTCCAAAGCTGCCATTTGTCGGTGGCAAGTCCTGCGGACTCTCCGCGCGCAGCTTGGGATGCGGGATTTCGCGCAAAGCGCAGCATATGCTGTATCCCCAAAAGCCCCCATCAACTCGCTCCGAGGACGTCGTGAAACATCGTTGAACCACACAACCGGGATATGAGGAACCGATCATGCGCCACCTGCATCTGTCCGATGTGCAATCCACCAACCTGCAATTGCTCCACGTGATCCTCGTGGGTGCGCAGCGAGACCTGGTGGAGACCTGCCGCAAATTCCATCTGCACGCCACCCAGGCCGAGCGCCTGCGTACGATGCAGCCGTCCGAGATCTGGTCTCTCGTGCATGCCGTCGGCGACACATCGCTGTTCGTGCCCAGGAACGACTTTCTCGCATTGGTCGACTCGCCGCCCTCATTGGTCGGCACGCTCGCTGCGGTGCGCCCGCCCTTCCCTCCGTCGCTGGATCCCATCCAGGTGACCCGCTGAATGCCGGGAACAAAAATCGGCCATCGCATGCGGATGCTGGCTTTGGCCCGAGACTGCGCCACGCTGGGAGCACGCATCCGAACCATTCATCACCTCACCGGCCTGCGTCCGCGGGAGCTGTTGCATTTGCTTTTCAGCGGCCAGGCACTCCCGCCACGCGGCCGCGCACCGGATTCCCGTGAGTGGTATCACGGTGCGAACCTGCCGCACCGGATCGAAGCGTCCGTCATTGTCGCCAACTTCGGCCGGCTGCGCCAACTGGGGTGCCCCGCGGCCGAAGCCCTGGTGGAGGCCTACCGCTACTACCAGTCGATGCACCGGCAGCCCTTGCGCATCAGCTTCGATCGCGCCTTCGACCTTGCTGCCCATACTGAAGGGCTATGGATCGCGAGGTCGGCGAGCTTCCAACTGGCATCGTGCCCCCGTTGTGGCAGCGAGTTCCTCGACACGCTGGGCGGCATGGATACGGCATCGCGCTCCTGCCCGTTCTGCCAATTGCTGGATCGGCATGGCCGGGATCCGAGATTGACCGCGTCCTATGTCGTGCCACCCCCAATCTCCGCGGACATCATCGTTCACCTCGCTCCAATTCGGGGTGCCGATGGCGAAACCCCCGTCACTCCGGCCCCATTGCCAACGGCCAAGCCATAGCCATCCCTGAACAATGGATCTCCATCCGCCCGCACAGGCACGGAGATTCTTCGATGGCTCCAAGCCCTTCGCCACCAGGCACCGCAGCACATTCGTTCTCTTCCTCGGATCCCGGCTTCGAGGCGCTGCCGCTGGTCCCCGTTCTCGCGCTCCACCAAGGACTGCTGGCGCGCATCAAGCTGTGCTTCGGCGCGGACCGCGCCACCTTCGAGCGCGACCTGCTGCCGCTGATCCAAGGCTACGCGCGCTTTGTGCACCTGCTGCCCGCGACCGCCGGCAACTACTTCCATACGCCGGGTGGCCTGCTGCAACTGGGCCTGGAGACCGCCTTTTTCAGTCTGCAGGGAACCGATGCGCACATCTTCTCAGGCCGCTCGACGATCTCCGAGCGCCGCGAGCTGGAACCGCGCTGGCGGATAGCAACCTTCATCGGCGGCCTGTGCTGCGAACTGCATCGGGTACTGTCGCACCTGATCGTGACCACCGCCGACGGCGAGGAATGGCCGGCATTCCTGGGAGGATTGGCACCGTGGCTCGAATCCCGGGGCGTGGACCGCTACTTCGTGCGTTGGCGCGCAAACGCGCGCGAGTCGCGTGGCCTGGGACTCTTCGCGCTGCCGCATGTCGTTCCGGCCACGGTGCTCCAGATGCTGGGCAGCAGCAACGCCGTCATCGTGCCGCAACTCATGGCCAGCATCGGCGGTATTCTGCAGTACCGCGAACACAACGTGCTCGACGAGCTTGTGCGCCGCTCGCTGGCGCTGGTGATCGACCGCAACCTGCTGGCCAGCGCCGACCGCTACGGCAAGCCTCAGTACGGCTCGCACCTCGAGCGCTACCTGGTGGATGCGCTGCGCCGCCTCGCGGCCGGCCACTCGGGCTGGACGGCCAACCGTGACAAAAGCCGCGTCTGGCTGGGGCCGGAAGGGCTCTTCCTGGTCTGGCCCGGCGCGGCCGAAGATGTGCTGGCTCTTCTCGAGAACGACCAACTCGTCGGTATCCCAAAATCTCCGCAGACCCTGCTGGAGCTGCTACTGGAAGCAGGCGTATTTGTGGCAGCCGAAGCGGCGCGACAAACCTGGACGATCCAGCCGCCAGGTGCCAAGGCACCCATGGAGGCCGTCAAGCTCACCAGCTCCGCCATCCTGCTAGCAGGTCTTGAGCCGCCGCCTAGTGCACTGGAGGCCAACCTTATTCCAACACCATCTGACTCAAAGGCGCAGCACAACGCACCGCCGACTGCAAAGGCCTTGCCAGCGGCCCCGGCCGCGCCCACGGTTGCACCATCTTCAGCATCGGGCGGATCGGCAATGCAGTTGTCGCTGATCGATCCCCCCGCCGAAAGCACGGCACATGATTCCCCTCCAACGATCGCAGGTCTGAACGAAACAGCGACTTCCACGGCGCCGGCCCAACCCTTGGCCCCCCGCCCCTCTGTCAAGTTGCTGGCGCCGCTCAGGCTGAACCCCGCCGTTCGCACAGCGCTTGTCGACATCCTGGCAGCCCTCGACGATGGCACGGAAGCACCGGACATCATCACCGAGGCCGAAGGCTTCTTCATTCCCCTGACGCGATTCGAGCATCGCGGGGTCCAGCCTGGCATCGCGATCCGCGCCCTCGACGATGCCCGGATGATTCTTCGCCCGCCCTCGGGCGGCCCGTCCGCGGTAACCCGCCAGATCCGCGATACCACGGTGCATGGCATCGTGCTCATGTCCACGCACGTTGAAGGCCTCGACCCGCATGCCTTCGCCCTTTCGGGCGCATCCGAAGCCCCTGGGGCGTCCGCCCTGCGCACGGGGCGCGGGAGCCAATGACATGCTTGTCCGTCGCTACGAGATGCCCTGGCGCACCGCCTTCGAGGCGCACGCCGGCATGTCCTGGCTGGTCGCCGCCTGCTACTTCACGGGCGTGGCCGCTGCGGGAACGCTGCCGCTGCTTCCGTCTCTGGCGATCGCTGGCGCCTGCTCGACCATGGCGTTGCACCGCTTCGGCCAGGCCGTGCGCGTGCTGCGCCTGCGCGGTTCGCTGAGCGGCCGTCGCATCCAGGTCATCGGCCCGCGGCAGCTCGCCCGCCTGAGCGAGGACGCCGCCCAGGTGTTCCTCGGCTTCGGCTTCGAATGGCGTCCGGTGCATGCGCAGCGTCTGTACGAACTCTCGAAAGTGGACTACCGGGAGTTCACCGTCCCGCATTGGCTGCAGCGCCTGCTCGGCCAGGGGCATGCCGCCCAGCCCGACGCCGAGATCGGCCTGCCGTACATCCACGGAGTGGAGCCCGTCGAGCACCCGCTGCATCGGCCACTGCAGAACTTCGAAGGCGGAACCTTGCTGGTGGGCACCACGCAATCCGGCAAGGGCGTGGCGCTGGCCAACCTGATCACCCAGGCCGTGCGCCGCGGCGACGTCGTGATCGTGATCGACCCAAAGAACAGCCGTCGGCTCAAGCGCATCGTCGAGCGCGCCTGCGCGGACTACCGCGAGCCGGACACCTTCATGGAGTTCCACCCCGCCTTCCCCGACCGAGGCGTCCGGCTGGACTTCACGTTCAACTGGCAGAAGCCGACCGAGATCGCGTCGCGCATCCAGTCGATCATGCCGCCCGACACCGCGGGCGCCTTCTCGGCCTTCGGCTGGGATGCGGTGAACGTCGTGGTGCAGGGCCTCGTCGAACTCGAAGAGCGCCCCAACCTCATCAAGCTCACCAAGTACATCGAAGGCGGCATCGAGCCGGTCCTCGAGGCCTCGCTGCGGCGCTTCTACGAGCAGTTGCTCGGCAACGGCTGGCGCGACCAGCCCGAGATGCGCAAGCTGCTGCATGACGCACACAAGGGCAACATGCGCCGCCCTTCGGAAGCGGCCAGCGCCGACCTGATGGCCTTCGTCGCCTACTACGAGCACCACGTGGCCCAGAACCAGCGCAACAAGACGCTCGACGCCCAGGTCCGCACGTTTCGGCACAACAGGGAACACTACCAGAAGATCACGGCCAATCTGCTGCCGATCCTCTCGATGCTCACTTCGGGCGACCTGGGCCGCAGCCTGTCGCCCGACCCGTTCGATGCGGACGACGAACGCCCGATCATGAACTTCGAGAAGATCGAACGCGGCGGCCACGTCCTCTACATGTGTCTGGATTCGCTGCCGGATCCTTCGGTGGCCTCCGCCATCGGCGCGCTGGCCCTGGCCGACCAGGCCGCGCGCGCGGGCATGCGCTACAACCTCGGCACCTACCAGCGCATCTCGCTGTTCGTGGATGAAGTCTCGAACGTCATCAACCAGCCGCTGATCGAGATCCTCAACAAGGGCGCCGAGGGCGGCATCTTCACGACCTGCGCGATGCAGACCCTGGCCGACCTGGCCAAGCGCCTCGGCAGCGAGGACGCTGCGCGCATGGCGGTCGGAAACCTGAACAACCTGATCGCCCTGCGCACCAAAGACCGGCCGACGCAGGACTTCGTCACCGAGACCTTCGGCAAGACCGCCATCCATACGGTGCGCGTCGGCCTGAGCCACGGCGCCGACGCGCACCTGGGAGACTTCTCATCGAGCTATTCGACGCAACTCACAGAGAGCTTCGAGGAGGTGGTGCCCGCCGAGGTACTGGGCAAGCTGCCCAATCTGCAGTACTTCGCATCGGTATCGGGCGGACGCATCATCAAGGGCCGCTTCCCGATCATCGACCCCGATCTTGACGCCGACGTTCATACTGAAGAGGTCGCGGCATGATCCGTGCCGTCGCAGTCGTCTCCCTGGTAATGCTGCTCGTGCTGGTGCTCTACGTACCCTCGGCGCATCCGCCGGTGCGCTTCCTGGGGCAGCTGCGCAGCGAGCACGAAGCGGCCGTCGCGTTCTGGGGACCGCAGCCGGCCCATCGGATGCTGGATCGCGCAATGCGCCTGCAGTCGGATGCGGCGCAAGCCAGTCCGCTGCCAGCGGCCCGCGACATGCCCCGAACGCCCGGCATCAACGGCGCGGTGGCGGTCGAGATGGCCACGGTCAACCAGCGCCTGTTCGACAACCCTTACTTCCGTTCGGTGGACGCCCTGCTCATGCTCGCGAGCTATCGCCTGTCGAGCCTGCTCGAATGGCTGCCCTGGCTGCTCCCCCTGGTGCTGGTCGCGGCCACCGACGGCGCGCTGGTGCGCGTCATCCGGTCCAAGGAATTCCTGCAGCACGACCCCGAGATGTTCGCCGTGTGGTGCTCGCTGCTGATCATCACCGCCTGCTCCACCATCGTCGCCTTCGTGTTGCCGGTGCACCTGCATCCGGCATCGTTGGCCGGGTTTCCCATCGCAATGGCCGTGCTGCTCGGCCGCGCCATCGCTCATTTCCACCGACGCGCCTGAGCCGGGGGAACCCGCTACAACTCCGCCTCTGCCATCAGTTCGGTGACCGTCATGTCCATCGCGCGCGCAATGCGAACGATGGAGACGAGGCCGGGATTCTGGACTCCGCGCTCGATGCTGCTCATGTAGGAACGGTCCACGGCGCTGACGTGCGCGAGATCCTCCTGGGAGATGCCTCGCGCGCGCCGGCTTCGGCGAATGGCATCGCCCAGTGCAGTGAGCACAGGGTCGTGGGCGTGCCGTGGCGAGGAAATAGGCATTCCCGCATAGTGGATTTATGATGGCAATCGCACCACGGACGATCACCCACAGAATTTTCAGCAGATCTTCCTGGCGCATGGGTTTCATCCTCGAACCACACCACCCTTGCGAAGGCCCAAGCATGAACACTGCCGGCATCGGCCGCCTACGGGAACTGGCCGAAACCATTGCCGTCGTTTCGCTATCGCACCTGTTGCCCACTACACGCGCGAAACTGCAGACCAACGCGCTTTCCGTGAACGCCTATCCCACCGAATTCGGCGGACTGGTCCATGTAGGCACTGCGCCGCACCGTGCGCCGGTCGAGCACGACCTGGCCCTGATCAGCGAATTGGCGGCGCAGGCGGGAGTCGAATGGCTGCTCTTCGATGCCGAGGCCCCAACCCTCGACGAGCTTCCGCTGTACGCGCCGCAACTGCCCGAAGCCTGACGCGCGCGGAGCCTCGCGTGCCGGACACCATCCGCCTTCACGCCCCGGCCTGTCCGGGCGCCTTGGGACGCTGATCGCGAAACACCCCTCAGAAGAGCGGCATTGCGAGGCGACGTTCGCGCCGCCCGCTCATACCCTACGTCCATGCGCTCATGAGCGTGTTCATTGCACTCCGGGACACGAGGACCGACGCCATGCTGACTGCCATGCCGAACATTCACCTTCCAGACCTGCCATCCGCGGGCGGGATTGACGCCACCGACGTGGTCGAAACCCGCCTGTGGACGGAAGAACACAACTGGCTGTATGCGCTGCTGCGCAGCGGCGACAACGTATCGCCCACGTTCCGCATCCCGGATCTGCTCAGTGCCTGCGTGGCCATCGTCTTCACCCGCGGCGACGCCGCCGAGCGCATTTTCGGATTTCTCGGAACGGATCTGGTCATGCGCTCGCCGACCACGCCGCGCCGACGCGAATCACTGTGGCGATCCCAGTACGAGTTGCTCCATGACCTGCAATGTTCCCCGGTGAACAGGCATCCGAACCCCAAGTTCGGACTCGACCAGATCACCACCGCCTGCGTAGCCCTGTGCCAGCAGGACGATCCATCCGGCGCGGCCGTACTCGGCCAGGCGCGCCGCAACATGGTGGAGCGCCATCTGGTCCAACGCGCGCCGCAACAGCGGCGCTGACCCTGCGGCGTCACGCCGCCCACCCGCACCGACCCGAACGGGCCACGGCTCCCGCCAGCCGCCTCCACGGCCCCACCCGCACTAGACCCTGACCGGCACTGCCGGTCCCCACCCCGCGCCCGCCCTGCGCTCGTCCAGTGGCGGATTGGTCCTGAACACCTTCGGGGGGCTTCGATGCGTCCGGTTGTCGTTTTCGTGTGGTCGATCACGTGTGCCATGCCGGTGCTGGCGACACCGTGCTGGGACACCGCGGCCCAGCGCTACGGCGTGGCGCCGGAGTTGCTCTATGCCATTGCACGCACCGAGTCGAACCTGAACCCGAAGGCGGTGAACCGCGCACATGCGCAACGCACCGGCAGCTACGACATCGGACTGATGCAGATCAACAGCCGGCACCTGCCCAAGCTCGCCGGCTTCGGCATCCGCGAGGCCGATCTCTACGACCCCTGCATCAACCTGCAGGTGGGCGCCTGGCTCATGGCTGACAGCTTCGCCCGCCACGGCATCACCTGGAATGCCGTGGGTGCCTACAACGCCGCTTGCAGCCAGCTCAAGGGCGAGGCCTGCACCAAGGCGCGCGCCACCTACGCCTGGAAGGTGTACCGGCACCTGCCGGCGGTACGTCAGAACCGCACGCCGCTGGCCGCCTGGCCGACCGCCACCACGGTTCCGTCGCAGCGCCGCGACCTGCACGTGAGGGTCGCGCCATGACGCGCAGGACGCACATGCCAGCGTGGCGCCCCAGCGCCGCAGCGTCATGCCTGGCCATCGCGGCGTGCGCGGCGACACCGCCCGCGCCGGTCGCTCCGCCCGCACCGGCAACGCCCATCGCACGGGCACAGCTGGCGCAGCGGGGACATGGCGACGGAGCGGCATTCGCACTGTGCCGCGGCGACGCCTGCCCGCAGCGCACGCCCAAGACCCTGGCACCGGCCGCTGTGCAATCCACAGCCCCGGCCGCGTCGGCAACGCCCGCCTTGCCGAGAAGTGCCGACGTCGAGCTCGAAGAGAGTACTCCGCCGCCCATCGCTTCGGTCCCCGCCAAGGCACCAGAGCCGCCGGCCTTCGAGCAGGTCTCCGTGCACTTCCCGTTCGCAAGCGCGCAGCTGGGGCCGAGCGCCCGCGCGGCGCTGCGCGAGGTAGCGCCGCGGCTGGCCCAGGCGAGCGAGATCACGCTCAGCGGCCGTACCGACAGCACCGGCCCTGCGGCCACGAACGACGGCCTCGCCAAGGCCCGCGCTCAGGCGGTACTGCGCCAACTTCTGGCTCTGTCGCCCGCCATCGCGCCGCGCGTGAGCGTCGACGCGCAAGGCGCGTGCTGTTACGCCGAATCCAACGACAGCCCGGCCGGCCGGGCGAACAACCGCCGCGTCGAGATCCGCTACCGCATCGACGGCCACGACCCGCCCTGAGCGGCAGACAGCCTTCACCAGCACTGGACCCCGGTCCGCCACCCCGCCCACGCGCCAACCCGTACCGACACCCGATCCCACCCGTCGTCTCGTCCTTTTCGCTGGAGCACTTTCATGAGCACTGCCATCCTGTCCACTCCCATCCCGGCCGCTCTGCGCTCGCCCACGCGCAAGCTCGCCGGCTTCCTCTGCCTGATGGTCATCGCCTTCGTTGGCCTGGCCCTCGCCTTCCCGAGCCACGCACTGGACCTCGTGGCCTTCACGGGCATCACCGGTCCGTTGACCTCGGCACTCACGCAAATCGCCGATCTGGGGCCCGGCATCAAGGCCCTGGTCGGCTTCGTCGGCTTCGTCGTCGCGCTCATCTCGCTGTCCGCGCTGCGCAATTTCGGGCCCGTGCTTTTTTATGTCGGCCTGGCCATTTTTGCGGCGGTGGGCTTGGTGATCGCCGGCGCGATCATGGGCGCGGTCGTCTGAGCCCCGGCGCGTCGAAATCCCGGAGGCCCACATGCAAGCGGACACCTACATCCCGCGGCGTCTGGACGATCAATGGAAGATCGGCTTCTGGGACGTCGACGTCGCCGCGCCCATCGTCCTGGCGTTCTTCATCGGCTACCTGTCCTCGAGCAAGGCGGCATTCGCAGCCTGCATGGCCGCAGGCATCGCCGTCTCGCGCTGGATCTCGCGCCTGAAGGCGGACAAGCACCCCGCCTTCGCGCTGCACTGGCTCTACTGGCATTTGCCGACGAACCCCGCGACGTCGATGCGCGCGACGCCGCCGTCGCACATCCGCCGCATGGTGGGCTGAGCCGGAGCACCGCCATGGACTTCGACCGACTCAGCGGCGACCTCAAGGACCTGCGCCGGCGCAACCGCGGCCTTGCCCTGGCCGTCGGGGCGCTGGCCACGGGCGTGGTGCTCGCGCTCATCGTCATCCTCAACCTGTTGGGCACGGTGCGCACGGTGATCGTGCCGCCATCGCTCAACAAGACCTTCTGGGTCAGCGGCGACAAGGCATCGAGCGAGTACCTGGAGCAGATGGGCAGCTTCGTTGCCTGGCTGATCCTGGATGTCACTCCCAGCACGATCGACTGGAAGAAGGACATCCTGCTCGGCTACGTCGATCCGGCCCAGTACGGCGCGCTCAAGACGCGCCAGGAAGTAGAGGCCGAGCGCCTCAAGCGCATCAACGCCACCACGGCCTTCGCGCCGCAGCAGCTCGTGTCCAGCGAGGACACGCAGTCCCTGGTCGTGCGGGGACGCCTGCGCACCCTCGTCAACGGCTACGAGACCGCGAACGACCTCAAAGCCTACCGCATCGACTTCGGCCACGCCGGAGCCCGCATGCACGTCATCGGATTCAAGGAGGTGCCCTATGCGGTCAAGTGACATCGCATGCACGCCGCCACGCCTGGTCGGCCCCGCGCCCACCGGACCCCGGCCCGCCCCGACCAGGCTCGCGAAACTGCCTCCCTTGCACAGCGCACCGTCGCGCCAGCGCTGGGATAGCCTGTCCCCGGCGGCACGCCGCATCCTCGCCGTCACGGCCCTGTCCTTCGGCCTGCAGGCGCATGCGCTGCAGGTCGTGGAGGCCAGTGACGGTGTGGCCGTCGAGGCCATCGCTTCCCTGAAAGAGCCCACGCGCATCCGCATCGAGGGCACGCCGATCACGGACGTGTTCGGCAACATCTATTCGAGCCATTGCGGCGGCTCCCCCTTGCCGGCCGCTGCGGCATCCCCCGGGGTGCCCTCCACCACGCCCGGCCCGGCCACGCCGGCCGCCCTGACGTCCCCCGCGGTCAACCCGGCCGGCGACGTCATCGTCGAGTGCGACCGCGACAAGGGCGAGGTCTACATCCGCCCGGTCGGCGATGCAACGCGGCCGATCAACCTTTTCGTGTCTTCGGCCAGCGCCACCTACACGCTGCTGCTGCGGCGCTCCGACACGCCGGCCGACACCATCGTCATCCGCGACAAGACGCCGCGCGCGCTACGCCCGGCCACGCCCGACGCGGCGCCCTCCGGCCCGGCCCCCAGCCATGTGCGCACGATGAAGGCGCTGCTGGTGGCGATGGCCTCGGATCGCGTGCCGCCGGATGTCCGGGTCGAAGAAACATCGCGTTCCATCCAGCTTTGGGCCGAGGCGCGCTTCACGCTGCTGCGCCTGTACGAGGGCCGCGGACTCACCGGCGAAAAATACACGCTGCAGAACGTCGGCACGGCCCCGATGGTGCTCGCCGAGCAGGAGTTCGACCGTCCGGACAGCCGTGCCGGCGGCGCGGTCGCCGGTATCGCGATCGAGCACCACAACCTGCGTCCGGGCGAGACCACCAGCATCTACGTGATCCGGCGGGGAGGCACGCGATGAGCACGCCCTCCATGCCACCGGGCGGGCGCCCGCCCGGCTATGCCGTGCGCGGGCTGCTGGATCGCCTCTCGCCGCGCCAGCGTCAGTACGCCCTGCTGGCCGCCATCCTGGGCGGCGGCATCGGCCTGCTGTGGCTGATCTTCAGCTTCTCCGCCACGAACCACCAGCCGCACGGGCGGGCCGCCCCAACGCAGCCCGGCGACGTCACCAACATCGGCGTCCTGCCGCCCGGCGGCCAGGTGAATCCGGTGGACCAGTGGGTCGGTACCGCGGGCCGAAAGCTGGCCCAGTACGAAACCGAGCGCGAGGAACAGAGCCGGCTCAACAAGGAGCGGCAGGCCTTCGAGGGAAGAACGATGCAGCGTTTCGCCGAACTGGAGCAACGCCTGACCGCGAGCCAGCAGGCAGCCGCGCCGAAGCCCGCCGCACCGCCGCCACCGACCCCCACAGCTCCGGACCCGAGCCCCACGGCCATGCCGCCCGCGGCCAGCCTGCCGCCAGCGCCGCCGCCCACCGCCAGCGGCTTGGGTGCGATACCGGCCGGACCGCCCCACCTGCAGCCGCCCGCACCGCCAGCACCGCCGACGCCCGTGATCTCCCGGATAACACTGGCAGAGCGCGCCCGCCCGCCCGCCGGTGGCGATGGCACCGCCGCGCGGGACGGCCCACCTGCGTCGGCCACCACGCCCAAGACGGTCTCGACCTTCCTGCCCGTCAGCTTCACGCGCGGCATCCTGCTCGGCGGCCTGGACGCCCCCACTGGCGGGCAGTCGCAATCGAATCCGCACCCGGTGCTGATCCGGCTCTCCGACAACAGCGTCCTGCCCAACCAGTTCCGCGGCGAGTACCGCGAGTGCTTCATCATCGCGGCCGGCTACGGCGATATCAGCTCCGAGCGCGCCTACCTGCGCACCGAGAACCTGTCGTGCGTGCGCGCCGACGGCGCGACGCTCGAAGTGCGCATCCAGGGCAGCGTCTACGGCGAGGACGGCAAAGTCGGGATGCGCGGCAGGCTGGTGACCAAACAGGGGCAGATGCTGGCGAATGCGCTCCTGGCCGGGGTGGTCAGCGGCATCGGGCAGGGTCTGTCTACCGCCAACACCACCTACAGCACCTCGGCCCTCGGGACCATCGCGAGCGCGGACGGCAATGCCGACGCCTACCGGGCGGGCCTCGGGCAAGGCGTGGGCAAGGCCCTGGACCGCCTGGCCCAGTACTACATCAAGCTGGCCGAGAACACCTTTCCGGTCATCGAGGTCGACGCCGGCCGGCAGATCGACGTGGTGATCACCAAGGGCGTGCGCATCGACGTGCCGATGACCGCCATGGCCGGGCAGGCCACCCGCCGCTCCCCTTCCCCCGAAACCCGCTACCTGGAGGCCACCGATGATGGCAACTACTGACCCCGTGCGCGCGCGGCGCCCTCGTTTCGCCGCAAGGCTTCTCCCTGCGGCGCTGTGCGCGGTGCTGCTGGCCGCCGCCACCCCCGGCCAAGCCACGACGCCCGACGAAACCCGCCTGCTCGGCGCGCTGCGCATGGCCCATCCCGGCACCCAGTTCACCGAGGTGGCACGCACCGAGGTCGAGGGCCTCTACGAGGTCTGGATGAACGGCAACGTGGCCTACGTCACGGCCGCCAACCCGCGCTTCTTCGTCTTCGGCCGCCTCTTCGATACGGCCAACATGCGCGACATCACGGGCCCCAGGATCGCACAGCGCAGCGCTGCCCAAGGTGCTCAACTCCAGTCGGAGTCGACGTCGGCAGCACCCGTCTCGATCGACCAGTTGCCGCTGAACGACGCGATCAAGACCGTGCGCGGCAATGGCCAGCGCAAGGTCGCGGTCTTCAGCGATCCGAACTGCATCTACTGCAAGCAGCTGGAGCCCGAGCTCGCTGGCATCGACAACGTCACTGTCTACACCTTCCTCGTGCCCTTCCAGGGCGAGGCCCGGCCGGTCGCGATCTGGTGCTCCGCCGACCGCGAGCGCGCCTGGCGGCAATGGATGCTGCAAGCGGACGCGAGTCTGCAGCAGCCGACTGCAAGCTGCGAGCACCCGATCGCGCGCAACCTCGAACTGGCACGCAGGCTCGGGGTGCAGGGAACACCCACGCTGATCTGGACCGACGGCACGCGCACCGACGGCTACGTCGGCCGCCAGGTGCTGGAGGCCCGGCTCGCCGAAGCCGCCAAGTCCGCATCCAAGCCTGCCAGCACGGGGAAACGGCCATGAGCACGACAACGCTGCGCCTCTGCGCCATGGCCCTGCTCTTGCCGCTGGCCGCCTGCGTCAACATGTCTGGGCTCAGCGGCGGGTCCAAATACGCCTGCGCGGCGCCCGAGGGCGTGGCCTGCGACTCGGTGTCGGGCACCTACGCCAACGCGCTGCACGAGAACCTTCCCAGCCAGCGGACGTCGGGCACCGCCGCGGGCGATGCAGCGGCGCCGTCGAGGAGCGCGGTGCCCGTCGCACCGGCCCCGGCCCGTCAGCCGCTCGCGGCTCCCACAGCCGCGAATGCGTTGGCCGGCACCGGCGACGCGCCCGCCCTGGCGCTGCGCTCCCAGGCCCGTGTCCTGCGGCTGTGGACCAAGCCCTGGGAGGACGCCGACGGCGACCTGTGGGACCAGGGCTACGTCTACGTCCAGGTGGACACCGGGCGCTGGCAGATCGACCACGTCCGCCAGCGCATCCGCGACCAGTACGCGCCGCTGCGCCCACCGCCCGCGGCCCCCTCCCCCGCCCCATCCTCGTCCGGCCAGGCACCCACCGAGACCGACGCGCCCGCCCCCTCCGAGGGCGCGGTGCAGCGGCCCACGTCCCTCAATCCCTTCCCTTCGCTCAGTCGGCCCCCGGCGGGCCTGGGCACCCATCCGCAGTGAGGCCACCATGCGCATACCCTCCACCGAAGCCCCGTCCGGCGAGTTCCGCGCGGCGCCGCTGTTCCCCTTCGCACTGCCAGCGGACACACCGGCCGAACAGTTCGCTGGCTGGCTGCCCTACTCGGCCTACCTCGCCGAAGAGAAGCTCTTCGTGAACCGCGACGGCATGGGCTTCCTTCTGGAAGTGATGCCGCAGTCGGGCGCCGACGAGCGCATGGCCGAGGTGCTGGTCTCGCTCTACGCCAACTGCCCGCCGGACACCGGCCTGCAGTTCCACTTGTTCGCCTCGCCGCACATCCGCCACCAGTTGCGCCAGTACACCAACCTGCGCGTGGAGGACGAGGACCAGGCCGAGAAGGCCCGCCCCTTCGGGCGGCCCGTGCCCAACGAGAACCTGTTCCGCAAGCTCGCTCGACAGCGCGTGCAGCACCTGCTGCGCGGCACGCAGACCTCGCTCACCGCGGGCTTCCACTACACCTTGCGGGACTTCCGGCTGATGCTGAGCGTGTCCTTCCCCGGCGATGCGGCGGATCTGAACAGCCGCGAGGCGCTGCTGACGCTGCGCGACTCGATGGCCGCCACGCTGCGCGCGGCCATGCTGCCCAACCGCGTGTGCGACGCGGCCGACCTCATCAACTGGTGCGCCCTCTTCACGAACCCCGACCGGATCGCGCACTCGGACGCGGAAGACCTGCAGTTCGATGACGATCGGTGGCTGCACTACGACGATGGCCGGGAGATTCGGGACCAGATCGTGGACTTCGACACCATCCAGGATCCGCATCCCTCCGGCATCACCCTATGGAAGGAAACCAGCGCCGAGGTGCTGGAAGCGCGCTTCTACTCGATCAAGAGTTTCCCGGAGAAATTCGCGTTATGGCAGATGGGCTCGCTGATCGGCGACCTCATGCAGCCGGCGCTGCAGTACAGCGCGCCCTTCCTCATCACGCTGGGCGTGCACATCCTGGACCCCAACGCCACCAAGTCCGTCGTCACCGCGAACCACGTGCGCGCCACCCAGAACGCCAAAAGCAAGATGGCGGATGTGATGCCGGATGTGAGGAAGAAGCTCGACGACTGGTCCGCCGCGGCGAACGCCATCGACACCGGCGGCAGCCTCGTCAGTCTGTACCACCAGCTCGCGATCTTCACCCACCCGGACAAGTCCGCCTCGGCGCACGAGGCCGCCAACGCGATCTGGCGCGCACGGGGTTTTCAGCTCAATTCCGACGCCTACATGCACAGGCAGGCCTTGCTCGCGAGCCTGCCCATGACGCTGACGCCGAGGATGCACAAGGACCTGGGCAAGATGCGCCGCGTCACGCGCAAGACCATGTCGAACGCGATCCACATGGCGCCGCTCATTGCGGAGTGGCGCGGCACGCGCACGCCGGCGCTGGTCTTCGGCGGCCGTCGCGGCCAGGTCATGACGCTCGACCTCTACGACAACGATCTCGGGAACTACAACTTCGCCATCATCGGCGCCCCCGGCAGCGGCAAATCGGTGCTGATGAACGAGCTGGCCTGGTCCTACCGCGCGATCGGCGCGAAGGTCTGGATGCTGGACCTGGGCCGCAGCTTCGAGAAGCTCTGCAGGAAAGCGCAGGGCACCTACATCGAGTTCCGCGCGGATTCCAACATCTGCCTGAACCCGTTCACGATCGTGCGCGACATCAACGAAGACATCGACATGCTCGTGCCGGGCATCGCCAAGATGTGCTCGATGCAGCATACGCTGGAGGAGGTGCAGTACAAGGCCATCTCCGCCATGGTGCTCAAGCTCTGGCGCGAACATGGCCCGGACCTCACGATCACCGGCGTGCGCGACGCCTTCAAGACCGGGACCATCGAGGAACTTGGCGTCAACGGTGACCAGCGCATACGGGACCTGGCGATCATGCTCAACCCTTACGCCAAGGGTGGGCAGTACGAGCGCTTCTTCGAGGGCCGGTCCAACGTCGATTTCAGCAACGATTTCATAGTCGTCGAGAATGAGGAACTCAAGCGCCGGCCCGACCTGCACGCGGTGGTCAACATCCTTCTGTTGCACCAGATCACCGGGGAGATGTACCTCACGCGCAACCGGCGCAAGGTGCTTTTCATCGACGAGCTGAAACAGCAGTTGGGGGACATCGGCGCCGACGATCCCGTCAAGGCGGCCGTGGTGGAGGAGGCAGCACGCCGTGCGCGCAAGTACGGGGGCGCGCTCGGCACTGCTACCCAAAGCGCCGACGACTACTACGGCAGCGCCCAGATGGAAGCGGCGTTCAACTGTTCCGACTGGGTGTTCCTGCTGCGGCAGAAGCCCGAATCCATCGAGATGCTCGACCGCAAGGGGCGCCTGTCCATGGACGAGCCGAAGAAGCGACTGCTCAACTCGCTGCGCACCGAGGCCGGCGCTTTTTCCGAACTCTACATTTCCTCGCCCGTCGGCGAGGGTGTCGCCCGCAACATCCTCGACCCGGCGACCCATCTGCTGTTCTCCAACAAGCTGGAGGACAACGCCCCGATTGACGAACTGCGCGCCCAGGGCCTGTCGATCGACGAGGCCATCACCGAGCTGCTGCGGCAGCGGGGGTACGCGCTATGAGGGCGCTCCTGCTGCATGCGCTCGTCGCCGCGCTACTCGCCGCTGCCGGCATCGCGGCCTACGACCGCTGGGTGCTGCGGCCCACGCTCGTCGTCGGCGTGGTGGACCTGTCGGAGGTCTACCGCGCCAAGGAAGCCGAGTTCACGCAGATGCTCACAAGCACCGGCACCGAGGCCGAACGCGAACAGGCGCTCGCACTGGCTCGCCGCTTCTCGCAGCGCCTGCCCGCGGCGCTGGAGGAACTGCCGCGCGAGTGCGGCTGCCTGGTGGTGATCAAGAGCGCGATCGCCGGTGCGCCGAACAGCCGCGATCTCACGCCGGTGCTACGCAGAAAGGTAGACCAGCCATGACCGAACCCGTCTCCACCAATGCGGCCATCCAGGCGTCTGGCTGGTGGCGCCTCCACGTCCGATCCTTCGCGGAGTTCCTGCGCCACATGCGGCGGCGCTGGTACCTGTACCTGCCGGTACTCGCGATCTGGGGCTTCGCCTACGTGCGCCTGTTCGTCGACCCAACGCCGCGCGTGCCGCTTCTCGTGAACTGGACACCAAGCCTGCCGTACCACGTGGCGCTGATGCAGTTCCAGCAGAGGCCCGTGCGGCGCGGCGACCTGATCGTCTTCGCTTTTGCTGGCGAGGCACAGGCGCACTACCGCGGCCTGCGCGGCCAGCCTTTCTTCAAGCGGGTGCGCGGCGTTCCCGGCGATGTGGTCACGGTCTCGGACCGCACGGTCTTCGTCAACGGCGAAGCCGTGGGCCGGGCCAAGACCCACGCCTACGACGGCCATCCGCTCGCGCCCATCGCCCCGGTGGTGATCCCGCCGGGCCACTACTACGTCCAGGGCATCGGGCTCCACAGCTTCGACTCGCGCTATGCCGAGAGCGGACTGGTGCGCGATGGGCAGGTGCTGGGCATCGTCCAGCCGATCTTCTGAGGAGTCGGACCATGCCCCGTAAATCCAGCATCGCCCCCCGCGTGGGCGCCAGCCTCGGCCTCCTGCTGGCTATTCTGGCGGCGGCCTCGAATCCCGGGCGGGCGCAGACCAGCCCGGCCTTCGGTCCGGTGAGCACGCCTTCCACGGCCGCGCCCGCCGATGACATGCCGCTGGCCGACTACCTCGGCCTGCTGCGGCAGATCGCCCCGGCCGCCGAGCAGGGAGCCCGCACCTACCTCGCCGCCGCGCAACTGCGCTGCGGCCGCGCGCCGACCACGACCGAGCTGCGGCAGGCCCTGTCCGAGGGTGACGGCCACCCGGCGCTGATGGGGCTGATTCGCGCCGCCCACCAGCAAAACAAGGCGGCGCGGGACCGGTGGATCGCACAGATCCCGTGCCCGCGGGGAGCTGCGCGATGAAGCGCACCGCCTCTTTCGCCATCGCCCTGCTGGCCGGGACCGGCCTGCCCACGCTCGCCACCGACCTCGGCACCCTGGGGCCGACCTACGAGATCGCCGAGCCCCACCTTCTTCGCATGATCGAGGAGCGCCTGCGGGACAAGGAACGCTCGGGCGAACTGGCCCGCATCGAGCAAGAGGCGCGCGCCCGCGGCACCGACATCGTCAGGAATCCCGTGCCGGTAGCCAGCGTGCGGACCACCGCCACGCCGCGCACCTTCTACTTCAACCCCACGTACACGCTCGACCGCAACCTCCTGGGCGCCCAGGGCGAGCTGCTGTTCGCCGCGGGCACAAAGGCCAATCCGCTGGACATCGTGTCCCTCTCGCGCCACCTGCTGTTCTTCGACGCACGCGACAGCCGCCAAGTCCGCCGCGCACGCGAGCTGATGACGCACTACCAGGGCAAGGTGAAGCCGATCCTGACCGGCGGCTCCTACCTGGATCTCATGAAGTCCTGGCGCGTCCCCGTCTACTACGACCAGCAGGGGATGCTCACGCGGCGCCTGGGCATCACACAGGTGCCCGCCCTCGTCTCGCAGGAGGGCAAGCGGCTGCGCATCGACGAAATGGAGGTGACGCAATGAAGCGCCCCTGGTTCACCTCCTTGCTCCGATGGCTGTCCGGACTGGCCCTGGCTGCAGGCGGCGCTGCCGCAAGCGCGACCACCTGCACCGGCAAGTTCCCCAACCCCATCACGGACATCTGCTGGAGCTGCATCCTGCCGCTGAGCATCGGCAGCGCCCGCATCGGCGACTTCGGTTCGCAGGAAGACATCGAAAACCCCGGCAGCCCGCTGTGCACCTGCGGCGTCAACCCGGTGATCGGCCTGTCGGTCGGCTTCTGGGAGCCGGCCCGGCACGTCGAGGCCGTGCGCAAGCCCTTCTGCCTGACCTCGCTCGGCGGCATCGACCTCAATCCCGGCATCCCGGCACCCGAGGCCGCGCGATTCACACGGTCCGAGGGCGATGGCGATGGTGGCAGTTTCTACCAGGCCCATTTCTACGTGAACCCCGTCCTCTACTACCTGGAGGTGGTCACCGATTTCCCCTGCCTGGAAAAGGGCAGCTTCGACCTGGCCTACCTCACGGAGGTCGACCCGCTCTGGGCCGACGACGAACTCACGCTGATCATCAACCCGGACGCCGTGCTGTTCGCCAATCCGGTGGCCATCGCGGCCTGCGCTGCCGACTGCGTGGCGGCCTCGCTTGGCTTCGGGATCCGGGAGATGTTCTGGTGCGCCGGCTGCCAGGGCGGCCTTTATCCCATGAACGGCCATGTTCCGTACCACTTGGGCGGCGTGCGCACCGCCGCGCTGATGGCACAGCGGCTGACGGCCAAGATGCACCGCGAGCTGATCGCCTGGGGCTGGCACGGCACACCCGGCCTGTGCGGACCGTACTTCCTGCCCGTCATGGACAAGGCCGCCTACAAGACCCAGCTCACCCATCCAATCCCGGCCACGTCAAAGGAAACCGGCAAGTGCTGCCAGCCTTTCGGCCGCCAGACCGTCACCTGGAGCGCTGGCAAGGAGTACCCGGTACGAGGCGAGGACTTCAGCTTCATCTTGTTCAGAAAGAGGAACTGCTGTGTGGGCTACTGACCTTCTCTCGCGACACCGGATCGCCTCGGCCTTGGCGCTGGCGCTGCACGCGACGGCGGCAACGGCCGCCGGACCCGACATCACCGAGGCCGACCTCGAGCGCGTGCGCCGCGAGCAGCCCACCGTCACCGAGCAGGACATCGAGCAGGCGCGGCGCAGGCATCGCGAGCCGGGCGAGGCCGAGCTGAAAGCGGCACCCGTGCCGTCGGCGCCGGCCATCGAGGCCCTGCCCCAGCCGGCGACGCGCACGCCGATAGACCTCGAAGCGCTGGCGCGAGGCTACGCCTCGCAGGTCGACGCGATGCAGGCCGCCGAAGGGCTGGCGCGCGGGCCGGGCCTGTTCGTCTTCGTGAGCCTGTCGATGCCACGGCCCGCCCTGCAGCGCCTGATCGATCAGGCCGCGCGCGCCCGCGCCTCGGTCATCCTACGCGGCCTCGTCAAGGGATCGCTGCGCGAGACCGTGGCGCAACTGCAGCCGCTCATCGGTACGCGCCAGGTGGCGGTGCAGATCGACCCCCCGGCATTCGACCGTTTTTCCATCGTGCGCGTGCCCAGCTTCGTGCTCGTGCGCGACGGCACGCGGCCGGTGTCCTGCGCCAGCGGTACCTGCGCGCCACCCGAGGCCTTCCTGCGCACGGCGGGCGACGTGAGCCTGGACTACGCGCTGGAGCACATGGTGCGCACCGCCCCGGCGTTCCAGGGCGATGCCGCGGGTTTCCTGCAACGGCTGAAGGAGTAGGAGCCCGCCATGCGCCCCGCCCTCGTCCTCCTCCTGCGCCGTGCCGTGGTCTGGCTCACGCTGGCCTGCTTCGTCACGACGCAGACGGTCGCGCAAACCGGTCCGCATGCCGAGGGCACAGCCGCGGGCCAGGCCGCCAACCCGGTGATCCGCGGTACGATCAACGCCCCCGACGCATCGGCGGTGGTGCCGGGCTACACCACGACGCCGCCCGAGCGCGGCTACTACGGCCAGCCCAACCTCTCGGGCCAGACCAGCGCCCGGCTCGCGGCCTGCGCGACCACCCCGAACGATCCTGTGTGCCAGGCGCTGCTGGGCGCGCGGGCCTCGGCCAACACACCGCGCGAGCCCGTCTCGCCCTACGACCCGGCTGTCCTCGACGCGCGCCGCGTGGCGGCCAACCCCTCGACGGCCCTGGAGGACATCGCGAGCTACTACAGCGGCTGCCAGGTGGAGACCGTGGCCACGCCCGCGACGGAGACCCGCGTGTGCCGGCAGTACAGCGGCGCGACTGCCCAGTCGTGCGCCCGCACGCTGTCGGTATCGATCTCGCGCACCAGCAGTTGCCCGCCGGGCGAGTGGTTCGCCCAGGCGGCCTCCGGCAGCGTCGCACTGGGCGTGCAGTGCAAGCCCGACCAGCCGGCCTCGGGCCAGCGCTTCCGGGTGACCAACGCCGGTGTGCCGGTGGCCTTCTTCGACGTCGATGTGGGCTCGGGACTGGTGTTCCCGCAGATGGTGGCCCCCTTGCCCAACCCCGCCTGGCCGCCGGGCGGCCAGAACGGTGTCTGGGTCGTCAACAACCGCTGTGATGGCGATGCCTGCCGGCTGACCGGCTTCATCGCGCAGGAGTACCGCCAGGTCTGCACGGGCGGCGGGGGCGACTCGGGGGACATGAATTGCACCAACGAGCGGCCGTTCCTGGAGGTGTATGGCGCCTGCCCTTCGGGCACGCAGAGCGGCGACCGCATCGCGCACACGACCGGCTCGGGCGGTGATGCCGGCGACATCCAGACCACCTACCTCGACGAGGGCCGCTGCTATGCCCCCAGCACCGACCCGAACGACGCGCCGGGCCAGGACGTCACGGGCACCTATTCGGCCTCTTACTGGCGGTTTGGCAGCAACCGCCCCATCGTGGGCTTCCGGCTGAACGCGTTGTACGGCCCGATCCCGCAGATGACGCTGAGCTTCGAGCGGCCCCACACCACGGTGACCGAGTCGGACCAATGGGATGAGCAGTGCCCCGCACTCGACAGCGACGGCCGCTGCGCCGTCACCGGCGCGGCGCGCTGCGCCGACGAGCCGGCCACCAAGGTGATCGACGGGGCTTCGGTCACACGCGCGTGCTGGCGCTACGAGACCTCGCTCTCCTGCCAGTACGGGACGCCCACCGACGAGTGCGCGCCACTGGCCGCGGCAGGCTGCACGCCATCGGGAACCGTCTGCCGCCAGATGAACCCGGCCACGGGCACCTGCGAAATCGCGGAGAACACCTACAGCTGCCCGGTGGCCCCGGGCTCGGCGGTGACGGCGCGCAACTGCCCGATCGACGTCTTCTGCATCGCGGGCAGCTGCTTCAATACCACGTACACCAACGACGCCGACTTCGCGAGGGCCATGTCCTTCCTGGAAGCGGGACGCGAGGCAGGGGTCTACCTCGATACGGACAACCTCCAGGTATTCCGGGGCGAAGCCAACCGCTGCCGCGACCGCCTGCTCAACAACTGCTGCATGTCGGACGCCTCGGGCCGGGGCATGAGCAACCAGAGTCTATTCGGGGTGGGTTCGCGACTGGTTTTCGATGTGTTGATGAATTCCGGCAACCGCGACTTCCTCTACCACGGAATGCAGGCGCTGCTGATGAGCGGCGGATTCTCAGGCAGCTTTACCACCTATGGCGTCACGGTGGCTATCAATGGCACGGCCCTGCCTGCCGGCTCGTCGGTGCTCTATGCCGGAGAGAGCGTGGTGGTGGCCTTCGACCCATGGAGCCTGGTCATCGCGATCGTCATCTACGTGGTGATGTCTGCGATCTCCTGCGACGAAGAGGAAGGCAAGCTGGCGATGAAGGAAGGCGCACGGCTGTGCCATACGGTCGGCACCTACTGCTCATCCTGCATCCGCATCCTGGGCAAATGCGTCTCCTGCATCACGCACACCACGACCAAGTGCTGCTTCAACTCGGCCCTGGCCAGGATCATCAATGAGCAGGGTCGGCTGCAGGTCGCGAAGTGGTGGGGCACGGCCGAAGCGCCGGACTGTTCGGGCTTCACGATCGCGCAGTTGCAGAGCCTGAACTTCGCGCAGATGGATCTCACCGAGTTCTACGCGTCGATCGTGCCAAACCTGCCTAGCGCAGGAGCGATGCAAGGCGGCGCCGTCGGTCGCGCGAGCAACTGCTACTACGGCGAAGGAAGATGCCAATGAAGAATACCGCCACCCGCGCCAGATCCCGCTTCGCAGGTATCGTCGTGATCCTCCTTCTCGCCACGCGAGCGCATGCCGAGCCGATCCGCACGCCCGTGACCGATGCACGGCCCGTCCTGCTGGCGGCCTTGCAGTCCACGGACGGGGCAGCCCACGGCGTACTCATCGGCAAAGTGGCGGATGCGATCACCCGGCATTTCCAGGCCACCTCGCCGATCTATATCGATGTGTCCACCGTGAAGCGCTACCGGGAGACGGGCTGCAGCCGACTCAAGGTGCTCTTCTGGCAGGCGGGCTTAAAGCTGCCCGACGTTGCGGTGCCGCGCAAGCAGACCATCGAATTCGGTATCAACTACTGCCTCGACGGCCTGCCGCCGAAGTCGCTGCTGTGAGGACGCCATGATGAGCTGCCCCACTTACGCGTACCTGCGGTTGTTGCCGATCCTGGCACTGGCAATGGCGCTGGTCACGGCCGCGGCCCAGGAAGCAGCCCCTGCCGCTGGGCAGGTCGAGCCCCGCCCCTACTGGTCCGACCGCTGGCGCGGCTGGCACTTCTACGAAGACCCTCCGCTGGA
>ERZ650312.209-NODE-209-length-31623-cov-11.894038_pt1 | contig 31623 bp, 22 predicted proteins | sample MGYA00376248_ERZ650312 | MGnify/ENA primary metagenome ERZ650312 (study PRJEB26733, sample SAMN07839316) | wastewater metagenome | biome: urban; feature: wastewater treatment plant; material: waste water | place: USA: North Carolina | collected 2016-07-28 ... | reverse complement strand
ACAGGGCGTTTGGTCAATCAAAATGAAAACGTACATTTAACTGGGCAAAGCACCATCGCTTTATTGTTCCATGATGCCAAAGCAGGTGGTGGTTTTAAAAGTTTTGCGGTGAATTATGATGGTGGGTTAAATGCTAGTGCCATTCAAGGCAGTAAAGGACATTTAAAATTAAAGTTATCGGGTACGCCTGAACTAATTAAAATTAGCGACTTGAGACACAATGGTGTTGCAGGGCAAATTGTGGCGGATGGTTTGCTGCATTTGAATCAGGGGGTGAGCTGGAATTTAAACGCTTCTTTAATTCGCTTTAAGCCGCACTATTTTGTGTCCAGTGTCCGTGGTGAATTATCGGGCAATATTCGCACCCAGGGTATTTGGTCAGACACTCAAAAACGGATCAACATCGAACGTCTGAATTTGGCAGGCATGCTCAATAATAAACCTGTACGAGGTACAGGTAATTTAGCCATGTTGATTGATGCCAATCAAAAAGGATTTTTCCCACAACAGTTTGAAGCCAATAATCTATTTTTGTCGTATGCCAAAAATCAGTTACAAGCAACAGGAAATGCACAAAATCTGCGTATTAAAGTCAATGCGCCTGCTTTATATGAAATCTATTCAGGTTTACGTGGACGTGCCTATGGCTATATTAACTTGCAGTCGCAGCCACGCTTACAAGCCACTGCCAATTTTGCTGTTGATCAGTTCAGTGTAAATAATATTTTCAGCGTGCGTAAATTGCGCCTACAAGGTGAATTGCCAACCTCTGAAAATACACCAACGTTGATGACGGCATCCATGGAAAATTTACGCAGTGGCAACCGTGGCATCGAGAAAGGGCAAATTTCTTTAGCAGGCACACGTCAGGCGCATATTTTAAAACTTGAAGCTGAAAATAAGTTGAGTAAGTTTTATGTGCAATTGGCAGGTGGTTTAAATGCACAAAATGATTGGATGGGACAAATTCAGAAAGGAGATTTTGACTCTTTAAGAACCCACTTGGCACAGCGCCAAAACGCAGCCGTGATTTATCAACACAAAACCAGTGAGCTGTATGTTGGTGCGCATTGCTGGATGAGTCAGCAAAGTCAATTGTGTTTTGATCAACCTATTCGCGTGAGTAAAACCAAAGCCAATGCTTCATTTGTGACTCAAAACTTAGACTTAAATGACTTTTCTGCATTTATGCCTGAAGGTTTGGCGATTACAGGTAAGGTCAATGGCTATGCTAAAGCTGCATGGGCAAAAGGACAGAAACCGAAAATTGATGCGCATTTGGTAACGCGTGATGGCGTCATTGGACTTGCGGCGGACGATCCGCAAGACATAGGATCTACCTTGCGCTATGAACAAGTGGCTGTGGTCGCAAAAAGCATTGCCGAAGGGCTGAAATTACGTGTAGATGTGAAAACGCCTGAAATTGGTACGGGTTATGCCAATGTACTAATTGATCCTTACGCTAAAAATATGCCAATGCGCGGTGAAATTGCCTTTGATCAGGTACAACTCAAAGTCTTTAAACCGTTTATTGCCGATGTGCGCTCAATGGCAGGCATTTTGTCTTTTGCAGGCAAAGTCAACGGGACTTTGACTTCACCATTGCTCACAGGTGAAATGCGCCTGAAAGATGGTGCGATCAGCATGATTTCTTTACCTGTAAATCTGACCAATGTGCAGCTTTATTCATCTATCCGCCAAGATCAGGCCAGTATTAATGGTGCATTTAACAGCGGTGGTGGTGCCGGGCGTTTAACTGGCAGTGTAGATTGGAAAAATGAGCCACGTATTCAGTTAAATCTAAACGGTAAAGATTTATTGATTCGTCAAGCACCGCTGATTACTGCAATGATTACGCCAGATGTATCGTTAGATGTTTTACCTTTCCAGAAAAAACTGAATTTAAAAGGGCGTGTGGATGTACCTCGGGCTTTAATTTCTATGCCTGAAGTTTCTTCTCCTGTGGTCAACGTGTCATCGGATGTGCGTGTGGTGCATGAGGGACAAGATCAACTGGCATTGTTGCGTTCCGCTCGTCCGTGGGATATTCGTGCCGACCTGGAACTGAATTTGGGTGATCGGGTCATTTTCCAAGGTTTTAATAGTCGTATTCCACTGATTGGACGTTTGTATTTATCTCAACGTGGTTTAGAAACTGCGATGCGTGCCAATGGTGCGATTGGGGTAAGTCAACGTGTGAAAATTGAAGCTTACGGACAAAGTCTGGATTTGAACCGTGCTATTGCGCGTTTTAATGGCCCAATTTCTAACCCAACTTTAGATATGGATGCCAATAAAAATGTACAAGGTAGTATGGTCGGCTTTAGGGTTACAGGCACAGCCAGTAGCCCGAACATTCAGGTCTACAACGATGCAGGCTTATCTGAACAAGAAGCATTAAATGCCTTGATTACAGGTCGTATTAATGAAGGTACCAGTGGCTTGAGTCAGACTGAAAGCTTTAAGTCAGATGTCAACAATACCATTGCCGCAGCAGGTATTAGTATGGGTTTAGGTGGTACACGTGCTTTAACCAATCAAATTGGACGTACATTTGGTTTAAGTGGTTTGGCACTTGATGCTCAGGGTACAGGTGATGATACCCAAGTCAGTTTGACGGGTTATATTACCCCAGACTTGTTTATCCGTTACGGTGTAGGCGTTTTCACACCTGTCAATAAATTGACTTTGCGCTATCAAATGAATAAACGACTGTATTTGGAAGCGAGCCAAGCTTTAGAACGTGCTGTGGATATTTTCTATAACTGGCGCTTCTAAGGTCAACCTAACCTAAAAAATGCGTTCAATCAGAGCGCATTTTTTTAACTTGTGTATGGATAGTTTCGTATTTATGCCAACTTTTGATTATCATAAGCACAACAGGAGAGCTTCAATGAAAAAGATTTTGGTGATGACTGCAGTGCTTGCATTAATGGGCTGTGCAGAAAAGAAACCCTTAACCCCTGAAGAACAATGGCAAGGCTATTGTCGAAGTGTTGGCAACGCTGCGCGTACCATTATGTTAGATCGTCAAAATGCGATTGAAAAAGAACGTGCCATTGAGCATGCCAATAAAATTGAAGATGACATTACCCGTAATTTTATATTAGAGATTATTGCGCAAGTCTATGCATTACCAATTGAAGAAATTAATGCTGATGTTGATGCGGCACGTGAAAAAGTCCGTGCGCAATTTACTGAAAAATGTATCGCGACACCGCATGATAAAATGCCTGATTACAAACCGTTCTAAAGGAATGGTTTTTATGAATTAAAATGAGAGTCTGTTGCCATTTCATAAATGACTTGAGCTAGAGGCTAAAACTGAGCAGATCAGGCATGGAACGAAAGGAATAGCGAGAGTATTGTGAAGTTTCATAACGTAATCTGAGAAAATTTTAGCCACATGAGCAAAAACAAAGTTGTGTTTTTTGCTGCGCAAAGAGGCGAGCATATTTTTTTCTATTGCTTTATGAGTCAGTCATTTAGAATGAATAAACTTCATGTTTCATGTCTTATATTAGCTTAAAAGCTTAAAAATATGCGTAGTCGCATATATAGACGAAGTGTCAACAGACCCTAAAACATGCTTTAAAGTTTACTATCTTTTACTAAGAAATAGCCTAAGTAAATCAAGCGTCTAAAACTAAAATAAATTGTGACAAGTTCTAAATCTTAAAACTAGTAAAGCTTATCTTTTTCATTAATAATTAAAAAAGATAACAAAAATAGTAGGAGCGCATAATGGAAGTGGTTGCTTACCTGCATAGTGCAGATTTGCTCTTAGAAGATGAACGAGGTGTCGCAGTCATTGGCGGTAGTCATTATGTTTTGAGTTTAGGTGATCGGGTGTATTTACGTCAGCAAATTGATGCACCTGCAAAGATATATCAAGTTCAAATTTCGTTGACAAGTGCAGAACATTGCATACTGCATGAAGATGAAATTCAACTCAATTTTGAAGGTAGTCGTGAACAATTACAGCACTATCTTCAAGCCATAACAGTACACTAAGGTGGAATATCATTCATTCATTAGAACAGGCAACATGGGTGTTGCCTTTTTTACGAGTTAAACTTTAGGCGAAAAGTTAGTGTACATACAGACAAAGTTAAAATTAACACGTGTTTTGCCTGTAAATTAAACAATATGCGCATCATTTAGTTATAAAATAATGGGCATCACAAAGAAACACTCTAGTTGCATTAACTTTTAACTGGAAGTTTAGTAAAATTTTGCAGTCCATATTGTTTGTGATGCTTTAAAAGCAGGAATTCACAAATAATTTTTTAAAAAAGAGGAATAACACCGTGCTAGAAGCTTACCGCCAACACGTTGCAGAACGTGCCGCACTCGGAGTCCCACCGAAGCCACTTGATGATGCTCAAACTGCTGCATTAGTTGAATTATTAAAAAATCCACCAGCAGGCGAAGAAGCTTACTTGGTTGATTTGCTTGAAAACCGTGTACCTGCAGGTGTTGACCAAGCGGCATACGTTAAAGCTGCTTTCTTAGCTGCTGTAGCAAAAGGTGAAACAACCTCTCCACTCGTTTCTAAAGAGCGTGCTGTTTACTTACTAGGCACAATGCTTGGTGGTTATAACGTAGCACCTTTAGTAGAGCTTTTAGACAATGCTGAATTGGGTGGCTTAGCAGCTGAAGCATTGAAAAAAACTTTGCTTGTATTTGATGCGTTCCATGACGTTGAAGACAAAGCAAAAGCAGGTAACGAAAACGCGAAAGCTGTTTTACAATCTTGGGCTGATGCTGAGTGGTTCACATCGCGTCCAGATGTACCTGAAGAAATCAAACTGACTGTGTTCAAAGTTACTGGCGAAACCAACACTGATGACTTGTCACCTGCACAAGACGCATGGAGCCGTCCAGACATTCCATTGCACGCAAATGCAATGTTGAAAAACGTACGTGATGGCATCAACCCAGAAGTTCCTGGTGAAGTTGGTCCATTAAGCCAAATCAAAGAATTGATCGCGAAAGGCAACCAAGTTGCTTACGTAGGTGACGTTGTAGGTACGGGTTCAAGTCGTAAGTCTGCAACTAACTCAGTACTTTGGTTCTTCGGTGACGAAATTCCACACATTCCAAACAAAAAAGAAGGTGGTTACTGCTTAGGCGGTAAAATTGCGCCAATCTTCTTCAACACAATGGAAGATGCTGGCGCGTTACCAGTAGAGATCGATGTTTCTAACATGAACATGGGCGATGAAATTACGCTTAAGATCGATCACGCCTCTGCTAAAGTAACAGCGTTCAAAGACGGCGCGCTAATCGCTGAATCTGAACTTAAAACTCCAGTGCTTTTAGACGAAGTACGTGCGGGCGGTCGTATTAACTTGATCGTTGGTCGTGGTTTGACAACTAAAGCGCGTGAAGCTTTAGGTCTTCCTGCTTCTACATTGTTCCGTACTCCAGTTCAGCCTACTGACTCTGGTAAAGGCTTCACATTGGCTCAAAAAATGGTAGGTCGCGCTTGTGGTCTTCCAGAAGGTCAAGGTGTTCGTCCAGGTACTTACTGTGAACCTAAGATGACTACTGTTGGTTCGCAAGATACAACAGGTCCAATGACGCGTGACGAATTAAAAGATTTAGCTTGCTTAGGTTTCTCTGCAGACTTAGTGATGCAATCTTTCTGTCACACAGCTGCGTATCCAAAACCAGTTGACGTTCAAATGCAACACACGCTTCCTGACTTCATCATGAACCGTGGTGGTGTTTCTTTACGTCCAGGTGACGGTATTATCCACTCTTGGTTAAACCGTATGCTTCTTCCAGATACAGTTGGTACTGGTGGTGATTCGCATACTCGTTTCCCAATTGGTATTTCTTTCCCAGCGGGTTCTGGTCTTGTAGCGTTCGCTGCTGCAACTGGCGTTATGCCACTTGACATGCCAGAGTCTGTTCTTGTGAAGTTCAAAGGTAAAATGCAACCTGGTATCACTCTACGTGATCTAGTACATGCGATTCCTTACTACGCAATTAAAGAAGGTGACTTAACTGTAGAGAAGAAAGGTAAGAAAAACATCTTCTCTGGTCGTATCTTAGAAATCGACTTAACAGAAATGGAAACTGATTTAACTGTTGAGCAAGCATTTGAATTGTCTGATGCTTCTGCTGAGCGTTCAGCTGCTGGTTGTGCGATCACACTTTCTGAAGAGAAAGTTGCTGAATACCTTCGTTCAAACATCACCATGCTGAAGTGGATGATCTCTGAAGGTTATGGCGATGCGCGCACTATCGCTCGCCGTGTTGAGAACATGGAAAAATGGTTAGCGAACCCATCACTTCTTAAAGCTGATGCAGACGCTGAATACACTAAAGTGTATGAAATTGACCTTGCAGACATTAAAGAGCCAATCCTTTGCTGCCCGAACGACCCAGATGATGCAAAACTTCTTTCTGACGTTCAAGGTGACAAAATTGATGAAGTGTTCATCGGTTCTTGTATGACAAACATCGGTCACTTCCGTGCTGCTGGTAAGTTATTAGACAAAGTTCCTGGTGGTTCTTTATCTACTCGTCTATGGTTAGCGCCTCCAACTCGTATGGACGAGCGTCAACTTATGGAAGAAGGCTTCTACAACATTTATGGTAAAGCGGGTGCACGTACAGAAATGCCAGGTTGTTCATTATGTATGGGTAACCAAGCGCGTGTAGCACCGAACACAACTGTAGTATCTACTTCTACACGTAACTTCCCGAACCGTTTAGGTCAAGGTGCTAACGTATACTTAGCTTCTGCTGAGCTTGCATCTGTTGCTGCGGTACTTGGTAAGTTACCAACACCAGAAGAATACCAACAGTACGCTTCTCAAATCGACAGCATGTCTGCTGACATCTACAAGTACTTGAACTTTGACCAGATGGAAAGCTACACAGACGCTGCTGCGAATGTAGACACCAAGAAAATTGCTGCTGCTCAGTTGACCTAAGTTAGGAAACGCAAACACAAGAGCAAATCTATGATTTGTTTGAGTGATGAGCATAAGCAAGCTAAAAATAAGGGTTGATCATTCAGCCCTTATTTTATACTTAAAATTTTAATCTAATCATGAATGATATTTAAAACAGCATAGATTGTGATACTTTATAGCTAAATTCTAAAATACTAGCACAAGGAAATATCTGTAAAGCCTAATTTACTATGGTTTTAGGTGTGATGATAAATTAAGTATTCAGCTATAGTTTGCCTAACTGATTTAAAAATAGGGGCGCAAGCTATGAAATAAATTAGAATTTAACTTATTAAAACAATATAAATTTGCCTATCAATACCGTTTGTCATAAAATAATGTAAACTGCGTCACAAAATATGGTGGATTAATGCTGGTATTCAATTTTAATTATAATTTTTGGTAAAAACTTTATTGAAATGAACTACTTGGTTTTAATTTTAATGAAATTGGATATTTTTTAATAACTTACTATAATGATTGTAAAATTATGTAATTAAAATGTGCCATATTATTAATGCCTTGATCAATTAAAAAGATTTTGCGCCTTTCTTAAAATATGAAACTGGGTTGTTTTATGAATTTAATAGAAACAGTTTTTGATTTTAAAGCGCTTTCAGTGCAGCAGCAATCGTACTTTTTTGAAAAAATTTATCAATTCGATCAAAAAATCTTTCCAAATTCGAGTTTAGAAGAATTTAAAGCCTTTGTTTATGACCCCGATGCAATCGCAGTCATGGTTATTCAATATCATGATCGAGATCAAGTGGTTGGGCAAAATGTTATTCCTTTTATTTTGATTCATTATAATGAACAGCCTATGCATGTGGTCAATTCACGAGCGGGTTTTTTGTCTGAATATCAAAAACAAAATTTGACGATTCCAAGTGCAGTCAAAGCCATGTTGAATCGACGCTTAAAAAATCCATTTATTCCATTGTGGTTTGTGATTAGCATTAATCAACCGAAGATTTATTCTTTGTTTGCTTCGCGTTCTAAAAGTTTTTTCCCAAGAGTCGGGAAAACTATGCCTAAGGAATATCATGAAGTTTTGCAGCTTATGGCGGCACGGTATCCTGAAATTCAAAAGCGCGGTGAAGGCGTATATGTGCATGAAACTCATTCTCCAGCACGAAGTTTTGAGCAACTGATGCATTTGAGAATTCCGCAAGATGTACATTGCAACTTCTTTTTGCAGCACGCGCCTGATTATTTTGATGGTTGGGGCATTATGTGTATTTGTAAATTAGACGGTAAAACTTTATCTGAAACGGCACTCAATTTAGCACTAAACAGAAAAGTGGATTAGGTGCTTATCACATCGAAAAACTGTAATCCTCTGTACGTATCCTGTTGACTCTATACTGCAGTAGATGATGAATTTGGGCAGTGATGGGGTGTAACCATCATCTTCACCAAAGTTTTATTGAGTGAAATAATGATCTTGATGTTTGCAGTTGCGACAAAATAAGGACACATAATTTTCTGCGTCATAATCGACAGTCAGTTCATTCGATCCGCAGTGCATACAGCGTTTCAGTGAATAAAATTTAAGTCGTGCTTCAATTTTTCGCCAAGAACGCCACACAGGTTGAAAGAAAATCCTTTCGTCATAACCCAAAAAGCGGAAGAATAAAATTTCGCTCATATAGCTGAAAGGCAAATTAGGCGGGCGTGGAAGGGTAGTGGTTTCCCATTTTTCAGCCACTGACCGTTCTCGGTATTGCTGCACAGTCTTTTTCAGTAAATTGGTATTAATAAAGTTTTCATTACGCGGTTTGAGTGCTTTTTGTTGGTATAAAAATTCCAAAGCAGTTTGCACCAAGTAATAAATTTGCCCAACCGCCAAGACATCTAAAAGTCGGTAGCAAAAGCTCTGAAAACTATGGTTGCCCGCAATTTGTATTCCCCAAGTCCGACAATAAAATTGCATAAACTGCACAATCTCTTGATACAGCAATAAATACAGCGCATCTTTGACTTCATCTGCCGTTTTGAACGGTGTACCCATACTCAGATTTTCATAAAACCAATAGCGTAATTGTTGTGCAATGCTGAATAAGCTCGGTTCAGAATAACCATCTAAACGAACATTGATATAATATTGCTGGGCATTTTCGGCAAAATCTTTGACAATTAATATGTGCTCTTTTAGCAAATTTTTGATCATACCGTGCTGGAAAAAATAGTTGGGGGTAATATTCAAATACTTGAGTTTTTCCCAATCTATAAATTCTTCATGTGGAATATGTTCCTGTGCATGCTGATCTAAGATACTCAATAAAAATAATTTATCAATAAAACGCAGCTGATTTAATTCACGTTCAGGCGCATCCTGTTTTTTGAATTTTTGCTGTTCTTGTAAGCGGGTTTCCGCCATGATTTTTTTGCGTTGTTGGGTACAGCTTACACAATGACAGTTTTGTTGTTGGCTATTTTGAAAGATGCGATGTTCACAATGACTACATTCGTGAAAATTTAATTCCTGCTCATATTGTTCTGCTTCTATCCAATACATAGATGCCTGACACAAAGGGCATAATGTGCTTTCATCTAATTGTTTTTGCAAAATTTGTAGCATTGTGGAATAGAAGCTCAAGTAAATCGTGATATATCATTATACATGGCTTGTCTACTCAAAAGTGGAAGCTTATCTGCTTTTGATCATCATCAAAATTAGCATGTGTTGGTCGTATTTGAAGAGAAGTTGCATATCAAAATATTAAATTTACAGGCAATAGAAATATAGGTAGTGATTTAAACAGTCTGCTTTTATGTTACTTGTGCAGGATTAATCCAAATAGGATTGAAAAGCTTGAGTTGAGGACCCATATAAATCAGCATTGTTGAGTATGATTGAAATAGATTGCGCGCAGACAGATGCTGAAAGTTGTCGTATGATGATCGTAGCTTCACAAAAACAAGCGCATCGCCACAAAGAATGAGGACAAGATGAATATTGCAGCAAATCCTATGGTTGAAGCCAACCAAACTATCTATTTAAAAGACTATAAAAAGCCTTCATTCTTGGTAGATGCTGTAGAGCTAGATATTCAAGTCTATGCGGATTACACCCAAGTGGGTGCAACATTGAAAATGCAACGTCAGACAGCAGGCGATTTGGTATTATTTGGGCGTGATTTAGAATTAAAATCCATTATTTTGAATGGTAACGAATTATCGGAAATTGACTATCAATTAGATAGTGAACAGCTCCGCATTGCAAATGCACCCGATCAAGTCACTTTAGAAACCATCGTGATCATTCATCCTGAAAGTAATACGCAACTCGAAGGCTTATATCAGGCAAGTTCTGATTTATTTGTTACTCAAAATGAGCCTGAAGGTTTCCGTAAAATTACCTTCTATCCTGACCGCCCTGACGTATTATCTGTATTTACCACACGTGTCGAAGCTGATAAAAAATATCCTGTGTTGTTGGCGAACGGTAATTTGTTAGAAACAGGTGAAGCAGGTGAAGGTCGTCATTATGCGATTTGGAAAGACCCGACCAAAAAGCCGAGCTATTTATTTGCCTGTGTGATTGGCGATTTAGCAGTCATGAAAGACCATTATGTGACATCTGAAGGACGTAATGTAGCACTGGAAATTTATGCTGAAGAAAAAGACATTCCAAAATGCAAAATTGCCATGCAAGCGTTAAAACATTCTATGCGTTGGGATGAAGAACATTATGGTCTGCCGTATGACTTAGATAATTATATGATTGTGGCGACCAGTGCCTTCAATATGGGCGCAATGGAAAATAAAGGTCTGAATATTTTCAATACGTCATGTGTATTGGCCGATGAAGAATACACCACCGATGCTGCGATTATGCGTGTACAGTCCGTGATTGCGCATGAATATTTTCATAACTGGACAGGTAATCGTATTACTTGCCGCGATTGGTTCCAGTTATGTTTAAAAGAAGGTTTAACGGTATTTCGTGACCAATCTTTCTCTGAAGATTTACAGTCTGCCGCAGTACAGCGTATTGATGATGTGGCGGTGCTCAAAGCACATCAATTCCCTGAAGATTCTGGCCCGTTATCGCACCCACCACGTCCAGATCATTTTGTAGAAATTAATAACTTTTATACCGCAACAGTCTATGAAAAAGGTGCGGAAATTAACCGCATGATGTCGACTTTACTTGGTAAAGAAAAATTCCGTAAAGGCAGTGATGAATATTTCCGTCGTCATGATGGACAAGCAGTTACGGTAGAAGATTGGGTCAATGCTTTAAGCGCAGGTTCAGGTGTCGATTTATCTAATTTCCTGACTTGGTACAATCAACCTGGTACACCAAAACTTGAAGTGCAGGGCGAATACGATGCGACTACACAGGTTTATCGCTTAAATTTAAAACAAAGCCTGAAAAGTAATGCCAAATATCCAAACTTAAAAGCATTGCCTATTCCTGTTGCACTGGCATTGTTCAATGCTGAAACAGGCGAGCAATATATCTTGCAGTCTGAAGCTTTGGTTGAAAATTCAGTGAAAGATGGCGTGTATTTGTTTGATCAGGCGCAAGCAAGTATTGAATTTAGTGGTGTAACAGCGCATCCCGTTGTTTCTTTATTACGTAATTTTTCTGCACCTGTGAATTTAGAATTTAACTATTCTAATGATGAATTGGCATTTTTGATGCAGCATGAAACCAATGGCTTTAACCAGTGGCAGGCGACTCAGACGCTATTGGAACGTATTTTATTGGAAGAACATGCGGCAGATACTTATTTGCAAGCTATGAAAAATACAGTACCTGCTTTAATTGAAAAAGATCCTTTGTTGGCATCGCGTATTTTTGATGTGCCTTCTGAAAGCTATTTGGGCAGCCGCATAGATCAAAATTATCAACCTGAAAAAATTCAGCAACAACGCAATGCATTGTTAGATAGATTAGCGCGGGAACTTGGTGCATTCTGTAAAGAAACCTTTTTAAGTCTTGACCCAGACATGCAGCAAGATTTCTCTCAGGCGATGGGTGTACGTGCGTTAAAAAATATCATGTTGGCATTAATTGCGCGTCAGGGCGATGCCGAAGCGTTTGAGCTGGCACAGCAGCAATATCAAACAACTCGAAATATGTCTGAGCGTTTAGGGGCATTGCGTGTCTTGGTATGGAATGATGCACCGCAAGCCAAAGCTGCTTTGGAAGATTTTTATACACGTTTTAAAGATGAAGCTTTAGCACTTGATCAATGGTTTATGGTTCAAGCTTCACATCCAAAAGCGACAGCTGAAGCCATTCAGGCTTTAACTGCGCATCCTGATTATGATTTGGGCACACCTAACCGTATTCGTTCAGTCAGTGGTGGTTTAAATAGCAACCCTGTGAATACATGGAGTTTCGGTGTTCAGCATTTTATTGACTTAGCCAAGTATTTAGACGAGAAAAACCCAATTGTCGGTGCACGTTTATTACAAGTGTTGTCGCGTTGGTACACCTTGGCAGAGCCACAGCGTAGTCAAGTACGAGCTGCATTGGTTGGGTTGCAGTCAGTGGTAAAATCCAAGAATGTGGTTGAGACCTTAAATTCGATGTTGGATGTTTAATTGATATTATATTTGAGTAGCTTGGATTGATGTACAAGCATCAGTCTATAAAAGCACAATTCATTTAAGTTGTTTAAGAAAAGCCTGCAAGAGCGCAATGCTGTTCACTTAAGAGGAGCAGCATTTCGATCTACTGGATAACGGGTTTTTGACATCTTAACCGTTCGGGGTGTTGTTGGCCTCGAACGCCTTTCCAGAAACAGGCTACCTATCCCTGATCTCAGCTCCGATAGCCGCCTGCCAGTTCTTGATAATGGGTTGGCATTCGCCATCACAATCAGCTGAACGGCTATGTACTGGCATACAGGCTTGAAACGGATATCCGAAGCTGAACGCCCAAAGGCCACCGCTGCAAATGCCGTTTCTCGCCGGATAATATTGTAGGTCAGCAACAGACCCCACAACTCTTGATAAACCAGCTCTACTGTCTTGCTGCGAAGCGTGATGGCATTATGCTGCATCGAGCTTTTGATATCCCGAAAACCTAATTCGATTTCCCAGCGTTCTTGATAGAGTCTAGCCAAATATTTAGTCTTCTTGCCACTTCATGGACAGGCTCATCACGAAAAATCGCCATTCCGAGAACCAGCCAGAGAACCTGATCTGCGGGCAAGCGTCGCCTGAGGATAGTAGCCGAACTGCTCAATTGAAGTGCAGATTCAACCCACTCAAGGGGGGGATGTTGTGAGTAAATGTATTCAGATCCGAGAAGTTAAACAGACCGTTGAGGTCGAGAAGATCCTGCTGTAACACCATAAAAAATCCGATGCCAAACCTGACATCGGATTCTCTAACAAACTCCGCCACGCTTCAAATGCTTAAGTGAACAGCATTGCTGCAAGAGCGGGCTTTTCTTATTTTGAATGCTCAAACAATGAAAAAGAATCACTGTTTAGTTGCGCACTACGTTTAAGAAATATAAATGTCGTTCATATTGTTCCAGAATATCTTGAAGTAAGTCTTCTTGCGTCCACTCCATCACATTGTAGTTTTTACCACCTTCACGTAAGAACACTTCAGCAATATAGAATTGTTGATTTTCTTCATGTTGATCCTGCAGCATGAAACTTGGTGCACGAGTGGTATTGGCAACCACCTGATAAATAAAATTAATTTCATCGTGATGATTGACCTTGAGTAATAAGCCATGATCGACCTCTACAATAGATACATCTAGCTGACGGCGCTGAAATTCGCGTTGTAAATTTTGAAATGCTTGGCGCACATTGTGTTCAATATATGCTTTAACCTCAGATTCGCTATGCGGATAATGCATAATTAAACTTAAACGCTGTTGCCAGCTTCTTGGATTATGTATGGCGCGAGGCGTAATTCGAGCACTTTGTAATGCTTGAACTTTGGTCACATCTAAACGTAAAGCTTTAATAAGCCCAAAGCACAACAACAGCATAATAAACGTGAATGGTAGGGCACTCATAATGACCGCAGATTGTAATGCTTCCAAACCGCCAGCGATCAATAAAATAATAGAAAGTACAGCAATGGTTGCAGTCCAAAATAGACGTTGCCATGCAGGTGAATGTTCTGTTTTTGCTGTTAAATAATCAGTGATTAAAGACCCAGAATCAGCAGAAGTCACAAAGAATAGAAAAACTAAAATTGTAGCAAGTAAGCTTGAAATACCTGAGAGTGGCAAGTGCCTTAAAAACTCGAATAAAGCCACAGAGGAGTCTTTTTCTACCGCAGCCACCAAACTGTCTTGGTTTTCGAATAGAATGCTGAATAGCGCAGCATTTCCCATAAACCCCATCCAAACCAATGTGAACCCAGTTGGAATAAGCAATACGCCAACAATAAACTCACGGATGGTACGTCCGCGAGAAACACGGGCAATAAACATTCCTACAAAAGGCGACCAAGAAATCCACCACGCCCAATACATGATGGTCCAACCGCCAATCCAACCTGTTGGTTGATAAGCATAAAGATTGAAGGTCATTGCAAATAAATTAGAAACATATTGGCCAATATTTTGGATGGTGGTTTGCAAAACATAGATGCTAGAACTAGCGAAAAATACAAATGTGAGTAGGATTACCGCCAAAATAATATTCAGTTCTGATAGCCGTTTAATGCCTTTATCCAGTCCAAGAAAAACTGAAAATGATGCAAGTGCACTGACTAAAACAATTAAAATAATTTGGGTTTGAATGCTATTTTCTAGACCAAATAAATAGTTGAGTCCTGAGCTAATTTGAGTAACACCAAAGCCTAAAGTGGTTGCAATACCAAAGATTGTTCCTATGGTTGCAAAAGTATCAATCCCATCGCCAATTGGGCCATAAATTCGCTTACCAATAATTGGATATAAACCTGAGCGTACTTTTAAAGGCAAGTGATGTCTAAAAGAAAAATAAGCAAGACTTAAACCAACTAAAGCGTAAATAGCCCATGCATGTAAACCCCAGTGGAAAAAGGTGATGCGCATAGATTGCTGTGCAGATTGAATTGTTTCAGGTGTACCAGTGGGAGGACTGACATAGTGCATGACAGGCTCAGCTACACCAAAAAACATTAACCCAATCCCCATACCTGCAGTAAACAACATAGCAAACCATGAGCTATTTTTGTATTCGGGTTCACTATGGTCTGGGCCTAATTTAATACGGCCCATTTTAGATAGCGCAATACAGGTGAGCGCAATTAGAAAAATGGCAACCGCAAGTACATAGAACCAGCTAAAAGAGGCAGTAATCCATTGGTTTAATTGTTTGGTAAGTAAGTTGAACGCATCTGGAATAAATATAACGAGAGCTAAAAAAACTGCAATAATAATCACGGTACTAAAAAATACATTTGGATTGACGTTATCAAACCAAGATGCTTTTTTGGAAGGCATAATTCCCCCGTATTTTGTAGTTGTTGAAATAAAAAGAAAAAATGAAACATTTCATGCAGAGTGAAAAAAGGTCGGAAATTCATCCGAAGTTGATTGTTCTTGATGCTGATTTATCGGAAGAACAACTGTTTTAGAATTATATCATTGAATTTACCATTGAGTAAAATCTATGATTCGTGGGTCAAGCCCTGGTCTAATTTGCATGATTCAGTCAAATGAATTGTGAAATTGGTAACATTGTTCAACAGATACTATTTGATGCTTTAAAATAAGTCTTACTCACATCGAATTTGATATTCATTTTTGTATTCGGTGTAAATTTCATTTAATTCTGCGAGTAATTTTTTCTCATTATTTTGTCGATCTTCTTGTATCGAGTTTTTAAGCACAATTGGCATATATTAATTTTTATAAAGTAGCGTATATTCCTCACAAATAATCTTTTCACGCTCCTCTGCAGAGTAATTATCCAAATTTCGAAATTAGAGGTCATTCATTTTGCTGTTGATAGCATCAAGTTCATCAAACATGCTTAATTCATGTTGTGTGGGTTGAGATTGGAATCAATCAGAAGTCATAAAAGCACAAATTAAAACAAAAACAGCGGTTTCACACTTATCCCAAACATACAAAAAGCAAAGCTATATTATAGCCTTAAATGCATGCAATTTAAGTGAATAATCAGTTTTATAAGAGAAGCAATTTGCATGAAAAGGGGTTTATGCGCGTTGTACATTTACTCACCTCATCTGACTTGGCAAATACAAACTTGTATGTTAGTTTGAATGAAAAGGACTGTTTTTCTGCAATGAATTGATGCAGATCAGTATTTAAATTAATGACACAATATGAGGCATAAGATGGCTAAACATTATGACTATATAGTTATTGGGGCGGGTAGTGGCGGTATTGCTTCAGTGAATCGTGCAGCACAATATGGAAAAAAATGCGCTTTAATTGAATCAGCAGATTTAGGTGGTACTTGTGTAAACGTAGGTTGTGTGCCTAAAAAAGTCATGTGGTATTCGGCCCAAATTGCCGATGCCATTCAAAAATATGGCCCAGATTACGGTTTTAATACTGAATTAAAATCGCATGATTGGAATACGCTAATTCAAAATCGTCAAGCTTATATTCAGCGCATCCACGCATCGTACCAATCAGGTTTAGTTAAAAACAATGTTGATGTAATCCCAGGCTTTGCTCGTTTTGTAGATGAAAAAACAGTTGAAGTAAATCAGCAGCAATACACTGCAGACCACATTTTAATTGCCACAGGCACTGAGCCAACACGTCCAGATATAGAAGGGGCGGAGCTAGGAATTGATTCAAACGGTTTCTTTGAATTGCAACAATTGCCAAAACGCACAGCAATTATTGGCTCTGGTTATATTGCCGTAGAGTTGGCAGGTGTTTTAAATGCCTTGGGTTCAGAAGTCGGTTTGTTTATTCGTAAGCAATTGCCGCTGCGTAGTTTAGATCAATTTTTAGGTGAAACACTACTTCAATGTATGCGTGATGAACATATCCAAGTGCATACGCAAGCCATTCCAAAGAAAGTCATACGCCAAGCGGATCAGTCTTTGTTATTACATCTTGAAGATGGCTCACAGCACGAGGTTGATTGCTTGATTTGGGCGGTGGGACGTAAACCAAATACACAAGCATTGAACTTGGCTGCTGCAAATGTGCAGATTGATGAAAAAGGATATATCGCTGTAGATCAATTTCAAAATACCAGCCAAGCGGGTATTTATGCGGTGGGCGATATTATTGGAAAAATTGAGCTGACTCCAGTTGCTGTTGCAGCAGGACGTAAATTGTCTGAACGCTTATTCAACCACAAACCTAATGAATATTTAGATTATCAAAATGTTGCCACGGTGGTCTTTAGTCATCCGCCTATTGGTACGGTGGGTTTAAGCGAAGCGCAAGCCATTGAACAGTTTGGACAAGATCAGATCAAAGTTTATCAATCTTCTTTTACCTCAATGTACACAGCTATAACTCAGCATCGTCAAGTTTCTAAAATGAAGTTAGTCTGTGTTGGTGATGAACAGAAAGTCGTGGGTGTGCATGGTATTGGCTATGGCATGGATGAAATTTTGCAAGGTTTTGCAGTCGCGGTCAAAATGGGTGCAACCAAGCAAGATTTTGATAATACCGTCGCAATTCATCCAACTGCTGCAGAAGAATTTGTGACCATGCGCTAATAGAGTAGCGTGGTCGCTCACAAAGAGTATGGGTTGAAAATCCATACTTTTTTATTCTTTAAGTTTATAGATAAAAAAATCAGAAGATAAACGTCAGAAAGATAATAGCTTGCAGTCCCATAACAAGAACCTCTGAAGTGGGCTTGGGCGATCAAACACTATCAATTGTGTTTGGGATAAGTTATCTCATGAAAATAATTAAGGTGTGATTAACAATCTTTAGTTTTATTAAGCTTTTCTTTAGAAATTGGTAGCTGTTACTGCAAAGATTTTAAATCTATGTTATAATGTAGTTTGTACAATAAAAATATTTCTATTCTCTCGTAGTTATTCATCATCATGCTGTGCTGCATTTATTTCCTGTGTACTGCAAATGAAGTGTGGTGGATGTTGTTGTATTAAAAATATTATGCTCAAATTTTAATTTGGGCTTGATTTGTAAGTTATAAATGAATTGGTGTAAATATTGAAAAAAATGCAAACAATGCTTGCGAAAGCAGTGAATGGTCGTGAAATTATGGTGTCTTTGGTGGCATCAAAGAAAAAGCAAAATACCCGTGATGGTTTTAAATGGGTCGAAGTCGGAAAGCATGTATTATTGGAATGTGGTCAGGAAATTGAACTGAATTTAGATGGTCGCAGTTTTTATACCGATACGCATCAGATGTACCGTTTACCGCATCGGGTCAATTCAGTTTTAGTCTGAAATGAATATTCAACCTAGCTAAACTGGATTGCGTAAAATATGCAATTGAGAAAAGTTTTAAAAGTTTTATCTAGAAAAATCCCGTTCATTGGTGAACGGGATTTTTTTAATTTGTGTTTTAATGGGGCAAAGCACAGTTGGTATTAAATTAGACCTTAACAATCAAAACAGGAACAGGAGACTGAGTCAGTACGTTTTGGGCAACGCTACCGAGCATCATCTTTTTCACTCCAGTACGGCCATGCGAACCCATAATAATCAAGTCTGCACCAATTTCATTGGCAATTTGTACAATCCCTTCTGAAGCTGCAACACCACGAATAATTTTGGTATCTACCGAAATACCTTCACGGCTAAAAGATTGTTGAATTTCAGCCAAACGATTTTGTGCATTTTGTTCAGCCTGCATGAAGTAATCGGTAATTGCAGGGGCAACTTTGTAGAAGTCCACGCCCACAAAAGGATCAACTGCAATTACACTCATAATGGTGACAGGGCAATTTAGATCTTTTGCCAATGAAAGTGCTTGTTCTGCTGCAGCATAAGACATAGGCGACTCATCTACTGGAACAAGTAAGTGTTTATAAGTTGTCATGGCAAATCCTGATTTAAAATTTATGATGAAAATATGGCGTAAATTTGTGATTAAGCTTTAACTACAAGCACAGGTAATTCTGTATGGCGTAATACGTCTGTGGCAAAGCTACCCAATAATAATTTTTGGAAACCTTTACGACCATGTGAACCTATCACAATCACATCGGCATTTAAATCTTTCGCGGTTTTGATTACACCTTCCGCAGATACTAAGCCCTCAACCACACGAGTTTCTGCATTTACACCCAACGCTTTCGCAATTTCATCTGCCTCTTTTAATGCCTTTTTTGCGTTTGCTGTGGCTTGTACAAAGTATTCTTTCATAATGGCAGATGAATAATTATAGTAAAAGTCTGAATCGGTAAATGGGTCTTCCGCAACAAGGCTAATTAAGGTGAGTTTGCTGTTAAATACTTTGGCAATTTCAGCTGCATGTTTGACCGCTGAAAAAGAAATTTGTGAACCATCTACAGGGACTAAAATATTTTGGTACGACATGCGGGTAACTCCAGAAATTATGATTATGTGCCTTACACTTTATTGATAGCATATAGTCTATACAGGTTCAATTTAAAATCTGAAAAAAGATTGATAATTCATTTAATTACCCGCCAAATTTGCTGAAATAAAAGATAAGCTGAAGATGATGAAATTGCTCAACTCAACGGCAAGGCTATACGATAAAATAAGCTGCTAAATTTGCAAAAATAAACAGACCTCATATTTTAAATTACGTGGGGTTGAATTAGGCGTATGAATCTTGAGGGAAATGTGGTTTGAAATTATTTTGGATGTTGCTGTGTTTTATGTTGTTAAGTGCTTGCCAAACCACGCAGCAGAACAGTCGAATCATTGCTAGTGCATTTAATCTCACCACAGGTTTGCAGCAAAAAATTATGGATCGCTATGCACCCAAAAACATACAAGTGCAGCATGATATCGTGTATGCCACGCAGCCTAATTTGAGTTTTGATTTGTATCAAGACAGTCAATTGCAAGATTTAGCCGCTCGCCCGACCATTGTTTGGATTCATGGTGGTGGCTGGATTGCAGGTTCAAAAGCCCATGCACGTGGTTATTTTAAATTATTGGCTGAGCAGGGTTTTAATGTGATTGCAGTGCAATATCAATTCGCCCCGCATGCAACTTATCCTACTCAGTTGCAACAAATTGATCAGGCTTTAAATTACATCACGCAACATGCAAAAAAGTATCAGCTTAATCCACAACAATTATATTTAGCAGGCGATTCTGCAGGGGCGAATTTAGCTAGCCATTATGCCGCATTATTGAGTAATCCTGCATTTGCACAGCAGTCTAATTTACAGCCGACTATTCAGCACAAACAACTTAAAGGGCTGATTTTGCACTGCGGGATTTATGATCTAAAAGCGTTTGTTGAAACTGCGCCAGATGAAATGAATATCGTAGAGTGGGGTGTTTATAATTTGGTGCAGGCTTATACGGGAGATCGGAAACAGGACAGTGAATTCCTGAAAAATATTTCACCTATTCACCATTTAACAGCAAATTATCCTGCGGTATTTATTAGTGGTGGTAATAAAGACTTTTTAACAGGAACTCAATCTTTGCCGATGCTGCATGCTTTGCAGCAACAGAAGATTCCTGTGACGACATCATTTTATCCAGATACTAAAGCATGGTTAATTCATGAATATCAATTTTTTATGCACCAAAAAGAAAGCCAGCAAACTTTTGCTAAAACAGTGGAATTTATCAGAAAAACAGCGGTCCAGTAATGCATCGCGCGTAGAATAAATCAATTCTATGCTTCGGGAAAATTGTTTTTAATCGCTCAGTTTTTTAGCTTTTACTTTGTTTAAACTTTAAAACAGCCAAAACCAAACAACCAAAAATCAGTCCCCAAAACGCAGAGCCAATACCAAAAAATTGCACCCCAGAAGCACTAAATAAAAAGCTCAATAAAGCGGCTTCACGTTCTGCAACGTGCTGAAAGGCGAGGGAGATGTTGTGTCCAATCGTACCAAGTAGCGCGATTCCAGCCAAAGCTGTAATAAAAACAGCAGGGAATGACATCAGTAAACTGGTCAGCGTTGCTGCAAATATCCCCATCAAGATATAAAACAAACCGCAGCTAATTCCCGCAATATAGCGTTTACTTGCATTGGGATGTGATTGATCATCTAAACTAATAGCAGCACTGATGGATGCAATATTGACACTAAAACATCCAAATGGCGCGAAAATCGCTTGTGCTGTGCCTGTCCAACCAATTAAGTGACGTACATTCGGGTTAAAGCCATAGCTTTTGATCATGGCAAGACCAGGCAAATATTGCGATGCCATATTAATCACAAACAAAGGCAGGGCTAAACCCAAAATGGCAGACCAACTTAATTCAGGTTGCATCCAAACTGGTTGCGCAATACTCAATTGCACACTCGGCATTTGAAATTGCAAGAAGATTGGGCATAGCGCGACCCCAATCAATACAGTTAAAACAATGTTATAACGTGGGATAAATCTTTTTGCCAAGACATAGGCTGCCAATAAAGACAAAATAAACGCCCATGCTTCTTGCAAGCTGGTAAATAGGGCAATTCCAAATTTAAGCAGCACACCTGCCAACATGGCGCTGGTTAAACTTTGTGGAATATAAGTCAGTACCTTTTCAAAAATACCTAAAAAGCCAAGCACTGCTGTGAGTACGCCACAAAATAAAAAAGCGCCAATTGCTTCGTGTAAGCTATAACCGCTGCCCGTGGCGATAATCAGTGCCAAGCCAGCGGTAGACCATGAGGTCGCCACAGGATATTTAAATTTCCAAGATAAAATCAGCCCGCTTAGACCAATACCGAAACCCAATGCCCAAAACCAAGAGCTGATTTGCTCAGCACTTGCACCTAAAATTTGTGCAGCTTGAATCACTAAAACTGCAGAAACACTTATACCGACCAAGAAGGTAATAAAGCCTGCAAATACTGCAGGTACAGAGAAGTCATTTAAAATTTTTTGCATGCTTACTTAGACATATTTTTTATAATTGATGAGCAGATCATACACATTTGATCAATTAGTCAAAAGTGTTTTTTATACTTCTTTATAGCGTTGAGCTTGCTAGTCTAAAGCTAAAAACGCAGAATAAAATACCAATACTTGCAACGCAAATGGCTGCAATTTTATAGCGCTGATTGAAATAACTGGCTAATTTGACTCCTGAAAAAATCAAGATAGACAAATAACCCATGCTAATGATTTGTAGGACGATTGCTAAAATAGCAAAGCTCAGTATCGGGTAGGCATAATCAGGATTGACGAATTGAAGAAAAAAAGACAAATAAAACAAAATCGCTTTTGGGTTAATAACGCTAATCATTAAAGCGGTTTGGTATGGATGAACTCGTTCAGTTGTATTGCTCGTTGCTATTGTATTACCGTGTGAAGTTATGGCTTGTGGAAACCATGTTTTATAGGCTGCAATCAGTAGTTTAATACCTAAATAGCCTAAGTAGAGCGCACCAACCACTTTTAATAAGGTGAATAGCCAAGGAAAAGCATGCAGCAATGAGGCTGCCCCTAAAATGGTGCATACAATTAAAATTAGATCACCCGTAAATACACCGAAAGCAGCTGCATAACCTGTACGTATTCCAAAGCGTGAAGCCACTGACATGACATAGAGTGAGTTTGGACCAGGCAAGAGCACAATTAAGGTTGTACCAATAATAAATGTGCCGAGGTCACTAATACCAAACACGTAAACTCACTCAAATAAAAACCGATGTTGCAGTATAACAACATCGGTTTTGTGGCTTAGTAAAAATTTTGGACTTTTACAAAGCTAGGCAAATGTTTAGACTTTTATCTGCGCATCTAAGCCGAAAGACTGGCGTAATAGGGTAGCAAGTTGCTCACGTGCTTTAATAAAGCCGTCGATACCACCTTGCAACAATTGGAACGCCATCAAATCTGCTTCTAGTTGCGCTTTGAATTGTTCCTTTTCAATTACTGCCAATGGTTCAGCCTGAACTAGAATGCCATTGGTTGATAACGCTGCAGTAACTTCTCGTTCATCAGCTTCTAGTTCTGCCAATAAATTTGGTGCAACGGTCAGTAAATCACAACCAGCTAAAGCCAGAACTTGATCAATACTGCGGAAACTTGCGCCCATAATTTCAGTTTGTACTTGGTGCTGTTTATAGAATTGATAAATCTTCTTCACCGAAAGTACACCCGGATCTTTCTCAATTGGGTAGTACATGACATTTTCAGCTTTTTTGTACCAATCTAAAATACGACCCACAAATGGCGAAATCAACGTCACTTTGGCATCTGCACAAGCATGTGCCTGATGCAAACCAAACAACAAGGTTAAATTGGTGTGAATGCCTTCAGCTTCCAACACTTTAGCCGCTTGAATGCCTTCCCATGTCGATGCAATCTTAATCAAAATGCGGTCTGAATGAACACCATAAGCTTGGTACAGCGCTAAAAGTTCTTTGGCTTTGGCAATGGTTGCATCAGTGTCATAAGACAAAGAAGCATCGACTTCAGTTGAAACGCGTCCTTTGATGAGCTTTAAAATTTCTACACCAAATTTGACCGTTAAAATATCAATGCTGCGCTCAACCAATAGATCATTTGTGTAACCTTCAGCTTTAGCTTGCTCAAATGCAGCTTCAATCAAGGCTTTATTTTCAGGTTGATTTGCAGCCGCGGTAATGAGTGAGGGGTTGGTGGTCGCATCCAAAGGACGAAACTTTTTAATCGCAGCCAAGTCACTACTGTCTGCAACAATGGTGGTTAAGTTTTTTAATTGATTCAAGGCTGTTTGTGTCATTCGAGATCTAGTTCTTAGGTTATTGCTTATACATTCAGTTATATCACAAACAGCTTTTAACCCAAGTACCAAGTAAGAGGGTTTGTGGATTATTTACCAGTTTTTCTCAGATTTCGGACGTGATTAATCAAAAAATGAGCAGCAGCGCCCAATTGATGTTCTCGGCTCCAGACCAAATCGACAAAATATTCAAATTTTGGGGTGAAATCTAGCAGCTGTAAAATTTTTAATTCGTGTTGTAGTTCAGGATGTTCATTCAGCATTTCCAAGGGCAAGACACCCCAGCCTAAACCCTGCTTAATCATACTGCAGGCAGAATGATGATTATCGGTACGCCAATAGTGCTTAGAAAATAACAACTCGGGTTTAATCTGCCGATCACGGCTCGCCACTACAATTTGCCGATTTTGTAAAATCTGTTCAAAACTGACTTGATCAGATTCAGCCAGCGGTGAATGTCGGGCAGCGACAGGCACTAAAATTTCACGTTTTAATTCCACAAATTGTTCACTGCTTTGTAATTGTTCGCGTTCAAACATAAAGGCCAAGTCCGCTGCTTGAGTCATGAGTAAATGCAGTGCATCTTCTTGTGGCGCAGAGAAAATATTGATCTGCAATTCAGGAAATTGCTGTTCTAGTAACACAATATAATCTGTCCAGCGAGTGTGTAGTAATTCAGATACCACCACTATATTTAAGTGTGATTCTAGGCCAGAACTGAGCGCAAAAGCATGTTGTTTCCATTGATTCATTTCTACGAGTAGTTGTGTGCTTTTTTCGTACAAACTCTGCGCTTGTGGGGTAGGCAGAGGTTCACGCCCAACCCGTGCAAACAGTTTCAGGTCTACATCAATTTCTAAATTGGCAATTGACATACTAATTGCCGAAGGCACTTTGCCCAATTGACGTGCAGCTGCAGAAAAAGAGCCCGTTTCCATGACGGTGATAAAAATAATCAGCTGATCTTGATTGATATTCATGGCTGAGCATTCGTTTTACTTTTCAATATTATTGATAGATTCTAACTCGAACAGTCAATGAAATGAAAATAAAATAAGCGGTGAAGGATAAGTATTTGAGTAAGCAGATGTTGATTTCCAAAAGAAGATGGGTACATGCCCTGAGTTATGAAGTGATTTTATTGGTCATCATTGCTTTGGCATTAAGTTATGTGTTTGAAATGCCAATGCAAGTGACAGGTGGTCTAGGCATTGCGATGGCGGTGACATCGGTGCTGTGGAATATGTTTTTCAATCACTATTTTGAAAAGTTTGAAGCGCAACACCAGCTACACAGAACTTTTAAAATACGCGTTTTACACGCAATTGGTTTTGAAGGTGGCTTAATGCTCGCCACTATTCCCATGGTGGCGTATGCCTTAGAAATATCCCTGCTGCAGGCAATTTTGATTGATTTACTGATGACGCTCAGTATTTTGCTCTATACCTTTATTTTTCAATATTGCTATGACCATGTTGAAGCAAAACTGGGTTATGCCCCACAACATTCAGTTAAATAAAATGATAGTGGTGAATTAAAAGTTATTTGCTATAAAGTAAGAGATATACAAAAGCCACTTAATAAATTAAGTGGCTTTTATTTCTATCTAAAATAGTTAGGTAGAATTATTTTTCAATAATGGCTGTTACACCTTGACCGCCTGCCGCACAGATTGATACCAATACGCGACCTGAACCTTTTTGATTCAGAAGTTTTGCCGCAGTGGCAACAATACGTCCGCCTGTTGCTGCAAATGGGTGACCTGCCGCTAAAGATGAACCTTTAACGTTTAATTTGCTACGATCAATTGATCCTAAAGGTGCATCTAAACCTAAACGCTCTTTACAGAAGTTCGGATCTTCCCATGCTTTTAAGGTCGACAAGACTTGAGATGCAAACGCTTCGTGAATTTCGTAATAATCGAAGTCTTGTAATGTTAAACCTGCACGTTCAAGCATACGTGGAACAGCGTAAGCAGGTGCCATCAACAAACCTTCTTTTTTACCTACAAAATCAACTGCTGCAGTTTCTTGGAAAGTCAAATATGCCAAAACTTCGTGACCATTGGCTTTTGCCCATTCTTCAGAGGCAAGTAATACACAAGATGCACCATCGGTCAGTGGGGTAGAGTTACCCGCCGTCATAGTGCGCGCGTCGCCCTTACCAAAAGCAGGTTTTAACTTCGCTAGTTTTTCTACAGTAGAATCTGCACGTAAGTTATTGTCGCGTTCTAAACCTAAGAATGGTGTGATGAGATCATCAAAGAAACCTTCGTCATAGGCAGCTGCCATTTTTTGGTGCGATGAAGCTGCTAACTCATCCTGCGCCTCACGAGAGATGCCCCATTCCAACGTAGTAATAGCTTGGTGGTCGCCCATTGATAAACCTGTGCGTGGCTCACCATTACGTGGCGCATCCATTAAATCTTTAATGTTGATTTTGGTTAATGCTTTTAAGCGGTCTTTACCTGTTTTTGCAATGTTCAATTCAAGCAATGCTTTACGCAAACCATCACCAAATGCGATTGGTGCGTCAGAAGTCGTATCTACACCGCCTGCAACACCTACTTCAATTTGACCCAGTGCAATTTTATTCGCAACTAAAAAAGCAGCCTGCAAGCCAGTACCACATGCTTGTTGTATATCGTAAGCAGGTGTTTCAGGAGCAAGGGCAGTATTGAGTACGCACTCACGAGTCATGTTAAAGTCACGGCTGTGTTTGAGCACTGCACCTGCCACTACTTCACCCAAACGCTGACCTTGTAAGTTGAAGCGTTCAACAAGACCATTTAATGCTGCTGTAAACATATCTGTATTAGATGCAGTAAAGTAAGCGCCATTAGAACGTGCGAATGGAATACGGTTACCACCGATAATAGCTACGCGGCGAACAGTGTTTTGGCTCATAATTTTATCCTGTTGAAAAGAGGTATTGGTATTAGATGGTGCTTTTGTTTGCGTTGAAGCAGTTGTTTTAGCACGGCTAGTCGTGCGGGTACGTGTCGTTTTTGTCGTACTCGTGTTGGAACGGGTTGCAGTGTTAGTTCTTTTGCTTGTACGTTTAGTACCAGTTGATGTATTTGACACAGAATCCGTTGCAGAATTTTCCACTGCTGGATTTTCTTGAGTTGTTTTGCTCATAAGGCTTTTCCAAGCATGTTAAAGGTCTACTTGATGGGTACATTAGCACAATAGTATGACAGCTGTATTGACTACAATGACATTGCGGAATGCATTCAGGTCAAGACATCTGATAATTAACTCAAGTATGATTTAGCACAAACGGGTAACGCTATTGAAATGTGGGCATTTGGCATCATATTGATGTTAAAAGATATCGTGTAATCCATCAAAAAATGAATTTATGAGAGATAATAATCATGACTGATCAATACCAAACATTTGCAAAATCTCCTATTGGTAAATTTGTCATTAAAAATTTGGGTTTACCTTCCCCAACTTTTTTAGATCGTTTTGAGTCTGCAACGCCTGTGGTAAAAGGTGCAGTACTTTTAGGTGCAGCGCCTGCAAGTGATTTGTCTGCATCAATTGCACAAGTTTTAGCTAATGTACATGCCAACAGTTATGCAGGTAACAATGCAGAATTGCAACAAGCTGCGGCAAAAGTGGGCTTAAATTTAGGTGCATTCAATCCAGGCGATAAAGAATCTAAATTTAAAGTGGTGGTGTTTGATGCTTCAGGTATTGAAAACTCAGAACAATTAAAAGCGCTTTATGAGTTCTTTAACCCAATCGCACGCCAAATTCAGGCTTCTGGTCGCGTGGTGGTGATTGGTACTACACCAGAAACTGCGGGCAGTGTGAAAAAAGCCATTGCACAACGCGCTTTGGAAGGTTTTGTAAAATCGGTAGGCAAAGAGTTTAAAAAAGGCATTGCGGCTAATTTAATTTATGTCGATCAAGGTGCTGCAGCAAACTTAGAATCTACGTTACGTTTTGCCATTTCACCACGTTCTGCTTATGTGTCAGGTCAGGTGATTCGTGTGTCGAATGCTGCAACTGTAGATGTAGATTGGGCAAAACCATTGGCAGGTAAAACTGCAGTGGTGACAGGTGCAAGCCGCGGTATTGGTGAGGCGATTGCTCATGTATTAGCACGTGATGGTGCACATGTGATTTGCCTGGACGTTCCGCAACAACAAGCAGATTTAGACCGTGTTGCCGCTGAAATTGGTGGTTCAACGTTAGCAATTGACATTACAGCTGCAGATGCAGGCGAGCAAATTAAAACAGCTGCCGCTGCTCAAGGCGGTTTAGACATTATTGTGCATAACGCAGGGATTACCCGTGACAAAACTTTGGCAAATATGAAACCAGAGCTTTGGGATTTAGTCATTAACATCAACTTGTCTGCAATTGAGCGTGTCAACGATTACTTATTGGCAAATGATGGTTTAAATGCCAACGGTCGTATTGTTTGCGTATCTTCAATTTCAGGTATTGCAGGCAACTTGGGGCAAACCAACTATGCAACATCTAAAGCTGGCGTGATTGGTGTCGTGAAATTCACCGCGCCTGTTTTAAACAACGGGATCACCATTAATGCGGTTGCACCAGGCTTTATTGAAACGCAAATGACCGCGGCAATTCCTTTTGCTATTCGTGAAGCTGGCCGTCGTATGAACTCTATGAGTCAAGGCGGTTTACCTGTAGATGTTGCGGAAACCATTGCTTACTTCGCTTCATCGGCATCGACAGGTATTAACGGCAACGTGGTGCGTGTTTGTGGTCAAAGCTTGTTAGGGGCTTAACACTAAAGCCCTCTCCTTATGAGAGAGGATTTAGGAGAGGGAGATAAGGGGATAGATTATTAACCCTTCTCTCTAGCTTTCTCCCAGCGGGAGAAAGAACTCCATTAAATAAATTAGAAAAACTTCTCAAAGGTTCAGTATGAATACTCGCCATTTTAGTCAACTTCCAAAACCCTATTTAGCCTATCCAAAAGTGATTCAGGGCTTAATTTTTAAAAAGCCAAAAGGTGAAAAAGTTCTGCCGCAAGTTGAATATGTGGTGGATTCATTCAAGGTCGATCAAAAGCACTTAAAAGCCTATAATGCAGTGACAGGTTTTAAAAATAACGGCTATATTCCTGCAATTTATTTGGCTGTATTGTCACAAAGTCTGCAAATGCACATGATGACCCAAGAAGCATTTCCATTTGCAATTTTGGGCTTGGTGCATATTCGCAACCAAGTCAAACAAAGCCGTAAAGTTGGATTGAATGAACAACTGACCTTGTCGTGTAAATTTGGTGAATTGCAACCACATGATAAAGGCGTACAGTTTGATTTTATTACCACCGTTAAAGTAGGCAATGAGGTGGTGATGGAAGGTTTGACCACGTATTTAGCACGTCAAAAAACCACCACTAAAGCTGCTGCAAAGCCTGCAGAAAGCAAAGCGCTAAACTATGCCGTTCAAGCTGAATGGGATATTTCTGAAAATACAGGTCGCCGTTATGCTTTAACGTCTGGCGATTTTAACTTAATTCATATCCACGCGATTACTGCAAAAGCATTTGGCTTTAAACAAGCGATTGCGCACGGCATGTGGAGCAAAGCCAAAGCCTTATCTAGTTTAACTTTGCCAGATGCTTATGAAGTCGATGTGTGGTTTAAGTTACCTATGTATTTGTCATCTAAAGTTGAGTTTTTAACTGCAACGGACGCTAAAAATACAGATTTTTTAATTCGTAACAGTAAAAACCAAAAACCGCATGTGGCAGGTGTTGTCACCGCGCTTTAATTCAGTGATCGAAAGCCCAGATTATTTAAATTTGGGCTTTTTATTTGCGCTAAACTTTTATTAACAAGAAAAACGAGATAAACAGGACGATGCAACATTTAAAGGATTATATTTTTGCTGAAACTGAAAATTATCGTGGATGGGTTGCGCCTGAATTTCATGATTTAGCGATGCAATTTAGCCGTTTGCAAAATGCACGTAGCCAACAGGGCGGGGCTGCTTTAGCGGTGTACTTTCAAGGTCAGAAAGTCGTCGATATTTACACAGGCAAAAAGTCGCCAGATGAAGACTGGCAAGCCGATACGTTATCGGTATGTTATTCCACAGGCAAAGGTGTATTAGCGACACTGGCACATATTTTGGTCAGTCAAGGACTGGTCGATTACGATACTCCCATTTATATATACTGGCCTGAATTCGCCCAAAATGGCAAAGCAACGATGACTTTAAAGCACATACTAAGCCATCAAAGTGGTTTATATGACATACGTAATATCATAGCCGATGCGACTGAAATGGCAGACTGGTCGCACATGCTGAATGTGCTGGCTCAAGCCAAGCCTCGTTTTGATGTGGCAAGTGAGGCAGCATATCAACCTTTAACTTTTGGTTGGCTGGTCGGTGGGATTTTAGAAAAAGCTACAGGTCGAACATTGGCTGAACTGATGCAGCAATACTTGGTTGAACCTTTGGCTTTGGATGGGGCGTATTTTGGTGTGCCTGCATCTGAGCTTTCCCGTGTGGCGCGACCATTTAAAACTGCTGTGACATCAGCACAAACAGATACATCATCCACAAATAAACAGCCAGCTAAAATTCAAAGCCAAACTAAATCGCGCAAACGTCCTGTATCAATATTCGATAAAGTCATTGCATGGAGTGGTCAAAACCCACAAGACTTTCAGGATGGCATGATTCCCAAAGACATGAAAAATTTTAGTTTTTTTAGCGATACAGGTTTACAAGCCGTAATTCCTGCTGCCAATGGTGTTTTTACTGCTCAAAGTTTGGCACGTATCTATGCAATGTTAGCGCAGGGTGGATCATGGCAAGGTCGGCAATTGATTCAGCCTGAAGTTTTTCAGCAATTAAGCCAAGTGCAATATGTGCAGCGTGATCGGGTCATGCCTATCCCGATGCATTGGCGATTGGGCTATCACCGTGTATTAAGTTTGGGTAAACGCTCTCAAGGTTTTGGCCATATGGGTTTTAATGGCTCGGGCGCGTGGTGTGATCCAGACCGACAACTCAGTTTTGCCTATACCCATAATTTTACTGCAGATTCTTTAATTGGTGATTATCGACTTTGGGGGCTGAGTCAGGAAGCCATTCGATGTGCAGATCGGCAATTGCAAGGGCGTAAAGGCTGGTTTTAGGCGTGATTGTGCGTTCACTCTTTGCCAAAAAAACAGTATGCTTAGATCTGTAAAAAGGAGCATTCATGTATCAGGTACTTGCGCGTAAATATCGTCCTCGGAATTTTAATGAATTGGTGGGACAAAACCATGTATCACGGGCATTGAGCAGTGCTTTAGAACGTGGGCGTTTGCACCATGCTTATCTTTTTACGGGAACACGTGGTGTAGGTAAAACCACCATTGCGCGTATTTTGGCCAAATGCCTGAACTGTGAAACAGGCGTGACATCTACCCCGTGTGAAGTGTGTCCGACCTGTACCGCGGTCAATGATGGTCGTTTTATTGATTTAATCGAAATTGATGCGGCGTCGCGTACCAAGGTTGAGGATACGCGCGAGTTACTCGATAATGTACCTTATGCACCAACTCAGGGGCGTTTTAAGGTCTATCTGATTGACGAAGTGCATATGCTGTCTACGCATTCATTCAATGCTTTGCTGAAAACTTTGGAAGAACCGCCCGAGCATGTGAAGTTTCTATTTGCGACCACAGACCCACAAAAACTCCCTATTACTGTGATTTCTCGCTGTTTGCAATTTACTTTGCGTCCCTTGCAGGTCGATGAAATTACCAGTCATTTAACGGATATTTTAGCCAAAGAACAGATTGTTGCAGAGCAAGATGCGATTTGGCAGATTGCTGAATCTGCGCAAGGTTCTTTGCGTGATGCGATGTCTTTGACAGACCAAGCCATTGCTTATGGTCAGGG
>ERZ650312.207-NODE-207-length-31651-cov-34.669072_pt1 | contig 31651 bp, 37 predicted proteins | sample MGYA00376248_ERZ650312 | MGnify/ENA primary metagenome ERZ650312 (study PRJEB26733, sample SAMN07839316) | wastewater metagenome | biome: urban; feature: wastewater treatment plant; material: waste water | place: USA: North Carolina | collected 2016-07-28 ... | reverse complement strand
ATTATCAAGGCTCCCGTTCCTAAGGCCCCTTTGGCACATAGCTTGGGTTCAGCTTCTATCATCGCCCACACCATTCACCAGAAATTCAATCTGAAGGTACCCAATTATCGTCAGGAAGAGGATTGGAACAAGCTTGGCTTGCCAATCAGTCGGAAGGAAATAGCCAACTGGCACATCAAGTCTAGTCAATATTATTTCGAGCCGATTTATAACCTGTTACACGAGAAATTGTTAGAGCAGCCTATTCTCCATGCGGACGAGACCTCCTACAAGGTCTTAGAAAATGATAGCCAGTTGACCTTCTACTGGACCTTCTTGTCTGGGAAGCACGAGAAAAAGGGAATTACGCTCTATCATCATGACAAACGACGGAGTGGCTTGGTTGTGGAGAAATTTCTTGGGGATTATGCGGGCTACGTACATTGTGACATGTGGTCAGCTTATCGTCAATTAGACAAGGCTCAGCTGGTTGGTTGTTGGGCTCACGTCAGACGAAAGTTCTTTGAGGCGACTCCTAAGAAGACAGACAAGACTTCTTTAGGAGCGAAAGGATTAGCCTATTGCGACCGCCTATTTACCTTGGAGAATGACTGGGCTGACTTATCTACTGAGGAACGATTACATAAACGCCAGACAGAGTTAGCCCCTTTGATGGACGAATTCTTTGGCTGGTGTCGCAATCAGGCCGTTTTGCCAGGCTCCAAATTGGGCACTGCAATAGAGTATAGCCTCAAATACGAAACTACCTTCCGAACCGTTCTCTCGGACGGTAATTTAGTCTTGTCTAACAACATGGCTGAAAGGGCAATGAAGACATTAGTGATGGGGCGTAAAAATTGGCTGTTTTCTCAGAGCTTTGAGGGAGCCAAGTCGACAGCTGTCATTCTGAGTCTTTTAGAAACTGCTAAGCGACATGGACTAGATGCAGAGAAATATATGACCTATCTTCTAGAACACTTACCTAACGAGGAGACACTCGCAAAAAAAGAGGTGCTAGAGGCTTATTTGCCATGGGACAAAAACATTAAGAGAGCTTGTAAATAGAAAAAGGCTCCAGGGTCGACATGACTTTGGAGCCTTATTCAATATACCTTGTTATTGGGCGGTTACCCATTATCTTCAAAATCAAAATGTACAAAAAAATGTAAAGAAAAAACTTGGAAGTTTTCCAAGCTTTTTTCAAATCCTATATGCTTATTTAGCAAGTTTTGCTTTAGCAGCATCTGCAAGAGCTGTGAAAGCTGCTGCATCGTTTACTGCTAAATCAGCAAGCATTTTACGGTTCACTTCAATTTCAGCCAATTTCAAACCGTGCATCAATTGTGAGTAAGACAAACCATTCATACGAGCAGCCGCATTGATACGAGTAATCCACAATTTACGGAAATCACGTTTTTTCTGACGGCGGTCACGGTATGCATAGTAGTAAGAGTTCATAACTTGTTCTTTCGCAGTGCGGAACAAGAGATGTTTAGCTCCATAGTAACCTTTAGCTAATTTTAAAATACGTTTACGGCGTTTACGAGAAACAACGCCACCTTTAACACGTGCCATTTAATTTTCCTCCAAATAATTTAAATTCTAGTAGTCGGCTTATTTCAAACCAGTAAGCATTGATTTTATACGCTTAAAGTCACCAGAATGCACCAAAGCTGCTTTACGAAGGTGACGACGTTGTTTTTTAGTTTTACCGTGGAAACGGTGTGAAGTATAAGCGCGGAAGCGTTTCAATCCACCAGAACCTGTACGTTTAAAACGTTTAGCTGATGCGCGGTGAGTTTTTTGTTTTGGCATTTTAATTCTCCTTTTAGCGTAAAAAGCTTATTTTTTTTCTGAAGCTGGGGCCAATTGCATAAACATTTGACGACCGTCCATCTTAGCACGTTGTTCAATAATCGCAATATCTTGGGTTGCTTCGGCGAACTCAGCTAATACTTTCGCTCCAACTTCTTTGTGGGTAATCATACGACCCTTAAAACGGATCGAAACCTTGACTTTATTTCCTTTTTCAAGGAATTTACGGGCATTACGAAGTTTTGTCTCAAAATCCCCTTTATCAATTACTGGACTTAGACGTACTTCTTTTACAGTAACAACACTTTGTTTCTTGCGTTGGTCTTTCTGTTTTTTCTGATATTCAAACTTAAACTTACCGTAGTCCATGACTTTAGCTACTGGCGGTTTAGCTTGTGGTTGAATCAATACTAAATCCACATTTGAATTATCAGCAATGGCCTGAGCCTCATTGAGCGGTTTGATTCCCAACTGTTCACCCTCAAGACCGATAAGACGAACTTCACGCACTCGAATTTCATCATTGATGAACAAATCTTGCTTTGCTATGGCTTTTCACCTCATTTTATTTTTTTCGAGAAAAACAAAACGGACTTGCTAACCAAGTCCGCACTACACCATTATTCTTTCCGAAGAAATCTTAAATCGTAGAGCCAGACAACGTTAGTCGCAAGGCGAGAAGCTCTCACTTCTGCTTTTCTCAATACGACTATTTTATCATCTCTCCAACTACTTGTCAAGCATTTCTTTCGCTTTTTCTGAAATAAATTTCACAACACCTTCAATGGACACACCGGTCGTATCAAAAGTGATTGCATCATCAGCTGCTTTTAATGGCGAAATTGCTCGGTTTGAATCTTTAAAATCACGAGCTGCAATCTCCTCCTTTAAGGTTTCCAAATCAGTTTCGATGCCACGTTCCGTATTTTCCTTAAAACGACGTAAAGCCCGTTCCTCAACCGATGCAATGAGAAAGATTTTTAACTCCGCTTGAGGAAGTACCACAGTGCCAATATCACGACCATCCATGACGATACCACCAGCTTGTGCAATTTCCTGTTGTAAATGAACCAATTTTTCCCTTACCAAAGGAAGTGCCGCTACTGCCGAAACATTATTAGTCACTTGGTTATCGCGTATAGGTAACGTCACGTCACATTCACCAACAAATACAAGTTGCACTCCATTCTCATCCCTGCCAAATCGAATCGGATTGGATTCAAGCAACTCAACGATTTTCTCTTGATTTGACACCTCTATACCATTCTTCAACGCTAGAAATGTAGCTGAACGATACATAGCCCCAGTGTCTAAATAGGTATATCCTAATTGTTTTGCAATAATTTTAGCTACTGTTGATTTCCCGCTCGAAGCAGGACCATCAATAGCGATTTGAATTGATTTCATAACTCCTCTTATCTAATACGAACAATGTCACCAGGATTGGCCCACCATGTTCCACCAGGTCCGACCATTTTATCCGGATTTAAACGTTCTAGCTCTGAAATTGAAATACCAGCACGGGCCGCGATACTCCCAATTCCTTCCCCAGCTTCAACAATAATGGTTGAACCATCTCCTGCTTCTGACGAAGTCGTCGTTTCAGTGCTAGAATCTGTAGTACTTTCAGATGTTGTACTTTCCTCACTGGTTGTTGAAGAAGAGGAAACGGCACTACTAGCATTGCTTGCATTGTAAAATTCTTGATTTGAATTAGTTGTACTACCACCTGTTGATAGGTAGATGGCAATCGCTAAAACAACAAGCATAATGATAAAGAAAGTAATAGCCAGTACTGTGAAAATTCGCGTACTCGCAACACTATTTCTTATTCGATCTTTGCGACTCGCAGATTGTGAGGTATAAACTTCTTCATTCCATGGTTCTTTTGACATGAGCCTAGTTTCTCCTTGTGTTTTTCGTACAATACGATTAAAATATCAATATGAATATAAAATTAATTCCGGAAAGATGCATTGCATGTGGTCTTTGCCAAACCTACTCAGAACTTTTTGATTACAATGATGACGGTATTGTCATCTTTTCTGATAGCGAAGCTTTAGAAAAAGAACACCCACTAACAGATAGCATCTTGAAAGCAGCAAAATCATGTCCCACTAAAGCGATTCGATTAGACTGAGGTTGCTTGCTTACTATAATATTCCTCAAAATAGTCCTGTTTGATTAGGTGATCAACTAATACTACCTCCCCTGAAAACTCTGGATGTAGTGCTATGTGATTCACAAAATATTTTTTTGGCCATTTACGCATATGATAGAGTTCTCCCTCAGGAGAGGTTATTGTATAAATACGAATCGCCAAATAGGACACTTCGATTCTACTGATATCCTTCATCAGTAGTTTTTTTGTTTTAAAAGGATTAGCTGTGGAAATTCTTAAATGATATTCTTTTATTTCAAAATACCGTCTTGTCCCAAGAAGGCACATTAAAACAGAAAGGCTGACTAACACAAAAAATAAGGTGGACATTTTTAGCTTTTCTAATAGAAGTGACAAAGCGATAAATAGCGGGGTAAATGCCATTGTCCAGTATATTATTCCCCACGAAAATTCTGGTTGCCAGTGATAACGTATTTTCCCAAAAATTTTTATCATTGCTATCCTCCAACTATTATTCTAGCATAAAAAAAGAGATTTTCCTATGAAAATCTCTAACATTTGGTAATTTTTATTACATTTTCATTACAAATTTTAGCATAAATGTAACCAATTAGTAACATTTTTCCTTCTTTAACTTCTTGAAGAATAACTGGTTTTACAACTCAGTGATATCACCAGTATGAAGATACACAACCCATTCACAAATGTTTTTCGCATAGTCACCAATACGTTCCAAATAAGTTAACACTTGGAAGTAATCTCTACCTGCAATAAGTGAATCTGGATTCTTTTTAATCTCTTCAGTTGTCAATTCTTGAATTTTAGAATAATATTCATTGATAATTTCGTCACTGGCCGCAATTTCGTAAGCAGTCTCAATATCACCAGAATTTAAATACAAATCGAGTGAGGACTCAACTAAACGACGGGCTTCTTTGCCCATATTCTTAATTTCTTCCTCGACTATAGGAATACGAACTTCACCTTTCATGCGAATGGCTGCTTTTGCAATTGAAACAGCATGATCGCCCATTCTTTCTAAATCACTGGTTGCTTTTAAGACTGTAATCACTCGACGTAGGTCAGTTGAAACGGGTTGTTGAAGCGCAATAATCTCAAGAGATTTTTTCTCGAGTTTTACTTCAAACTCATTAATTTTTTTGTCTGCTTCAATTACTTCCTTCGCTAATTCGCGATCATGAGTCGTGAATGCACGAACAGTATTGTTAATCTGTCCTAATACTTCATTACCCATAGCATAAAATTGATTGTGAAGCTTGCCTAGTTCTACTTCAAATTGTGCTCTTAGCATATGAATCTCTTTTCTATATCTTTTTAAACGCTCTGATAAGATGGTTTATCCAAATTTACCTGTGATATAATCTTCAGTCTCTTTGTGAATAGGGTTTAGGAACATTTCTTTGGTGTCATTGTATTCAATTAGGTCGCCATTTAAGAAGAAGCCTGTACGATCTGAAATACGTGAAGCTTGTTGCATAGAACGCGTCACTAAAATCATTGTATACTGTTCTTTCAATCCGTAGAGTGTATCTTCAATCTTACCTGCTGAAATAGGGTCTAGGGCTGAAGTCGGTTCATCTAACAAAATGATTTTGGGACTAGTTGCCAATACACGAGCAACACATACACGCTGCTGCTGACCACCTGAAAGACCTAATGCTGAATCATGGAGACGATCCTTTACCTCATCCCAAATGGATGCACCGATCAAAGACTTTTCAACAGCTTCGTCTAAAACATGCTTGTCTTTAATACCATTGATTCTAAGCCCATAGACAACGTTCTCATAAATAGACATTGGAAATGGGTTTGGCAGTTGGAAAACCATTCCAATTTCCTTACGCAAATCTACAGTATCTGTACGTGGACTATAGATGTTTTTCCCATTATAATCAATCGCACCCGTCAGAGTCACTTCAGGATTTAAATCTCCCATACGGTTTACAGACCGCAAAAGTGTTGATTTTCCTGAACCAGAAGGACCAATCAAGGCTGTAATTTCATTTGGATAGAAGTCAATTGAAACACTATTTAAGGCCTTTTTCTTATTGTAGTAAACAGACAAATCTTTTACTTGTAAAATAGGGGATGTCATAGTTTTCCTTTCTATCCGAAATGACCTGAAACATAGTCGCTAGTAGATTTAAGTTTCGCATTTTGAAAGACATTTGCCGTCTTATCATACTCAATTAAATCGCCTAAATAGAAGAACGCTGTATAATCACTCGCACGTGCTGCTTGTTGCATGTTGTGTGTCACGATAATAATGGTATAATTCTTCTTCAACTCGAACATGGTTTCTTCCAATTGCATTGTCGCTATCGGATCAAGTGCTGACGCCGGTTCATCCATGAGCAAAATTTGAGGCTTCACTGAGATAGCTCGGGCAATACACAAACGTTGTTGTTGACCACCTGATAAGGTGAAGGCTGACTTATGCAAATCATCTTTTACCTGATCCCAAAGTGCAGCTTGTTTCAATGATGTCTCAACAATTTCATCCAAAACTTTTTTGTCTTTTACACCTGCACGCTCATGTGCAAAAGTGATATTACGATAAATGGATTTCGCAAAAGGATTTGGACGTTGGAAAACCATTCCAATATGCTTACGAATCTCGTAGACATTCATGTTTGGTTTATTGATATCAATTCCCTCATAGAGGATTTGACCAGTTACTTTTGCAATATCAATCGTATCATTCATTCGATTCAAACTGCGAAGATAAGTTGATTTCCCACAACCCGATGGTCCAATCAAAGCTGTGATTTTATTTTTCTCGAACTGCATATCAATGCCCTTGATTGCTTCATTTTTACCATAGTAAACATGAACATCTTTTGTTGAAAGGGCTATTTTTTCCTCTGGAAATGTAATGATATGGCGTTCATTCCAGTTGTAATCTGCCATTTTTTCTCCTTATTATGCTAACTTCTACGCTGCAGAAGTCATTTTCGCATGAAGTTTTTTACCGATGTATCGTGCAGAGAGGTTAAAGAGTAAGATGAAAATCAAGAGAATTGCTGCAGATCCAGCAGAAACTTGAGTCGCATCAGGAATTGTACCCTCACTGTTTACCTTCCAAATATGTACCGCTAGGGTTTCTGCTTGACGGAAGATTGAAATCGGACTTGTAACACTTAATGGATTCCAGTTAGACCAGTCAAGAGCTGGTGCAGACTGACCAGCTGTGTAAATTAGAGCAGCAGCTTCACCAAAAATACGACCAGATGCCAATACGATACCTGTAACGATACCTGGAAGGGCTTCTGGGATAACAACATGAAGTACAGTTTCCCAACGAGATAAGCCGAGTGCTAATCCTGCTTCACGTTGTGTATGATGCACATGACGAAGGCTATCCTCTACATTACGTGTCATCTGTGGTAAATTAAAGACTGTTAGTGCCAAAGCGCCTGATAAAATAGAGAAACCATATTCAAATTGTACAACAAAGATTAAGTAACCAAACAAACCAACTACTACAGATGGCAGAGAAGACAAAATCTCAATACAGGTGCGAATAAAGTTTGTCAAAAGTCCTTTTTTTGCATATTCAGCTAAATAGATACCTGCTCCAGTTGATAGAGGCACAGAAATCAACAGCGTAATGATTAAGAGGAAAAATGAGTTGTATAACTGAATTCCAACCCCTCCTCCAGCTTTATAGGAAGATGACTTGCTTGTCAAAAAATGCCAGTTGACATGTGGCAACCCTCTCACAAGGATAAAGAGGATAAGCGCTGTTAAGATAATAACAATCACTGTTGCGATTGAGTATAGAACTCCTGTCGCAAGTTTATCCATTTTCTTAGCGTGCATAGTTTTTCTTACCCTCTCTTGTAATAAATTTCATAATCATGTTAAAGACAAGGCTCATCAAGAGCAAGACAAGAGCCAATGACCAGAGCACATTATTTTGGACGGTACCCATAACAGTGTTACCGATACCCATCGTTAAGACGGAGGTCAATGTCGCTGCTGGTGTAGTCAATGACGTAGGAATAACTGCTGAGTTACCAACTACCATTTGAATTGCAAGAGCCTCACCGAATGCACGAGCCATACCAAAAATAACAGCGGTAAAAATACCTGGCTTAGCTGCATTCAAGATAACACGCCAAATTGTTTGCCAACGCGTCGCACCCATCGCAAGACTAGCTTCACGATAATGACGAGGTACAGCTCGCAAACTATCAACGGTCATAAATGTTACTGTCGGTAAAATCATAACAAAGAGAACACATACCCCTGATAAGATACCAAAACCAGTACCACCAAAAATAGAACGTACAAATGGTACAACAACTTGGAGTCCAATGAAACCATAGACTACTGATGGAATACCTACCAAAAGTTCAATAACAGGTTGTAAAATTTTTGCACCACGCTTTGGAGAAATTTCAGTCATAAAAACAGCTGCTCCAATCGCTATCGGAGTGGCGATAATGGCTGATAAGATGGTAACAATGAATGAACCAGCAATCATGGGTAAGGCACCAAAAGTTTTAGAGTTTGGTTCCCACTTATCACCAAATAAAAAATCTGTTATTTTTACACCATCTACAAAGAAAGTTGACAGCCCGCGTTGAGCTACAAAAATTAAAATCATAGCCACAATAAATACAATCAAACTAAGGCAAAGAAACGTCAATACCTGTCCAAACTTTTCCAAACGAGAGTTTTTGGAAGGCGTCGATAATTCTTTTTCGAGTTGTTCGTTTTTCATCCCTACTCCTTCACTGATACCACACCATCAGCAGATTTTTCTACTTTCATATGGTTGATTGAAATATAGCCCATGCTCACAACAATACCTTCTTGCACTTCATCCGAGTACATGTAATCAAGAAATTCCTTGGTTAAACCATCAGCTTCACCCTTCGTATACATGTGTTCGTAGGACCAAATCGGCCAATCATTTGTTGATACATTTTCAGTCGTTGGCTCAAAACCATTCAACTTTATTGTTTTAATAGAATCATCCAAATAGGCAAAAGCCAAGTATGAAATAGCTCCTGGTGTTTGAGCTACAATTGATTTGACCATCCCATTTGAATCTTGTTCTTGACTTTGAATAGCTTGTTCACCATTCATGATAATGGCATCAAAGGTTGCTCGAGACCCTGAACTAGCTGCACGGTTAATGATTGAAATTGGTAGATCACTACCACCCAACTCTTTCCAGTTCGTAATTTCACCAGTGAAAATCTTACGAAGATTTTCCGTTGAAATGTCATCAACTGTTACTTGCTCATTAACAATAACTGCTAGACCTGCAACAGCAACTTGGTGATCTACGAGCTGACTAGCGTCAATTCCTTCTTTTTCCTCTGCGAAGACATCTGAGTTCCCAATCTGAACCGCACCAGATTGAACTTGCGAAAGACCAGTACCTGACCCCCCACCTTGGACGTTAATCGTTTTTCCTAGGTTTTTCGAACCGAACTCATCGGCTGCTGCTTCAACCAAGGGTTGCAGTGCTGTTGATCCAACTGCGGTAATGGATTCTCCACGATCAATCCAAGCAGAGCAGGCAGATAAAGCCATGCTAGAGATGATAAATAAAGCTGCAATTCCTAGCTTATGCTTTGTTTTCATATCAAATATTCCTTTACGTTTTTCAGTGGAATTCCTAGTTTTTCACTTGATTTTTACATAGTATTTACAAGAAATTTCCACTTATCCACTATAACATATAACAAGACAAGTTGCAAAAATAATTTGCTTCTTTTGACTTAAAATCTTAGTCCTTTGGGGAAGCTATTTTTCAATACTCCAGAAACGATTTTTGAAAAGCCTAGCCCATTTCCAGCAACGGCAACTTGATACCAACCATTTGGTAATTCTTTAGGCACCTCAATCGTCTGACCTGCAGTATATTTTTGAGAATCTTCCGCTGAAATTTCAACTCGCTTCATCACTTCATCACTATGTAATGCAAGGCCGAGAGCAAAACTGGGTTCAAAGCGCTTCTTCTTAAACACACCCAGATGTAAACCATTACGTGCAATTTTAATTTTAGATAAATCAGGAAGCTCTTTGGGTAATAAATAGAGATTATCTCCAAACGCCTGTAAAACACCGTCAAATTGTATTGTCAGGTGTTCTTGTTTGAAAGACTGCCATAATTGTTGCTGTTCACGATTTAAATTTGACTTCCCAAATTTCCTTTTTTTCGTGGAACCTTCCCCTTTATATCGAAATTTCGCTACAAACTGTCCTTCTCCTTTAAAACGATGAGGATACATCCGAGCCGTCTCAGGATAGCCAATACCTTCAACCATACCATTTTGTTTCGGAATATCAATTAATTCTAAAGCATATTGCTCCAATAACCATCGAACAATATCTTCATTTTCTTCAGGCGACCACGTACAGGTAGAGTAAATGAGTTGTCCATTAGGTGCAAGCATTTCAAGAGCTGATTCCAAGATTTCCTTTTGCAACTGCGCACACTGAGCAAGATAGTTTTTAGACCAATACTGAATAGCATCCGGGTCTTTTCTAAACATTCCTTCGCCAGAACAAGGTGCATCCAAGACAATCATATCAAAATAATCTGAAAAAACACTTGCTAATCGCTGAGCTGACTCATTTGTGACAACCACATTCCTTGCTCCGAATCTCTCGATATTTTCGACAAGAATTTTGGATCTTGTCGCTGAAATCTCATTACTAACTAAAATCCCTGTATTCTCTAAATATGAAAGTAAATGGGTGGTCTTTCCTCCAGGAGCTGCTGCTAAATCCAGTACCTTCATCCCTTTTTCAGGAGCAGCAACTTGCCCAACAATCTGTGCAGCGGGTTCTTGAGAATAAACCAAACCTGTCACATGTTCGATGGACTTTCCAGAAACCTTACCGTAGTAAGACCAAGGCATATTCGGTATTGCATCTGGGAATTCCTTCTGTTGTTCTTTTAAAGGATTCGTACGAAAGCCAGAAACTGCAGAAGATTCAAAACTCTCAAAAAATGCTTGGGCATCCGGGCCAAGCAAGTGCGTATATTTTTCAATAAATTCCTGTGGTAATTGTATCAATGGATAAACCTCTTAATCTCACTCAAACTAGCTTTTGGGACCAACATCACATGTTCTCGACCAGAAAATTGGGGAGCATCACCTTCTAAGCTCAATAACTGACAATCTAAACCTTCCCCTAAAATGCTCGCCGCCGCATAATCCCATGGATAAAGATTCGAAGCATAAGCTAATAAGCGTCCTTCTAAGACGTGAGAGAAACCAATTCCAGCACTACCAACAGAACGAGTCCCTAATGAATGATCGGCCAAGTCACCTAAGCCATACTGATTTGTAGCATATAAGGTTGCATTTAAACCAATCAAGCTTCTTTTCAAAGATGTAGCTGTGGGAATCTCAAGTTGTTGATGATTGAGATAAACTGGAAATTGCCCTCCACCATGAAATAATTTATCTTGCATCACATCATATATGATTGCGAATTGACCTACACCATCTTCAAAATATGCCAAAAGAATGGAAAAGTCATTCTTTTGAGCGATAAAATTCGTTGTCCCATCAATCGGATCCAGCACCCATACCTTTCCCTCTTTTATGGAACCAGTTTGTCCACCTTCTTCACCAAATACGCTATCCATTGGAAATTCCGAAAGAATCTTTTGGCTCAATTGGTCTTGTACCTGTTTATCTAAGTGCGTGACTAAATCTTGAGGATTGGTTTTTTCATCTATAATAAGAGGGTCATCTAAATGATCACGTAAGAACTCACCCGCTTCAAGAATAATCTGCTTAGCAAAATGATATTTAGTTTCCAAATCGGATCATTCCTTTCTGTTTTTCTTGGGCAGCCTTTACAACTCGATAGCTCGAGTAACCTGACGCTTCTTCGAAATCTCGATCAATTTGTCTTTCTTGCCCTTTGCTTCTTACAACTTCTTTAAACTTTTTATACTGTTCAAGAACGAGTCTTGCTTCTACACCCTTTTCATATGCTTCTTCCACTCTATTCAAAAAAGAAAGCACTGAGGAAATTTCCTCTGTGCTCCACGAAAAATCAAGCGGATATGAGTATTGTTTATCCATGTCTCTATCCTATTTCTGCTCGTAATGTTGCATTCTTTAATTCTTGCTTGCGATAGTTTCGCGGTAGAAATGCCCGAATTTCATCCTCATTAAACCCTATCTGCATCCGTTTTTCATCAAGGATAATCGGACGCCGAAGTAAACTCGGATATAGCTCGATTAACTCAATGAGCTGTCTCACGGACAGTTCATCCAGGTCAATATCTAACTTTTGAAACACTTTTGATCGTGTTGAAATTAAATCATCGGTGCCATTTTCTGTCAGTGATAAAATTTTCTGTAATTCATCTGCAGTTAACGGACTAGTCATAATGTTATGCTCATTAAAAGGCACCTCGTGGCTAGTCAGCCATGCTCTAGCCTTACGACAACTTGTACAACTTGGTGACAAAAATAAGGTTATCATGACCGTCCATTCCCTTCTATGCAAGCTTTTCTAATATATTATATCCTATTTTGTTATTTTTTTCAATAGGGAACCAAAGGGATTATATTAATTTTTCATAAAATTTAATGACTCTTAACACAAATGTAGTAGCAAGTTCTTTGAAATCTATAGGTTTACTTACTTGTCCAATGCAAGGCGTAGCTTTCATCGGACTTCATCTGCTCCATCAAACCTTCAATCCCATCAAACTTGACCATATCTCGAATTTTTTCAAGCCAAAAAATAGTCATTTTTTCTCCGTAGATAAAGCGGTCAAACCCAAAAATATGGGCTTCTATCCGCAGCTCAGTTCCATCAAAGGTCACATTTTTCCCAACGCTTGTCATAGCTCGATAGCGTTTTCCATCTACTTCGACTTCAGCGACGTAGACTCCCTCAGATGGTAAATGGACACGGTCAAAAGGAGCCAGATTTGCAGTCGGATAACCAATAGTGCGTCCTCTGGCATCTCCATGAACAACAATTCCCTCCGTCATAAATGGATAACCTAAAAGTTGATTAGCTAGAGAGACATCCCCTGACTGTATAGCCTGACGAATACGAGTTGAAGAAACTTTTTCTCCGCTCAAGCTCACTTCACTTACAATTTCTACCTGACCATCAAACAGTTCCATCAAGTCCTGAACATCTGCTCTGCAATTTCCAAAATGATAATCAAATCCAGCAACCAAGGCCTGAGCATTTAACCCTTTCACATACCGCTCAATAAATTCTTCTGGAGTATTACTGGCAAATTCGCTAGTAAATGGCGTCATTACCAGTTGATCCACACCATTTTTCTCCAATAAGAGATAGCGCTGTTCCTGACTTGTTAAATGTAGCAATAATTCTGGCGTAAAACGAGAAAATGCCAACCGAGGCGATTCTGGAAAGGTCAAAACAGTTACCGTCAGCCCTCGTTCATCTGCAACCTTTCGTGCACGTTCAAAAAGGGCTTTATGCCCCAGGTGAATTCCGTCAAAATAGCCAAGTACCAAAACAGTTGGTTCTTCTTTTTGCAATTCGTTAAAATCTTTAATTGTTCTTATATTCATGTCTTTTATTTTATCACAGTTATTGAGAAATTTCTTAGACCAAAACCTTGCTCGGTTTGTACAGCTGGTCGCGTTTTTCAAAAATAGCAATCAACTGACCATCATGAAAGCCTGCTAAGCGCTCTGCTTCTGCATTCAATTCTACAAATCGACCAAATGTAGCATCTTGCACCTGCTCTTCTTTCAATTCTACAACAGGTAAATCCCCGATACCACGTTCAATAGGTTGGAGAAATGAAAAATCATTTTCAGCTACCATCGAAGAAATTTCTTCCAAAGTCAAGGCGTCCGCTAGGTCCATTCCAGCTGAACCAGTTCGTTCCAGCTTAGACATGTGGCTGGCGTAGCCTAACTTAGCCCCTAAGTCAACAGAAAGAGTACGGACATAGGTGCCCTTTCCACAACGAACTCGGAAGGTAAAACGTGCACAGTCATCTGCCAACTCAATTTGGCTGGTACGTTCAAAACTATATATGTAAATTTGGCGTTGGGGACGTTCGACTTCTTCACCTGCCCGTGCGTATTCGTAGAGTTTGCGGCCATTGACCTTGACAGCTGAGTACATAGGCGGAATCTGGGTAATCCTTCCGACAAAACTGGCCATAGCCTCATCCACTGCCTGCTCTGCTATGTCCAAAACAGGCGTCCGCTCAATAAGGTCGCCCGACGCATCTTCGGTCGTGGTCGAGTAGCCGAGGGTAATCTCCCCCTCGTAAATCTTGCCCTCTTCCTGCATATACTCAATCATACGCGTGGCCTTGCCGACTGCGATGGGCAGAACGCCTGTCACATCTGGGTCTAAGGTCCCCCCGTGACCAATCTTCTTCTCCTGCAAAATCTTGCGGAGCTTAAAAACAACATCGTGCGAGGTCATACCTGCTTCTTTATTAACGTTAATAATTCCTGAAATCATGTTCTCATTATAACACAAAAGACCGCTCTAGTGGGCGGTCCGCTATCAATCACTCATCGTAGAAACGATAACTACCAAAGGTTGTACCTATCAAATTCTCAAGTTCCTTGTGAATACGTCGCATGGTTTCAGAAGGTACTGCATCACGCGGAACTGCTTCATCAATCCCTTCCTCAGCCTCTTCATCATAGCCATACGAAAATACCAATGGGGCATCATGATACCCTTTATCACCTAATCTTAGTGTAGGCCACTCCAACAGCTTCATTTCTTTCAAAAATTCTCTAAATTTTTTTGCCTTGCTGATACGAATAGGGATATGATCCAGTTCATTTTCAACTTTTCCTTCTTTATCAACATGCTGTATCAAATAATAGTAATCCTGCAAGCTAACTGCCACTTCTACGCTTCTTCCCTCAATATAGTCAGCTCTGAAAATGATTAAGTCCAAATTCTCATAAATACGCTCAAATTGTTTCATAAAATTTCCTTTCACAATTATATACAAGATTTTCTAAATTTCTCGATGAAAATCGCTATCAATCTCAAAAAATGGTTGAATATCCTGGACATACTCCAAAACGCCTTGAAACTCTCCTTGGTCATCACGCACTGCCTTATAGACCACATAGACAAACTTGCCCATGCTCTCGGACTTGAACCACATGGTGACCTGGTCTTTTTGCCCTGTGCGGAGCAATTCAAAAATCTTCTTGACCTTGTCTAAGATTTTGGGTGGATGGCAGAGCTCCACACGGCGTCCAATCTGGCTTGGCGTTCGTTTGAAAATCATGTCTTCAACAGGGTGGCTGTCATTATAGTATTGGAAAATGTCGTCCTTGTTGACAAAGGTGAGTTCCAGCGGTAAATGGTTGAGAATGAGATTGGCCTGCTCGACAGACAAGTAACCATTGCCAAAGGTCTGCGGGCTGGTCCTATCCTGAACAGTTTCCGATTTCTCCTTGGGTGTGAAGGTAATGGTGAAGTGGCCTTCTGGTGTATCGATAATCTGCTGGTTTGACCCTGCTGGCTGCGGAGAAACTCTGTCTGCTGCCTGCTCTGCTATTTCCCCAAAAGTCTCCCGATGGGGCACCCACTTGGCTGTCGGCTTGATAATGGCGTAGCCGTAGGCGTCGCTGTCCGCTGCCACTTGGAGCCAGTCGTCCTGAGTGAAAATCTCCAGCAGAATCATGAGGAGAATGGCCTCTTCCTTGAAAATCATCTCTTCAAATTCCTTGGCAAAGGCTTCAAAATGGGCCTTTGTTGCCACTAGGTCGCCGCTTTCGAGAGTTTTTCGAGCCGTCTTGAAGAGGTCGCGAATCTCGTCGTCCACACCCCACATGACCTTAGGCGGTGAATCATGACCGTACCGCTCCATAATTGGAAAGAAGACCTTTTCTTTGCGCGTGTAGTGGTTTTCAAACTGCCCCAAGAGGTCAAACTGGCGTGTCAAACCTTGCAGAAGCTGGTCTTTCAGCTCCGCATCCTCTGTCTGCCCATACTGGTCGATGATACGGCGAATACGTAAAATTGCCGCCCGCAGTGCCAGGTTTTCCTGCTTAAAGACATAGACAGGGTGCCCCTCCTGGTCCATATCCGCCACTTCCACATCCGCAATGGCTCCTTTGAAGAGGTTAGCGTGGATATTGCAAAGGCCCATGACATCTTCAAAGGTGATCCCTGTGTCGCTGGACATAAGTTCATGCTCCATCATGGATATTTCCAGGGCAGAAACTCCCGTGAAATGCTGATTAAACTGGTCTTGAACAGACTCCGGACTGGCACCATTGTGCAGTTCTAAGAGAATATTCTTCAAAATATCAATCCGTTGGTCTTTCATACTTCTCCTCCTATTACCTCATAGCCGTTGCATTCCAAGACCTGTTGAATACGGTCTAGCGAAATCTTGGTCATCTTAGATCCTGTCCTCAGACTGGTCACCTTACCAACTGTGTTCAGCATGGCTGGATTAGCCAAGGGCTTGAAACCAAGCTCTAGCAGAATCTCCTTGACTTCTGGGTGCTGGTTGATAATCTCTGCAACAGGCAGATTTAGGTCAATGGTGTTCATTTATGTTCTCCTTTCAACGCCTCAAACTTAGCTTTCATGGTTGGGTTATTGCGGGTTAGTTTTTTGACGGAGACGTCGTCTAGTTTATATATTCTTTGGAAATTATTCTATGCTCAAATCATTGATAAGATTTTGTATTTCTTCTAACTCTGGCGGCGTGCAATTTTTCTGCCTTTGAACAATTTGTAGTACATCGTTTCTTTCTTCGACCGATAATGACTTGATAATATGTTTGATGTTATCTAAATAATAGTAATCCTTTTCTAACATATCGTTCTCTAATAATAACAATAAAAAGTCTCTCAATAATGAATTATCTTTGACACTCTCTTCATTAAGTAAATAATTCACTCTATATGACCGCAATTTAAATTTGTAATTTGATATTAGATTTTTTAGCTCCTCAATAAAGGAAAACAATCTGCGATGATTGACATTTTCTCTATAAAACAAATCGGAAATAGTTTCTAAATAATTTACCTTAGTATCTTGTCTAAATAATTCTTGTAACCACTGTTTTGAGTATTTAAATTCATATTCGTCTCTAAAAATAATATTTATCATAATGGCATAATTATTTTGCGATAATTCAACAGTTTCTTTTGTTGGATCTATGAATTCCAAAGCAACCAAATAAACTTTACTAAGAATTTGATTATCTTCAATTTTTTGATTTAAAAGTTCTTTAATAACATCTATAAAAATTTCAGCAGCTTCTGAAGTCAATATGGAATGGTAATATGTATAGCCTAAGAACGTATGATATGTTATATTTAATTTCATAACATCATCATATTCGCTTATTAAGGCACCTTGTACAATCTCTTTGTAATTCGAATCTATAATTGTATCTACCTTCTGAACTACTTTCCTACTGTACTCCGAATGATTATTAATTAAAGAAATCAAACACTGTAAATACGAACCTAACTCACTGTTTATAAAATGAAACATATTTAATCTTTTATTGTCATCTCTTAAAGTTGACAGTTTATTTGGGTCTACAGTGAGAATTTTTTCAAAGATGGTTTGTTCAACATCTTGTTGAGTTACAAAGTATTTAAAGAATTTTTCATCATTATCATCAAAAGACACATTGTCAAATTTCTCTAAATATTTTTCCTTTACAAATTTTTTTAGTTCTTCTGAAACTTCTGATGAAATAATAATTTCTGTATAAAGGCGCTTAAATTTTGAAAATAATTTTTCAATATGATTTTTTAGTAAATTCGAAACCTTTTCAGACAATTCATTTGAATTTTTTAAGACACTAATTAAAAAACTCTCTGTCTCTCTTACAGTCTCTTCTTCTAAGAATGAAGAACGTCTTTGTTCATCCTCCGAGTTCACTAAAATATCTAATAATTCAGATTCTTTATACTCTATTAGCATCTCTTGAGTTATAAACGAAAACTGTGAAACAAAACCACCATCCATTTGGTATATTATATTTCGATATGGTTTTTCTGGAATCTCTTTATTGATAATACTTCTATGTTTATTAACAAATGTATTTAATTCTTCGCCAAAGTGAATATCAGAGAAATCAATATACTCTATCAATTTATTAACTAAATTTTGATTCAAACCAGTCTCGTTATCAAGCTGAACTAGCAACTTTTGAACCAATCTTGTATCTAATAATTTATCAGGTACACTTACTTGGAAACTCTCACCTTCAAGAAATAGCTTATTTGTCTTCGCAAGCTGATAAAACAGCTCAATATTATCATTTTCCTCTTGCAAATACTCAAATGAATAATATCTATATTTTTGTGAATTGTTTAGAACACTGGCTATTTTTTCTATGTTATATAGATTTAAATCAAATTCTAATTCACCAACATCTTCAATATATAAATAATTATCATTTCGCTCGAAAGTTTTTACAAACCAATAACCTAATAATGTACTATCCTTATTAAAACTAGAGTTAATAACATTACTATCCTCAGATATAACTTCTCTTAGTTCATTCAATTTTTCATTATCAAAAAAAGTTTTTTCTATCGCTCGATTATAAACGACGTACATATCGTCCATATAACAATTTTGACTCCCTTGGATAATAATGGAATAAATTTTCTCCCAATCATCCTTGCATAATTTTTCAATGTTATTATAAATAAATTTCCAAAATAAAGGAAAAGAGCCTGATTTTATTTGCTTCATTGTTTTGCCTTGAAGGATTCCACCCAATAACAAACTATTTAACTGAGGATTGTCAATTTCAATAACTCTATTAATAAGAGAACATAGATAGTTTGAATCACTCGAAATACTATCTAATGATTTATTATATGTTTCTTGAGTAACTAATGGATTTAACAGTTTTTTCCACTCTATATGAAATTCATGAATTCCTAATTCTTTGTTAATATCGCTAACTAATTTCTCAGTAAAAACTGGCAAGTCTTCAAATTTATTCCCAAACCAAACAATCTGTGTATGATTTTCTGAATTAAAAAAATTTTCGACAATTGTTTTATAATGTTCATCAACTTTTGAATTCGAAGACTTTTCTTCCTTCATTAAAGCATAATTTTTACTACCTTCATGAAGTAATGACAATATCTCATCTTCTTCCAAACCTGCTCCAATAAACAATACTGTTGGCCTAGTGTTTTTAAACCATTTAACTAAATCATTATAATTTTTTCTATTTCTTAAGTACGTTTGAGAATAATCCGCGGATGAACTCACAAAATACTTGACATCGCAATCAGGAGTTCCATGAATATGTAAAATATCACCCGGAAATAAGTTTCCTTTTTTTATTTTCTGAAACTCATTTAAATCATTTACTGTTGTTACTGTATTTTTCAATAATTTAAAGTGATTTTCAATCTCATAATCATAGTTTGATGTTATCAAAATAGCATTCAGACTAGCGAGATGTTGCAATGTTGGATTAACAGTTGAATACGGTAGCAAATTCTTAAAAAAAGCTTTTTCGAAGTCAAGTCTACGATTCTCGAAATCATTCTCAAAAATAATTTTTAACTCTTGATTTACTAACTCCACTTTACGTTTATTACTAATATCAGATTTACTTAGTATTAAATCAAATATTTGTATTTGCTCAATTCCAATATTCCTATTCTTACTTTCCGCAAGTACATGACCTTGCCAATATTTAATGAGATGATCCACATAATTATTCCAATTGGGATATCCTTGAAAAATAGAAACTCCCGCACCAACAAAAATAACTAGTTTTTGTTGTTTTATAGCTTCACTCAAATCAGTAACCAGTTTCTTATATGAAGAATCCATAATCTGCTCGTTCATATTATTCTCCTTTCAACGCCTCAAACTTAGCTTTCATGGTTGGGTTATTGCGGGTTAGTTTTTTGACGGAGACGTCGTCTAGTTTATTATTGGCTAGGCGAAGCTGGTTTTCGCTGGTGGTCAGGGCTGCCTTGACAGCTTCCATTCGCTTGATTGCCTTGTCGATTTCATCAATAGCTTTTTGGAAATTGTTGCTGGCCGATTGATAGTTTTTTGCAAAAGCATTCTTGAATATTTCCAAATCTTCTTCAAAATGAGTAATATCGATATTCTGCTCCTTAACCAAGGCTAACTCCTGCTGGTATTGCAGACTATTAAGCGCAGCATTTCGTAAAATTCCGATTAATTGGATAAAGAACTGTGGTCGAATAACATACATCTTCTCATATTCATGACTAACATCCACAATCCCTGTATTGTAATAGTCATTGTCCGCCTCTAACATGCTAACTAATACAGCATATTCGCATTTTTTCTCCCTACGGTCCTTATCCAACTCCTTAAAGAAATCAGCGTTTTTATGCTTGGTCTTGGTCGTATCCGCCTCATTTTTCATTTCGAACATGATGGAAATAAATTCCAAACCCGACTCGTCAAAATCACGGAAGATGAAATCTCCTTTTGAACCGGACACTGATACATCGTTGTCCTTCGCAAATTTGGCTCGAGGAAAAGCATAGGAACGAACCTTGTTAAACTCCGCCTCAGCAAATTGCTCCAAGCTCTCTCCAATTGCCTTTGTAGACTGCTGGGCCTTGAAATTTTTGTAAAATTCCACCTGCTCATCCGCGGCCTTAAGCCGTACTTCGTACTCCTGACGAGTGGTTGCCAGGGCTAACTCTTGCTTTTGTTCCTGCAAAACCAAAGCATTTTGCGCCGCATCCCGCTCCTTCTCCACCTGAGCTACCGCCTGCTGCAACTCCAAGTCCTTGGCAAGACCGATTTGCCCCAACTGAGCCTTAAGTTCTTGGATTTCTTGGTCTTTTTTAGAAATGGCAGAGCTGAGTTCGAGTTCCGTCTGACTAGCAAATGTATCAAGTTTTGCGGTCAGTTCCAGAATCTCCTTATCCTTATCACTCAATCTAGCCTGCAAATCATTTTCAGCCCGCTGAGCCAATAGTTCTGTCTCACGCGCCAATCGTTCATGGATTTCTTTTTCGAACTCTGCACCACGCACCTGAGCTAAGAGTTGACTGTATTCTGTTTCATTGACCTGAAAGGCCGTCCCACAATGAGGGCAGGTAATATTATGAGTCATCTTTTTCTCCTCTAATCAGTAATCTTTCAATTTTTCTTCTAAAAACAATATCCACTTCTCCTGTAAGTTTTTGCGCTCAGGTAAGTCCTCTAGATGTAAGAGCGCCTGTATGCATTCGTTCTGAACGAGCCAACCAGTCATGTCTTTTTGAGCGTTCGCAAATTCATTACCAAAATCTTCTGGAATTCGTTCCTCAAAAGAAATCAAGGTCCGATTTTCTAGCTGAGACAGTGTAAATGAAACAATTGCTGAATCCCACGTGTAGGCAATTTTCTGGTTTTCTCGATAGTCAAGAAGAACCATCACTTCACAGAATCCTTCCATTTCAAACACCAGCTTATCGCCCTCAACTCTCAACTGTGGAAACCAGCGTACAAAACCAGAATCGGTCGCTAGCAGATTCCACGTTTCAGCCAAACCAGCTGGAACAATATAAGAGATAGTTAGTAAATGGGTATCTAATTCTTTCTGGACATTAATCTTCATACGTGACTTCTCTTCTATTTTCTTATTATACCAAAAAACACCGGCCAATAACCGACGTTCACTAGCTGTCTATAAATTTTTAATCATGTCCAAACAAGGGAGCTATTCATTCCAAAGGATTGAAAAAATAATATCTTGATAAAAGCGACAATCTGTTCTCTTTCCTTCATCAACTATTTCTACCTATTGAAACACGGTTTACGTGGCACATGCTCCAAGATTTGTTTTCCAAGTGAAGCTAGATTTTCTTGACACACAATGAACATTGCTATATTTGCTATAGCTCTATTTATTAATACTTTTATTTCAATCATCTATCACCTAATGTATTTTACTATACAGAATAGGATTAACTATTTCAATCATTCCTCTCCCGATTTGTGCTATACTAGTCTTATTGAAAACAAGGAGGATATTATGATAAAACTCATCGCCCTTGATATGGACGGAACGCTTTTAAATGAAAAAAAAGAGTTGAAACAAGCAGAGATTGACGCTATTCATAAAGCTGTTAAAGCTGGTGTCACAGTGGTTTTATGCACAGGACGTCCTTTAGTTGGCGTCAAACCCTTTGTCAAACAACTAGGGTTTGATACGGAAGAAGAATATATCATTGTCAATAATGGTTGTTCGACACATGCTACAAAAAATTGGGCCCTAGTTGACTGGGAGGAATTAGCTATTTCAGACGTTGAATATCTCAGTACCTTCACAACTAGTGATGCTGTCCAAATCTCCCTTTTTGATGAAGAGGAGTACTTTGTATTAGCAGAACAAGCAAATGCGACAGTGTCCTTAGATGCTGGATTAGTTGGTATGAAACCATTACCAATTGATCTTACAGAGGCTACATCAGGTAAACATCGTTTCTTCCAAGCCATGTTTGTTGGTGAAAAAAATGCCATTGATGCATTTGAAAATCAATATAACACTTTGCTCAGCCAACGCTATTCCACCGTTCGTTCACAGGACTATCTCTTGGAAATTCTACCAGATGGAGCAAGCAAAGCTTCTGGTTTGAAAAAGCTAGCAGACCGCCTCAGTATTCTTCCTGAGGAAATTATGGCCATAGGTGATGCCAACAACGACCTTGAAATGATAGCATTTGCAGGTCTGGGAATCGCCATGGGCAACGCCAATGAACAAGTCAAGGATATTGCCCAAGACATTACAGATACCAATGAAAACAATGGTGTTGCAAAAGCCATTGAAAAACATATTTTGAACAAATAAGGAGACAACATGAAATACCCTACACTTTTAGACCGTTTTTTAGTTTATGTCAAAGAAAATACACGCTCTGATGAAAGCTCAACAACTACACCTTCTACCTATAATCAAGTTGAGTTTGCACAAAACATTCTCTTGCCTGAAATGGAACGCATTGGTTTACAGAATGTTCACTATCTACCAAATGGTTTTGCGGTAGGAACACTACCTGCCACTGATCCAAGTTTAACACGCAAAATTGGTTTCATTGCCCACATGGATACGGCTGATTTCAACGCAGAAGGTGTCAACCCACAAATCATCGAAAACTACGACGGCAATTCAATTGCCTTGGGCACTTCTGGCTATGAATTGCATCCAAAAGACTTCCCACAACTTGCCAACTACCAGGGTCAAACCCTGATTACCACAGACGGTACTACCTTGCTAGGATCTGATGACAAGTCAGGAATTGCAGAAATCATGACAGCAATTGAGTACTTGGTGCAGAACCCTGACATCAAACACTGTGAAATCCGTGTCGGATTTGGTCCTGACGAAGAAATCGGTGTCGGTGCAGACAAGTTTGATGTGGAAGATTTTGATGTAGACTTCGCCTATACGATGGATGGTGGACCGCTAGGCGAGCTCCAGTACGAGACCTTCTCAGCTGCAGCTGCTAAAGTTGATTTTCTAGGACGCAATGTGCACCCAGGTTCAGCCAAAGATCAAATGATCAACGCTTTCCAACTAGCTATCGACTTCCACAATGCTCTTCCTGAAGAAGACCGCCCTGAAAAAACGGAAGGCTATCAAGGCTTCTTCCACTTGATGAACATGGAAGGTAGTGTTGACATCGCTTCAACTAGCTACATCATCCGTGACTTTGAGGAGAAAGATTTTAAGGCACGTAAACAACTCATGCTGGACATTGCTGAGGAAATGAATGCCAACTTTGACACTCCACGCGTCATTGTCCACTTGCATGATCAGTACTATAATATGAAGAAAATCATCGAAAAAGACATGACTCCAATCAACATTGCTAAAGAAGTTATGGAAAATCTTGGTATCAAACCTCTCATTGAACCTGTTCGCGGGGGAACAGATGGGTCTAAGATTTCTTTCATGGGCATTCCAACGCCAAATATCTTCGCAGGTGGTGAAAACATGCATGGCCGTTTCGAATTCGTTAGTCTTGAAACCATGGAACAAGCTGTTGACGTCATCCTTGGAATTGTTACTTCTAAATAAGATTTAAATCGGTTATCAAATGATAGCCGATTTTTTAAAATGTTTAAAAAAATATATAAAAAATGCAAAAATATATTGTATTATTGAACTAATACTATTATAATGGAATTATCAAATAGAAATGGAGAATTATTATGACAGACGAAACATTACTACAAGGTATTCTTATCGGTATTTGGGGAACAGCACTTCTTTTCTCACTTATTTGGTATATCTTGGTTGCTATTTCAAACTACCTCCTTTTTAAAAAAGCAGGCTATGCAGGTTGGAAATCATTGATTCCATTTTACAATCTCTATATCCAACAATGTATCACATTTGGCTATGAAAAAAGATGGTTCATCCTCCTTTTACTGATTCCACTAGTAGGACCTCTATACGGCATCTATCTGGTTTACTCTTTTGGCCGTAGTTTTGGACTATCAGCCCTACAAGCTGTCTTGTATGTTTTCTTTACACCAATCTTCAACCTCTACCTAGCCTTCAATGACGGAAGTCGTTACCAAGGCCCGCAGGAATTCTTTATTGATTAATATATTGGAAATAAGACTTGCGAAACAAGTCACTATCGTAGAGTACGACAAGCCGAAAGTGACGATGTATCAAAGCCAAATCAAATGACTAAACCTTGAAATGAGAAAGTAACAGAGCTATATCTATAGCTTAATGACGCAAACACAGTTCTCCCTATTTCCAGCCTTCAAGAGCTCCCAGATAGCTGAAACTAGGCTACTTTTGATTTTCATTGAGTACAAGATAGATTTTAAGCCCTCGCACAAGCAAAGGCTTTTTTATACGAATAGAAAAATCAGAAGTACCATCACAGCAAGACTAACCAGTATAGATAAGGAATTGACATTCGCAGGTTCTGCAGAACGGCTTCCTAATTTTAATGCATAAATTGGTGACATGACCGAAATTGGAGATGCTAAGCACACCAGAAGCATCATTTTCATAGACTGCTCAATTGGGAATAGAAAATAGATGAGGGCCCCCATCAAGATATTGGCCCCTACTCGCAGAAACAAGAGGTAGGACAATCGACCAATTTCCTTCCAATTCAGTTTTAAATCAAGGAGGATTCCCAACATCAGCATCGCTAAAAATGGATTGGCATTGCTAGCAATCGTCAAAGTAGAGAGAATTTCTTGTGGAAGTTGTATGGATAAACTAGCTAGTAAAAGACTGACTAAGTATACCATTAGCGGAATTGAGCGCGAAATGTTTTTTAAAAATGATGTAACAGACATCCCTTCTTTTTCTACATCAATTCCAGTTGCAATACTGTAATTTCCTCCTAAAACCATAATTGCATTTCCTGCATCAAAGACGATAACACTTAGCAAACTGCTCGCTGGAAAGAAGGCTTGAACAAAAGGTAGGGTGAAAGTACCTATATTGTATCCAGATAATTGCATTAGCCCGACTGACGCTTGATGTCCAGAGTGTTTAGCCTCCCAGTATCCCACTAGATTCAAAAGAAGATTACACAAAATTCCTAAAAGGAATGGGAGATAGAGACTGAGTGATACTTGTGCTGTTGAGGAGGCGATGAATAAGGAAGCTGGCAAAGTTACATTCATGACCAGAGTGGAAAAAATAGTGGCATCTTCTCTTCGGACTATTCCCTGGATTTTTAAAATGTAACCGAGACCTATTACGCAAATAAAACTAAAAGCGCGTGTTAATAATTCAAGTTCTTTCATGGATATAGTATAGCATAGAGAAGTTCATTCTGATTATATATAAAAATTTTATATACACACTTGATTTAGGAAATGATAGGAATTGACCTTCCAAACTATTATAATCCAAAAGCCACAGATTACCTCTACATCTCTACACTAGATGAAGAACTGACTATTCGATAATTGCAAAAAGCCCTCCTCACGGAAGGCTTTTTAGCTTAGTTGAATAATAAGATTGAAATGAGGGTTAGGATTGCTGGCCCTCCCTGGGTCAAAAGGATTTTAGGACTAGAAGTCGCTGCTCCGTAGCCTGCCACTCCAATAACAAACAAGACAAAAATAGTTGTCACTTCAAGGTTGCCTGTGAAAATTCCATACAAGAGAAAGACAGCTAATAAACCATTATAGATTCCTTGATTCTTAAATAGAGTGGTCACAGATTTACGTTGCAACTCATCCTTGGCCATATTGAAGACACGGCTTGTAGAATTTGAATGGGTCGCAAAGGTTTCCAAATACATGATATATAAATGTTCAATAGCTACGATACTAGCTAGAATAATGGTAAAAATAGACATAATGTCTCCTCTATAAAAATTAAATAGGTAACTCTTGCAAGCCAATTAGTAGTTTGTCAAGCATGGCAAGAAATTGATTCCTCTCTTCGAGAGTCAGTACTTGGTTCATTGCTTCCTTGATCGCAAGATGATGCGCTGGAGGGGCAGAAATCAGTGCTTCTCGAGCCTGCTCAGTCGGCCATACAAGTACTTCTCTCTGATTCTTAGGATTTCGTTCACGACTAATATAGCCTTGTTCTTCTAACAATTTCAGATGCCTAGTAATGGCTGCCCGATCAATCTGAAGTCGCTGCTGTAATGCTAATTGATGCATCGGGGCATCCTCCAACAATATCCGTAATATGGTGTAGCGTGTCAAGCTGATTCCCAATTGCTTTTCAAATAGATTAGAAATCGATTCATCAGCCACTTTCAATCTGTATAACAAATCTTCCATTTCTTGCATAGATTTACCTCTTTTATTTGATTCGTCAATCGTTGATAAATCAATTATATTACAATCCGACTAATTTGCAATTTATTTGCTTATCTATCAAAAAAATGTGTTTCCTATACCTATATTTTGTTATAATGAAGGAAAACAAGCGGAAGGACATATTGATGGAAAACACTCCTAGACTAAACTTAGTCATAGATGTACTCATGCTAGCTGGTGCTATTTTAGCGCAAAGCGGAGCTGAAATTCATCGAGTAGAGGATACAATGATTCGGATTGCACATTCACAAGGAATTGAACAGGCAAATGTACTAGCTATACCAGCCGCAATCTTTTTCTCCATTGATCATACAAACATTTCTCGTATGAAACGTATTGTGAGCTCAAATTACGACATGCAAAAAGTTTGTGATGTCAACCAGGTCTCTCGCTCTCTTGCCAATGAAGAAATTAGTTTGGAAGAGGCTTGGCAAGAGCTAAATCGAATTAAACAACAAAAACCACCATATAATAAAATCCAAGTAACCTTGGCTGCAGTGGTCGCTGCTCCTTTTTTTACTATTATGTTTGGTGGGTCGCTTTTAGATGCTGCAGGCGCGGTCCTTGCTACAGCCCTAGCTTTTCCTCTCTCTCTCATAGTAGATCGCTATATTGGTATTGACTTTGTCACAACTTTTGTTGGCGCTTTTGTGTTCTCGCTCACATCCTACATCCTAAGTAGCCATACGAACCTTGCCATCAATCCAAACCTGATTAACGCTGGTGCGGTCATGCCATTTGTACCTGGCATTGCATTCACAAATGCTGTGAGGGACCTGATGACCAACCATATTAATACTGGTATGACTAAGTTCTTTCAAACTGCGCTGATTATTTTATCACTTGGTGCTGGAACTACAGTCGCTTTGATGCTTGTGAGGTAAGGTATGACTTCCATTAATTTTTTATTTCAGGCGATTGCATCTTATATCGCTATTGCTACTTTTTTAGTTGTTCTCAATGTTCAAAAGAAAATGTTGATTCCGGGTGGTCTTCTAGGTATGCTTGTTTGGCTTATTTATCTTTTACTATTGGAACCAACAAATGTCTTGATTGCTACCTTTTTCGCAGCAATTATCGGATCCTGTGTCAGTCAGATCATGAGTATTTGGTTAAAAACACCCTCCGTCATCTTTTCATTGGCTATACTTGCTCCACTTGTTCCGGGTTACCACGCATACATGTCTACTACCTATTTTGTATCAGGCGAATATGCTCAAGCCCTCACCAATATTACAACCGTATTAACACTAGCTTTGGTTATCCCAATTGGTATGGCAAGTGGCACTATCTTATTACGCCTTTATAAGGTCATGAATGCTCATGAAAATTCAGTCTAACCCCTTGAAAACAGAGGGGCTTTTTGTTACAATGAAAACTTATTAAAGGAGATGCCATGAACCAAACTGTTTCCAATCTAAAACTTGCCGAACGTGGTGCCTTACTATCGATAGGTACCTATATTGTCTTGTCAATTATCAAACTGACTGCAGGTCAACTCTTTCATTCAGATGCCCTGCGAGCAGATGCCTTCAATAATATTTCCGATATTATTGGAAATGTCGCCGTACTGGTTGGATTGAAAATGGCCCAAAAACCTGCTGACACTGACCATAAATTCGGACATTGGAAAATGGAAGACCTCGCTAGTTTGATGACTTCTTTCATCATGTTCGTCGTTGGTTTTCAAGTCCTCTATGATACCTTACAAAAAATAATTAGTAATTCTCCAGTCGAGGTAGACATAATGGGGGCAATAGTAGGTATTTTCTCCGCACTCGTTATGTTGGCCGTATATTTTTATAATAATCGCCTAGCGAAAAGAGTTCATTCTAAAGCACTTGAAGCTGCTGCTAAGGACAATCTATCTGACGCTGTCACCTCCATTGGAACTTCTATCGCAATCTTTGCTGCAGCCTTTAACTTCCCAATTGTTGATAAAATTGCTGCTATCATCATCACCTTTTTCATTCTAAAAACTGCATATGATATTTTTATGGAGAGCTTTTTCACACTCTCAGATGGTTTTGATGAAAACTTATTGAAAAAATACGAAGAGGATATTCTCAAACTTCCTAAAATTGTTTCTGTCAATTCACAACGTGGTCGCACCTATGGTGCCAATATCTATCTGGATATTGTCCTCGAAATGAATCCGGATCTGTCCGTTTATGAAAGTCATGAAATAACTGAACAGGTTGAGCAACTCCTAACACTCAAACATGGTGTTTTTGATGTAGATATACACGTAGAACCATCTGAAATTCCACACGATGAGATGTATGAACACGTTTATGATAAACTCTTCCGATTTGAAACAGAAATACAAGCACATGCTACTGGATATGAGACTTTAATTGATGAGAACTACCTTCTCATCGATGCCAAAGGTCGGTATCAAGATAAAACTCAAATGCTTGAAAGTCACCCTATTCAAACAAACTATCTTTCCAACTATCAGATGATTTCTATTAGTCAAAAGTCTAAACTAGTTACATTTGAAATTGGCGACTTTGTTCACGCATCCCTCTGGCGTCGTCATGAAAATTGGACTGTCTTTTTCCACCAAATTTCAAAGAAACAAGCCTAGTCTGAACGACTGGCTTTTCTTTTGCACCAAAAAAGAGCACTAGGCTCTTTTATTTATATTTTTAGTTTTTTACTGCATCAGTTGCCACATCATCTCCAAACCATTTTTGAGAGATTTCTTGGAACTTACCTTCTTTGTACAATTCAGTAAATGCTTTATTGATATTTTCTACAAGTGTCGTATCTGACTGACGAGCTCCGACAGCGAATGCTTCATTTTCAAAACCAGCATCAATGATATTATAGTCATCAATGATTCCCTCTTGTTGCAAGTAGTAATTAGCATATACTCGGTCAATCAAGAGACCATCAATACGATCATTTTTCAAGTCAATCAAGGCTTCATTGAATGTTGCATATTGGCTCGCATCATTATTTTGCACAATATCTTTTAGGATAGCAGGCTGGCCTTCAAATACTGAATATCCTGAGGAACCGGCTTGCGCACCCAACACCTTGTCTTTCATATCAGATACCTGACTGATGTTGGAAGATTTTTTGGTGACAAGAACTTGTTGATTGTCCATGTAAGGATTGGTGAAAAGAACTTTATCTTTCCGTTCGTCCGTAATTGAATACCCATTCCAAATTAAATCGATATTGCCATTCGTTAATTCCGTTTCCTTCAAGTCCCAGTCAATTGGCTGCCATTCAACAGTTATTCCATATTTTTCAAAAACAGCATTTGCTAAATCAATATCAAAACCTGTGTAAGAACCATCTGTTTGTTCAAATCCCATAGGAACGAAGGTTTTATCAAACCCAATCGTAATAGATTTTTCAGATTCGTAGGTAGACCAGTTATCTGATTTGGTTGCTGAGTCGCTAGACCCACATGCTACTAAAGCGAGACTCGATACGAGAGCAACTGCTCCTAAAACAATCTTTTTCATATTCATCATTTTAATTACCTCAATGTTTTGGTTCAATTTTGATGATTTCATCTGCGATATTTTCAGCAAACTGCATATCGTGAGTCACTACGATTTGCGTTATACCTGTCGCCCGATTTTCAAGAATCAATTTTTCAACTTCTTTTCTCAATTCGGGGTCCAAGGCTGAAGTTGGTTCATCATAACCAATAATCTCAGGATCAATCATCATAGCACGGGCTAGGGCCACTCGTTGCTTTTGTCCACCCGATAAGGAAAATGGATAAGCAGTCGCATGGTTGGCTAACCCAAGAGTATCCAATAGTTTACGGGCCTTGTCTTCCGCATCTGAACGAGACATGTTCTGTGTCTTTATTGGTGAAAGAATCAAATTTTCCAAAACGGATAAGTGTGGAAAAAGCTGGAAATCTTGAAAGACAAAGCCCAGCAAATGTCGTTTCTCTAATTCTTCAAGCGGTAGAGTTTGACCATTGTAAATCAATGTTCCTGAATCAATTGTTTCCAATCCTGCCAACATCCTCAATAAGGTCGTTTTACCACCACCTGATTGACCAACAACAGCTACAATTTTCCCCTCAGGAATAACTAAATCATAGTTGGAGAAAATCTGTTTGTTACCAAAACGTTTTGTAAGATTACGTAATTCTAACATGGCTTCCTCCTATCTATAGTAGTCAAATTTCTTTTCTACCTGTTTAGAAACGAGAGTCACAACTCCAATCATCAAAAGGTAGATAGCACCTGCAATAAACATTGGTGCTAGGCTAGCATCTCGGTTGGCAGCCGTTCGACTAGCTAGCAAGAGATCGCTCACCCCAAGAGCATAAACCAATGAAGTGTCCTTCACTAATGTCATTACTTCATTGAAAACACTAGGTAGTACTATTTTTACTACCTGTGGTAAAACAATATATCGAATCGTCTGAACGGGTGTAAATTTTAATACTTTAGCGGCTTCGTATTGGCCGGCAGGGATGGCTTCAATCCCCCCTCGGAAAATTTCTGAGAAATAAGCCGCATAATTTAGGGTGAAAGCAAGAATAACCGCTGGCATTCGATCAAAAGTAATACCCACACTTGGTAAAACGTAGTAAACAAAAATTAATTGTAACAGCAATGGTGTTCCACGCATAATTAGTACATAGATATGCAATAACCACTGCAAGGGTTTAAATCGAATCTGCATCAAAAACGCAAAAACTGCTCCTAAAGGCAGGGATAAAATTAATACGAAAAAAAATACCTGCAAGGAGACAACCGCCCCACTCAATAGGCTGGGTAGGACTTCCAAAACATAATCCATAGAGCTCTCCTAAAAGAATTAGTAGGTTCTAGTATATCAAAAAATATCCATTATTTCAAAGAATTTTTAATAAATTCTCCATCGGATTGTATATTTTTGCAAAAATGAAAGTTCTATAATGAAGTTAGCCACCTCGCCTTGCTTAAAAATATTTGTTTT
>ERZ650312.203-NODE-203-length-31866-cov-16.401654_pt1 | contig 31866 bp, 21 predicted proteins | sample MGYA00376248_ERZ650312 | MGnify/ENA primary metagenome ERZ650312 (study PRJEB26733, sample SAMN07839316) | wastewater metagenome | biome: urban; feature: wastewater treatment plant; material: waste water | place: USA: North Carolina | collected 2016-07-28 ... | reverse complement strand
GTTATGCTGAAGTATATGTGACTGTGATGGGCCGTGAGCTTGGCGATGAGCAAAGCGAAGCGGCAAATAAAGAAACCTTAGATGTGCTGAACAAAGCATCTGGTTTCTTGCGTCATGAACTCAGCCGTCGTATTAAGACACGTATTACCCCACGTTTGCGTTTTCACTACGATAAAACCAATGCCTATGGTAACTACATGTTTGGTTTGATTGCAGAAGCGGTAAAAGATTTACCTCCTGCAGCACCTAAGCAAGATGAAGAATAAATCAGCAATAAAAAATGCCACCTTCGGGTGGCATTTTTTTGTCTAGCATGTCTGAGGCTTGAGGTTTGAGAAATGTAAGCAAAGTGATCGAATACAATGCTTTTCTTTATTTTCTACACTAAATCATCATTAGATTTTTTTTCATAACGACGTAAATTACGACGTTGGCGTTGCCAAGGTAATGGTCGATCTAAGGTTTCAGGCACATTGCCACTCATCGAACGTAAACGTAAATGTAGTGCAGCCTGTGCCATTAAATTGGCAGAAACAGGTGCGGTAATAAATGCAAATAGGGTGATTAATACTTCTGCAAAGCCAAATCGTCCTTCAAATGCCGCATAAATAATGGCTGCAATTAAGAAACTTCCCAGTCCTAAAGTGCTGGATTTTGTAGGGGCATGCAGTCGCATAAATAAGTCGGGCAGGCGAACCATACCGATGCCGCCCACTAACATGAAAAATGCGCCAATGATTAAAAAGAATGACACTAAAATTTCCATGAGTAATTGCATGTTCATTCTCCTTAATCAATCACATGACCACTGGTGAAATAACGCGCCAGTGCTGCAGTAGACACAAAGCCTAGCATCGCCACCAATAATGCACCTTCAAATAAGGAGGTGGTGCTCCAATAGATACCCAGAACTACCACCAAGCAGGTTGCATTTAAAAATAAGGTATCCAAGGCCAACAGACGGTCCACAATTGAAGGGCCAATAATCAGACGGTATAGGCACATAAACATGGAAAGCGTGATCGCAACCATGCAGATTCCAAGTGCATAAGGCAGAATCATCATTGCTTTTCTCCTGACTGCGCACCAAAAATTTCAATCAGTGGTTTTTCATAACGATTTTTGATGTCTTGAATATCTACACTTTCATCTGTAGTGTTTAAGGCATGTACCAAAATATCGCCACGATCTTGGTCGATACCGGCAGTGACCGTGCCCGGTGTGGTGGTAATGATCATCGCCAAAATACTGTTGACCTGTTCGTGTTGTGTTTCGAGAGGGACACGGAACCATTTTGGCTGCATGCGATCTGTCGGGCCAAGTACCAGTTTAGCCACACGAATATTAGAAATCATAATATCCCAGACCACCACAAAGAATAGGCGACTGGCTGCAGTCCAATTGATGTCTGGTGTACGCGTGATAAAGGGCTGGATCAATTTAGGAATTAGTAGTGCTAAGACTAGTGCCATCAATAGATTACCTGCAGAAACACTATGCGCCAACATCAGCCAACTCAGTGCCACCAATACAGATACAAATGGGTGGGGCAGCAGGTTGTCCCAAAACGAAGTTTTCGATGTCGTTTTTTGCATGTTTAGGGCTCCGCAGGTTTGAGTTGAGTATCGCTAGGTTGCTGCGCTTCCTCACGATTTTGCTGTTGAATTTGACGTTGTTTATAGTCAGAAATATGTTCACCTTCCAAGGTATTTGGATGAATCACGTATGGAATTAAATGTGCATTGGCATCGATTGCTTCGCCACCGTACTTGGTTTCAGGTAAGTACAATGGATCATAAGGTTGTACGCTAATCACATTTCCAGTACGGTCTTTTTTCAGAATCAATGCTTCATAGGCCGCATTATGTTGAATTTGCTGTGCAGTATTCAGCATATATTGCTGAATTGGATTGGCAAATACCACGTACAACACTAAACCCGTCAGGAGCAAATAAATGACACGGTCATTGCGGGGCGGAGCAATTGCAGGCAATGTCTGATATTCATCATAGGCTTCAGTTTGTATATCATCTTCAGGTTTGGTCGCGCGCCAAAATAAAATAAAGCCGACACGGGTGAACGCAATAATACTGAGCAAGCTGACCAAGAGAATGATGCCAATAATCCAGCCTTGATGTGCCATATTGGCAGTAGCTTGTAAAATAAAGACCTTGCCCAAAAAGCCACTAAACGGTGGTAAGCCCGCCATCATTAAGGCAATCATGAAGTACGTGATAGCCAGTACTTTATGTTGCTTCATTTGCGGGGCAATGTTGAAGTGATCTTTAAATGCGCCACGTTGAGAGGTAATCCAACCGCACAGCAAATAGAAAGCCGCTGCAATTAAGGTACTGTGTACCAAGTAATACAGTGCAGCTGACCATGCCTGTGTGTTCAGCATTGAAATAGCAATCAGGATGGTACCAATTGAAGACAGCATCATAAAACCGACAAAGCGACGTAAGCGCTCTGCACCAATCGCGCCAATGACCCCATACAGTGAGGTAATCAGACCAATCGGCAGTAAGCAGTCTTGTAGGATTTTATGGCTCAGTTCATCGTCAAATACGGTTCCATTGACCCGCAAAATCGCATACACACCGACTTTGGTCATGATGGTGAACAAGGCTGCCACAGGAGTTGTTGCCACGGCATAGGTTTTAGGTAGCCAAAAACCGACAGGAAGCATGGCAGCTTTAATACCAAACACCACAAATAACAGTAAGCCACCTGCCACCGCAATTTTATGTGCATCAGCATCGAGTAGGGGAATCAGACGCGCCACATCGGTCATGTTTAAACTGCCGACACTGCCGTAAATCATTCCTAAGCCAATCAGGAAGAGGGCAGAGGCTAATAGGTTGATGGTGACGTAATGAATCCCGAGTTGAAAACGTGCTTTGCCTTGACCGTGCAATAACAACACATAAGAAGCGAGGAGTAATACCTCAAAGAATACGAACAGGTTAAATAAGTCACCTGTGAGGAATGCACCGCAAAGTCCCATGAGCAGGAAATGCACCATGGTGTGAAAATAGCGACCACGCTCATCCCATTTTTTGCTGGAAAACCAGAGCAATGGCAAGGCAAGTGAATAAGTCAATACCAACATGAGGGCAGACAATTGATCTAGCACCAAAACAATGCCAAATGGTGCGGCCCATTCGCTCAAGTTATAAACAATAATTTGTCCGCTGCTGACTTGGATTAAATAGCTGATCGCAGTGATTAAACCGAGCGTGGCAGAGATCTGACTAATACCACGACGCCATGGCTGACGCCAGTCATGTGAGAGTGAACCAAAGCCCGGATTACCTAATAGCACCAAAATAAATGCGGTAAAGGTTGGAATTAAGATGCTAAAGATAGGTGAATGCTGTAGCCAAAATTGGAGGAAATCAGTCATTATGGCTCATCCTCACGTGGGTCAAGCAGTGGATATTCTTCTTTGGCATCAACGTGGTCTGTCCCTGTTTCATAACGGCTACGCAACGCCAATTGCACAATAAATGCAGTGGTGGCAAAGCCAATCACAATTGCAGTTAACACCAAGGCTTGCGGTAATGGGTCAGAGACTTTCGCGGCTTCAGTCAAAATTGCAGGCGCATTGGTCTGAATACGCCCCATACTAAATAAGAAAATATTGACTGCATAACCAATCATCGCTAAACCCAAAACAACAGGAAAGGTACGGGCACGTAAAATTAAATAAATCCCTGTCGCGACTAACATCCCAATGGCAGACGCAATTAAAAACTCGATACTAATCATTGCATTATTCCTTTGGAAGTGGGCCAGACATGCCTGAGTGACGTGAATCGCCCAAGACCGAAATCATCAACATAACCGCGCCAACCACTGTGACATACACGCCCACATCAAATAAGGCGGCTGAAGCGAGGTGCATTTCACCAATGATTGGAGGATTGACATAAATATGTGCGCTAGTGAGGAAAGGACGTCCCCAGAACCATGCGGCAAGACCTGTCAGACCTGCAATGCTTAAACCCACACCAATCCAAATCTCGTATAAACGTCCAGATTTGGCTTTGAGCATTTGTTCGGTCTGGTCTTGACCAAGCGCAATGTATTGGATGATTAGTGCCATTGCGGTAATTAAACCAGCAATAAAGCCTCCACCCGGTAAGTTATGACCGCGCAAGAAAATATACAGACTGATCACAAGGGCGATAGGTAAAATCCATGAGGCGGTAATACGCAGCATCAACGGTGAAGGATTAAAGCGGTAGGTTAAACCTTGCGTCATGATAGTGCCGTGCGCACGCATACCATCCATTAAACAGAGCGTACCAATCGCGGCAATGCCCAAGACGGCAATTTCACCAAAGGTATCGAAAACACGGAAGTCTACCAAAATGACGTTGACCACGTTGGTTCCGCCACCGAGAGGAATGGATTGCTGATTAAAGAACCATGAAATTGAATTATGGTCGCGGGTTATCACCAGCCATGCAATCCAGCCGATACCAATGCCGCCACCAATCGCAATCAAGGCATCTCGCCAGCGACGTGAGCGGCTTGATTCATAAGGGGTTAATTGTGGGAGCAGGGAGAGACTCATCAGCAATAAAACAGTGGTGACGACATCAACCGTGATTTGGGTTTGTGCCAAGTCAGGTGCAGACAGTCCGACAAATATCATGGTGACAACCAAGCCAACTGCACCGCTGATTAAGACAGCTTTGATGCGCTCATGGTGGAACCACAGCATCATCCAACAGGCAGAGAACAGCAATAACCATAAAACAATGGCAATTATAGGTGCATGTGTGAGTTCGCGTGTACCAGTTGTTAAGCCCTGATTGAATAATGGTAGGGCGACTATGAATACTGTAAAGACAATGATCCACACCAAATAGCTTTGCAGTGAACCATTTTCAGTTTTACGTTTAATTTTGCGAGAAACTTGTAGTAAATGTTTTAAGAATAATTGAAACAGCAGTTTGCCTTGGAATTGACCTAAATGTGGATCGAGGTCAATTTCACGGATTTTTCCACCTTTGGCGAGCGAGAAATAGAAGATGATCCCGCCAAGCAAAGCAATTGCACTCATTAGCAAGGGAAGGTTAAAGCCATGCCAAATTGCTAAATGTGTGCCTTCAAACTGTAACAGTTGGGTACTGGCACGAGTTGTGCTATTGACAATATGCTCGACCAATAAGGCAGGCATCAAGCCGACTAAAATACATAAAACCGCCAATAAAGTTGCGGGTGCACGCATGCCAAACGGGGGTTCGTGAGCTTCTTTATTGGGTACATTTTTACCAATAGGACCGTCAAAGAAAACGCCGTGTACCAAACGTATTGAATAGGCCACTGCAAAAATACCAGCCAGTGTGGCAACAATTGCAGAAACCCACAGTACAGGGCCAGATAAGTTTGCTACCAGTTCGGTAAAGAACATTTCTTTAGACAAAAAGCCGTTGGTCAACGGTACGCCAGCCATAGAAGCCGCGGTAATCATGGTGAGGGTAGCGGTAAAGGGTAGCAGTTGCCATAAGCCACTAAGTTTACGTAAATCACGTGTGCCTGATTCGTGGTCGATAATTCCCGCAATCATAAACAGTGCCGCTTTAAAGGTGGCGTGGTTGATGATATGGAAAATGGCTGCAGCCACTGCCAACGGTGAACCAATGCCCAGTAAACACATGATCAGACCTAAATGACTGATGGTGGAATATGCCAATAAGCCTTTTAAATCTTCTTTGAAAATGGCAAAGAATGCTGCCATACAGAGCGTAAACAGACCAATAAAGGTGACTAGGTTGTGATATAACGCTGCGCCTGCAAAAATTGGCAATAAGCGCGCCAGCAAGAAAATCCCTGCTTTGACCATGGTTGCCGAATGCAGATAGGCAGAAACAGGCGTGGGTGCAGCCATGGCATTCGGTAGCCAGAAGTGAAACGGAAATTGCGCACTTTTGGTAAATGCACCCAGTAAAATCAGCAATAAGGTTGGCACAAATAAATCATGACTTTGAATTTGTTCAGTCATCATTAAGATTTGGTCAATTTGATAGGTGCCTGTGATTTGCGCCAATAACACAAAACCACCGAGCATGGCGAGTCCGCCCATGCCTGTAATGGTCAGTGCCATACGTGAGCCGCGTTGTGCCGCTTCGTAATTGCTCCAATAACCCACCAATAAGAAAGAGGAAATACTGGTCAGTTCCCAAAACGTCAGCAACAAAATCAGGTTATTGGATAGCGAAATTCCCAACATGGCAGCCATAAACAGCATGAGGAGAACATAGAGTTTACTGAGCGAGTTTTGCGGACTTAAATAATAATAGGCATAAATAAAGATGAGTGTGCCGATCCCTGTGATCAGCAAGGAGAATAATAAACCAAGCGCATCCAGACGAAAGCTTAAATCAATCCCCAATTGTGGCAGCCAAGACCATGTTTGAATGATCGTTTCGCCATTAAAGACTGCTTTTGCTTGGGTCAGGAGTAGAATAAGACTACTCAGACTGACGCCAATCGCCCCTAAAGCCGTTACCCCGCGTGAAAATTGTTTCAGCCACGAGACAAGGGTTGTGCCTAGTACTAACGGTAACAATATAATAATCGGTAGCACACTCATATCCATTGTCGTGAATAGGTTGAAAACCTAAAGGGTGAATCTTATCTTCCAAGGATTACAGGACAGCAACACACCATCCAAAAGATTCAATCTTGAAAGTCAATCAGTTGTGTCAGTAAACACGTGGTCTATAGTTTTGATGAGCGTATTGTCGCAACTTAAACTCAAAACAAGATCATGCAAAAATAATTTTACATGGCTAGGCGGCTCAAGCAGCAAAAATATGCTGATCTTTCGCTGAAGATTCAGCGAATAAGGTTGTGCTGGTTTGGTTAAAGCTGTGTTAAAAATATTTAGATACGTCAATCTACAACCTAGTTGAACTATGGATGAAGTTGATCTGCATCTGCTGCATTTTTGTTTACAGCACTCACCGTGTTTGAAAGGTCAATAGACACTATTCAAGGTATAAATAAGTTGTATTGCGCAACTTTAGAAATTACAGCAAAATCGGATTTTACTATAAAAGTTAAAAATTAATCTGATTTTATTACAGGAATAAAACAACATCAATTTTTTTTGCATACATCAAAGTTATTAATACCGTCTGTTATAGGTGGGATAAAGTATTTGATTGCCTTTTATGCAAGTATATATTTAAAGATGCTTGAATTAGGACTCTGGCAATTGATCAGGCGCTGGCTCACGATCCAATTGTTGCAAGCGTTGTAGTAATTCCTGTTTTTGTTCGGCAGTTAAATGGTGTTGAATCTGCTGCCAAATTTCAGCCGTGCCCAATTGAGTTAGGTTTTGTTCTTGTAGGCTGACTTCTTCTACTGTGTGAGTGGTTTCCAGTACATCAGCATAAATTTCTGCAAACTGCGGTTGTAAACTTTGCCATGCGATGGGATGCAGCTGTTGATGTTCCAGTTTTAAACATTGAAAGCGTTCCGCTTGTTCCAACAGTTCGCTGCGGTTGCCTGTGGCAATAATTTGTAAGCGCGGAAAAGCATGATGTAAACGGGTCAGTATTTGTGCTGCTTGCTGCTGATCGAGTTGATGATCTATCTGGTCAATCAACAAAATGCCATCTCCCTCGCGACACGGATACAAACTGTTCGGGCTTAGCAAACAGAGGCGACGTACAATATCTCCTACCAAAGCAATCCAGTTACGCTGACTGTTCGATAGTTGTTGATACAATAACTCTTTACCCTGACAACGCACCATGAGTTGTAGCTTTGGTAAATATTGCAGATAAATATCTTCAATTTCAGGCAGTACAATTTGTAAGGCATCTTTGAGTGCTTGCAAACTTGGTGCATGCATTTGTGAGTAAGCATGTAACAGCGACTGATTTAGTGCCTGTGGCAACTCACTTTGCTGTTGCTGATACAGCTTGTGTAGCAATTGTGCACTTTTGGCATTTTCAATATCAGAAATTTCCCGCAGCCATTCAAAAAAACGTGTAAAAGTCGTGAATGGAATCGCGGCAATTTCGTAGGCATGCCCAGGCTGTAAAATCAGAGGGTTATTTTTATTAAGTAGATTGACTTCATTCACAAAGCGTTCCGCAGGGTAGTAGGCGATTAGTGGTAGCCCCTGCATTGGGTCGTGTTTAATGGCGTGTTGATAAAGCTGCACCATTTTTTCAAGCTTGGCGGTTTCTGCTTTGCTGACTCCCACGCCACTACTATTTAGGGTTTTATATAATTGCCAGTCACAATGGTGGGTACTTTCAAGTTGCATGTTACTTGATTCAGCCAAACTGCCTATTTCTGCTGGAATTTCCACACAAATATCAATTTTAGCTTGAAGGCGATTGAACAAAATATCTTGATCTTGCATCACCAAGCCCGCAGTGCGTAAGTCTTTATAGCGAGCGGCAAACCAAGTCAGTGCTTGATAACTAAACCTTAACAGCGAGGTTTTTCCTGCGCTTTGATCGGCCAAAATAAGCGTGATGGGCAAGTCGTGATAATTGAGTTCGAGTTTTAGGTCTGCAAAATGGGTGATGTGTCTGAAATGAACCGATGTAATTTTCATAGCGCACCTTCTGCAATTACCCCACCGCTTTGCGTAACGATGTCGGCATTTTTATTTTCAGTTGTTGTACCAAATCGTAAATATGATGAATGTTTAAACTGACTTTAGCACGTGTGCATGCCACGTACAGCAATCTTAATTCTTCATCACTAATTTTATGTTCTTTGTCGTTCAGTTTAAATTGGTAATCGTCTTCAATCTGTACCCGATTCCATTCTAAACCTTTGGCTTTATGCGCTGTCGAAATAATATAGTCGGCTTGGTCAATCGGGCTGATTTTAGCCAGCGCCTGTTTGAGCGGATTAGTGCCGTGATCATCGACAAGTTTGACTAAAGGCTTAATGTCGCTGCCATCGTTGGTTTCACAATATTCATGTACATCATGCCAGGAGTTAAACCATGCCAGTTCAGGAACATCGGTCACACGTTTGCCTTGTTTTAGCATCGCGGCAGCATCCACAAAGCGATTTAAGCGCACATGGTCGGCTTGCAGACTAACTTTATCGCCGTGCACCAAACCTGCTAGTAGTAGTTCCATGGCACGGGCGTTGGTGCGGCATAAAATGGCATCGCGCATTTTGGTATGCGGTTTGTTAACCACTTTGGAATGTAATTCTGGATTGCCTAAGAGTGGCACGGTTTCGTTTAGGCCACCCAAAATGGCATTGGCAGTCAGCGCAATTTCTTCACCAAAACGGAACGATGTGGTCAGCCGTGATTCAGGCAAAGGTAATTGCTGCATGGCATTGATTGCACCACGCCAAGCATAGATTTGCTGATGCGCATCGCCCACATAAATCACTTGGGTATTGCGTTGCTTGAGTAAAATACCCAGCATGAGCGGGTCGGCATCTTGAGCTTCGTCAAACAGCACATAATCGGCAGGAATGTTGGGTTCAGACAAGGCCCAAAGTTTCAGATAAATATCGTGTCCAATGCCTGCCTGATGATTCGGGTCAATCGACTCCAGCCAGCGTCGTTCTACTGCAGGATAAAGATGCTTTTGTAAGGTGTCGATGTCATCTGGATGCAACCAACTAGGTGTTTGTAAATGTCTTGGGGCAGGGTATTGCGAACTTGTCGAGCAGAAATGACTCACGGCATTGGCCACCAAGCTGGCTAAACGACTTGGCATCAACACATATTTTTCATAGCGTCCGCCCATCATGCGTCTAAGGGTAATCGGTTCTAAACGATATTCTTTGGCAATAAAACTTGGACTTAAACGTGGCAGGCGTAATTTGTCGGTGACTCCACGTGGAACGCTACGATAAGCAAGCGAGTGAAAAGTACGACAATCGACCTGACGATGAAATTTACTTTGTGCTTCTGCGGCAATGGCTTTGTTAAATGCCAAGTACATGCCACGCCGTTCAGGCATAGCATCGCTGATCATTTGTAAGGTGGTTGTTTTACCTGTGCCTGCATAGGCAATCACTTTAAAAGATTTGCCCAGACGTGCATTATCTATAGCAGTAGCTTGCTCATAGGTCGGGCGAGGCTTGGTGATCACAGACACAGATTAGGGTTGGCTTTTGATGTCAGTGGCTACGGTTGGCTTTTTCAACCAAGCCTGATAAACCTTGACGACGAGCCAATTCATTTAATACCACTTGCGGTTCAATATCGAAATAACCCAACATGACAATGCTGTGGAACCATAAATCGGCCACTTCATAAATCAGGTCATTTTTGTTGTTGGCATTGGCTTCGGTGTTGAAATCTTTGGCTGCAATAATCGCTTCCACGCTTTCTTCACCGACTTTTTCCAAAATTTTATTCAAACCTGTATGGTACAGCTTGGCTACATAAGATGAGTCAGGGTTGGCGGTTTTACGCTCGCTCATCATTTGCCCTAAATAAGCCAAAACTTCGACCTGTTCAGCTTGTGCTTTTGATTGGCTCATGGCTAAAGTGTGGGCATTGGCGGCTTGTTCACCATAAATTTGATTTGGGTCTTTGAGCTGCGCATCTACAATTTCCCAACCATTCGCGGTGAGTTTACGATAAAAACAAGATTCACGCCCTGTGTGGCAAGCAATTCCACCATGTTGTTCAATTTGTAGGATAATTACATCAGCATCGCAGTCCAGACGAATTTCATGTACGGTTTGGAAGTGTCCTGATTCTTCACCTTTGTGCCACAATTTATTGCGCGAACGTGAAAAATACACCGCCTGATTTTTTTCGGCAGTTCGTGCCAAGGCTTCACGGTTCATCCACGCCACCATCAATACACGTCCTGTTTGATGATGCTGTGCAATGGCAGGCACTAATCCTTGTTCGTTAAATTTTACTTCATCGAGCCACTGCAAGTTATTCATGAGTTGTTCACCAAAATTAATTGAAATTGTATGGACGCTATTTTCTGAGCGCACAATTTTACATCGTCCCTATAGTGTACGTGATTCAGGACAATTTACCTAAATTATCTTGCCGGATTTGTACTATGAAAGCGTTTGCATAAATTGAGGGAAGTTTTGTTTTTCCACCATTTCCAGAAATTCATCGCCCAAACGCTGACTTTCTGCCACCGATTGTTTCCATAAGCGAACGCGCTGTGCTTGATCTAAACCTTTTAAAGTGAAGTCTTTTCGATCTGGCAAACGGCCTAAAGGCAAGCTACTTAAATATTCTGCCGAAGGTGACAGCAAGAGTGTACGGGCCTGATTTTCAGGATTGGCTTTACGATGCTTCAACATTTTATCGAACCAGCCTGGGGTAATGCTGTCGGTAAAGTGTGGATACAGCACGATACCCTGACTTTGATAAGGCAAATCTAGATGGTAATCAATTAATCCACCATCCCGATAACTGCCTACGGGCGCATCAGGAATGTCACGAATTGCAGACATTACCCCAGGAATAGACGCTGAGGCGAGCAACCACGGTGTGACATTTTTTTCATTTAGGGCTTGGTAATGGGTGACAAAATCATCTTTTACCATAAACTGCTGACCTTGTGCAGGTTGGCTGATGACACGTTGCATAAATAAGCGGTTATGTTTACGCGCAATGGCATTGCTGCCAATAATTCCTGCCACAGACGCAAGCAAAGGCAAGGCTTGGTCACTTTGGAAAATATGCTGAGCTTTGACTGAAATGACCGTAAGGTGATAGTCAGGGTGTTGAATCAGTTGTTGTTGCTGTCCCTGAATCAGTTCAAACAGCATGTTTTGACAAATCTCGGCGACTTCTTGACGCGACATTTTTTTATGAAAATACAAGTTGGTGTATAAATCGGACAGGCGTTCGGTACCTTGTTTTGCACCCCAAGCTAAAATACTGGCAAAGCGCCAACTGCCAATGGAGGAACCGACCACAGTGCGGCGTTTAGGGGCTTGGGCAAAAAACTCACCAAAAATTGCTTGATCTAGCCCTTGAATGCCAATGCCTTTAGGACCACCTGCTGCGCCAGGAATAATATCGACGTGTTGGGCATGTAAGCCTTCTTGTTCAATCAGTTGGCGTGCCAGATGTCCTGCGCGAATACTGAGTGCAGGGGCACGTTTATGCAAAATCTGAGTCATGCTTGATCTATAACGCTACAAATGTGAATTAATTGTAGGCGTGGTGATTTTTACAACAATGGCGAGAGGTGTCACTTAATGACTGATGAGTCATGCTGTGGTTTTTAGGCTGAGTCAGGGCGAATCAGCACGAAAAAAAAGCCTATTTTAAACAAGATTTTAGTGTTTTTTATTGCTTTATCAATTCATTATCAATACGTATGGCTTTATTTTGCCATACGCCAAATCGCCAAGAAACTTGCCAACGCGATTAAAACAATAGAGACATACCACGGTGCAATAATCGCAATGGAGAGGAAAATTGCCATAATGCTGCCAAAAATCCAGCTGCGTTTTTGCTGATGTTCCATTTGCAGACGCATGCTTTGTAATTCATGCAATTGTTTGGAATGCCAAGCCGATTGGTTTTTTAAACCATTTAAACTGTCAATCATTAAACTTGGTAAGTCTTGCGCACCCAATAATAGGTCTGGAATTTGCTGTCCAATTTCTTTGACATTTTTGACTGGATTCATGTTGGCTTTAATCCAATCCGTTAAAATTGGTTTAGCCAGTTTCCAGATGTCCAGTTCAGGGTATAAGTCTGTACCCAAGCCCTCAACATGCACCAAGGTTTTTAGTAGTAGCATTAGTTGCGGTGGAATTTCCAAATGGAAGCGACGTGCAATATCCATGACTTGAATCAGGATGCCTGCAAAGTCCAATTCATGCATCGGTTTAGACACCATTGGCCCGACAGTGCGACGCATTTCGCGGGCGAGGGCATCTTGATCTGTGCCCGGTGGAATCCAACCTGCTTGATGCACCACTTGAATCAGCTGCATAAAGTTGCTATTCATTACCGCCAGCAACATACGTGCTACGGTCATTTGGTCATGCTTGGACAGCTCGCCCATAATCGCACAATCTAGCGCAATAAAGCGCGGATTGTTCGGATTGATGGTTTCCACAAAGACGTTGCCAGGGTGCATATCGGCATGGAAAAAGTTGTCACGGAACACTTGGGTAAAGAAAATCGTGAGGCCTTTTTCTGCCAAATCGGCGCGATCCATACCCAAACGATCAAAGGTTGCTGTGTCGGAAATCGGCACACCTGTAATGCGCTCTGCCACCATCACATCTTTACTGTCCATATAGACTTCAGGCACGTACATCATGCTTGAGCCTGTAAAGTAGTGACGCATGCGGCGCGTGTTGTCGGCTTCTAAGGTCAAATCCAGTTCGTTGAGAATAATTTGACGATAGTCCTGAATAATTTCAGATAAATGTAGAGCGCGTGCTGCTTCTAGACGTTTTTCCAGTGCTGCGCCGAGCCATTCCAAAATTTCAAAATCTTGCAGAATTTGCTGGCGAATATCGGGTCGGGTGACTTTAACTACGACTTCACGACCATCATGCAAGGCAGCGGTATGGACTTGCGCAATAGAGGCTGCTGCTAAAGGCTGTTCATCAAAACGGGCAAACAGGGTGTTGATATCTGCCTTGAGGGATTGTTGAATTCGCATTTGTGCCACGTCAGACCCAAATGGTTTGACACGGTCTTGCAGCAACACCAATTGCTGTAAAACCTCAGGTGGGATCAGGTCGCGACGTGTAGACAACAACTGACCAAGTTTAATAGCCAGTGGTCCCATGTCCTCTAAAGCCTCTTTGAGCTTCAGCGGGTTTTTACGTTCTTTACTTGACCAAGCGGCAGGATGCATGCGAATAAAACTGAGTGCATGGCGTGCCTTTTCTGGTAGTTCTTCCGCAGGAAACAACGTGTCGAGTCTATAGTGCGCGGCAATGCGCCAAAGTTCGAGTAAACGTGAAACATGCGGAATCATAAAGACTTATTCCCTAGGGTTGGGTGGAGTTTAAGGTGTCAGCAGCGGTATCTCGCTGTGCATCAAGCTGCGCTTGTAACTGTCGAATTTTGGCTTCGGCACGGTCTAAATTTTGTTGAAAAATGCGCGTGTCTTGTTGTAAGTCATCCATTTGCCAACGTGGGGCAAATAGACCACTGTCTTCTTTTAGGGCATCTTCAGCAAAGAATAAATGACTGTGCAGACTGCGTTTTAAATGTTTCGGCGCAAGCTGAATTTTGCCAATTTCATGCGCCAAAGCAGGGCCAATCCACGGGCTTAAATGTGCGGCCAAGTCTGGTTCAGCCTGTTGCATAATGCGCTGAATATCTTGCAAAAGATGATAGTCACCTTGCAGGGGAATATTGCCCACTTCATCTGACAGCAACAGTTTGAGCAATTGCACCACATTCTTCACATGCAAGGTGGCCGTTGCAGGACTGATATTTTGCGCTTGATCAAACGGGCGTTGTTCAAAAATAGAAGGCTGCTCGCTGTGACCTGTTGCAGTAGGTTCTAAACGAACTTTATTGTCATCAAAAAAGACATCTACAGAAAGCTGTGGTGAATCGAGCACCACACGCAACATTTTGCCGTGCAGTTGGTTGAGCTGGATGCGAGTAATCGCATCCAAATCAATAATATGATGAATTAGTTTCTCAACTGCACCGAGGGCAAGAATTGACCACATTGCGGTACACCTTAGAGTTTAAAACCACGGTGAACGGCAACAATACCAGCTGTCAAGTTGTGGTAATCACAGTTTTGGAAGCCTGCGTGTTCCATCATGCCTTTTAAGGTGCGTTGATCTGGGTGCATACGAATAGATTCAGCCAAGTATTTATAGCTTTCTGAGTCGTTTGCGACAATTTTACCCATTAGCGGCAATGCTGTGAATGAATATAAGTCGTAAAGCTTAGAGAACGGTTCAAATACTGGTTTTGAAAATTCTAAAATCAATAAACGACCACCTGGCTTGAGTACACGGTACATTGCTGCCAAAGCCGCATCTTTATCGGTCACGTTACGTAAACCAAATGAAATGGTCAGCAAGTCAAAGCTGTTGTCTTCAAATGGTTCTAAAGTTTCAGCATTCGCCAACACGAAATCGACATTGGTACAGCCTGCATCAATTAGACGGTCACGCCCAACATTCAGCATAGATTCGTTAATATCTGACAGTACCACATGACCTGTAGGGCCAACTTCACGGCTAAAGACTTTGGCTAAGTCACCTGTACCGCCTGCAATATCGAGTACGCGCTGACCACGACGTACACCAGACATATTAATCGCAAAACGTTTCCATAAGCGGTGAATACCAAATGACATTAAGTCATTCATAATGTCATATTTGTTCGCAACCGAGTGGAAGACTTCAGCGACTTTCTGGGCCTTATCTTCACTGCTAACAGTTTGATAGCCGAAGTGTGTGGTTGCACCGACATTGCCTGTATTGGCACCGCGTGGCAAATTATATTTTGGCACTGAACCTGTGACAGGTGTATCTGTTAACTTTTGTTCTAAAGATTGTTGCTGACCTTGTGGAGCGCCTTGCGGTAGAGGTTCGGTTAAGAATGGACTCACTTTGTCTGTTGGTTGTGCCGACTCGGGAGTAGCGGTAGGCGTTTGATTTTCATTCGACATTGGAGTCACTCCTCAGGATAAAAGACTTAAGGCTGCAGTGCATGCATGATGACAGATTCTAAGCACTTGTACAGTAATCATCATGCAATTGTTATGAATAATATACAGAAAAAATCAAATAGTGCGCTAGCCATGCATGGAATTGTTGGCTATTTCACAGAATGAGGAATTCTTCTGCTTGAGCTGACAGATGGCTTTTAGATCAACTGAGTAAACATGACTACTATTGAAAGGGGTGTAAGTCACCTGCATGTACTTTGGCAATAATTTCCCGCTCTGAGGCAGTAAATTGTTTCACAAATTTCTCTGCAGACTTTAATGGTTTCATGGCTAAAAAGCCATCTTGCATAAACTCATACATAATTTGAAAACTGTATTTTTGCGCTGCGCCTTTACACATTTTAAAAGCGGTATAGACCACAAAAGAGCGCATATATTTATCTAGGTTTTTACCCAGTTCATCTAACATATTTAATTGCTTTAAGCGCGCTTCGCCCTGACCAAGCTTTAAATAAGTCAGACGCATCATCTCATCATTTAAAGGCATATTTTCAGGATAGTCTTGCAGCAATTGTATCGCGACTTGTTCATCTAACTGCACCGCTAAAATCGCCAGATTCACCCCAGATGTCCCTGTTTTGATTGCATTTTCAGGAATGATTTTTTCAGCTTTGTGGGCATATTTCAGTAGGCGGGCAATTTGACCTGCCAAAGCATCAAAATCTGGGCCGCCATATAAGCGGTTTAAGAAATATTCAGCCATCAAGACATTGTGCTTTTCGGCAAACTGTGTGGCATGGGTGCGTTGCATACGCTGCTTTTGCCATGCTTGCACATCTTGTAAGCGTTGAAAAAGCACAGGGTTTTTATGATATTCAAATTGATAATACAGTTCTAATAGCTCATCTAAAGCAGCAAGTTTAGACATAGGGTGTCTCATGATTGAGTTGAATGGGCAAATCTTAATGTGAGTTTGATCTCGTCGCTATGACAAATTGCACAGAATTCCAAACGGCAAAGGTCAGTGTCTGAGATTAATCTACAAAAATATGCGAAAAGTTGTTAAAAAAAGGTCGATATTCGTATACTGATGCAATAACACAAGAACAGAGCAGATGATGTCAAAAGCAAATACTGAATTTAAACTCATGGAAGAAGAACAACTTTCAGTCGAGCTCATTGAAGCCCAATATGCTTTAAAAAATACCAAAGGTGAAAAAAATGCCAAAAGTTTACTGATTTTAGTGAGCGGTATTGAATTGGCGGGTAAAGGTGAGGCGGTTAAACAATTAAGAGAATGGGTCGATCCGCGTTATTTAAGGGTAAAAGCCGATGCGCCACATCCGTTTAATCCCAAACAGGTATTTTGGCAGCCTTATGCACGTTTTATTCCTGCCGAAGGTCAAATAATGCTGATGTTTGGCAATTGGTATAGTGACTTACTAAGCACAGCCATGCATGTGTCCAAACAAATTGATGACACCATGTTTGATAACTATGTCGAAAAAATGCGTGCTTATGAAGAAGATTTAAAAAACAACCATGTGGATGTCATTAAAATCTGGTTCGACTTGTCGTGGAAATCACTCCAAAAACGACTGGATGATATGGAACCGAGCGAAGTGCATTGGCATAAATTGCACGGCTTAGATTGGCGTAATAAAAAACAATATGACAGCATACAGAAGCTCCGCCAACGCTTTACCGATGATTGGATTATTATTGATTGCGAAGATGAAACCATCCGCGATCAGCAATTTGCACAGCATATTTTACGTGCATTACAGCATTGTCCTACACATCCGACCAGCTCTGGCATTACTTGGCAGCCTGCAGAAATTCCTGAAGTTTTATTGAATCCTGTGTCTGAGGCGGTGGCAGATGATGAATATAAAGCTGAATTAAAAAAACTCACGAAAAAAGTGGCAGATGCACTGCGTTTTGATAATCGTAACGTCAGCATTGTTTTTGAAGGAATGGACGCAGCAGGCAAAGGCGGCGCGATAAAACGGATTGTAAAAAAACTGGATCCGCGTGAATACGAAATTTATACCATTAGCGCCCCTGAAGCCTTTGAAATCAGCCGTCCTTATTTGTGGCGTTTTTGGACGAAAATTCTGCCTGAAGAAAAAATCAATATTTTTGACCGTTCTTGGTATGGGCGGGTATTGGTGGAACGTGTAGAAAGTTTGATTAGTCCACTGGAATGGCAGCGTGCCTATGACGAAATCAACCGCTTTGAACAAGACTTAAATGACCATCAAACTGTCGTCATCAAATTTTGGTTAGCCATTAGTAAAGATGAGCAAGAGCTGCGTTTCAAAGCACGTCAGGAAACCCCACATAAGCGTTTTAAAATTACAGATGAAGATTGGCGTAACCGCAGCCGTTGGGATGATTATTTGGTGGCTGCGGCAGATATGCTGCAACGTACCAGTACTGAATATGCACCGTGGCACATCATTCCGAGTAATGACAAAAATGCAGCACGTTTGGAAATTTTAAGAACTATCTTAAAACAACTCAAGGCAGAATAATCTGCCTTGAGGATGTAAAGTCTGTGTGTTGAGTCAGTTTGATTTGAAAATTAAGCATTCACAACTTTGGCTTGTTTGAGCTGAATGCTTTTTGCCAGTTTATAGCTTTCTTCAACATGCGTTTCGGCAATTTTTTTCATAATAAAATAACCTAAACCTGCAGCCACCATTTGTCCACCCAATGGAATAAACTTGGTGACTTGTTTAGCGATGTACTTGGCTGCGACATTATTCAGGGATTTTTTTACTGCAGTGCGCGCTACGACTAAACCTGAAAATTCCACACCGCGTTTACGCAATTCGCTCCAGTGGACTTTTCGGGTTTCAGGATCGTACACACTGACTTGCTCAGGAGATAAGCCAAAACGTGCATTAATTTCTGGAACCAGTTGCGACAAGATGCCCACATCAATCACGACGTCCAAAAACGGCACAGGAATGACGGCTGCACCTGCAGAAAAATAGGCACGTTTTTTGACCAGTTCTAGGCATTCTGCACGAATCATTTCCAAGTCTAGGCTTGGATCAATGCTATCTGGAATTGTCTCTCTTTTTATCATAGGTACAACCTTAAAATGGCGAATAATTGTATGCTGTTTGCTGAATAAAACCACTTTATTCAAAGCACTTTTTGAAAAAAGTAGGCAATAAAAGTATGCTTGTAAAGTGGCATATACCATTGTAAGTGTATAGCCAATAATCTTTATTTTTTGTTGTACTTGGGGCGAGTGATAGATCAACCGCCTTCTCGTACTTTCTTCTTTAAAATAAATTAAAGGACAGCTTATGGCGATTCATGTCATACAAAGCCAACGTATAGAAATTTTAGTCAATGAAATGCTGAAAACCATACGTCAACCGACATCGAATCCGCTTCAGGTACTACAAACCCAGCATTTTATTGTACCTTCGCTGGCTGTAGAAAAATGGCTAACGGAAAAAATTGCTGAACAAAAAGGCATTAGTGCAAATACTGAATTTCATCATCGTATTCGTGCCTTTCAATGGGCGGCTTATCAGGCCGTTTTAGATGATAAAGATCGGGTTCGTCAGGCAAATATTCCCCGTATTGTGATGCAATGGCGTGTGTTTTATGACTTGCAACCGTGGATTCAACATGAACAAAACCCATTGCCTGCCGAACATGATTTACATGGTTTGATCCAGCGGATTTATGACAGTGCAGAGCAACTGCCACAAGGTTTAGAAAAGCAGCTTAAAAAACAAAATATGCTGTATTGGGTGGCAGATAAAGTTTCACGTTTATTTAGCAACTACATGGTTTATCGTGGTTTTTGTCAACAAGGCTGTGAGGGTGTTTGCCAGTGCCAAAGCAATTGGTTGGCGGTTTGGGGGCAGCAGAAACGTCTGAATTTAAAGCAGCAAATTTATACCCCTAAAAACTTTGCGAGTGAAGAAGAAAAACAAGCAGCATTAGAAATTTACGCATTCACTCAAGCGCAAGCCGAAGAATTAGAGCAATGGCAAAGTTGGTTGTGGTCGCATATTTTCCATGCCGATTTCAAAAAAATGCAGGAGATTGACCAGCAATTTTGGCAAGCCTTGGGCGATCCTGAAAATCCAAATGCATGTATTAACAAATTACCCAAACAGTTGGTGATTTTTACCTTATTAGACTTGCCGCCAAGCCAGTTATTGTTTATTCGCCGTTTGGCGCAGTATATGGATATTTTTATTCTGCATTACAACCCATCGCAAGAATATTGGGCAGACATGGTCGATCCTAAATGGAAATTAAACATGGATGCGCGAATCAAAAGTCGTTTTATTCGTGAGATGGAAAGTCAAAATAAAACTGTAAGTGATGATGATATTACCGCGTATATCAAAAAATATAATGGTGAATTTAATGCTGATATTCGCGAGTCACATCATCCCTTGCTAACGCGTTTTGGTAAACAGGCGCGAGATCACTTTTCATTGTTGGCGGCGTTATCGAGTGGTGACGAAGGTGAGTGGTACGATCTTTTCCCAGAAGAAGAGCCGCAACATTTACTTGGTAAAATTCAATCGGATGTATTGAATTTGGTTGAGCCAACCGCGCAGGCGTACGACTTAGACCCTGCCGATGAGTCACTGCAGATTCATGTGTGTCATTCAAGTTTACGTCAGCTTGAGGTACTCAAAGATCGTTTAATTGCATGGCTAGGGCAAGATGACAGCCGCCAAGCCAGTGATATTTTGGTGTTGAGTCCGAAACTCAAAGAACAAGAGTCTTTAATTCGCAGCGTATTTGCTGCACCGCCAAGTGAGCGTGATCTTTATCAGAAAGGACAACACAAAGCACAGCAGAATCAAGCCGCTTTAGGGCATCAACTGACTCAAGACAGTGTGTATTTGCCTATTCAAATTGCAGGCATCAGCTCTTTAGATATTCATAATGCATGGCGTGCAGTGGTTGGGCGTATCACGTTGGTACAAGGACGTTTTAGCTTTGAGGAATTTGGCGACTGGTTGAGTTTGGCTGCGACACAACAGCGTTATGCCTTGAATTTAAACAATATCGAGCGCATGAATGAGTTGTTAGCCAATGCAGGTTTTAAACGTGGTTTGGATGGCGAGCATTTAAAACGTAGCCTGAGTGCAGATGATCAAGATTATCGGTTTAGCTTAAAGTTTGCTTTAGATCGTTTGGCTTTGGGTGTTGCGGTGCCAGAGCATTGCGTGGTTCAGCACACTTTAAGTTATGCTGGTGTACAAAGCAGTGATTTTGAATTGATCTTTAAACTGATTCAAATTTATCAGGATTTTGCACAGCGCCGTGATTGGCTGATACAGCATGAATTGGGGCAAGCCAAAACGGTAGAATATTGGCTCAAGCAACTGATGCAAGACTTGAGTGAGTTTCAGGATGCAGGGGTAGATGTGTTGGCATCCGTGTTTAGTTTGGTGCAAAAACATGACCGTATGTTGACCTTAGCCAGTTATTTTGATGCGCAACCGGGTCAAGATTTGCGCCATTTAAGCTTACCGCTGGATTATATTCTGCAAGAAATCTCTGCCCAGCTCGAAACCCAACTCGAACAAGCCAGTCCATCGGGCGCCATTACCTTTAGCCAAATTGGTGCAATTCGTCCACTGCCATATAAGCTGATTGTGATGTTGAATTTGGACAATGGCGTGTTCCCAAGTCGTGATCAGCAATTGGCTTTCGATTTGATGCAATTATTAAAACCACAACTCGGAGATCGTTCACGTATTGAGGATGATCAGGGGGCGTTTTTAGACAGTTTATTGTTGGCGCAAGACAGTGTTTGGCTATTTTATAACGGTTTTGATGTCAGCGATGGTGAGGTGCGTGATCCATCCGTGGTGGTGCAAGAATTTGTGCAGCATTTGGCATTGATTGTGAAACATCCTGATGGCGCTAGCGATTCACGCTTAAATTTGAATGGTGTTGAGATTCCTGCACAATTGAAATCTCTATATTATTTACATAGTTTGCAACCTTTCGATCAGCTGCGTTTTGCCGAAAGCCGTGAAGTTCGCTTTAAAGATCAATGGTATCGGGTTGCCAAACAAATGCAGCAAGAAACCACACCACGTGAAGCATGGTTTGGTGAATATCCATTATTGCCGCAAGACGTGGTGGTGTTAGACAGCATGCAATGGATTCGTGATGTGTGTTTCCCTGCGCGTGCCTATTTAAAAGCGATTGGAGTCGAAAACTTACAGTCCGACACTGCTGCAATGAACCACGAGCCGTTGATTTTAAATGGCTTGGAAAAATATAGTGTGCGTGATTTTTTACTGCAACACGGTGAGCAAGATGCAGAAATCTTGTTGCAAGATACCTTGCCTGTGGGTAAAACCTTAAATGCCACGTTTAAAACGGGACTGCAAGAACAGCAATATTTACGTGACACACTGCAACAGTTTGCAGACGAAGCAACCACAACAACGCAACAGCTTTGGAAAATGAATCCGCATTTGCATATCCGTATTCAAGTGCCTGAACAGCCGACAAAGCTTTGGTGTAGCGTGGTGGCAGCGAGTGCCAGACCAAGAAAATATGCCGAAGTGTGGTTGGAATATTTGTTCTGGGTGGCCTATCAGAACACAGAACAGCAAGATTTAGAACGGATTGTGGTGTGTAAAGATGCGGTGATTCATTTTGCCAATATCCATGCACAGCAAGCACACGAGTATTTAGCCCAATGGTTTGAGTTCTGGAAACATGCACAGCAATATCCTGTGTTATTGCCTGCGGCTTTAGTTTTAAAAATGACAGATAAAAAAGAATTTGAAATTCAGTGGGATGAAGCTCAGCCCGATCAGGTTTTGAATATGGAAAGTTTTGTAAAACATTGGCATGGCGGTGCTTGGGGGAGCTTTATTGATGAAAGTGAGAAAAATCACCCAGACTGGTCATTTATTTTTCAAGACAGTGAAACTGAACCGTTGTTGATTGAGGCATTTCAGCAATATAGCCATCGACTGTATCAGCCCATCATTGAAAATTATGAATCTGCGAAAAATCTTCAAAAACAAGGGGAATCTGCGTGAATTCATCTTGCCCATTCCCAATTTGTTATGACCCAATTCAAGAGATGCAATTTAAAGGCTTACATTGGATTGAAGCATCGGCAGGTACGGGTAAAACCTATACTTTATCGAGTTTGATGGTGCGAATTTTCCTGAAAGATTATTTGCCTAATCAGGTGATTGCGACCACATTTACCCGTGCCGCAGCAGCCGAGCTCAAAAGTCGTATTCGTGCACGTTTACTTGAAACCCAACAATATATCGACCAGTGTTTAAACCAGTCTTTAGATCAGCGCGCCCTTGCAGAGAAAATTGCACAACTACAAGATCCTTTACTCAAACATGTTCTGCAGGAGTATCGCTTAAAACTGGACTATGCCAGTTCACGTTTGAAGTTGGTGATTGCACAACTCGATGAATTATTTGTAGGAACGTTGGATAGCTTTAGCCAAAAATTATTGCGTGAATTTTCCTTTGAAAGCGGCAAAATTGAGCGCGCCAATATTACCGACCAAGCATCGGTCTATACCGAACAATTGCTGCATGATGTGTTGCGGGAATGGATTCAGGCACAGCCTCAGCACGTTGTGGACTATATGCTGTTATGTGGGCGGTTGAAATCTGCAACCGACTACCAGGATCTGGTCAATACCAGTTTGAATTTTGCATCAGCAGAGATTCAGGGCATAGATCAGGCGCAATTGGAGGTACAAGATTTAGCAAAAGCGTTGCAGAATTTAACCAGTATCACCATCACGCAAGTTGAAGAATTAAAAGAATATTATGATGGTGAATATAGCTTTAATTTTTCCCATTATGTCGCGGGGAGTGACAAGAAGGGGTTGCAGCCACTATTTACAGTGACTTTGCCAAAACTGATTGAAAAAATTAAGCATAATCCTTTAGAACATTATTTTAATTCACACCTTGCTGAATTGTTTAATGCGGTCTTTGCACTATATTTGAACCAAGACGGTAAGCTCAGAAAATCAATTTTTAACAAAGCGAAAGCACCATGTACGCAAGAGGTGCAAGATGCTTTTTTTGATCATCCTGTAATCCGAAAAATTAAAGCAGTGGTGGATGCCAAACTTAATTTTGAGCGTCAAATTGAATTGGTGGATACCAATTTAAAATTCTATTTGGTACAACACGTCAAACAGCGTTTACCACAACTGTTACAGCAAAAAGGGGAAACCACATTTTCCCAACAAATACGCAGCTTAGCCGAAGCTTTGAAGGGAGAACGCGGGCAGCGTTTTGCGCAGTTTGTGCATACCCGTTATCCACTGATTTTGGTGGATGAGTTTCAGGATACCAACCAAGATCAAGATGACATGCTCTCGCAAATTTGGCGTAATCCAAAGTGGTATATGCGCGGTTGTATGATTATGGTGGGCGACCCTAAGCAGGCGATTTATGGTTTTCGCGGTGGCGATATGCTGACCTATAACAATGCCCGCGATGATGTGCTGAAAAAACAAGGTCGCATTTACTCACTCAGACAAAATCATCGTTCAGTGAAAGAGTTGGTCTGTGTGGTGGATGAGCTATTTCAACGCCAACCTGCTTTTGGTGAGAAAGTGGTTTATGAACCTGTCATTGCAGGTTCACGTCCTCATCCAGCTTTAATAGATCGACAACAAGTCAATCCTGCACCGCTGCGTTGGGTGACGGTGGAACATGATCAGGATGAATCCATTCAAATTGCACGAAAAATTCGTGAGTTATTAAATCAAGGCATCGCAGGTGATTTATATTTTGATCATGCTGCAGGCAAAGTGGCTTTGCAAGCCGATGATATTGCCATTTTATCGACCAGTCATCAAAAGCTTGATCAAGCCCAATACGAGCTTGAACGAATTGGAATTCAGGTCAATAGAAGTAGTCAGCGCAGTGTTTTTACAGGCTTTTTAGCCAAAGATGTGGCGGCAATTTTAACTGCAATTTTACATCCTTATGATGAAGCCAAGGTAAAGCGTGCCTTGCTGACACGTTTGTTGGGCTATAACCTGCAACAGTTGATTGAACTTGAGCAACAAGGTTTGGGTCAGTTTATTTATGACTTCGATTGTATTCGTGAAATGTGGGTCAATAAAGGCTTTTTAACCGCATGGAATTACTGTCTGAACTTATTTAAAGTTTGGGAAAACCTGGTGGCAAAACGCAGTTTTGACAATGAACGGCATGTGGTGAATTTACGCCATTTAACCGAATTACTGAGTCGTCAAAGTGAACGCCATCAAGGGGCTTATATGCTGTATTACTGGTATTTACAGCAAGTTGAATCTCCTGCCAAACGCGACTGGGAAATTGAGCGAAAGCTTTCCAATGCGGCAGGCGTGAAACTGATGACCATTCACCAGTCCAAAGGCTTAGAATTTAAAGTCGTGTTTTTGATGTCGGCAGATCAGCAGCCCAAATCTGACAAGTCTGCTTTGGTGTTTGCAACGCAGGAAGCGCAAGGCATTGAGCAACGCATCCTAGCCATTAAACATAAAAACATCGATGCCACAGCAACGCAGCAGCACAGTGAGCGCCGTTTGGCAGAGTTGAATCGGCTTTGGTATGTGGCATTGACACGTGCCAGCTATCGGGTCTATGCAATGCTGAAACAGCCTGCACCAGCGAAAGAAGGTAAAAAAGAGGCGGCACCCAAATCCGCTGGTTTAAATGTTTGGCGTTTAAAAGCGCCAAGTTCAGCAGAAATTGCTGCAGCGTGGAGTTGTGATGAAGCGCCTCTGCCGCAATTGGCGGCAGCATTACAGCTCGAACAAGTGCAAGAAATTAAGATTGAAGCCGCAGATTTTCCGCAGCGTCGCTTTTATCCACGGACCAAAACCAGTTTTAGTGGCTTGGCACAACATTTGCCTGCCGCTATGCGTAGCGATACTTTGGCATTGTCAAGCGAGGAGCAGGCTGCCGCTGCCGATGAAATCAATCAGGAACCTGTTGACGTGGAACAGGAAGTTGTACATGTGGCTCAACCGATTGCATGGATCAAAGCTAATTTTCAGCGGGGTACTCAAGCGGGGAGTTTTTTACATAAACTCTTCGAATATATCGACTTTCAAGCCAGTCATGACAATATTTTAGAAGAAGTTAAACGCCGTTTTCATAACGACAAAGAGTTTAATTCCGATGTGTTATTGGCAGACTTGATGGCAAAACTCGACACTGCCAAAGGCAGCGCGACTGTGCAGGAAGCAGATATTTTTGCGCACATGACCGAGTGGCTGTTGGACGTGTTGAATACTCCTTTGCACGATACTTTCCAGCTTTCAGCCTTATCTACAGCACATTATTTATCAGAGTTTCCATTCTATTTGGCGTTGGCAGATCAGCGTTTATTTATTCAAGCGATTCAGCAATTGTTTGAAGATGTGGGTCGTCCTATTCAAGATTTAAATGAAGCCGCTACTGCTCGTTATCTGACAGGTTCAATCGACTTGGTTTATTTTGATGGTCAGCGTTATCACATTGCTGACTATAAGAGTAATTATTTGGGTGCCGATCAGCGCGATTATGAAAAAACCAATCTTGAACGCAATATGACCCAATCGAGTTATTGGTTACAAGCGGCCTTGTACTTGGTGGCATTGCACCGTTATTTAGGCAGTCGTTTGCAAAATTATGATATTCGGCAACATTTGGGTGGAGCCAGCTATTTGTATTTGCGTGGTATGCAGGGGCAAGCAGGGCAAGGGGTTTGTTACTGGCAGCCAGATGCGGAATTTATTCTGCAATTAGATCAGATATTGGGTTATTTTGAACTTAAAAAATAAGGCTAAGTCAGCTTATCGACTTAATAAAACAATTGCTTATCCTGTGGATAACTTTGAGGATAACTGTGTGGAAAACAAGCATATTCACTTAAATTCAGCGCAAACGCCAATGCAAGCGTGGATGGATTACCTGTGTCAGCCACCGTTTAGCAATGTCGCTTTTGATGCTTCAGCACAAATTTTGATGCAACAGGTACTCGATGCCATCCAGCAAGGGGATAGCTGTATTCCTGCAACTGCAGAGCAAGTAGCGGCATTGCAGCATTTGCACATGAACCTGCAGCGTAGCGCTTTAAATACTGATCCACAAATTGCGCCATTTGTATTTGATGGGCAGCGTTTGTATTTGTATCGCTACTGGAAACTGGAACATCAGGTCGCCAGCGATATTTTACGTATTCAGGCGCAGTCGCCTTTGTCATTTGAATTACAAACCGAGCAGCTTAATTTATTGCAAGATCCACAGCAGCAAAAAGCGTTACAGACTGCGGCAACTCAGAGTTTAAGCATTATTACAGGCGGGCCAGGTACAGGAAAAACCTATACTTTGGCGCATATTATTGCGGTACTTAATCAAGTTTTACCCAATATTCGCATTGCGATGGCGGCACCGACAGGCAAGGCGGCACAGCGGATGCAGGAAGCCTTGCAAAATGCTTTAAATAGTCAAGCTTTACAAGCATTTAATGTTGATGCCTTGCGTCAATTACAACCTGTGACGTTGCATCGTTTATTGGGCTTGGGAAATACAGGCAAGCCACGCTTTCACGCTAAACAGCCTCTACCTTATGATGTGATTGTGGTCGATGAAGCTTCGATGTTGGATTTAAGTCTGTCACAGATGTTATTGGCCGCTATTCCTGCGCAGGCGCGTTTAATTCTGTTGGGTGATGCTAATCAATTGGCTTCAGTAGATGTTGGTACGGTATTGGCCGATTTACAGCAAGTGCCTGATTTGGCAAATAACCGTGTCAATTTAGTGACTACACGCCGTTTTGCCGAAGGGGCTAAAATTGGTGCAATGGCGAAGTTCATTCAGCAAGAGCATTCCCCTACACAGGTTTTGGCGGCGTTTGAAAAACAGGTGGTTGCTGCAACCCAGTTGCGCAAAATCAATTTAGCACAAATACAGGTCGATGAAGTCCAGCTTCAATATCTACCAAGTCAAGACAGCCCAATGTCTGCAACAGATTTGGATGGCTATTATGATCAGCTGATGTATGGTTATCAGGCTTATGTAGCGGTATTAAAAGCACTTACCTTGAGCTTTGAACAATCGAGTACAACATTTCAAGCGTATGTTACTGATGTCGTGAATGTATTTGATGATTACCGTATTTTAACCGCAATTCGTCATGGTTATTTAGGTCTGCAACAACTGAATGTGCAGATTGAAAAACGCTTGCTGCAACAGTTAAATCAAACAAAACATGGTGACTGGTATGTAGGACGCCCCGTCATGATGACCTATAACGATTATCAACTGGGATTGTCGAATGGAGATATTGGCATTTGTTTTATGCGAGCGCAGCATGATCTGCGCCAGTTCGAAGTGTATTTTCCAAGCTTAAACAAATGGGTGCCTGCAACTCGCCTGCCTAAGAATATTGAAACTGCATTTGCACTTACCATTCATAAATCGCAAGGTTCTGAATTTACTCATACAGCTGTGGTGCTAGATGCTACGGCAAAAAACTTGCTGAGCAAGGAGCTCATTTATACTGCTATTACGCGTGCTAAAAAAGTAGTGAGTTTGTTGGTTGATGCGCAAGCTTTGCAGCAAGCTTTGACTATTCGCACCCGTCGTAGCAGTGGTTTGTTAGCTAGAATTAATGATGTTTTAGATTATTAAGATAAACTAAGCAATAGGTGACTTTGTACGAAATAGCTTACATTGATTCGAGAAATTTGCGCATAGAGATTTCAGTAACTTTTTGAGAAGATGACTTCACACAAAAAGCTCAATAAGGATTTTGAGCATAATCGCAGAATAATAATGATAATTGTCGATAGACAGCGAACTAACAGGACGTGAGTGAAAAGAGGAAACTTACAGCCGCTAAGCCTTGTAGTTTTGGGAGAGACTACAGGGCTTTTTTATGTCTATTGTTTTTGTTGGCTTGTAAAATACAGACAATGCTTAGCTGTTGTAAGAAAAAGCTTACAAACAGATACGAGAAATACGACTTCTTTCACTTTAGTATTATGGCAAAATCTACCACACAAGGACGTGAAACCCAGAACAGGAATGTTCAGAGAATAAGACGCGAAAACGCGCAAATAACCACAATAAACAAAACAATAAGAATGATAAGACAAGAAACTACAGCGCAAAAACAGCCCGAGCTCTGCTCGGGCTGTTTTATTTTAAGGGCAAAATATTCCAGTAGATGAAAAGTGGTTTGCAAAATATGACATATTATCTATCATATACATTTGTATACTTATTTTGCTTGGATACTTTATACCTAACATGATGTGTATACCCTTAGCATAAATCATATTTTATTGGGACATCTCAAAATTAAAAGCGCTTGTTTGTCGTTCTGTTTTGCAATCGGCACGTTTTTACCTTAAAATAATGTCCTTGCTGTAGTGATGCACGGCAGTCAATTGAGCAATCAATTGATCGGTATCAAATCTTTTTATTAAGCATCTCGGAGAAATCGAATGGCTTTAACAAACGCAGATCGCGCAGAGATCATTGCTAAATTTGCTCGTGCTGAAAATGACACTGGTTCACCAGAAGTTCAAGTAGCGCTTTTAACTGCTCAAATCAATGACTTACAAGGTCACTTCAAAGAGCACAAACACGACCACCATAGCCGTCGCGGTCTAATCCGTATGGTTAACCAACGTCGTAAGTTACTTGACTACCTTAAAGGCAAAGATGTGACTCGTTACAGCGCATTGATTGCTGCTTTAGGTTTACGTCGTTAATTCGATTTAAGCTTTTATTTTCGGACTATTGCATGTTGAATGCTGTATTACTGAAAACTAAAGTATATCTAGCCTTGGCTAGATCAGTGGAAGGGGCGAATGATTCGCTCCTTCTTTGTGTTTAAAATTCGTGTTTCATTCGAGTGAGGTCGGCTTCTAAGCTTTGTCATTTACCTAAACAATTGTGTTGTGAATGCCAAACCTTAGGGGTCTCCACGAGAATAATTGTTCACAAGAACTAGGAAAAAATAAAACATGTCGATGTTTAATATTATTCGTAAAGAATTCCAATTTGGTCAGCACCAAGTTGTACTGGAAACTGGTCGTGTAGCGCGTCAAGCCAACTCAGTGATGATTACCATGGGCGGCGTAACTGTATTAGTTGCTGTTGTTGCTCAACCAACTGCTAAAGCAGGTCAAGACTTTTTTCCACTGACTGTTAACTATCAAGAAAAACAATATGCTGCAGGTCGTATCCCTGGTGGTTATGGTAAGCGTGAAGGCCGTGCTTCAGAAGCAGAAACTTTAATTTCACGTTTAATTGACCGTCCAATTCGTCCGTTATTCCCAGAAGGTTACTACAACGAAATTCAAGTCACTGCGTCAGTTGTATCTTCTGACAAAACGATGGAAGCTGACATTGCTGCAATGTTAGGTACGTCTGCCGCACTTGCGATTTCTGGTACACCGTTCCGTGGTCCAATTGGTGCGGCACGTGTGGGTTTAATCAACGGCGAATACGTGCTGAACCCGAACTTTGAACAAATGGCGCAATCTGACCTTGACCTTGTGGTTGCAGGTACAGAATCTGCTGTATTGATGGTTGAATCTGAAGCAAAAGAACTTTCAGAAGACCAAATGTTAGGCGCAGTGCTTTACGGTCATGACGAAATGCAAATTGCAATTCAAGCGATCAAAGAATTTGCAGCAGCTGCAGGTGCAACGGAGTCAACTTGGACTGCTCCAGAGAAAAATGAAGACCTTCGTGCAAAATTAAAAGAAGCGTTTGAAGCAAAAATTTCTGAAGCCTACACCATTGCCATCAAGCAAGACCGTTATGCAGCACTTGATGCTCTTCATGCTGAAGCAATTGCGCAATTCGTTCCTGAAAATGACGAAACAGGTATTGCTGACGAAGTTAACGAATTATTTGAAGACCTTAAATACCGTACAGTTCGTGACAATATCTTGTCTGGTAAACCACGTATTGATGGTCGTGATACTAAAACTGTTCGTGCAATCGACGTACAAGTTGGCGTGTTAGATCGTGCGCACGGTTCTGCATTGTTTACCCGTGGTGAAACTCAAGCGTTAGTAACGACGACTTTAGGGAATACACGTGATGCGTTGATGGTCGATACTTTATCGGGTACTAAAACAGACAATTTCATGTTGCACTACAACTTCCCTGCATACTCTGTGGGTGAAACAGGTCGTGAATCTGGCCCTAAACGTCGTGAAATTGGTCATGGTCGTTTGGCACGTCGTGGTGTGCAAGCAGTTCTTCCTGCAGCAGATCGCTTCCCGTATGTGATTCGTATCGTATCGGACATCACTGAATCAAACGGTTCATCTTCTATGGCGTCTGTTTGTGGTGCATCGTTATCACTTATGGATGCAGGGGTTCCATTGAAAGCACCAGTTGCGGGTATCGCAATGGGCTTAGTGAAAGAAGGTGAGCGTTTCGCTGTGCTTTCTGACATTTTGGGTGATGAAGACCACCTTGGCGACATGGACTTTAAAGTTGCAGGTTCTGCCAACGGTATTACTGCACTGCAAATGGACATCAAGATTGAAGGCATCACTGAAGAAATCATGGAAGTTGCATTAAACCAAGCTTATGCAGGTCGTATGCATATTTTAAATGCAATGAACCAAGTGATTTCACGTGCGCGTCCAGAAATTTCTATGCATGCACCAACTTTCCAAGTGATCAACATCAACCCTGACAAAATTCGTGATGTGATTGGTAAAGGTGGTGCAACCATCCGTCAAATTACTGAAGAAACCAAAGCGGCAATTGATATTGAAGATAACGGTACAGTGCGCGTATTTGGTGAAACCAAAGCTGCTGCGCAAGCTGCTGTTGCAAAAATTCAGGCGTTAACTGCTGAAATCGAGCCAGGTACAATTTACACAGGTAAAGTGATCCGTATTGTGGAATTCGGTGCGTTTGTAAACATCCTGCCAGGTACTGACGGTTTACTTCACATTTCTCAAATTTCAAATGAGCGTATTGCCAACGTTGCAGACGTGTTGAAAGAAGGCCAGGAAGTGAAAGTACAGGTTGCTGACGTAGACAACCGTGGTCGTATCAAATTAACGATGAAAGACATCGAACAAGCGTAATACTGTGTTGATGATCTGAAATAGTCAAAAACCCGTATTCAATCTGAATGCGGGTTTTTTTATACTAAAAATTTTGTTGAATCGTACTAAAAACATCTTAGACGCATAAAAGCTACATAAATTACAGCATGTATT
>ERZ650312.202-NODE-202-length-31872-cov-15.595374_pt1 | contig 31872 bp, 30 predicted proteins | sample MGYA00376248_ERZ650312 | MGnify/ENA primary metagenome ERZ650312 (study PRJEB26733, sample SAMN07839316) | wastewater metagenome | biome: urban; feature: wastewater treatment plant; material: waste water | place: USA: North Carolina | collected 2016-07-28 ... | reverse complement strand
GAAATCATGAAGGCTTATGACGTATCGTTCAGCTTGGGTGATGGTTTACGTCCGGGGTGTATCCAGGATGCCAACGACGAAGCACAATTCAGCGAACTACGGACTTTGGGTGAATTGACTCATCGTGCTTGGGAACATGATGTTCAAGTGATGATTGAAGGCCCAGGGCACGTGCCAATGCACATGGTCAAAGAAAATATGGACTTGCAACTTGAGGTCTGTAAAGAAGCACCATTCTATACACTCGGCCCATTAACCACAGATATTGCACCGGGTTATGACCATATTACTTCTGCCATTGGTGCTGCGATGATTGGTTGGTACGGTACTGCGATGCTGTGCTATGTCACACCGAAAGAACACTTAGGTTTACCGAATAAAAAAGACGTCAAAGACGGCATCATCACCTATAAAATTGCAGCACATGCGGCTGACCTTGCCAAAGGGCATCCAGGCGCACAAGCACGTGACAATGCCTTATCTAAAGCACGCTTTGAATTCCGCTGGGAAGATCAGTTTAATCTGAGCCTTGACCCAGATACCGCACGCAGCATGCATGATGAAACCATGCCGAAAGAAGCGCACAAATCTGCACACTTTTGCTCAATGTGCGGACCAAAGTTCTGTTCAATGAAAATCACGCAAAACGTGAGAGATTATGCACAAAATCAAAATGCTGCGAACAAAGCCGAGCAAGTGGATGCAGAGGTCGAATCAGGTCTCAATGCCATGAAAACCGCTTATCAGGAACATGGTCAAAAATTGTACCACAAGCTATAAATCGTTTAAAAAGCGTTTGTATTCAATAAAATCTCAGTTAGGATGAAATCATGCTTTGCTCATCCTGATGAGAGTTTATGAAGATTATTCAACAAGCAACTTATGGCCAACACGATGCACAGATTCACCAACGTGAATACCTGTATCGTGGTTTTATTCAGGTTGAAAAAATAAGCCTGAGTCATCGCTTGTTTAATCAAACCACATATACCCCAGTCCTTCAGCGTGAACTCATTCAACGCCCCGAAGCGGCTGGGGTACTTATTTATGATGCGGCACAACAAAAATTTGCCCTGATTGAACAATTCCGCATTGGTGCAATTGATGATTGCGACTCGCCTTGGCAACTCGAAGTGATTGCAGGGGTGCTAGATGGTGATGAATCACCTGAAAGCTGTATTCGTCGTGAAGCTTTGGAAGAATCGGGCTGCGAGTTAAAAGAATTACAACATTTATTCAGTTTTTATCCATCTGCAGGGGCATGCGCAGAATTGTTCCACTTATATAGTGCGAACACCACCTTACCACAGGAAGGTGGCGTGTTTGGTATGCCTGATGAAGGAGAAAATATTCAATTACACATTATTGATTATCGGGAGATACCAAACTTGTTGACCAATGGTCGGCTAAAAAATGCACCTGTCATTATGGCATTGCAATGGTTACAACAACAAATTAAAACCGTAAAGGATGTCTAAGGGGTCAGGCATGACTTTATTCTCAAACAATCAGCAGCAATGCTGGACGATTGTACAAATTTCCGATACGCACCTCATGAATCAGGAAGATTTAGAGTTTGTGCATATGAATCCTGAACGTAGCTTTCATGCGGTGATGCACCATATTCAACAGCAATACCCACAGCTTGATGCTATTTTCCATACCGGCGATTTAGCACAAATACCCGTTACTGAAACCTATCAACGTTATTTGCAGTTTATGCAGACTTTAAATACACCGCATTTCCAGATTCCAGGCAATCATGATGATGAAACGGTTTTCCCATTCCATTTAGAGTCCAATCAAGTTCATGCGATTGAATTAGGCAATTGGAGTGTCATTTTATTGAATACTGCAGTTAAAGGTCGGATCGATGGTTGGATGGATGCAGCAGAATTACAACAGTTAGATCAGCTTTTACAGCAACATGCCCATCAGCAGGTGATTATTGCCTGTCATCACCATCCTTTTGATATGCAGTCCCACTGGGTTGATCAGCATAAACTTAAAAATACTGAAGCCTTAATTGATGTATTGGCACGACACAACAACGTCAAATTGGTATTGTGCGGGCATGTGCATCAAGACTCACTTAATGAATGGCAAGGGATTCAGTTTTACTCTACACCTTCAACCTGCGTGCAATTTAAACCGCATAGCCAGCACTTTGCTCTTGGGCCTGAAGCACCAGGTTACCGTGTGTTACATTTGAATGCAGATGGCAGTTTTAGCACCCAAGTACATCGGGTTGAGCATGTCGTACAACAAATAAATTTTGAAATTTCAGGTTATTAACTTTTCATTTTATTTCTTTTGCTTTACTTTATGCCTTCAACGAAAAAATGCGATAACACATCCAAACATCAAAGACTATCCATAATCAAAAAAAGTCTATATGATGACGTCCCCCGAAGATCGAATATTGTTCTTTGGGAGTGGATAAAAACACTTGCATATCACCATATTTTTCGCGTATGAATCTTACGCATATGATGAGGAATGCCCTACATGGCGAATGACAACCAAAATCAAGTCTTGGACGAACAAACAGATCTTGTAGAAGAAAAAGCTACAAAACGCGTGCGTAAGGCGAAGCCAAAGGCTTTAGAGGGCGGTTCTACAGCTAGCTTATTTGGTATTGCACCTTATCAGCCGAAAAAAAATGAAGAATACATGTCTGAAGGACAACTCGAACATTTCCGTCAAATTCTCATGGCGTGGAAAGAAGAGTTAATGTCAGAAGTAGATCGTACACTCAACACCATGCAAGACGAAAATACAGCTTTGCCTGATGTGAATGACCGCGCGACACAAGAAGAAGAATTTGCGATTGAATTACGTACTCGTGACCGTGAACGTAAATTGATTCGTAAAATTGAACAATCTATTGAAGCGATTAAAAACGATGATTATGGATTCTGTGAAACTTGCGGTATCGAAATCGGTTTGCGTCGCTTAGAAGCACGTCCAACGGCAACGCTATGTATTGACTGCAAAACTTTTGCAGAGATCAAAGAGAAGCAAAATAACGGTTAATTGTGACTGTTGAAAATTCCTTTGCGGAGCATCGTCGTCAGCGAGATCATATTTCGCTGACGCGCTACTCAGGTCGGTTCGCACCATCGCCAACCGGCCCTTTGCATTTTGGCTCTCTCATTACTGCCGTTGCCAGTTATTGCGATGCCAAAGCTCAGCACGGCACTTGGTTGGTGCGTATTGAAGATACGGACATTCCACGTATTTACCCTGGTAGTGAAAGCCATATCTTGCGCTGCATAGATGCCTTTCAGTTTGAGCCCGATGCCGAAATTATTTTCCAGAAAGATCGCCTTGATCTCTATGCAGCCGTATTACAACAATTGCAGCAACGCGGCTTGGTCTATGCCTGTCAATGCACCCGTAAAATGCTTGGCTCCAATCATATTTATGCAGGGACTTGCCGCAATTTAGGCTTAGATTTTGCCAATCAAGCGATTCGAGTCAAAGTCACAGACCAAGAGATTTGCTTTCAAGACCGCTTGCAAGGCAAGCAGTGTTCCAACCTTGCGCAGGACTTAGGCGATTTTGTCCTAAAACGACGTGATGGCATTATCAATTATCAATTGGCAGTGGTGGTGGATGATTATCTACAAGGTATTACCCACGTGGTTCGTGGCGCAGATTTACTCGACAACACTGCACGACAAATCTTTTTGGGACAACTGTTAGGCTACCCTAAACTTACATACACGCACCTGCCTTTAGCCATGAATGCGCAAGGGCAAAAACTGTCTAAACAGAACTTGGCACAAGCTTTAGATTTAAGCCAAGCACCAAAGTTACTACAGTCCGCTTTAAGTGCCTTAAATCAGGTTGCTGTCGAATTAGATACACCTGCACGCATGCTCACACAAGCCATTCAACAATGGGATCTTTCACGTATTCCTGCGGGTACAGCTTTACACGGCTATTATTTATAAAACTTAAAACTCAGTTATGCTCAAATTGAAATGGATCATTTGAGGTTGTGTCATGTTTTTTATTTTTGCTGTGGGACCGAAAACCCAAGTCGTCGAGAAAAAGTAATTTAACTGCCCCATTTGCCGCATCTGTTGCAGCTATGAACTCAGACAGCAACGACAATATTTCTCCTTATTTTTTATTGCCTTGTTCCCTGTGTTTAAACAGCAAAATACCATGGTCAAGTGTTTAAATTGTGGAACAGTCATGCCAAGCATGGTCTTGCACCATACTCAGCTAGAAGCGAAATAGAAAGATGAATTCTAGAAATTCGATTCCTCACGGCTTGGGTTAATCTCGTGTGTGCTGGCTTCAATTTTCAAAATCAAACTCACCATCACTGCACACATAATTAACGATGAACCACCATAACTAATAAAAGGCAGGGTCAAACCTTTGGTCGGCAACATGCCCATGTTCATGCCTGCGTTCACCATAATCTGCAATAAGAAAATAATGCTGATGCCATAAGCCAAATACCCTGCACGTAAGTACTGGTTTTTTAGGGCACGATGACCAATTTTAATACAGGCAATCAACATAGCAAAAGAGAGGCACAGCACCACCAAAATGCCTAAAAAGCCAAATTCTTCACCCAAGACAGCCAACATAAAGTCTGTATGTGCTTCAGGCAAATAGGACATTTTCTGGATACTATGCCCCAAGCCTACGCCTACCCATTCACCGCGTCCAAATGCCATTAAAGCATTAGACAACTGATAGCCGACACCCAAAGGATCATTCCACGGGTTTGAGAACGACATTAAACGCTCAAAACGATAAGGTTCGAATACCACTAAAAACACAAAGGCGGCAATAATCGCACCAAAAGCAATACCAAACTGAATTAATGGTGCACCCGCTAAAAAGAACACCCCCAACATGGTCAAGGCAATCACCACTGTCGCCCCTAAATCAGGCTCTGCAATCACCAAACCTACTGTGACCGCCATAATCACAGCAAGACGAATCAACCCTTTAATGTTATTACGCACTTCTTCAGCACGGCGTACCACATAGTCAGCGGTAAAAATAGCCATCATCACTTTAGCGACTTCGGACGCTTGCAAGGTAAAGCCTGCGACCCGAATCCAGCGTTTAGAACCATTGACTTCGGTACCCACCAACAAGACTGCAGCTAACAAGGCAATGGTCACAATCCACAGAAAAAAGGTGTTGTTAAACCAGGTATTCAGCGGCACTCGATAGGCAACCACGGCAGCGCCCAATGCCACAACAATTGAAATGCCATGACGTAATACATAGTGAAAGGCATTTTCATGCATGCGCTCGGCATAAGGCATCGAAGCCGACGCCACCATGATTGAACCAATACATAACAACGCCAGTACGCTAAAAATCAGTACATTGCGTACATTCACTTCCGTTGGCAGTTTGGGTAACCAGCGATCATATACCTGATTGAGTTTATTGATTGTTGTCTGAGCAAAGCCAGCCATATCTCACACCTTATTGTTGTTATACCAGTGCGTTGACATAAGCAACGAACTTGTGACCACGTTCTGGATAGCCCGAGAACATATCAAAACTTGCGCATGCAGGTGACAATAGCACCACATCGTGCGCTTGTGTATGTTGTTGGCAGATTTCAACGGCTTGTTGCAAGGTATCTGCAGTTAAGAGTTGGGTTGTTCCTGCAACTGCTGTTTCAATTTTCGTAGCATCCTCACCAATCAACACCGCCAGTTTGGCATATTGTTGCAATGATTGACGTAGCGCAGTGAAGTCCTGCCCTTTGCCTTGCCCACCTAAAATAATCGCAACCTTGCCGCCTTGTGCCTGAATTGCTGCGCCCAAGCCATCTAAGGCCGCCAAAGTTGCACCAATATTGGTTCCTTTGGAGTCATTATAATAACGCACCCCATGTAATTCTTTGACGAATTCACATCGATGCTCCAAACCTTTAAAGGTTTTCAGCGTTTCCAGCATGCTGTGCATAGCTAAACCAATGGCTTCACCCAATGCCAAGCATGCTAATGCATTAGCAATATTGTGTGTACCTTGAATATACATCTCGGTACTTTTTAATAAACGCTCACGCCCACGTGCTAGCCACATGCTGCCATCATCATCTTTTAACAAGCCATATTGATTTAAGTCAGGCGCATTTAAACCAAAACTTTGCATAGGGGTTTGATCTGGCACTAACGGACGACTTAAAGCATCATCACGGTTAAACACCACTTTTTTCACACCCTGAAAAATACGATGTTTGGCTGTGTGATACCCCAGCATATCGCCATGACGGTCTAAATGGTCTTCACTCATGTTCAACACTACCGCCACTTCTGCATTTAAATTTGAGGTGGTTTCTAACTGAAAACTGGAAAGTTCTAAAATATACAGCTCAGGATTATCTTTGATCAGATCCAACGCAGGACGTCCCAAATTACCACCTACTGCGACTTTTTTGCCTGCCTGCTCTGCCATTAAACCAATAAGCGTGGTAACGGTACTTTTCGCATTAGACCCTGTAATTGCCACAATAGGTTTGTCGGTCGCACGACGTAAAATCTGAATTTCACTCACCACAGGAATTCCCTGTGCCATCGCCGCCTGAATTTCAGGGAGTTTTGGATCTAGCCCTGGGCTAATCACAATTTCTTCTGCAGACAGCAATAAATCCTGATCAAACTGACCAAAGCGGGATTCCACTTCGGCAGGAATTTGGTCATGCCCTGGGGGTGTGGGACGAGAATCTGTCACAGCAACGCGGTAACCTTGATGATGTAAAAAATTAACAGCTGCAACACCAGAAATACCAAGTCCTGCAACGACTTTTAATCCACCACGTTGTATTAACATTTTTTCCCCATTTTGTGCGCTAATTTTGAAACAGACAAAATAGTAGCACTTTGCTGTTTTGAATGCTTTTTCTGTTTGCAGTTCCTGCAGTTTTTTTTGTGTCAGTGCGTAAAAAAACCGTCATATCGCTGACGGTTTTTAAAAAGAATATCACTACAGTGAATCAACTCTATTTCCACTTCACCGCTTGGACTTCAACTTTCTTTTCTGCGGGTTGATCTGAATCATCACAGCCACAACTACCACCACAACCTGCCGCTGCTGCAGGTTTTAACCACTTGGCCAAGCCATGCCAGCCTTTTTCTGTGCAGGCATTAGACAGCTTTAGAAAAAATGCGCCAGAAGTCTTGGGAAAGACTTTTTTAAAGACCACCACAGCACTCCAAAACACCAATGCAGCAACAATCAGAATTTCAATCATGTTTGTCTTCTCCTGTGAAGCCTAAAATAGCCTTAACCCAACAAATAAGATGCTGTTTGATAAGTTAAAAATGACATTAAATAAGCCAAACCAAATAAATACACCGTCATAAAACTTACTGTACGCCATGAACCTGTTTCACGCTTTACGGTGGCCAAAGTCGCCAAACAATGCGGAGCATAAATAAACCACACCAATAACGACAAACCCGTTGCCAATGACCAGCCCAGTTCGCCACCGCCACTGATTAATGCAGCCAAACCTTGAGACATAGCATCTTCATCCACTGCAGATAAGGCATAGACTGTGCCTAAGGCAGCCACGACCACTTCACGCGCTGCCATAGCAGGAATCAAGGCAATCACGATCTGCCAGTTAAAGCCAACTGGAGCAAAAATCGGCTGTAATACATGCCCCAGCATCCCTGCAAAACTGTAGTCAATTGCAGGCAGGGTTGCACCTTCAGGCGGTTGCGGGAAGGTACACAAGAACCACAATAAAATCGACAGCGCAAAAATAATGCCACCGACACGCTTCAAGAAAATTTTGGCGCGATCCAGCAAACCAATCCACACGCTTTTTAGGTCTGGAAAACGGTAGCTTGGTAGTTCCATCAACAAGACATGCTCAGATTTATCTTTTTGCAAAAATTTAAGCACAAAAGATACGCCCAAGGCACTCACAATGCCCGCCATATACAGACCGAATAACACTAGGCCTTGTAAATTAAACATACCCCAGACGGTTTGATTGGGAATGAATGCAGCGATGAGCAAAGCATATACAGGTAAGCGCGCAGAACAAGTCATTAACGGCGCGACCATAATCGTAGTTAAACGATCACGTGGGTCGGCAATACTACGTGTTGCCATAATGCCCGGCACTGCACAGGCAAAACTAGACAGCAATGGAATAAAGGCACGACCACTCAAACCTGCGCTAAACATCAGTTTATCGAGCAAGAATGCTGCACGTGGCAAATAGCCCGATTCTTCCAAAATTAAAATAAACAGGAACAGAATTAAAATTTGCGGCAAGAACACCACCACACCGCCTGCGCCTGCAATAATGCCATCCACAATCAAGCTGTTCAGTAAGGGATGGCTAATGTTTTCGCCAATCACTTCACCTAGCCAGCCAAAGAAGCTTTCAATACCATCCATAAATGGTGCAGCCCAAGAAAAAACAGCTTGGAATACCACGAACATCATCACTGCAAGGCTTACCAAGCCAAACACAGGATGTAGAAAGATTTTGTCTAAAAAGTCAGAGCGTTTGTCTTCTTCATCTACAAACTGCACCACATCATGCAAAATGGTTTGAATACGCTGATGCTGACTACCTGTTAAGCCTGTCAATTCAGTCTGTGGAACAGCAAATTTACCCTGATCTAAGGCGTGCATTAAATTTTGAATACCTGAATCACGCACCGCCACGGTTTCCACCACAGGCACACCCAAACGCTCAGACAATTTTTGCGTATTAATTTGCATCCCGCGGCGGCGTGCTTCATCCATCATGTTGAGCACCAATAAAATTGGACGTCCCAACTCAATCATTTCAAGTACCAAACCCAAATGCAGTTTCAGGTTGGTCGCATCAACCACACACAAAAATGCATCTTGCTGACCTTCTTCAGCAATTTTGCCCTGTACTACATCCCGGGTAATGGCTTCATCTGGACTGGTGGCTTCTAGGCTGTATGTACCCGGTAAATCCAGTACACGTACCGCCTGCCCCGAAGGCAAGTTGAACTGACCCACTTTGCGCTCTACGGTAACACCCGCATAGTTTGCAACTTTTTGACGTGTCCCTGTCAAATGGTTAAATAAAGAAGTTTTACCGCAGTTTGGATTCCCTACAAGTGCGATACGTAAGGCATCGCTCATGCAGTTACTCCCTGCTCAATTTCTATGCGTTGAGCTTCTACTTTGCGCAAGGCAAAACGGGTAAATCCCACTTGAATTAAGATCGGATCTCCACCAAAAATACCTTTGGTAATTACCTGCACAGGCGTCCCAGGCACAAAGCCTAACGTTTCTAAGCGATTCGCAACCAAATCATTTAGGGATGTTGCACCATCGGCAGTCCGAAGTACCTGACGGATGATGGCTGTTTGTTTTGCTTTGAGTTCTGACAAACGCACCGTGAAATTCCTATACTATTTTGCCCATTATATACGCAAATGAGAACAATTAACAAATAAGGTCAACTTACATTTAAATGTTTTATATCACATCGACAGCCCTACTGAATTGGATTAGAGTAGAAAATAACGCTGCTTATTATCAAATTTCTCAATTAATTTTGTGATTTTGTCTGTGATGCCTATGCTGAACAAAAAACCTCGTATTCCTGCTGCAATACAAATTCCAGAAGCTTTGAGTTTTTTGGAAGGCTATCGCAACGATTTAATCGCACAAAGTGTTAGCCCGCATACCCGCAATGCCTATTTGTCCGATTTAATTCAGTGCAGCAATTATGTCAGCAAAGCTATGCCTGAATGGGATCATGACGATATTTCGGATGTACTCATCGAACTCACCAAACAACAAAAAAGCCCCCGCTCTATTGCACGCTGCCTGTCTGCGCTGCGTTCTTTTTATAAATTTTTAAGAGAACACAAACTACGTTCTGACAACCCTGTTGCTGCGCATAAAACTCCAAAATTAGGTCGTGCCTTACCCAAAGATTTATCTGAAGCCGATGTGGAAGCTTTAATTCACGCCCCAGATATCAACACCGCACTGGGATTACGAGATCGTGCCATGCTTGAAGTCTTATATGCTTGCGGTTTACGGGTGACGGAGTTGTTGAATTTACGTTTAGAATTGATCAACCTAAAACAAGGCTATTTACGAATTGTAGGTAAAGGCAATAAAGAGCGTTTGGTACCCATGGGGCAAGTCGCTTGTGAGTGGATAGAAAAATATTTAACCGAATCGCGTCCGCAACTGTATAAAAGTGCCACCGATTATCTATTTTTAACGGTGCATGGCGGCATCATGAGCCGACAAAATTTCTGGTATGCCATTAAACGCTATGCTCTGCAAGCAGGTATTCAGGCCGAGTTATCGCCACACACATTAAGACATGCCTTTGCCACACATTTACTCAATCATGGGGCAGATTTACGCGTGGTACAAATGCTACTTGGACACAGCGATTTATCCACCACACAAATTTATACCCACGTCGCACAAATCCGTATGCAGCAATTGCATGCCCAGCATCATCCACGGGCTTAAAACAAAAACAACGTTGAAATATAGGGTCTACTGACACTTCATCTATGAACGCAAGCCATTTATGAAATGGCAACAGACCCTAACGATCACGAATATTTTTTGTTATGCTAACGCTCTATTTTTTATGCCAACAAGAAAGGGTTGTTTATGACACTTACCCGCTCGACACTTTTGATTGCCTGTTCACTGGCAAGTGCTTTTGCAATCACCGCATGTTCAAATGCAAACAACGAAGATAAAAAGCAAACCACGCTCACCGCCAGTGCCCCTGCAACGGGTGAAGCATCAACCCTGATCGAACGCAATACACAACAGCGTTTAAGCACGACCTTGCAACAACATTTTAAAACTGCAGGCATCAACGCCAAAATTACCGACATTAAAGCCACGGAAGTTCCAAATTTATTTTGGGTGAGTCTTGAAGGCATGTCATCGGTCTATGCCACCAGTGACGGCAAATACATTATTCAGGGCGATGTGATCCGTTTAGGTGACAAAGAACTGCATAACGTCAGTGAAAACCTGCAAGCAGGCGTGAACAAAAAAATCTTTGCTGAATTAAAGCAAGAAGATTTACTGGTCTTTCCTGCCAAAGGCAAAACCAAACACGTCATTTATGTATTTACAGATGTCAGCTGCCCATATTGCCATCGTCTGCATGAACAAATGGATGAAATGAACGGCAAAGGCATTGAAGTCCGTTATATTGCTTGGCCACGTGGCGAACAGCACATGCCGAACATGGAAGCGATCTGGTGTAGCGAAGACCGCCATGCAGCCTTTAATGCGGTCATGAATGGTGCATCAATTGCGCCTGCCAACTGTAAAAACCCTGTTCGTGCTCAATATCAATTGGGCTTAAATATGGGCGTAAATGGCACACCTGCAATTTATAATGCCGAAGGCGTATATTTAGGCGGCTATATGTCTACCGCTGAATTGATCAAGCGTTTAGACAACTAAAAATAGAGTTTCTGTGGATGCTGCATCATTCCAATACACCAAGATGCAGCATCTATAGAGCCATTATAAATAACGATTTCTTATGCGTTATTTTACTTTTTTTTATACGGTAAAGATAAGTGCGATCTGCCCTAGAGTCAGCGCGTTTTTTTAGCTATGATCTAGACTTGCTTAAAGTTATTAAAATATGGAGTGTGACGTGAAACCAGTTCGTCTGGCAATCCTCGGTCTTGGTACTGTGGGTGGTGGTGCCCTTAAACTATTAAAAGAAAATGCTGCTGAGATTAGACGTCGCACCGGTCGTGAAATTGAAATCACTTATGTGGGAACACGCCGTCCGCGTCCTGACCTAAACTTGCCTGAATCGGTCAAGCAAAGCTCAGACCTGATGGACATTGTCCGTCAACCCGATGTAGACGTAGTCGTTGAAGTGATGGGCGGTATTCACCCTGCTTATGACGTGATCATGGAAGCCATGAAACACGGCAAACAGGTCGTGACAGCCAACAAAGCCCTACTTGCAGAACATGGTAATGAGCTATTTAAAGCGGCTGAAGACAATGCCGTACAAATTGCCTATGAAGCTGCGGTTGCGGGTGGCATTCCAATCATTAAAGTCATCCGTGAAGGTTTGGCTGCCAACAAAATTGAATGGTTGGCAGGCATCATCAACGGTACAGGTAACTTCATTTTAAGCGAAATGCGCGAAAAAGGTCGTGCCTTTGAAGATGTACTGAAAGAAGCACAAGAGTTAGGCTATGCCGAAGCCGATCCTACTTTTGACGTCGAAGGTATTGATGCTGCACACAAACTGACTATTTTGGCTTCATGCGCATTTGGTATTCCGCTACAGTTTGACAAGGTCTTTACCGAAGGTATTGGCAAAGTTACCGCACAAGATGTGAAATATGCCGAAGAACTCGGTTTCCGCATCAAACACTTAGGGATTGCCCGTCGCACCGAAAAAGGCATTGAACTGCGAGTTCACCCAACCTTAATTCCTGAAGAAGAATTAATTGCCAATGTTAACGGCGTAAAAAATGCGGTCTTGGTACAAGCCAATGCAGTTGGTCCAACGCTCTATTATGGCGCAGGTGCAGGTGCAGGCCCAACAGCCTCTGCTGTGGTTGCCGATGTCATTGATATTGTCCGTGACATTTCTTATACCGAAGATGGCGCTGGTACAATTCCACAATTGGCATTTGAAGCCTTAACCGACTTGCCAATTTTAAGCCGTGAAGAAATGACTACGGGTTACTACATTCGCATTAATGCCGAAGACCAAACTGGCGTACTAGCCGATGTGACCACGATTTTAAGCCGTGCGGGAATCAGTATTGATGCCATCATGCAGCAATCACGCTTAAAAGACCTTATTCCTATCGTAATTCTGACTGACCCAGTCCTAGAATCGAAAATGGATGAAGCGTTACAACAAATTCAAGCATTGCCAACCATTCATGGCGAAATTGTACGAATTCGTTTAGAATCGCTTGATAATTAATCGGGTGAAGGGGAGTATTTCCCCTTGCCAAGCTCTACACACAATTGGAACATCATCATGTCGAATGCCAATCGTTATACTGGTTTAGTTGACCGTTATCGTGACCGTTTACCAGTGTCTACAACCACACGTGCAATCTCTCTAGGCGAAGGAAACACGCCGCTGATTAAGCTTGAGAATATTCCACGCATTATTGGTAAAGATGTTGAAATTTATGTGAAGTATGAAGGCTTAAACCCGACAGGTTCATTTAAAGACCGTGGCATGACCATGGCAGTCACTAAAGCAGTTGAAGAAGGTTCAAAAGCCATTATCTGTGCATCTACAGGTAACACTTCTGCTGCGGCTGCAGCTTATGCTGCCCGTGCAGGTATCAAAGCATTCGTTTTAATTCCTGAAGGCAAAATTGCCATGGGTAAAATGGCGCAAGCGATGATGTACGGTGCCATCACCATGCAAATTCGCGGTAACTTTGACGATGGTATGCGTCTAGTCAAGGAAGTTGCCGACCAAGCACCTGTGACCATTGTGAACTCAATCAACCCTTACCGCCTACAAGGTCAAAAGACCATTGCGTATGAAATTGTAGATGAGTTAGGTCGTGCACCAGATTACCACTGCTTGCCTGTAGGTAACGCAGGAAACATTACTGCACACTGGATGGGTTATACCGAAGCGGTTGCCAACCAACCTGCCGATCAATTCGAGCAAGTGATCTATGACGCAGCAACGGATAAATTCACAGGTCCAAACCCTGAAGGTCGCCCAATCATGGTCGGTTATCAAGCGTCTGGCGCTGCGCCATTCTTACGTGGTGCGCCTGTAGAAAACCCTGAAACTGTTGCAACTGCAATTCGTATTGGTAATCCACAAAGCTGGAACCATGCTAAAGCCGTTGTACGCGATTCAGAAGGTTGGTTTGATGAGCTCACTGATGCTGAAATCTTAGAAGCACAACGTATGCTTTCAATGTATGAAGGCGTATTTGTTGAGCCTGCATCTGCTGCATCAATTGGTGGTGCAATGCGCGACATTAAAGCAGGTAAAATTAAAGAAGGTTCTGTGATCGTATGTACTGTAACAGGTAACGGTCTGAAAGATCCTGACACTGCCATGAAACAATGTGCAGATGCGGTGATGCTCTCTATTGATGCTACCATGCAACAAGTAAAAGACTCGATTCTTTCAAATATGTAAAATTTCAAGTGTCGTAAAAAAACCCTGCTTTGACAGGGTTTTTTCTTGTCTATTTTTTCTATTTAGATTTTTCAGCCTTCATTGTGAGCATCACACCACCCACCACCAAAGCTGAATGTTCGCTTAAATACGTTTAGGTAACTGACTTGCCCAGCTCATTAAGCGGGTTGCGTCATTGGTACGTGCTTGTGAAGTATCTGCACCTAAAAGCACCACTACCGCAGGACGGTTATTCAAAGTGGTATGCATCACCACACAACGCCCTGCTTCATTGATATAGCCTGTTTTAGACAGGTTGATATTCCAACCGCCATTACGCACCAGTGCATTGGTATTGTTAGATTTCAATACACGATAACCCAAGTTAAAGTCATAGCTTGGTGTGGTTGAGAATTGGCGAATCAAACCATATTGCGAAGCAGTGCTAACCAAAATACCCAAGTCACGCGCAGAAGATACATTACGCGGGTCTAAGCCTGTTGCTTCAGTAAAGCGAGTAGAATGCATACCCAATTCACGCGCTTTAGCATTCATTGCGGCTACAAAGGCATTTTTCCCACCGGGATAAGTACGTGCTAACGCTGCAGCAGCAGGGTTTTCAGATTTCATTAATGCAAACAGTAACGCCTCAGCACGGTTTAACTTGTCGCCCACACGCAATGTTGAGCTTGAGTTTTTACCTGCCGCACCTGCAAAGTCAATCGATTGCAAAGTGATTTGTTCAGACATATTCAAACGTGCATCAGAGGTCACCACTGCCGTCATCACCTTAGTCACAGATGCAATCGGTAATGCCGCATTGGTATTTTTGCTATACAACACTTCACCTGTTTGCGCATCCATCACCAAAGCTGCACGTGCATTAACTGACGGTTGGCTACTATAAGCAGACGTATCTAAAATACGGACTGTTTTCGGCGCAGCAGAAGCCGGTGCAACACCATTACTACTACGCACTGTCGTGGTAATTTTAGTTGAACCTGGCGGTGTAGGATCAACATAACTTTCTGGGCTAGCCTGAGTACTTGCACTGGTACTTTCTAGATCTCCATTTAAGAATTGATTGGCTTGCTCCGAAGACCAACTTAAGGTCGCCTGACCGTCGCTCCCAGAGGAAGGATTGATGACAAGTTCAGCAAAACTGACAGAACTTAGGCTGAACATCATAGATGCGACCAGCACATGCATTAACGACTTCTTAGAATTTTTCACGACTGCTTACTCAACTCAGGGAGGTAAGATACATTTGCGTATTACCTCAAATATGCCTTACATTTAAAAATACACCAATGAATCGTTTTTGACACCATATTGTGCAGAACTTTTCATTCTAGATTAAGAATAGCATTGCTAATTTTGTCGTTTCATTGCAAGCTAATTTTGCTTTATGTAACAAAAAAGATGATTTTTTCAAAGGGAGAGTGTAGGTGATCACAGTTTTAGTAGTCGACGATCATGAATTGGTACGTACTGGGATTTGCCGTATGCTCGAAGACCATGCCGATGTGCAGGTGATTGGACAAGCTGAATCGGGTGAAGAAGCGATTACTTTAGTGCGTCAGCATCATCCCAATGTAGTGTTGTTGGATGTGAACATGCCTGGGATTGGAGGCGTAGAAACCACACGTCGTCTATTGCAAACTGCACCAGACACTAAGGTCTTGGCGGTGAGTGGTTTGGCAGAAGAACCCTACCCTTCTTTATTGCTGAAAGCAGGTGCAAAAGGCTATATCACCAAAGGCGCACCTGTCAGTGAAATGGTACGTGCCATTAAAAAAGTCATGCAGGGCGGTAAATACTTCAGTGCCGACATTGCCGAACAACTGGCAAGTTCATACTTATCTGACACACAACAATCGCCTTTTGATAGTCTTTCAGAACGTGAAATGCAAGTGGCGATGATGGTGGTGAACTGTATTAGCGCACAAGAAATTGCCGATAAGTTATTTGTCAGTGTAAAAACCGTGAATACCTATCGTTACCGTATTTTCGAAAAATTAAATATTGATAGTGATGTCAAACTGACACACCTTGCCATTCGTTATGGACTGATTAAACCCTAAACGTTCAAGTATTTTCAACGCTGTTGATGCAAAGATAAGACCTTTACTATATGCCAGAATTAAAACAACATTCTGAGTTAAATCAGTATCATCTTGGCATGTGGTATGGAACTTACCGACTGCTGATTGCCTTTTGTTTGCTGCTGATTACCCTACTCACCTTTCAGCAGCTTGGCACACAATATCAGTACCCAGGTTTATATCTGTACACCTTGGTTTGTTATTTTATTTTTAACTGCTTGCAACTGATCAGTTATAAATCCATTCCCTTTAAAATCACGCAACAACTGACCCTATTTTTTGCGGTTGATATTATCGCACTGAGTACCCTGACTTTTGCCAGTGATGGACCCAATTTATATTTAAGCCTGCTATTTGTGATCACAATTTTTGCGGCTTCACTCTTGCTAGAAAAGCGTAAAGCCTTAGCAATTACCCTAATCGCGATGATTATGGTGATTTATCAACACTTTGTTGGGAGTTTGCTGGACTTTTCATCGCTAAATAATATTAGTCAAAGTGCGCTTTTGGCATTTTTATTTGGGGTGGTTTATGGCAGCGGACGTATTGCTGTACGACGTTTCCAAATTTTAGAAAATCTAAACTTTTCACAGTCTTTGGAATTAAACCGCCTACAAAATATCAACCGTTATATTTTAGAACAAACCGAAATGGGCTATTTGGTTTTAGATGAAAATTGTCATGTCGTCCTGAGCAACCCTGCCGCCTGTCATCTGCTTGGAATTCATCCCCAATATACACACGCGACTTACCCATTGTATAAAATACAGCCAGATTTATTTGATCTGTTCAAATTTGATCAGTTACAGGATGGAGAAAAGTTTCAATTCGAATCGCAATTGAGTCATTTTCATGTACACATTCAGGTCCAAAAACTCAGAGTGCCCCATCAAACGCTGACTTTATTGGCGCTGCAGGATGGACGTAAAATTAATCAACAAGTTCAACAACTCAAATTAGCCGCCTTAGGACAACTCTCTGCCAGTATTGCGCATGAAATTCGCAATCCTTTGGCAGCGATTGTACAAGCCAATAATTTATTTACAGGCAGTGACGTTGCCCAGCAACAATTGCTGTCCGACATGATCAGCAAACAAGCGACACGGATTGATAAAATTATTCATGACACGCTGAGCATGGTCAAAAATAAGCAAACCACGCCTGTCGCGATTCAGCTCAATCAATTTTTGCCGCAATTCATTCAGGAAGATTTACCTGATGCAGCGAGTCAAATTCAACTTACACTGACCGAACAACTGAGCATTCTGTTTGACGAATCACAGTTTCGCCAAGTGCTGATTAACCTGATTCGTAACGCCATTCGACACAATACTGCACAACAACCTATTGAGATTACGGTCTATCCGCAAGCAGCTTATATTTATGTAGATGTGCGGGATTTTGGTGCGGGTGTCGCCAGTCAAGATCTCCTCTATCTGTTCCAGCCATTTTTCAGTACCGAAATCAATGGAACTGGTTTAGGATTGTATTTATCGCATAGTTTTTGCGAGGCCAATCAAGCCAAGCTGAGCTATGTAGAACAAAAACAAGGCGCATGTTTCAGGATGAAATGTCTACGTGCCATTGAATAAACGCGATTGAGATTGAGTCAATCATGTTGCTGTGGTTTTGATTTAATTTTGTGTGGTTTTTGGGGAAAATATGCACGCTGTTCAACCTTTGGTTTTATTGGTCGATGACGAAGAAGACCTTTGTACCCTCATGCAGATGACTTTGGCACGTATGGGGATTCAAACCCATGTCGCGTATCGTTTAGCAAAAGCCAAGCAGTTATTGGCAGAACATCAGTATGATGCTTGCTTAACCGACTTAAATCTGCCCGATGGCAATGGCTTACAACTGGTTGAATGGATTACCGAACAATATCCGAATGTGCCTGTTGCTGTATTGACCGCTTACGGCAATATGGATATTGCGATTGCTGCTTTAAAAGCAGGTGCATTTGACTTTGTCAGTAAGCCTGTCAACCAAATACATTTACAGCAACTCCTTGAAAAAGCACTGAATAAACCTTTCGATACCACCGATCATCATAGCCAAGATCAGCTTGAATATAAAATGTTGATTGGGCAGTCTTTGCCTATTCAGCAATTACGCAGTACCATCAAAAAAATTGCGCGTTCGCAAGCGCCTGTATTTATTACAGGCGAATCAGGTACAGGGAAAGAAGTTGTCGCCAATTTGGTTCACCGTTTAAGTAACCGCAACGAAGGGCCATTTATTGCAATTAACTGCGGCGCGATTCCCACCGAACTCATGGAAAGCGAGCTATTTGGACACAAAAAAGGCAGCTTTACAGGCGCGACTCAAGACAAACAAGGTCTGATTCAATCTGCACATGGCGGCAGCTTATTTTTAGATGAAATTGCCGAACTGCCACTAAGCATGCAAGTCAAACTACTGCGTGCAGTTCAGGAAAAGCGCATCCGCCCTGTGGGTTCAGATAGCGAAATTGATGTCGATTTTCGAGTGATCAGCGCCAGTCATCAGGACTTAGAAAGTTTGGTTCAACAAGGACGTTTTCGTCAGGATTTGTTCTTCCGTATTCACGTGATGGATTTAGTCTTACCTGCCCTGCGTGAACGTGGACAAGATATTCTGTTATTGGCAGACCACTTCATTCAAAAAGTTGCACAAGAGTGGGATATTCCTGCCAAACAACTGACACCACGTGCCCAGCAATTTTTATTAGAACAGTACTATCCGGGTAATGTGCGCGAATTACGCAATATTATTGAACGTGCCATTACCCTGAGTGATGATGATGTAATTGATCTCAAACACTTACAAACTGCACCCTTACGCCAATTCAGCATGAGCAATACAGCAACCGCTGAACCGCAACCTACAGCAGAAACACCGCAGCAGATCGTGACAGATGTATTGCTGACAGGGCGCAAACTGCCTGAAGAAGGTTTAGAAGCCTATTTGGAAAAAGTAGAAAAAGGCATTTTGCTGAACGCACTGCACCTGACCCACTGGAACCGTACGTTGGCGGCAAAAAAATTGGGCATGTCTTTCCGTTCTTTGCGCTATCGTCTAAAAAAATTTGGATTAGATACTGAAGATGAGTAAACGCTAAACAATGAAGGCTGTCTAAAAATGCATGTTACTCAGATGAGGCTTAACGATGGCTCAGCAGTAAATCTGCCACATGCTCAAGATAAGCCTCTTCTTTCATTTCGGGACTTTGAATATATTGCTGATTCGGCTGAATCCCGACCCCTTCAATCATCTGTTCACGCGGAGTGTAATAATGCGAAACTGTCATTTGCAAGGCAGCACCATCGCTGAGTGGAAACAGCTTTTGTACCACGCCCTTACCATAACTTTTTTCGCCTATCACCCACGCTCGTGAATGGTCTTTTAAAGCAGCAGTAAAGACTTCTGCAGCAGATGCAGAGCGATGATTAATCAACACACCGACTTTTAAATTTTGAAATTCAAAACTTGGTAATGCCTGAAATTGCTGATCGCCCTCAGAACGACTTTTGGTCGATACAATCACACCCTGATTTAAAAATAAATCTGCAGATTCCACCGCAGCAGACAGTAAGCCTCCTGGGTTATTGCGCAGGTCTATCAATACAGCTTTTAAGCGTGGCGTGCTATGTTCTTCAATTAAGCGCTTGATTTCATTGGCGGTGTCTTGCTGAAACACGCGTACTTTTAACAACAAGACCTGATTAGAGAGCATCTGCGCCTGAAGATCAGTTTCTACTTTTTTGTTGCGGACCAACATAATTTCAGGCTGACCAACTGCACGTTGTACGCTTACAGTCGATCCCACCGAGCCTGTGAGTAGGTTATTGACCTGATCTGGACTCAGCTTTTTCAGTTCTTGGTTATCAATTTTAAACAGGCTGTCGCCATTTTTCAGCCCTTGTTTAGCCGAGTCGGCATTGCTACTTAAATTTTGAATCACCCAATGTTGCTGGGTGGCATCATAACGCAAAGTAAAATCAACCGAGGCCAAATCGCCTTCGGTATATTGTAAAAGCTGTTTATATTCTTCAGCAGTTAGATAGCGTGAATAACGATCTAAACCACTCACTAAGCCACGAATGGCTTGCTGAAACAAAGCATCATCACTTTTTTCAGTCACATAGTTGTCTTTGACAATGCCATAAATTTGAACAAATTCCTGTATCGACTCTACAGGCACATCGACATAGTCTTGTTGTAGTGTAGGGCCATCTAACTCTAAATCTGGTGCAGCCCAAACACTCGAATGACTGGCACACAACACGCTTGCCAACACAACCGCATAAATTTTGTGAGCCGCCATTCCATCACCTACCTGTATCGAGTTATGCCTGTAGGCGAATTAAGTTACGACCTTGCATATCTGCAGGCACTGGCAATTGCATCAAATTCAATAAAGTTGGTGCAACATCTGCCAACACGCCACCTTCTAAAATGGTGGCCTGCGTTGGGCCTACATAAATGAATGGCACCAATTCAGTGGTGTGCTGAGTATGTACCTGACCGCTGTCATAGTCCTGCATTTGCTCGACATTACCATGGTCAGCGGTAATAATCATGTGACCTTGTTTCGCCATCACCGCTTCATAAACGCGACCTAAGCAGGTATCTACCGCTTCAACTGCTTTGACTGCTGCATCAAACACACCAGTATGACCGACCATATCACCATTGGCATAGTTCACCACCAAAAAGTCATATTCACCTGAATTAATAGCTGCAACCAGTTCATCGGTCACTTCATAAGCGCTCATTTCAGGTTTTAAGTCATAGGTTGCTACGTTTGGTGATGGAATCAAGATGCGTTTTTCACCCGGATATTCATCTTCACGGCCGCCACTAAAGAAGAATGTCACGTGTGCATATTTTTCAGTTTCGGCAATACGCAATTGCGTTTTGCCCAAGTCTGATAAATATTCACCAATGGAGTTTTTCAAATCTTCTGGCATATACGCCACTGGCGCAGCAATGCTGGCTTGATAACGGGTCAGCATCACAAATTTAGACAATTGCGGCACAACTTTACGTTCAAAACCAGCAAAGTCTTGTTCCACAAAAGCTTTGGTCAATTCACGCGCACGGTCAGCACGGAAGTTCATAAACACCACGCTATCGCCATCCTGAATTTTGGCAATTTCACCAATACGGGTGGCTTTAACAAACTCATCGCTTTCATCTGCTGCATAAGCCGCTGCCAAGCCCTCTACCGCAGTTGCAGCAGTACGTATTGCCTCACCTTCGGTAAGCAAACGATACGCTTGTTCTACACGATCCCAACGGTTGTCACGATCCATCGCATAGTAACGACCAATCATGCTGGCAATGCGCCCCTGATTTGGATATTGTGCAAATAATGCGTCCAGTTTTTCCAAAGAAGGCTGCGCGCTTTTTGGTGGCGTATCACGGCCATCTAAAAAGGCATGTAAATAAACTTTTGCACCGCGTTTTAATGCCAATTCTGCCATCGCCACGATATGATCTTCATGCGAATGCACACCACCTTCAGACAACAAACCAAGCAGATGCACTGCACCGTTAGCTGCTTTGGCTTTTTCTACCGCATCGACTAACACTTCATGTTCAAAGAAAGCGCCTGTACGAATGTCTTTGGTAATACGGGTAAAGTCTTGGTACAGGACACGTCCTGCACCTAAGTTCATGTGACCGACTTCAGAGTTGCCCATTTGACCATCTGGCAAGCCAACATCTTCACCTGAACCAGAGATCAAACCATGCGGATGCTTTTCCTGCATAGCAGTCAAATTTGGTCGTTTCGCTGCTAAAAACGCGTTGTCTTCGACCGCTTCGCGATGACCCACACCATCCATAATCACCAATACGTGAGGGATTTTGCCAGCAGTTGCATCCGCCATAATCAATACTCTTTTTCGTCTACAAATTAATCATGCTATCTTAACGAATTTTGCGTCAAGACTCTATGTTCAGAAGATGGTTTCCGCCACTGATTCAGATAGGTTTACTCAATCACACGGAAAAAGCAGCAGCATCGGCCCGCACTTAACGCGCACGATGCAGTAAATAACCGCCGATGACAAACATCAGAATAATAGGGATAAACACGAACCACGCAGGCGATGGTGCATAGACCAAGCTGGCATAGCCCAAGAAATCTTGCAAATAAAAGAAGGTTAAGCCGACAAATAAGGCAATCACCAACCGAAAACCCATAGATTGTTGGCGCAACGGCCCAAAAATAAAGGAGCAAGCAATCACCACCAAAGCAATCAGAGCAAAGGGCGCACCAAGTTTTTGCCAGAACGCCAGTTGGTAAGTTTTTGGCACTTGGCTGTATTCATGCATATAACTCATGAAACTGATCAATTGACTTGGGGATAAGTCTTCAGGGTCAATAGTGACCATGTGCACATATTTCGGTTGCAATGCTAAAGCCAGTGCTTGCTGGCTATTTTTGGCTAAAGTAGCGTTACCCGCCTGCAAAATATCCATCTGTTCAGTTTGATTGAGCAACCAACTGCCATCTTTAACAAACCGCCCCTGATCTGCAGACAATGTGCCACGCAAGCGATAATGATCATCAAAATCGACCACTTGCACATTTTTAAGCTGACCTTGGGCATTGGCATAGTCAATATAAATAAAACGATTACCTTCACGTGACCAATAGCCACGGACTTCGCCCAACTCCGCTACGCTTCGATGACTTTTAACACTTTTGGCTTGTTCGTTAGTATACGGTATCACCCACTCACTGAGTACAAACGACAGAACGACCAGCACCAAAGCGGAACGAATGACCCATCCCACAATACGCCACAGACTGATTCCTGCTGAACGCATCACGATCAATTCACTGTTAGAGGCTAACGCACCCAAACCCAACACGGCACCAATCAAGGCAGAAATAGGCAAAATTTCATAGAGATAATTTGGCGCACCCCACAATACATACAGCAATGCCTGCCATGCACTATAGTTTTCATTGAGTGAACCCAGTTCGCCCAAATAGGTAAATAACACCTGCAAACCCGATAAAATTGCGGTGGCACCAAACATAGCCAGTGCAGTGGTCTTGGTAACGTGTTTTGCAACTATACGACGTGCCAACATCTTAAGACCTCACTCGCTGAATTTGCTGCTTAATTTTAGGTGCCAATTTTTGTTTACGTGAGAACAAGGCTGCGGCAATGGTATAGACCAACAACACCAACGGATAAGCAAGCATACCCATTTCTTGTTTGCTGATACGGGTTTTAACCGCCATGAGCGCCACAATCAAACTGGCGAAAATTAACAAAGCAGGAAACAGTTTTAAATAACGTCCCTGACGCGGACTAACTTCTGACAATGCTACGGCTAAAAATAACGCCACCACAATCGCAAAAGGCACAAAAATACGCCATCCGAGTTCACTTGCGACCACAGGGTCTGCACGGTTTTTCCAAAGTTGCGAGGTAGTTAAGGCTTCTACTTCGGCACTTTCAAATTTTGCTTCTTTGTCATTTTCTAAACGTAAACGATAACTTTGGAATTCTGCCTGTGAATACTTGGCTGTGCCTGGAAAGATTTCATAACGGCGCCCTCCAACCAAATCCACCACATTGGCAGGATCATTTTCGAGTTCTACCCGTGTCGCTTCTTTTGCCAAAATCATCACATCGGGACGACCTGCTTTTTCTGCACGTTGATAGAAGAAAATATCTTTCAGGTTTTTACGGTCTTCGGATAGATCACCCGCGTAAATGGTATATGGCCCTGAAGAAATAAATTCTTTGGGTCGCACCAAGTCAAAACCTGTACGTACCGCCTGACTGGTGGTCAGTGCTTCAAACTGACGCAGTCCCCACGGTGATGCCCACAGCATTAAAAAGCCTTGGACGATCAAAAATACTAGCGTCATTGGCACCAATAAACGTGCCAATTGATGCCGACTCACGCCACTGCTGTTGAGCACTGCCATTTCATGGTCGACATATAAACGACCAAATACCAACATCAAACCAATAAAGAAACCCAAAGGTAAGATCAGCGTCAAAAATTCAGGCAAGCGATAGCCAATGATGCTGAATAAAATACTCGCATCCAAACGCCCTTGTGCCGCCACGCCAAAATACTTGATCAAGCGACCACCCATCATGATCAAAGTCAGTAAGGCAATCACAACCAAGGATGTCGACACAACTTGCTTGACCAAATAACGCCGAATAATCAAATTATTTCTTCCAAAATGTGAGGGAATCCAATTCGCGTTAGTTTACCTGAATGTTGAAAATATAAAACCTATCGCCTTGTTATACATTGAAACTCGACGCATAAAAATGTTTCAATGGTTGCATAGTTTGCACATCTAGATAGGCATAAAATCCAGTGATTAAATTTAGCTTAAGTCCATCATTCCAAGAACACAGCGCGAGTGAATCTTTGTCAATTTTAGTGGCTGCAGAACACGTAGCACAAGCAACTGCTGCTTATCAAATCAAAGATTTAGACAGTATTATTCAAGCGACACAATTTAAAGCAGGCTTCAATGAAAGTTTAAGCTTGCTGGCTAGCGTTGCCGAATGTACCAATAGCAACCTGATCGGTTTGGGTCAAACCGAAGAATTACCAGCCGCAAAGCTGGCAAAAATTGCACAAAGCATTATCAAATCTTCACAAAAAAAATTTAAACAGATCAGCATTGACTTATCTGCCCTGCCTCGCGAGTTACATTATGTATTTGCACTCAGCTTGACCCAAGCAGCCTATGCTTTTGATGAATATAAAAGCAAAAAGAATGAGTTTCAGCTTGAACAAATCAACTTAATTGCCAAGGAAAGCTCACTTACTGCCGATCAGTTGCAGTTAATTGAAGCCATGCAATCAGGGCAAAACATGGCACGCGACTTGGGCAATCGTCCGGGCAATATTTGTTTCCCTGAATATTTGGCAGAACAAGCTCAAGCACTTGCGGCAGAATACCCAGATCTGCTCAAAGTCACCATTTTAGATGAAGCAGAAATGGCAGAATTGGGCATGGGTGCGTTCCTTGCAGTCAGTCAGGGTTCAGATCGTCCAGGGCGCATCATTAGCCTTGAATACCAAGCGCAGCGTGATGAAGCACCTGTGGTCTTAGTCGGTAAAGGTATTACTTTCGATACAGGGGGCATTTCACTCAAACCTGGCTTAGGCATGGATGAAATGAAATTTGATATGTGTGGTTCTGCTTCAGTCTTGGGCACCATGCGCGCACTGTGCGAAGCACGTTTACCAATTCATGTGGTCGGTACGATTGCTGCAGCAGAAAACATGCCTTCAGGCAAAGCCACTCGCCCAGGTGATATTGTGACCAGTATGAGCGGTCAAACCATCGAAATTTTAAATACCGATGCCGAAGGTCGTTTGGTGCTGTGCGATACCCTGACCTATGTGAAACGCTTCAACCCTGCTTTGGTGATTGATATTGCGACTTTAACAGGCGCTTGCGTGGTTGCATTGGGTTCGGTACTTACAGGCATGTTTACCCCAGATGACGAACTTGCGGCGGAATTGGACGCTGCAGGACACACCGCATTTGACCGTGTATGGCGCATGCCCGTGATTGACGATTATCAAGAACAACTGGATTCACCATTTGCCGATATTGGCAATATCGGTGGGCCTAAAGCAGGCTCAGTGACTGCAGCATGCTTCCTGCAACGCTTTACCCGTGACTACCGCTGGGCACACTTAGATATTGCAGGCACTGCATGGAATTCAGGTACCAATAAAGGTGCAACAGGTCGTCCTGTACCATTATTGATGCAGTTCCTCGCGCAACGTGCAAGCAATAATGGCTAAAGTCAGCTTTTATTTGTTTGAAAAAAGCCCTGAACGGCAGGTGGAAAGCACTTGCCGCTTATGCCGCAAAATTTTGCGGCAGCAGGCGCGCATTTGGCTGCATTGCCCTGACCCAGAATTACAGCAAACATTGGACGAACGTCTGTGGAGTTTTGATGACAGCAGTTTTATTCCGCATGGCATTAACCAAACACAAGCTAGCGTATGTATTTCTGCTGGATTACCGCAGCAATCGGATTGGATTGTGTTTAATTTTAACAGTCAGGCACTTGAAGCCTATGCTAAATTTAGTCACATTATTGAGATTATTGAAAATCACGAAGCAGCAAAAGTGCTTGGACGTGAAAAATTCAAACAATATCGACGTTTGGGCATAGAACCACAGATGTTTAAGCTTTAACTTTTTAAAAATATAGCTCGAAATAAGGAGAGATGCAGTGACTTTAAATGTTGGCTCAGATTTTAAACAGCGCTGGTTAACTGCGCCTCAGGCTGTGCGCCAGACATTTATGGATGATCTGCATCGAATTTGTGAGGTCTTGCAACCTGAAACACAACTACACCACTGGATTGCAGAAGATCAGCGTGCTCAGCAACAATCGCACGAAAAAATTGAACAAGCTTATGCCGAACTAAAAGCACGCTTGATTGAAGAAGCCCGCCAGCGTCGTCAGTTGGCCTTAGAGAAAAAACTGGAACAGCAGCGCGCGGAACAAGCCGCTTATGCTGCACAGTTACAACAAGATGAAGTACAACGCTTTGCAGAACAAACTCAAGCACTTGAGCTGATGCGTCAAAGTCTAGATCAGGAAATTTCAAACTATACGGCGCGTTATGAGCAAAACCCTGAATTGCCTGCAGTGACTTTTAACCAAGCCGTAACAGCAGTAAGTGATGATAAAATTGCTTCTGAACTTGAAAGTGTACGTTTGCGTTTAGAGCTAGAAGCCGAAACTCAAATTGAGCAGGCGGTCACGGTCTTCCGTGCGCGACTACATGCCGCAGCCCAAGAAGAAATTGACTATATTTTAAAAAAATCAAATTTTTCTAAAGAATAATTTTACTTTTACCCCCAATTCACCCAAAGTCTTAAATCAAGTGTCATCAAAATGAAATAATTTTGTCACATGATAATCATCCAGAAAAAGTTGAATTCTCAACTTTTATCTCCTTTAAATGACTTTTGTAATCATGGGTTTCAAATGGATATCTTGACGAAAATTTCAGGCAAAATCGACCATCTTAATGCGGGCGAACAGTGGAGTATTCGTGCTCAGGATTTATGGATCAGTCGTGCAGATTTCCAATCATTAAGCATGTACTTGTCTAAAGAAGCGGAAAAGGGTAAGTTTTCAATTCAAAGTAAAGATACTTTTAGCCCGCGCTTGGGTGGCACAGAATTAATTGTCACCAAACACTAAAACTGAACAATATCAAAAGTCCACACGGTGGGCTTTTTTTGTGGCCATCAATCCACTTTTTTAGTTATCGCGGTGGATTTAGAAGAAGAAAATAGAAAAATGAGGAATTTAAATCCAATCACCCAACCAAGACAAAATATTACCCAAGCCATAACCTATTGCCATTAAAGAAAAAATCCATACGGCAGCACCCACCACATTATAAAAACTAAAGGTCGCCAAAGGCATGTGCCCTGACCCTGCAGCAAATGGTGCAAATGAACGAACAAACGGTATAAAACGCGCCATTAAAATGGTTTTGCCACCATGTTTCATAAAATAATGGTTGGTTTTTACAATATATTCAGGTTTGAAATAACGTGAATGTTGATGAAAATATTTCACGCCTAGAATTCGTCCAGTGTAATAGTTGACGCTATACCCCAAGACTGCCGCGACAAAAAGCAAAATACCCATATAGTGCAAGTGCACCACATCGGTGGTGGAACACAAGGCACCAATGGCGATCAGCAAACTATCGCCCGGTAAAAAGAACATGAACACAGAACCTGTTTCTGCAAAAATAATCAGAAACAAAATGGCATAAATCCACAGGCCATAATTATCAAGTAATAATGGCAACCAATGTTCCAAATTCATTAAAAAATCAATCATCTACATTAAACCAAAGGGGTGTTTATGATGAAAAAACTATCTATATCTCCTTAATTATCCCTAAAAACAAAAAAACAGTCTAATTTTTCAATCAGACTGTTTAAATTTCATTCGGCTCAGTGCTTATTTTAAAAAGCCATTTTCAGCCAAGAATTCCATGCTAATTTTAGACTGCTGCGTTGTTTCTGCCGCTTTATCGCCCAAGAGCAAACGCTCAATATAACGCGCCAAGACATCCACTTCTAAGTTGACTTTGCTACCAACTTTCCATGTGCCAATATTGGTACGCTCTGCCGTGTGCGGAATTAAATTCAGACTAATGACATTACCGCGTAAATGGTTAATGGTCAGGCTAATCCCATCAACGGTCACCGAACCCTTTTCTGCCAAATATTTGGCAATTTCTGCGGGTGCTGTCACTTCATAATAAATGGAACGTGCATCTTCACGTACCAATGTAATTTCACCGACTGCATCAACATGCCCACTTACGATATGCCCACCAAAACGTGTGGTCGGCAGCATGGCTTTTTCAACATTCACAGGCTGACCCACTTTCCACATACCTAAAGTGGTACGGTTCAAACTTTCACGGGAAACATCTGCGGCATACCAGTTATCGCCCCACTCAATCACAGTCAGGCAAATACCATTGGTGGCAATTGAATCCCCCAAATGTACATCAGACATATCCAAATCGGTCTGAATACGCAAACGTACATCACCGCCCACACTTTGCAGGCTTTCTACTTTACCTAAACTTTCAATAATGCCTGTAAACATAATCTTTTCTCTCATTCACTGAGGATTTGCGGATTTACCACAATGCCAATTGGGTATTCACGCCTGAGGTATCAACACCGCCCAATTCTGCAAAGTGGTAGAGTTGCCCTAACAACTGGCGAATAGGTGGACCTGACTTGGCATGCGTATCAGTAATCACAATAAATTCCAGTACGCGCGCACGCTCCGACTGTCGCTGTTTACTCACGCGATAACGCGGAACATCTTGGGTCAATAACGTCACTCGACCGCGTTTTAAATTGGCTTGCAACAAGTCTGTGGCACTAATATTACCATCAGTAGAATAACTGGTTAGAATAAAACGTGCATTAATGGTGTCCAATAAGGTTTCATACGCCTCTTTGGCATGTTTGGATGAGTTATATGGACTTGGACGTTCTTTGCGCCATGCACGGTCAATACCACTTTTAAATCCTTTGGTGTCTGGGGTTGGTAAATCGACCTGATCCCACAAGGTTAAGGCATTTAAAACATGATAGTTGCTGCTATAAGCATGTTGATTATACGGTGGGTCTAAATAAGCCACATCCACCTCAAAACCACTCATTTGATTGGCAAGATGCTGTGCATCAACACACCACATTTCCGCAGCAAGTTTATTTGCTTCGCCAATGTCACAAAAACGACTTGGCGTGAGCCACAATAACGATTCGATTCGTTCAAGTGCAGTTTGGGTTTTGCCACCCCAACCGTGGTGGAAGCTTTTAAACACCCCACTGGTATTGCTAACAAAACTCGCAGAGTACAACAACGGTGCCAACAATGCCGACATCTCCACATCATCAATGGCGCCCTGCGCTTGCCACGTGGCAATTTGCTGACGAATCGCATCTATGCGCATGCCGTTACGACGTTTAAAGAACAAACGGTCACGACTTGGGTCATAAATTTCGTCATTGCGCGGACACAAATTATGCGTCACCCAGCCTTTGACTTCAGGCAAACGGTTCAAATAATCAATGGCTTTTTGATAGCCGCCTAATTCTTTAAACGCAGGCGCTTCGGTACAGGCCAAAATCGCATGGTTTAAGGCATGGCTGTACGGTTCCCAGTCATTGGCAATGACCCGATAACCATTTTGACGAGCCAAACGTGATACCACCCCTGAACCTGCAAAAAAATCGGCAAAAATTGGCGCACGACCATTTTTAGGATGCAGCGTTCCTGTCTGTTCAAGTGCTTCTAAAATCAGATGCAGTAAACGGCGTTTATTGCCCAAATAAGGCACTAACTGATGGAATAAATATTCATCAGTGGTGCGTGCCGCATGACGACGTTTATGATAAACCGTTGACTCTGAACTCATAGTGTCTCTTGAGAAGGAATTAACCTAAGGCGCACGTCATCACCCAATTGAGTGACATCGTAAAGTTTAAATCGGAGTTGCTCTGCCATCTGCTCAAATTCTGCATTAAACATGGTACGAGCCGAACGCCCTAACAATGTAGGTGCCACATAGCTGATCACTTCATCTACCCAACCTTCCTGCAAGAAAGCAGTCGATAAGGTTGCTCCCGCTTCAACCAATACATCATAAATTTGATGTTGCTGTACCAATTTGGCAAGTAAGGTTGCTAAAGGCTGTACCGCCAATTGTATCACGCCTAAGGCTGCCAACTCTGCACGATATGGTCCCATCACCATTACCGTTTCAGGCTGCTGCAAAATTTGTGCGCTCACAGGCAAACGACCTTGGCGATCTAAAATAATCCGTTTGGGTTGTACCACGCTGTGAGTGTCATCTACACCCGCCAAGTGGCGTACATTAAGCAGACAGTCATCGGCCAGTACTGTGTCGATACCCGTTAATACTGCAGCAGAGATTGCCCGCCAATGCTGCACATCAGCACGGGCAGCTGTGCCAGTAATCCACTTGGATTCACCTGAAGCCATTGCCGTGCGACCATCCAAACTTGAAGCTACTTTTAAACGCACATAGGGCATGCCCGTAGCCATGGCTTTTAAAAAGCCTAAATTTAACTGACGCGCTTCAGCTTCTGCCACACCGACATCCACCTGAATGCCTGCATCCTTTAAAATTTGAACGCCCTTACCTGCCACCAATGGATTTGGGTCTGGACATGCTACTACCACTTTGACCACGCCTGCATCGACCAACGCTTTGGCACAAGGTGGCGTGCGTCCATAGTGCGCACACGGCTCCAAAGTTACATACGCAGTTGCACCACGTGCCTGTTCGCCCGCCTGACGCAAAGCAAAAACTTCAGCATGCGGTTGTCCTGCACGCGGATGATGCCCTTCGCCCAATAATTGCGCATCTTTAACAATCACACAGCCTACATTTGGATTAGGTTTGGTGCTGTATTGCCCCAAACGTGCCAACTCAATCGCACGGCGCATCCAAAAAAGATCATCGGGAGATAAATTGGAAGTGGGTTCAGTCATATTCAGATGTTGTGTGCTTTTTGCTGACATGAGGATTTATTGCTCACGTAACTGCATTTGTTCAATTTGACGGCGAAACGCTTCGACATCCTGAAAGTCTTGATACACCGAAGCAAAACGCACATACGCCACGTGATCCAATGCAAATAAAGCCTGCATGACAATTTCACCAATGGTACGTGATTTCACATCACGCTCGCCCAAACGGCGAATTTGTAATTGAATGTCGCTAAGTACAGTTTCAATTTGCTCTTGGGTCACAGGACGTTTTTGCAAAGCATGCATCAGTGAACGGCGCAACTTGGCCTCATCGAAGGGTTCACTTTTCCCATCCGATTTAATCACACGTGGCATGACCACTTCATAACTTTCAAAAGTGGTGAAGCGTTCACCACAGCCAATACACTCACGACGTCGGCGAATTTGACAGCCTTCTGCCGCCAAACGTGAGTCAATCACTTTACTGTCTGCAGCGTTGCAAAATGGACAATGCATAGCGGTTTAATTGCACAAATTTGAATGAAAATGCAGTGTAGCAAAA
>ERZ650312.200-NODE-200-length-31935-cov-8.432434_pt1 | contig 31935 bp, 32 predicted proteins | sample MGYA00376248_ERZ650312 | MGnify/ENA primary metagenome ERZ650312 (study PRJEB26733, sample SAMN07839316) | wastewater metagenome | biome: urban; feature: wastewater treatment plant; material: waste water | place: USA: North Carolina | collected 2016-07-28 ... | reverse complement strand
GGAAAACCCTTCGATCCAGCGCGTCACGGCGTTTGACTTTCATCACAGTATCTACTTTCTATCCACCCCCATTAACTTCAGCACGGGATTGATCGAAGCATCGCGCTTGAAGATCGGCGCCTCTTCAACGTCGTGCAGGGCGAGCGCGGCAATGAGCAGCAGCAGCAGCAGCGCGTAGAGACTGTACTTCAGGCGTTTGCTCGCCCGTTCTTCCTGCGAGATCGCCGTCGCCGAGTAGTAGAAGCAGAACAGGCAACCGATAATCCACGCACCAAACTCGTGGAACACGGGAAGGTAGTTGTCGGCGATGAAGAACAGGATGCCGACGATGAGTGCAGCCTTGTTGCCGCGGCGAATCGGGTTTCGCATCATGCCCGTCCTTCTCCCGCCGGAAATGCGCGCCCCGGGACCGAAGAACACCCACAGAAAAACGGTTCTTCGCCGCAGATCATGAATCCGTGCTCTTGAAACATTCCTTCCCCCTGTTCTATCCGCCTATTGTCGCCAATTCACCGCTCTGTGTGCTCAGATTTCGCACACATTTCGTGCAGAAATTGCGGCGATGCCGATGCGGCCGGCGCTCCACCGTTGCTCGCTCAGGAGCACAGATCTACCGCCACACTGTCTCAGACAGGCAACAGTTCTCGCCGGAATCGGCGCTTGCAAGCGCGAAATAGGTCGCTCTTTCGGGAAAAGTGTTGCTTTTCCGCAACACCGTCACAAGCTGATACAAAAACCCGGCAAACATGCCACGAAAGAAAATCAAAGTTGCAACAGGAGAAAACGCATAACTTGCTATCGTTCGCGCGTCGGGTAAAGGTACCCGTCACTGACGAAAGGAAAAATGATGTTGACGACGCTTGCTGTTCTCGCCCTGGTCTCTCTGCCGTTCGCTCTGGATCTGTACTTCGCCGTTCGGGAATCGAAGCCCGTCGAAGAAGAGTACGTTCACGATGGACGATAATCAATGCGTGGGTCACACCCACATCACCTAGAGACGGCCTCCAAAATTGGGGGCCGTTTTTATTTTGACGTCCCGACTTACTTGAACGAAGGCGTACCGCGGTCGTACTTGATCTCCTCGGCCTTGTCGCTCATCGTCTTTCTCGGCGTCGTGAGATCCAGCGCATAGCAACTCGCCGTCTCGCTGCTCACCACCATATGCCCTTTGGGCACCATCTTGTTGATCTCGTCCTTGAGCGAAGCAGCGTCCATGCGCACGGGCGCCGAAGTTCCCCGCCATACCAGTTCGTTCGACGGCGAATAAATCATGTAGCAGGCAGAAGATGCAGCCGTCGAAACCGACAGTGCCAGCACAGCGAAGATCGTTTTCATGTTGAGCCTTTCGAGCTGAGTTCCAGCGTACCGTCCAAGGCAGCGCCCGTGCGGCTATCGTAGCCCAACCTTGCCAATGGCGTACAGACGCCGTTCAGGCGACGCGACTCATCTTCGTTCCGGCGTCGCTCGCCACCGCCGATGGACGAACGAGGCTGAACAGATCCTTGGGGTTGGCCATCGATGGAATCAGCGAGATAGGCTGACCCAGGCCGAGCGCTCGTGCCGAGTCACGCATGAAGCGCAGGGCCGAGTAGTCCTCGAGCGCGAATCCAACCGAATCGAACAAGGTCACCTGCCGTTCGTCGGTTCGGCCCACGGCCTTACCGGCGAGCACGCGCCAGAGTTCGGTGGCCGGAAACTCGGCCGGCATCTGCTGCAGATCGCCTTCGACGCGCGTCTGCGGCTCGTATTCGACGAACACCGAGGCGCCGTGCAGCACGTCAGGATGCATTTCGGTCTTGCCCGGACAGTCGCCGCCGACGCCGTTGATGTGCATGCCCGGTTCGAGCATGTCAGCCGTGATGATGCGCGCGCTCGTCTTGTCGGCGGTCACGGTGGTGACGATATCTGCGCCGCGTACGGCTTCATGCACGCTCTCGCAAGGACGCAGGCGCAGCTTCGTGTGCGCCAGGTTGCGCATCAGCTTGGCCGTCGCCGCACCGTCGATATCGAACAGTCGGATTTCCTCGATACCGAGCAGGTGATGGAACGCCTGCGCCTGGAACTCGCTCTGCGCGCCGTTGCCGATGAGCGCCATGCGGCGGCAGTCCGGCCTTGCCAACGTTCTGGCGGCAAGAACCGACATGGCGGCGGTGCGGATCGCGGTGGTCAGCGTCAGTTCGCTCAGCACCTCGGGCGCACCGGTATCGACGCGCGCCAGAACGCCAAAAGCCATGACCGTCGGCAAGCCAAGCGCCGTGTTCTTCGGGTGTCCGTTCACATACTTGAACGTGTAGTGGGCACCGTCGGAAATGGGCATCAGCTCGATGACGCCATCGTCCGAATGACTGGCGACGCGCGCGGACTTGTCGAATGCTTCCCAGCGCAAGTAATCGACATGCAGATACTCGGCAACGCCGCGCAGGCAGTCGGCAATACCCAGGGTCTTGACCAGATGCGCTACGGTTTCGGCACTGAGGAATTGGGTTTGAACGCTGGACTCGGTTTTCATGATGCGGCTCCGGGAGGTCTGAGTCGAGTTTCTCAAGTCCGGGCAGCAATGTGAATCGTCAACATTGATTGCTTTTCAGCAAAAATTTATCATTTCGTCAATACAAACTGGCAGATTGATCAAATGGATGCCACCGACCAGCAATTGCTCTCGCTGCTACGCAAGGATGCCCGCGCCAGCATCGCCACACTGGCGCAGAAGCTCGGCGTCTCACGCGGAACGGTCACCAACCGCATCACGCGGCTCGAAGACGCGGGCGTCATCGTCGGCTACACCGTCCGCTTGCGCCCCGACGCGGAACCGAACGAAATCCACGCCTGGATGAGCATCGCCGTCGAAGGCAACGAGACGCGCGCCGTCATCGCCAGCCTGCTCGGCGAACCGGGCGTCGCCAGCCTGCACGATACCAACGGGCGCTGGGATCTCTTGGCCGAACTGCGCGCGGCGAATCTCTCGGAACTCTCGCAGGTCCTCGAACGCATCCGCCTCGTACGCGGCATCAGCAACACCGAGACGAGCATTCACCTGCAGACGTATCGCTTGTCATGACACGTTGCGCGTGGTCGCGGCCCGCTCAGGCGACCATCGGCGCGCGCGCGAATTCGTCAAACTCGACGCGGTTGCGGCCGGCGCTCTTCGCGCGGTAGAGCAACTCGTCGGCGCGGGTAATGAGCGCCTTCGGATCACCGCCCATGCCGACCACGGAAAAATCGGCGGCGACGACGCCGAAGCTGGCGGTGACGCCGATCGCATGACGTTCGTCGCGATAAGCCGGTTCGTCGGCGATCGCGCGGCGCAAGCGTTCGGCCAGGCGGACCCCGCCGCGCAGATCGGTCTCCGGCAGGATCAGCATGAACTCCTCACCGCCGTAACGGACGACACTGTCGATGTGATCGCGACAAGCAGCGCGCAGCAGTCCGGCAAAGTGACGCAGGACGACGTCGCCGGTTGGATGACCATAGGTATCGTTGATCACTTTGAAGTGGTCGAGGTCGCACATGATCACTGTCAGCCAGGCCGGGTAACGCGAGGCGCGTTCGACTTCCTGCTCGAGCAGGTGTTCTTCCATGTAGCGCCGGTTGTAGCAGCCGGTCAGGTGGTCGCGGAAGCTGAGGTGACGCAGGATGGACTGCGCGCGGAACTGGCGGCGCCCGAGACACTGGTAGCGGTACGCGGCGATGATGCCGACGGTGTTGACCAGCACCAGCAGCATGGTCATCGTCAGCGTGTCGGAGACGCTGAGGGCGCCGACATGGATGGCGAGCAGGCTGAAGACCACCGTCGTCGCGATCGACACGGCCGTCGCATTGACGAAGGAATTGGGGATGAAGAGATGCACGACGACGAGCATGATGCTCATCGACATGGCGTGCCAGGGAATCTCGTGCGGCCGGTGCAGCACTACCGGCATGAAGGCGCTCATGCCGACGACCTCGACGGCGGTGGCAACGACGCTCGGCGCACGAATCGACTGCGGCTGGCGGGCAAGCGCGAAGACGCCAAGCGCCGCGGCGACGGCGACGAGCGCGCGCGCCATGAACAGCTGCAAAGCCTTGTCGCTGTAGCCGAGCACGGCGACGTCGCTCAGGGCAAAGGCGACGTAGAAGACAGCGCAGACGATCAGCGCGATGCGCAATTGCGACTGCGTTTGCGGCAGGAGCTGGCGCAGAAAGGCGCGCTCGCGATCGGGACGGCGGAAGGTCGCCGTCCATCGATTCAGGCTGAAATCTCGCCGGCCATTTTTTGCTTCTGTCCGCCCCCGCATACTCCGACTCCGTCGCGCCGCAAAAACAGATAGGAAATCAAACACACGACGATGTCAATCGCGTAGTCGTTCGACATCGAAACGGAGTAACGCTAACCGCGGTAGACGGCTTCGTCGGCAAGGATCTGCAGGCCGACGTCGGCGAGCTTCTGGCGCGCGCCGGGAATGTCCTGGATGTCGATGACGAAGAAGGCGCGGTCGCCGTCGCTCACTGTGCGGCCATAAGCGTTGGCGAAATTGACGCCAGCCTTGACGATGTCCTTCAGCAACTCATCGAGTCCGCCCGGCTTGTCGACCATCTGCACGACGGCGATCTCGCGCAGCGCGGCGGTCATCCCGGCCGCATCGAGCAGCTTCTGCGCGCGCTCCGGTTCGGAGACGACGAGGTTGAGGATGCCCCAGCCGTTGGCCGTGTGGTTGATGTGAATCGAGCGGATGTTGATGCACGCCGCGCTGAGCACTGCGGTGACGCGTTCGAGGTGGCCGAGCTTGTTCTCGAGGAAGATGGAAACCTGGTAGCTCATTTCGTTTGCCTTTACTGTTGGCGCGTATCGATCACGCGCACGGCCTTGCCTTCCGCCTTCGGGATCGATCCGGGTTCGACCAGCTTGACCAGCGGACGCACCAGCACTTCGTCGCGAATCAGACGCGTAATGTGCTTCTGCAAGCGGTCGAGGAAAGCCAGGTCGCCCTTGAACCATTCCTTCTTGACCTCGACCTCGACGATCATCTCGTCCTGGTCGTCGATCGTTTCCAGAAGAATCCGGTAGTCGTCGCCGACTTCCGGCAAACGCATCAGGATGCCCTCGACCTGCATCGGGAAGACATTGCAGCCCTTGACGATGAACATGTCGTCCGAGCGGCCGGAGATGCGGTCGATGCGCCGATGCGTACGGCCGCACTTGCACGCACCGGGGAGAAAGCGGGTCAGGTCGCGCGTGCGGTAGCGGATGATCGGCATCGCCTGGCGGTCGAGCGTCGTCATCACCAGTTCGCCGACCTCGCCGTCGGCCACCGGTTCCAGCGTCTGCGGGTTGATGATCTCGACGACGTAGGCATCCTCCCAGATGTGCAGGCCGTTCTGCTCGGTGCACTCGAAGGCGACGCCGGGGCCGTTCATCTCCGAGAGCCCGAAGGAGTTGTACGCCTTGACGCCGAACATCTCCTCGATGCGCCGGCGATGCTCGTCGGTGTGCGGCTCCGCGCCGATCACCAGCGTATGCAGCTGCGTGTCGTTGCGTGGATCGAGCCCCTCTTCCTTGAACACGTCGTAGAGGCGCCCGAGATAGCTCGGAATCGCATGCGCGACGGTGGTGCCGAAATCGCGCATCAGCTTGATCTGGCGCAGGCTGTTGCCGGCGCCAGCGGGGATGCTCAGGCAGCCGAGCTTCTCGACGCCGTACTGGAAACCGAGACCTCCGGTGAACAGGCCGTAGCCGCAGATGTTCTGGAAGACGTCGGTGTCGCGCACGCCGGCCGCGAACAGCGAGCGCGCCATCAGGTTCGCCCAGCTGCCGAGGTCGTGCCGGTTGTGGTAGATCACCGTCGGATTGCCGGTCGTCCCGCTCGAACTGTGCAAGCGCACGACATCACGCTTGTCGGCGGCGAGAAAGCCCCACGGATAGTCGCTGCGCAGGTCTTCCTTGGTGGTAAAGGGCAGCTCGCGGATCGCGTCGATCGTCTTCAGACCATTCGCCGCCGCTCGACTGAACACGGCCTGCTTGCGATAGTGCGGCGCGGTCACCGCCTGCCGCAGCGTGTTGTTCAGCCGCTTGACCTGGAGCGCCGCGAGGGTCTTGCGCTCGATTTCCTCGAGTTCTTTTTCCCAGAACATAAATCGTCAATCAAGATTGGATTCAGGCTATGGGAGCCGAGTATAAACCCGGCATCTCGTCCTGGTCGCGCCGAATTTGCTTGATCAGCGCGACCAGGATGATGCGGCGAGCACTACTACCGGTCGTCGGGGAAGCAAGCCGCCAGATGCGCGGCGCTCGGTTTCGCGGAAAGCGCGCTGACGATCAGCGTGAAGGCGAGCGAAATCGGGACGGCAAAGACCAAGGGATCGACATCCTTGAACGGCGTGCCGGTACCGAGCGACGGCACGCCGAACAGCGCTTCGCACAGGCCGAGCGGCCTGGAAACCTTCTCGAAGACGAAAAACAGGATGAAGACGCTGACCGCCAGGCCACTGAGGAATCCGGCGTGCGCGCCGGCACGCGTCACGCCCTTCCAGAACAGGCCGAGCGCATAGATGGCGAGGAAGCTGCCGGCGCACAGGCCGAAGAAGAGCGACGTGCCGTTAACGATGATCGTCGCGCCGTCCTTGAAGAAGCTCGGCAGGTAGTACGCGGTCAGCGTCGTGATCAGGATCGCCACGAGCATCGCCAGGCGGATCACGCGCACCGGGCGCTCGGCCTTGAGGCCCATGCCCTTCTCCATGATGTCGTGGCCGATCGCCGAGCCCATGGTGTGGAACTGCGAGCTCATCGTCGACATCGCCGCCGCCAGCAGCGTGATCATGAACACGGCCGTGTACCACTCAGGCATATTCTCCTTGATGAACAGCGGAATCACGTTGTCGGGCGCGCCGGCCGCGGCGATCGCGATCTTGCCCGCCGCGTTGAAGAAATAGACGTTCGACAGCGCGCCGACGATGAAGGCGACGCCGGTCATCAGCATGATGAAGACGCCGCCGATGACGACGCCGCGATTCAGTTCGCGGTCGCTCTTCACGGTCATGAAGCGCACGACGAGCTGCGGCTGCGCCAATACGCCGATGCCGACGCCGAGCACGACGGTCGAAATCAGCGTCCACCACAACGGCGACATCAGTTCCGGCATCGCCGTCCAGCCACGGTGTCCCTTGGCGATAAGCGCCGCCGGCACTTTGTCGGCCATCGCCGTCAGCTGCTCGTGCGCCGGCACGACGCCGCCCAGGCCGCGATAGGCGAACCAGAGCAGCACGATCATGCCGAGCACCATGATGCCGCCCTGGAAGGCATCGGTGTAAAGCACACCCTTCATGCCGCCCATCATCACGTAGAGGCCGACGATGACGACGATGGTGAGCAGCGCCATGTTCTGCGACAAGCCGAGCGCGACGGTCAGGAAGCTGACGCCGCCGAGCATCACCGCGCCGGCGTAGAGCGGCATGCCGACGAAGATCAGCGCGGCCGAGGCGACCTGCAGGAACTTAGAGTCATAGCGCCGGCCGATGAACTCGGGGAAGGTGTGCGCGTCGAGCTTGTGCCCCATGGCGCGCGTGCGTTTGCCGAAAACGACGAAGGCGATGAAGATGCCGAGGAAGATGTTGAGCACGGTCAGCCAGAGGATACCCAGGCCGAAGACCGCCGCCGCGCCACCGAAGCCGACGATGGCCGCCGTCGAGATGAAGGTCGAGCCGTAGGAGATGGCCATGATCACCGGATGCACCTTGCGCCCGGCGAGCAGGTAATCCTTGGCGCTCGTCGTCTGCTTGAAGCCGAGATAGCCGAGACCGGCGGTGACGGCCAGGTAGAGCAGTGTCGTGACGGTAACGGTCGCGTTCATTGCGGCTCCTTCTTTTCCCAGGCTTCTTCTTCGGCAATCTCCCGGATTTCTTCGTCCGGGTTCGGTTTGTTCCAGTTGATGAAACCGTAGGCCGCGCACAAGGCGGCCGACGCCAGCGTCAACAGGAACGCCAGACTGACCCCCCAATCTCCCAAACCCAGCATGACACTCTCCCTTGAAGTTGCCGACTCGCGAGTCGGTCGTAAGCAAAAAAAGATTCAGGCCGCTGGCGGCGGACGATAGATCCCCCCGGCCAGTACCGAACAGAAGAACGCCCATTCGTCGAGGTAAGCCGCGCGCAGCGCTTCAGGCGTACTCCCGCCCTCGATGGCGAGCAGCAGATCCTTGCGCGTCTTGGCCAACAGCCACTTGATGAGATCGACCAGTTGCTCCACCGGGTAACCCAGGCGCGACGCGTCGAGCCCGGCGAAGACTTCCGAGAAATGGGTTTCGAAGACGGCCTGCGCCTTTTCGGCCAGCGCCGCTCGCGGCAGGCGGGCGATGCGTACCAGGAGGCCGAGCAGGTCGGGGTTCTGCAGATACCAGTCGATCGCGATGCGCGAGACGGTCATGAAGCGTTCAAGAATGTCGTCGGGCAGTGGCTCGTGGGTGCGCGCAAGGCGGTCGCGGATGAAGGCGTAGAGCGCCGACCACGTACGTTCCATGCAGTAGAGGTAGAGCTCCTCCTTCGACGCGATGTACTCGTACAAGCCGCCCTTGGAGATGCCGGCCGCGCTGACGATGCGATCAAGCGACGCGGCGTCGAAGTCGTGCGCGCCGAATTCAGCGCAGGCCGCCGCGAGGATGAGATCGCGCTTTTCCGGGGAGAGTTGAAAGTAGGCCTGCTTCATTCGTCTTCTGCCGACTGACCAGTCGGCAGAAGATAGACCCTACTTATAACAGTGTCAATTTGTATCGCGTGGTGTTGCGTTCATTGAACTGCCGGCGCTAACCGCGCTTGAGCAGGTCCTTGAGATTGGCGAACGGCTGCGCGGTCGCGCGCGCCGTGCTGCTCTTCCCGGCCCCGCCGTGTCCGGCCTGGCGCGCGGCGTCGGCTTCGAGCTCGCGCGAATGCTCGTTGTCGTGGCAGTAGAGGCAGAGCAGTTCCCAGTTGCTGCCGTCCTTGGGATTGTTGTCGTGGTTGTGATCGCGATGATGCACGGTCAGCTGCTGCAGGTTCTCGCGCGTGAACTCGCGCGCGCAGCGGCCGCAGATCCACGGATAGATCTTCAGCGCCTGTTCGCGGTAGCCCTGTTCGCGCGTCTGGCGGTTGCGCAGCGTCTCGGCAATCATCCGGTCGGTGTGCGCGCGTTTGGCTTCATCGGTGGCCACGGGAGTCTCCTCTCAATGCGAATCGTTTGGCTGGGTTTTGGCTGTTGGGCGATTGTATGCCAGCGCGGCTGCGCCGCTCACACGCGGATCTCGATCAAGGGCACGCGCATTTCCTCGACGCTGACGCCGCCATGTACGCCGACCAGTGCGTAGCGCTTCTCGCCCGGCAGCCAGTCGGTGATCGTCCAATCATCCTTCATCACCAGCGTGTAGTCACCGACCCGACCGGCAAGCCGTGGCGAGTAAGGCGGGGGGCCGAACCAGCCGGCTTCGATCAGGTCGGCGCTGGCATGCAGCTCGACGGCATGCGACAGATTCTGCCGAACATAGGCCGCGAAGTCTGCGCGGTGTGCCGGTTTGACATGGCAGTAGGCCGCCCGGCGCTCGCCGCTCAGGGGATGCGCCAGCCATCCGCCCAGCTGCGGGTGGTCGTCGAGGGAGATCACGCGCTCGAACGGCGCATCAATGAAACCGTGGTCGGCGGTCACGATCAGGCTGGCGTCGGCACCTTCAGCCTCGGCGAGAAACTGCGCGAGGCCTTGGTCGAGCGCCAACAACGCTTCGAGCGCCTGCTCGCTCGCGCAACCGAAGCGGTGTGAGACCGAGTCGAGCTCGGGATAGTAGGCGTAGATGTAGCGCGGCGCCGACGCCTCCTTGAGCAAATCGCCAAGCTGCGCGAACAGTTCAGGCAAGGTCGCGTAGGCGCAGGTTGTCGCGCCGCGCGCGTGCCAGACGTTGAACGGTGAGCCGGCGATGTGCTGCGGCGCCAGAACGAAGCTCTCGCGTTGTATTTGCTGGAAAACGGTCTGATACGGGAAGAGACGAGGCGACAAGTCGGCGACAGGCTCGATCGGCGACTGTCTCCGTCCGCGCACCGTCATCGGCAGAATGGCCAGCATGTCGTCGATTTCGTCGAGCTGCACGTGCCACCCGGTCAACGCGTGTTGCGATGGCGCCAGACCGGTCATGAAGGTCGTGATCGCGCTCGCCGTCGTCGAGGGAAAGACCGAGCTGAGCGACCCGATCAGATGCCGTCGCAAGCAGGACGACTCTTGCAGCATGGCAAGCGTCGATAGTCCGAGCCCATCGATCACGAAGAGTACGAGATGGCGCGCCTCGGCCAGGCGCTCGGCCGGCAGCACGGCGCATTGCGCATGACCGCTCGCCGGCGCACCGCACGCTTGCGCGACGCTCTGCATCAGGTTGAAGATACCGCCGCCCGCGTAGTCTGCGCCGGTGACGCCGTTAGCGTGTGTCATCGAGGATCTCCTTTGCCGATGCGACGCAGGGTAACGCAAGGTGCGCCGTCCATTGATTGATATATGTGCAGGAAGCTATAAACTTCGACCTCCAATCCAGAACACGCATCACCACGCCTGGCGGAGACCGTCCATGTACCAACCGTACCAATCGATCGTGACCGAGGTCGACGATTCCGTCGGGATTGTCACGCTGAACAAGGAAGAGCGGCACAACGCCTTTGACCAGCAACTGATCGACGAACTCACGCACGCGCTCTTCTCGCTGGACGCCGATCCGGCCGTGCGCGTGATCGTCCTCTCCGCCGCCGGCAAGAGTTTTTGTGCCGGCGCCGATCTCAACTGGATGAAGCGGGCGATCACCAACAACGCGCAGGAGAACCTGCACGACGCGCATGCGTTCGCGCGACTGATGCGCACGCTCAACGAACTGTCGAAACCGACGATCGCCCGTGTGCACGGTCCGGCCTTCGGCGGCGGAGTCGGGCTGATCGCCGCCTGCGACATCGCACTGGCAACCTACGACGCGCAGTTCGCCCTGACCGAGGTCAAGCTCGGCATCCTCCCCGCCGTCGTCGCGCCCTACCTGATGGCCGCCATCGGCGAGCGGCAATGCCGGCGCTACCTGCTTTCGGCCGAGCGCTTTTCCGCCGCCGAAGCCTATCGCATCGGCCTCGTGCACGAGATCGTGCCCGGTGAGGAGGAGCTCGACGAAGCGATCGGCGAGATCATCGACAGCCTCCTGAAGAACGGCCCGAACGCACAGGCCGAATGCAAGGCGCTCTTGCGCATCATTGCCGGCCAGCCGATCGACGACGCCACGGTGGAGGAGACGACGCAACGCGCGGCGATCGTCCGTTCGACGCCGGAAGGACACGAAGGACTGAGCGCCTTCCTCGAGAAGCGCAAACCGAACTGGATCGTCTGAGCGCGGTCACACCCGCATCCTCGACGAGTTCATTCACAGCACATTCATGTTCCAGAAAACGCAGGATTTCGTGCCCTCGCCTTGCATCAACGTTTGCCAGCTCGACCGCAGCGGGCGGTATTGCCGGGGCTGTTTCCGCTCGCTCGACGAAATCGCCGTCTGGAGCCGTGCCTCGAATGACGAGAAGCGCACGATCGTCGCGGCGGCCGAGCGGCGGCGCAACGAATCCGGAGCGTCCGCGCCATGACCTACCGCGAAGCCGACTATCCCTGCGTCGGCATCTGCATGAACGACCCGGATACAGGCTATTGCATCGGTTGCGGCCGCCCGCCGTGGCCGGTCAGCAATCAGGGGATCGTCGCCGAGGAGGTGCATCTCGCGCTGCCGCCCGTCACTGCGGACAGCCCGTCCGATCCCGATTCGCCAGAGCAGCGTTGAACGTCGTGAACTGACGCCGACGGCAGTCGCCAAGCAATCAGGCCGTCGCGCTCTCGCTCTGAAGGCGTTTCTCCAACTGCTGCTCGATCTCTTTCAACGACAATCCGAGCGACAGTTCCTGATCCAGCGCACGCAGGATCGGCAGTATCTTCAGGCCGAAGGCCCCGAGATTCAGGCGAATCGCGCTCTCCTGCGGCTTGGCCAGCGCTTCGACGAGCTTGGCTGTCTGCTTGTCGCGGCAGTGCATCGGACAGCCTGACTTGAACTCGATGGCCACCGTGTTGCCGCCGCAGACGAGCGCCTGGTTCAGGCGCTGATCAGCCAGGGTGAACAGCTCCATGCCGCTCGATGCCTTGTCGTCGGACGTACTGGCGACGCCGACGCTGGCCGTCAGCTTGACCTTCTGGCCGCGAATCGTGATCTGCCCGGAAGCCAGGCTGCGGCACACCTGCTTTCCGAAACGCTCGCCCTGCTTGAGATCGACGTCGTGCGAGACGATGGCGAGGCGGTCGCCGAGGCAATGGCCAACCTGATCGTGTGGCCCGACCTTGGACATCAGGAGCTTGGCAAATCGGGCGTCGATCATGACGGCGATTTCCTCGCCAAATTGCTCGATCAGGGCCGCTCGGTTGTCGATCCGGAAGACGAGAATGCAGACCGGCTCACCCAGTGGATCGGCCAGTGACAGCTTGCTCAACACCGAATTGAAGCGCTCCCGCGACTGGGGGGATGCCGGACTCTCCGGCACTTCCGGCATCGTCGGCACGAGCAGCAAGTCAGGCGCAACCAAAGACGCAGCCGGAACGGGTGGCGCCTGATCTGCCAACGACAACTTGCCGTCGCGCGCCGTCTTCCGCGTGCCGTGCGGATGAAAGATGTCGTTCAGCGCAACGAGCATCGCCGACTTATTCATCGTTTTGGTGATGAACCCGGCAACGCCGTTCGCCCGGTCGGCGTCACGCTCGACCTTGTTGTCGAGATCGGAGACGATCAGGATGAAAGGGATCTCGCGCAACCTCCGGATCGAACTGGCACGCAGGCGGGCAAGGAGATCGTGCGCGTCAAGCTTGAGCGGATGAACACCGGAAATCACGGCGGAAATGCCCGAATCGAGCATCAGCGTCTGCCAGGCCGATTCGCCGCTGGACTCTTCGATAACGTCGAAATTGTCTTTCAGATGCTTGTTCAGCGTCACGCGCACGACACGCGAGCTGTCGAGCACCAGAATCCGGCGGATCGTCTCCATCTTCTCCATCTTGTCGAGCCTCTCTTGCACGCCTGGGCCCCGCCACGGCGGGCTACGCCGCCATCAGGACGCCTGAATAAAGAACACCCGACACTGTAATTCAGAACCGCGCGCCTGAGTAGCTTTGAACGCGCGCGATTTACCACGATTTACCCTTCCGGATCTATTACTTAGGTCATATTAAAATGACGAACAAGTGAGTTGTCCAACCTCTGAGACGGCGGTTCAGACCTTCGCCTCGAGCTTGACCCAAGCGCCGTTGGCCGCGCCGGATTGCACGACGGCCAGCGCAAAGCGGACGCCGAGCAGCCCGTCGTAGGCGTTCGGGAAGTTGAGTGCCAGCGGGTCGGGTGTTGCACCGACGCGGCGCGCAGCGATTGCCTCGGCAGCGTCGGAATAGAGGTTGGCGAAGGCCTCGGGGAAACCCTCCGGATGCCCCTTGACGATGCGCGACGAGCGCGCCGCCAGCGGAAGCGTGCCCGGCCCGTTCGGCGTGCGCAGCTGCGCCGGACCGGACGCCGGTTTGAAGGTGAGGATCTGCGGCACTTCCTGTTCCCACTCGAGCGTACCTTGGGTACCGCTGACGCGAATACGCAGACAGTTCTCGACGCCGGCCGCCGCCTGCGTCACCCAGAAACTGCCGCGCGCGCCATTCGAGAGACGCAGCAATGCGCCTGCGTAGTCATGCACGATGCGCCCGGGCACGATGGCGCCGACTTCGGCCGCCACTTCGGCGACCTCCAACCCGGTGATGAAGCGCAAGAGGTTGTGCGCATGGCTGCCAATGTCGCCCATCACCAGCGAAGGCCCGCCTTTGGCCGGGTTGTGGCGCCAGCTTTGCTCGGGCGACGGATCGCTTTCCTGCGCGTTGCCGCCCTGCACGTACTCGACCTGCACCAGGCGGATCGTGCCGAGTTCGCCCGCTTCGACCATACCGCGCGCCTGGCGCACCATCGGATAGCCGGTGTAGTTGTGGGTCAGGCAGAAGACGCGCCCACTGGCCTCGACCGCCGCGTGCAGGCGCTCGGCTTCGTCGACGGTATTGGTCATCGGCTTGTCGCAGATCACGTCGAAACCGGCTGCGAGCGCGGCGCTGGCCAGCTCGAAGTGGCTGTCGTTCGGCGTCATGATGGCGATCACGTCGGCGCCGCGATCCTTCTCTTTCTCGCCTTCGATCAGCGCGAGACCCGAGGCATAGACGCGATCGGCCGGCAAGCCGAGTTCGCGCCCGGCACGAAGACTCTTCTCCGGATTCGACGATAGCGCCGCTGCAACGAGTTCGTAGCGGTTATCAAGCGCCGCCGCCTGGCGGTGCATGGCACCGATGAACGAACCCGGTCCGCCGCCGATGACCGCGAGGCGAAGACGGCGACCCAAGAGGGAAACGACAGGATTCAGCGACATGCGAATGCTCCGGAGAGGGTGATTGGGAAAATCGAGACGGGGCGCATCAGCGCCCGTCTTTCAGGGCTTCAGTACGGTTTCGACGAGCTTCACCCAGTAGCTGATGCCAAGCGGCAGGATCTCGTCGTTGAAGTCGTAGTGCGGGTTGTGCAGCGAACAACCACCTGTACCCGGACCGTTACCGAGCCAGACGTAGCAGCCGGGCTTGACCTGCAGCATGTAGGCAAAATCCTCGGCGGCCATCGACGGAATGTCGTCACGGCGCACCTTGGTTTCGCCAAAGACGGCGCCCGCCGCCTGCCGGCAGAGTTCGGTCTCCGCCGCGCTATTCACCGTTGGCGGATAGCGCCGGTCATAGGTCGCCTTGATTGTCGCACCATAGGTCGCGGCGACACCGGCGCACAGGCGCTCGATGGCCGCTTCGACCTGATCTTGGATTTCCGGCTTGAAGGTGCGGATCGTGCCGCGCAGGACGGCGTCGTCCGGGATCACGTTGAGCGCTTCGCCGCCGTGGATCTGCGTCACGCTGACCACCGCCGATTCGCACGGGTGCAGGCTGCGCGCAACGACCGTCTGCAGCGCCAGCACGAGGTGGCTGGCAACGACCAGCGTATCGACCCCCTGATGCGGCATCGCCGCGTGGCAGCCGTGGCCGCAGATGGAGATCTCGAAGGCACAGGTACCGGCCATCACCGGCCCGGGCATCACCGACATCTCGCCGACCGCGATCCCCGGCCAGTTGTGCAGGCCATAGACGGCTTCCACCGGAAACAAGTCGAACAAACCGTCCTTGACCATCACGTCGGCGCCGGCTTCCGACTCCTCGGCCGGCTGGAAGATGAAGTGGACGGTGCCGTCGAAGTCGAGGGCGTCCTTGTTTTCCGCGAGGTAGCGCGCCGCGCCGAGCAGCAGCGTCGTATGCCCGTCGTGGCCGCAAGCGTGCATCTTCCCGGCGTGCCGCGAGCAATGCGCGAAGGCGTTCTTTTCCTCGACCGGCAGCGCGTCCATGTCAGCGCGCAGGCCAATGGCGCGCGTTCCCTTGCCCTTGCGCAAGGTGCCGACAACGCCGGTCTTCGCCAGCCCGCGGTGAACTTCCAGCCCGTAGGACGCGAGTTCGCGCGCGACGATGTCGGCGGTCCGCGTCTCGTGAAAGGCGAGTTCCGGATGCGCGTGAATGTCGCGGCGAATTGCGATCAAATCCTGGAGAAAGGGGATATCGAGTAGCTTCATGGCGACGTCTGTTGCAAGGCAGACCCGTTAGTCAGGCTTCTTAGTGTACGCCAGCCCGGCTTGCCGGTGGAAGCGCCGTTCCGCTATGCTCCAAGCCATGCATATCCTGATCATCAGCGGCCTTTCCGGGTCCGGAAAATCGATCGCCCTCAACCTGCTCGAGGACGCTGCGTACTACTGCGTCGACAATCTGCCGCCGCAATTGTTGCAGCCGCTCGTCGATCAACTCGGGCAGCAGGGCTACGGCAAGATCGCCGTCGCCATCGACATTCGCGGCGGCGGCGGCATCGAAACATTGCCGCAACAGCTCGACACGCTGCGCGCGCAGAAGCACGACGTGCAGTTCCTCTTCCTCGACTCGAAAACCGAAACGCTGCGCAAGCGCTACTCGGAAACACGCCGCCGGCACCCGCTGGCGAGCGACGAGCGCACGCTGTCCGAATCGATCGCCGAGGAGCGCGTTCGTCTCGCCCGCGTCGCCGAACTCGGGCATCACATCGACACCAGCGACTTGAAGCCCAACGCGCTGCGCGAGTGGATACGCCAGTTCATCACAGCGAACGGCGATCACAAGGAGCCGCAGACGCTGACGCTATCCTTCGAGTCCTTCGGTTTCAAGCATGGCCTGCCGCTCGACGCCGAACTCGTCTTCGACGTGCGCTGCCTGCCCAACCCGCACTACGAACCTGACCTGCGTCCTTTGACCGGGCGTGACCAGCCGGTCATTGACTTCCTCGAAGCCGAGCCGGACGTGCTGAAGATGCGCGACGACATCGCGCGCTTCGTCGAGACCTGGCTGCCGGCGTACATCCGCGACAACCGCAGCTACCTGACCGTCGGCATTGGCTGTACCGGCGGCCAACACCGCTCGGTCTATATCGCCGAATGGCTGGCCCGGCACTTTGCCGACCGCGCACGCGTACTCGTCCGCCACCGCGAACTGACGCCCGCGCTCACCGGCGCCGCCTGATGCGCTGGCTGGCGTTCTTCCGGCCGGGGGACTGGCTGGTCGCTACGCTCGGTCTTGCGTTCTGTGTGGTGTCCTTTCCGCTGGCCTGGCAGGCCGGCGTCGCCGAAAAGGCGGTGGTCAAACGGGGCGGCGAGTTGTTCGCCGAGCTCGATCTCTCACGCAACCGCGAGATCGAAGTGCCTGGGCCGCTCGGTCTGACCCGCATTGCCGTCGAGAAGCGCCGCGTGCGCGTCGTCTCCGACCCCGGCCCGCGCCAGTATTGCGTGCGTCAGGGCTGGCTACAGCGCCCGGGCGAGATCGCCATCTGCGCGCCGAATCAGGTCAGCGTGCAGATCGTCGGCAGTCAGGGCGCCTACGATTCGCTCAGCTACTGAGCGGTCTGGAGCAGCCCCTTGAGACGCAGCAGGCCGAGCACGGCGACCGTCGTCGCGTCCCTGATCGTCCCGTCGAGAATCATCGCCTCAACCTGCTCCAGCTTGAACGGGCGTGAAATGAGGCCGATCTCCTCGGCGTCGAGCGCGGTTTCGCCAGCGGACAGATCAGTCGCCAGAAACACATCGTAGGCCTGCGTCGAGTAACCGTAGGCAAGGTACAGGCGCCCGACGTGCTGCATTGATGCCGCGGTCAATCCGGTTTCCTCGCGCAACTCGGCACGCGCCAGGTCGAGCGGGTCGATGCTCTCGCCCTCCCACGATCCCTGCGGCAATTCCCAGTAACGCCCCTGCACCGGGTAGCGATATTGCTCGACGAGGTGGAGTTCGCCGTCAGAAACGGCGGCGATGACCGCGAAGTCACTTTTCTCGACGACGCTGTACAAGCCGCGGCTGCCGTCGGCGCGCACGATTGCGTCTTCGCGCAGGGTCAGCCAGCGGTTCTGGTAGATCACCGTACTGCCGACCGTCTCGATTTCCGGCACCTGTTCGAGCGAGTCAAGGAAGGCAGCGGCCTCGTCCAGCTGATTCTCGCTGAACACGCGCACGCCGGCCTCTTCAAGTGCCGCCGTCGTCACCCCCGGCAGCGGCAGGCGGACGCTCTTGAAACTGCCATCGTAGGAATAACTGCTGCCGCACGAGGGACTGCCTTCCTTGAGGATGGCGATGCGGATCTGCCGGGTGCGCACCAGATCCTGCGCCAGGCGGCCACCGCGCTGGAACGGTTCGGTGACGTCTGCACCGGTCTTGTCGATAACCTTTGCTTCGCCAGCGAGGACAAGGCGGCCACCCTTGCCCTCCGCCACCTCGGCGGGCGGACGCGGTGTCGGCAGTCCGCCGGCGACCTCGGGACAGAAGGCGACGATGCGCCCCTCGGCCTGCCATCGGCGCAGGACGGGATGCTCGTACGCAATCAACTCGCCGTTGTAGCGCGCGGGCAAGCCGAGCAAGCAGGTGCTGACCAGGACGCGTTGCACCGGTTACTTCCCGGGCTCGACTTCACGCACGAGGCGGAAACCGACCAACGTATATCGCGTCTGCGGCGTATTCCAGTTGCGGAACGCCGAACGGGCGTAGAACGGCCAGGTATGCCAGGAACCACCGCGGCGTACATGCACCCGGCCCGACTCCGGCCCTTGCGGGTCGTCGACCGGCGACTTTGCGTAGTAATCCTCGCCGTGCCAGTCGGAGGTCCATTCCCAGACGTTGCCGTGCATGTCGTAGAGGCCAAAGGCGTTGGGCGCGAAGCTGGCCACCGGTGCGGTGAAAGCGTATCCGTCGTGCAAAGGTACCGCGTAGCCCTTCCACTTTTCCCAATTGACGGCCGCATCGGCATCGAAGACGTTGGCGACGACGAACAACGAGCGCGGATCGTTGCCGCTCGAGTAGCGGGTTTGCGTTCCAGCGCGGCAAGCGTATTCCCATTCAGCCTCGGTCGGCAGGCGGTAGCGCACGCCCTCCTTCTCGGACAGCCACTTGGCCATGGCCACCGCGTCGTTCCAGGTGACGTTGGTCACCGGATGATCGTCGGTCTGGGCAAAGCCGGGGTTACGCCAGGAGTACTTCGGGTCGCGCCCTTCGAAAGCGTCGCCGCGCGCCGACTTGGCCGGATCGTAGTCGCGGTTGTAACCATAACCACCGGTGCCGTCGCGCACGGACTCGGGAACGTAACCGGACTGTTCGATGAAGCGGCGGAACTGCCCGACCGTCACCTCGGTCTTGCCGAAATAGAAATCGCGCGTGATGCGCACGCGATGGACGGGCGCCTCGTCACTGAGCTTGAGGAAGCGCTCGCGGTCGTATTGCGGATAGTCGGCGGCCAGCGAGTCGGGCGTCTCATCGCTGCCCATCATGAACTCGCCAGCGGCAACGCGAACAAGCGGCATGTCGAGCGAGTTGCTCGCCATTTCGGGCGCTGCGGCGGCAGCCAGGCTAACGAGAGCCAGCGCGGCAACGCCAAGCCGTCGCCAGGATGAATCTTGCTTTTTGATCGCTGCCGAGTTGCGGTAGCCTTCGTCTATCCCGTTATCTTCCGTCTTCATGTGAAAGTGCCTTGTGGTTTGCTTGATTGGTTGCTGCTTGCTTCGATAAGGCGCGAACGATACCGCAAAGCTGCCGATCGAGGCCAATCGAGCGTCTTCTCCCAATGACCCGCCCTGCCCCGGAAACCATCACCATCGTCACGACACCCGAGGATCATCGCATCGCGCGGCTGACCGCGGCGGCGATCGGCCTGTCCCTGATCGACGCAGCGATCCCGCTGCCCTTGCCCGGTGTCAAGCCAGGACTGGCCAACATCGTCACGCTGATCGTGCTGGCGCGCTACGGCTGGGGTACGGCGGCGTGGGTGAGCATCCTGCGCGTCTTTGCCGGCGGCCTCGTGCTCGGGCAATTCCTCTCGCCCGGCTTCTTCATGAGCCTGAGCGGCGCGCTCGTCAGCCTGAGCGTTCTCGCGCTTGCCGAACGTCTTCCCCGGCGCTGGTTCGGGCCGGTCAGCTGGAGCATCCTCGCCGCGTTCGCCCACATTGGCGGACAGCTAGCGCTGGCGCGGCTGTGGCTGATCCCGCATAACGGCCTGTTCTATCTGGTTCCGCTATTTGCCGCGGCCGCGCTGGCCTTCGGTATCATCAACGGCCTGATCGCGGCACGACTGCTCGCCGACCTGCCAGCCACCGAATCTGAGGTCTCCAATGTCTAAAACCATCTGTCTCGCCTTTACCGGTGCCTCAGGCATGCCCTACGGCGTACGCCTGCTCGAATGCCTGCTCGCCGCCGGCTGCCGTGTGCAGTTGCTCTACTCTCAGGTCGCGCAAGTCGTCGCGCGGCAGGAAATGGCGCTTGAACTACCGGCGCGAGCGTCGGAAGCGCAGGCATTCTTCCGCGAGCGTTTCGCCGGCCTGCCCGGATCACTCGAAGTCTATGGGCGCGAGGAATGGTTCGCGCCGGTCGCCAGCGGCTCGAATCCGCCCGAGGCGATGATCGTCTGCCCCTGCACCATGGGCACGCTGGCATCAATCGCGCAAGGGCTGGCCAGCAACCTGATCGAGCGTGCTGCCGACGTCGTGCTCAAGGAAGGCCGAAAGCTGGTGCTCGTTCCACGTGAAACGCCCTTCTCGGCGATTCATCTCGAGAACATGCTGCGCCTGTCGCGCGCAGGCACCGTCATCCTGCCACCGAATCCGGGCTTCTATCACCATCCGCAGAATGCCGGCGATCTCGTCGATTTCGTCGTCGCACGCATCCTCGACCAGGTTGCCGTGCCGCATTCGCTGATGCAACGCTGGGGCGATCCGGCGGAGAGTGCGTCTTGAGTTGGCTGGACTTCCTGCGCAAGGCAGCACCGTCGGCGTCCGCATCGCCCGAGAAGGAACGCTTGGAAATCCCGCTATTTCCGCTCGGCGGCGTGCTCTGCCCGGGCGGCGTCCTCTCGCTCAAGGTTTTCGAGCAGCGCTATCTCGACATGGCCGCGGCGTGCATGAAAAACCATACGCCGTTCGGTGTCTGCCTAATCGCCAGCGGCAAGGAAGTCGGCGAGCCAGCGATACCGCACGACGTCGGCACGCTGGCACACATCGACGTCGGCGACATGCCACAACTCGGCATCCTGATGCTCTCTGTGCATGGTGGCCGCCGTTTCCGCATCCTGTCGAAGACGACGCAGCCCGACGGACTCTTGCGTGCTGAGGTCGAGTTGCTCGATGAACAGCCGGGGCTAACGATTCCCGAAGCGCAGCAAGGCATGTTGCCGCTGCTCAAGAAGGTGGTCAGCGACCTGGGGCCGGAAAAGATGCCCGAACCGCACGACTTCGACGACGCGGCCTGGGTGGGTTATCGCCTGACTGAAATCGTCCCGGTGCAGGCGCTGGCCAAGCAGAAGCTCCTAGAACTCGACGACCCCGTGTCGCGCCTGGAAATCCTCTTCACCTACCTCGCGCAGCGCAAGCTGGTGATCTGACTTCTGAAACGTTTCAGAACGTATCCCAGGCGAACTTGACGATCAGCGCACTGACGACGATCAGGAAGACCTTGCGCACGAAGCCGCTGCCGTGGCGCAGCGCGAGATGCGTGCCGAGAAATGAACCGCCGACGTTGCCGATGGCCATGACGACTGCCAGTACCGGCAAGTAATACCCGTTCGGAGCGAAGTACGCGATCGCTGCGAGGTTCGTCGCGACATTGACGATCTTGGCCGCGGCCGAGGCATGCAGGAAGTCGAAGCCGAAAAAGCGGATGAACAGGAAGATCAGGAAGCTTCCCGTGCCCGGTCCGAAAAAGCCGTCGTAGAAGCCGATCACGCCGCCGACGATCAGCGCATAGGTGAATTCTCGCCGACCAGCGTGCTGCGGCCGGTGCAGCGCACCAAAATCCTTGCGCCAGAAGGTATAGGCGGCGGCACCGACAAGCATGACGAGGATCATCGGCCGCAACAGGTCGCGCGGCAGCCACGCGACGCACATCGCGCCAAGATAAGAACAGGCAAAGGCCGCCGCCGCCGCCGGTAACGTCGTTCCCCACGGCATGGCCACCCGACCGCTATAGCGCCAGGCGGCGTTGGCCGTACCGAAGACACTGGCGATCTTGTTCGTGCCAAACAGCGTAGCCGGCAGTTCCTTGGGCAGCACCGAAAAGATCGCCGGGATCTGGATCAATCCGCCACCACCGACAACCGAGTCGATAAACCCGGCGAAGACCGAAGCAAAGGCAAGGATGGCGATCTGGCTGAATTCGACGGTCACGATAGTCCTACGGGCGCGATGGAATGAAGAGACGACGTCCAATTCCGTGCAAAACGACGGCAGGGACGCCAATTCGCCAGTTTACTGTGAATGACTCGCGTATAAGCTGTGGACAGATAGTAAACAAGTCAACACTGGACGCTTTCCTGAAAGTTGTTCAGTTTTATCCACAGGTCGGTACACGACTTTTTCAGACGGGAAAGTCGACCATAACCATCTGTATTTAAAGTTAAGTAAAAAGTTATCAACAGACTTGTTGCTAGGATTATCTTTATAGTCTTTATATGTAAACAAAACTAATAAGTAATACCCTGCCGCAACGAAACGTCCCGTGGACCCGCTCGAATCATTGTCTTGAGCGAATGGCAGGCTATGATTGAAGCGTGTTTTACGTTCGTCGGCGAATCGCCGGAAAATTGAGAGGGAGCGTCAGATGAAGTTAGCCATCCTGCAAGCGAGCGTTGTGTCCGTCTGTGCGCTTCTGCTTTCCGCCTGCGGCGAGAAGGAAGTCAGCTTCAAGGCGGATATTCAGCCGATCCTGGCGAAAAGCTGCCTTGAATGCCACGCTGCGGGTGGTGCTGGCGCCGAGAAGAGTGGCCTGATCATGTCGAGTTACGAGGATTTGATGAAAGGCACGCGCTTCGGAGTGATCGTGAAACCCGGTGACGCATTGACGAGCGCCCTGATCATGCTCGTCGAAGGACGCGTCGATCCGTCGATCCGCATGCCGCACCACAAGGAGCCGCTAAGCAAGGATCAGACAGCCCTGCTGCGCGCCTGGGTCGAGCAAGGGGCAAAGAACAACTGAGGGGGCTGGGGCGCTCTTACTTGCCTATGCAGAAGCGCCCGAAGATCTCGCCCAATAGGTCATCCGCCGAGAACTCGCCGGTAATCGAGGACAAGGCCTGCTGCGCGAGTCGCAGTTCCTCGGCAAAAAGTTCAAGTTGCGGCAGTTGCGCTTGGGCGGCAGCGATATGTTCCTGCGTCTCGGTCAGCGCGCGCAGATGGCGCTCGCGGGCGATGAAGACATCCTCGGTCGGATGCCAGCCGGCAATGCGCAGCAATTCGCGGCGCAGGAGATCGATGCCGTCACCGTGTTTTGCCGACAACGAGACCGCTACGCCGTCGCTCTCGTCGTGCCGTTCGGCAGTGCGTCCGGCGAGATCAACCTTGTTATAGACGGTGATACGCGTCAGCGACGTCGGGAACTGGGCGAGAATCGCGCGCTCCGCATCGCTGACACCGATGCGCGCATCGACCAGCAGCACGACGACGTCGGCCCGCTCGATCTCGCGCCAGGTGCGTTCAATGCCGATCTTTTCGACCGCGTCATCCGTATCGCGCAGCCCGGCGGTATCAATCACGTGCAGCGGAATACCATCGACCTGAAGCGTGCTGCGCACGACGTCGCGCGTGGTGCCGGCAACCGGGGTTACGATCGCTAGATCGTCGCCGGCGAGCCGGTTGAGCAGGCTGGACTTGCCCACATTTGGCTGACCCGCCAGAACGACGTGCAGGCCGCCCTGGAGGAGCTTTCCCTGGCGTGCCCGATCGAATACCTGAGCAAGGCGCGCCTGCAGGCGCGCAAGGCGGCCAAAGGCGTCGGCGGCTTCGAGAAAATCGACTTCTTCCTCGGGAAAATCTAGCGTCGCTTCGACCAGCGCACGCAACTCGGTGAGCTGGTCGAGCAGCGCGTGGATTTCCTTGGAAAACTCGCCCTGTAGCGAACGCACAGCGCTGCGTGCAGCGGCTTTCGTCGAAGCGTCGATCAGATCGACAACGGCTTCTGCCTGTGCCAGATCGAGCTTGCCGTTGAGAAAGGCGCGTCGGGTGAATTCGCCGGGTTCGGCCAGCCGCGCACCGAGGTCGAGGCAACGAGCGAGCAGCATCTGCAGGACAACTACGCCACCATGTCCCTGCAGCTCAAGGACGTCTTCACCAGTAAAGGAATGAGGTGCAGGGAAGTACAGCAACAATCCGCTGTCGATTACGCTGCCATCGTCTGCGTGAAAGTTGGCGAGCGTCGCAAGGCGCGGTTTGGGCTGTCTATCGCTGAGTCGCTGGGCGAGACCGAGGAGGTCTCGCCCGGATATACGGATGACCCCGACACCGCCGCGGCCTTGCGCCGTAGCGATGGCGGCGATCGTTTCAGCGGGCGCTGAAACGACAGCCTGATCAGGCCTTGGCGTCGTTGGCTGCTTTTCCGGCACCACCCATCATCCGGGTAATCTGCCATTGCTGCGCAATCGACAGGATGTTATTGACCACCCAGTAGAGCACCAGGCCCGACGGGAAGAAGAGGAACATGCCGCCGAAGATGAACGGCATGAGCATCATCATCTTGGCCTGGATGGGATCGGGCGGCGTCGGGTTGAGCTTGGTCTGGATCAACATCGTGGCGATCATGATCACCGGCAGCACGTAGTAGGGATCTTGCGATGATAGATCGTGAATCCAGAGAATCCACGGTGCGTCGCGCATCTCGACCGCGCCAAGCAAGGCCCAGTAGAGCGCGATGAACACCGGAATCTGCACGGCAATCGGCAGGCAGCCGCCGAGCGGGTTGATCTTCTCGGTCTTGTAGAGATTCATCATCTCCATGTTCAGCTTCTGCTTGTCGTCGCCGCAGCGCTCACGCAGCGCGGTCATGCGCGGTGCGATAGCTTTCATCTTTGCCATCGATTTGTAGCTGGCCGCCGAGAGCGGGAAGAAGATGGCCTTGATGGCAACGGTCAGCAGCACGATCGCCCAGCCCCAGTTGCCGACCAGCTTGTGGATGAAATCGAGGCACCAGAAGATCGGTGCGGCGACGATCGTCAGCCAGCCATAATCGACGACAAGCGGCAGACCTTGCGCGCCGATTCCCCCCTCTGCTGCCGGCTTGGCCAGCTGTTCGAGCATCGACTGAATCTGCGGTCCGGCATAGAGCGACACGACGTTGCTGGCCTTCGCGCCGGGCGCGACCGTGGCGACCGGCACAATCACGCCGGCCGTCACCGCCGGATTCGCACCGCTTTCAACCTTGCGCACAAAGAACTCGCGCGCCTGCTTCTCCTGGGGAATCCAGGCCGAAACGAAGTAGTGCTGCACCATCGCCATCCAGCCGTTATCGGCTTTTTCGACAAATTTGGCCGAACCCTTTTCGATGTCCTTGAAGTTGATCTTCTGGTACTTCTCCTGCTCCGTATAGATCGCCGGGCCGGTGTAGGTGCTGACCATGCTGCTTTCGCCAGCCGGCGCAGCGGTATCGCGCTGCAACTGGTAATAGGCGTGTGCAGCGATTTCCTTCTGACCTCCGTTGTCGATCTCGGTGGCGACGTTGATCAGGTAGCTGCCGCGATTGAAGGTATAGATCTTGGTGACCTTGACACCATCGACGGCGGGCGCTTCGAGACGCAGTTCGACGCTGTTGGCACGGGCGGCCAGTTCACGGCTGCCGGGGGCAGCGGCAAAGACCGTCTTGTGGTTCGGCAGCCCCTCGCCGATCAGGCCGCTTTGTGCCGCATACTGGTGTTTGGCATCGAATAGCGAGAAGTTCCTCGACTTGTCTTCGCTTGCCTTGTAGTTGTTGAGTTCGAGCCCGACGATCGTGCCACCGAGCGTTGATACGTCGGCGACAAACAGATCGGTCTTGACCTTGACGATCTCTGTCTTGGTGCTCCCTGCCGTCGCATTGCCCTCCGGTACGGAAGCGGCCGAGACAGGAGCCGGTGCGCTTGTTTCCGGCACTGGCGCTGTCGCCGTCGCGGCGGGCGCAGTTGCCAGCGGTGCCTGTGGATTATTGTGCTTTTGCCATGCTTCCCAGAGCATGACCAAAGAGAATGAGAAGACGAAGACAAGAATCAGGCGTCGGGTGTCCATGAACGGCCTATACAAGAAAATCAGGGAACGGGATCAAAACCACCCGCATTCCACGGATGGCAACGAGAGATGCGCTTGATGCCAAGGCGAAGGCCTTTGTACGCGCCATACTTTTGCACCGCTTCGGCGGTGTATTCGGAACAACTCGGGAAAAAACGGCAGCGGCTCCCCAGAGAGGGGCTGATCGCATACTTGTAGAATCGGATCAGTGCCAGCAGCAATAATTTCATCGGCTCATCGTTCAGGTGAAATCATTTTGCCCAGCAAACCCCGGATTTCTTCAGCGAGGACTCGCCGGTCCAGCGGCACCGGTTTTGTCGACAAGCGCAGGACGAAGTCGTACGCCCGTAACCGGCAACGCATGATGCGAAAACTCTCTCTTGCCAGCCGTTTGACCAGGTTCCGGTCCACCGAACGTCGCAAGAGCCGTTTGGCAACGACGACGCCCAGACGGGCTCCCGTCGCTTCTTCTGCCGCACGAACGCGGTAATGTAGCAGGAAATACCTGCCTCTAACGGTCTTCCTGAAACCAAAAACGGATGAAAAATCATCCGTTTTTGTCAGTCGATATGTCTTGGGGAATGCGGCGCAAGCGAGCTCGCGCTTATCCTCAGGCTGTTTGATGTTCAAACGGCCAAACGATGACGACCCTTGGCACGACGGGCACGAATTACGGCACGCCCGCCGCGGGTGGCCATACGGACGAGGAAGCCATGGGTACGCTTGCGACGAATAACCGACGGTTGATAGGTGCGTTTCATAATTAAACCCTTGAAGTCATTGCAAAGTAAACGCGCAATTAGACATGCGATCAGTAACGCTTGTCAAGCCGAAATTTTGGCTGACGCTGTGGATAACTTCGTTGTGACAGGTTAGAATCAGGCCCTTACGTCGGACGCCGTTGGCGTTTCCTGACATCAAAGCAGAAGCAATTTCTGTTCGTATCAATACAACCGTGTTTGACTACCCAGCATTCTTATTGCCCGGTTCCGGATGGTTGTTTTGAAATGCCAAACGCCGCATTGTGGCTTTACAAAATCTAATCGGGATTGTGTCAATTCGTCAGCAATGAGTAGCTTCTGGATTTCCTGTCTGAGTCAGTTTGAACAAGAATTGCCACCACAGCAATTCAACACCTGGATTCGCCCCCTCCGGCTCGAAGGCGAAGACGACGCGGCAAACGGCCTGCGACTATACGCGCCCAACGGTTTCATCCTTAAGTGGGTGAAGGAACGCTATCTGACGCGTATTGAGGAACTCGGAAGTGCCTTCTTCTCGGCTCCAGTCAGCGTTTCAATGATGATCGCCGAGCGCAGTTCGGCACCGTCTGCCGCGACGAGGACCGTGCCGACCGCTACGGGTGCAGTTGCCAAGCCGGTGGTACCGGCGCCGCCGCCCGCGTTTGCCGCCGTTGAGCGGCCGTTGGAAAGAACTCGCTCGGATTACGAGAAGACGCGCCTCATTCCCGGCTTCACTTTCGAGAACCTGATCGTCGGCAAGGCCAATGACCTCGCGCGCGCTGCGTCGGCCCAGGTCGCGACGAACCCCGGCGGAGCGGCGTACAACCCGATGTTCATCTACGGCGGGGCCGGTCTGGGCAAGACTCACTTGATCCACGCCATCGGCAATAGAATCCTCGAACAAAACCCGGGTAAGGTGGTTCGCTATGTCCATGCGGAGGATTACTACTCCGACGTTGTACGCGCCTATCAGACGAAGTCGTTCGACGCGTTCAAACGGTATTACCGTTCGCTCGATGTTCTATTGCTTGATGACGTCCAGTTCTTCAATGGCAAGAACCGGACGCAGGAAGAGTTTTTCTTTGTCTTTAACGCGCTGATTGAAGCGAAGAAGCAGATCGTCATCAGCTGCGATACTTATCCAAAGGATATCTCCGGACTCGAGGATCGCCTGATCACGCGTTTCGACTGGGGCCTGACGGTCCAAATCGAGCCACCGGAGATCGAGATGCGTGTCGCCATTCTGAAGAAGAAGGCGGAGGCGGAATCGGTCGCGCTAGACGACGAAGTGGCTTTCTATATTGCCAAGCATCTCCGATCGAATGTCCGGGAACTCGAAGGTGCGTTGAAGAAGGTGCTTGCCTACGCATCTTTCCATGGACGCAAAATCGATCTCGAGTTGGCCAAGGAGTCGCTCAAGGATTTGATTGGCGCGGTGAATCGGCAGATTACGGTAGAGAACATCCAGAAGACGGTTGCTGACTACTTCAAGATCAAGGTTGCCGATCTTTATTCGAAGAAGCGTACGCGGCAGATTGCCAGGCCGCGGCAAGTGGCCATGTGGCTCGCCAAGAACCTGACTTCACAGAGTTACCCATCGATCGGGGAAGCGTTCGGCGGGCGTGACCACACGACGGTATTGCACGCGGTGCGAACGATCGAATCCCTGCGCAGCAAGGACAACGAGTTGAACCACGATGTCCATGTGTTGTTGCAGGTTTTGAAGGGATGAGAAAGGTTCTTGTATAAATTCGTGTACAGCTTGTGGGCAATTTGTGCGTAATCGTTAGATTCTTGCTCAGCGCGTAATTTGTTCATTTTTGTCCACAGGAGAGTACAGAGTTTCTACAAACGGTTTTTTGTTTGTAAGTGCATGAAATAATTAAGGTAATTTTTGATATTCACAGGATTGTCTTCGAGATTATCTTTATAGGATTTATATATATGGTTCTTATAAAAACCCAACGTGATTCGCTTCTGGCTCCACTCCAGTCAGTTTCCGGGATCGTCGAGAAGAAACATACGCTGCCAATCCTGTCGAATGTCCTGCTCGAAAAACATGGGGATCGACTCACCCTCTTGGCGACCGACATTGAAATCCAGATCACGACATCGACGCCGGTCGCTTCGAATGAAGGAGACGGTGCGGTGACCGTCGGCGCGCGCAAGTTGCAGGACATCCTGCGCTCGCTGCCGGACAGCGCAGAAGTCAGCCTGAACCTCGAAGAGAAGCGCTTGCAGGTCAAGGCCGGCAAGAGTCGCTTCAATCTGCAAACCTTGCCGGCAGAGGATTTTCCGCGCATGGCGCTGGCCGACGGCGACATCCAGAAGATCGTCGTCACGCAGAAGCAGTTCCGCCGCCTGCTGGCGCAAACCCAGTTCGCGATGGCGGCGCAGGATGTCCGCTACTATCTGAACGGTCTGCTGATCCTCGTCGAAGGTAACGAATTGCGCACCGTTGCCACCGACGGTCACCGTCTGGCTTATGCGAGCATGCAGTTGGAGGGCGATGCGGAGCTGCCGCGCCAGGAACTGATTCTGCCGCGCAAGACGGTCCTCGAATTGAGCCGCCTGCTTGCCGACAATGACGAATCGCTGCAGATCGAGCTGACGAGCAATCAGATCCGCTTCCAGTTCGGCAATATCAACCTCGTGTCAAAGCTGATCGACGGCAAGTTCCCGGACTACGAACGTGTCATCCCGGCAACGCTAAAGAATTTCGTGACGCTGAATCGGGCGACCTTGCTTCAGTCGATGGTGCGCGCCGCCATTCTGACCAACGAGAAGTTCCGTGGCGTGCGCTTGGTGCTGACGCCAGGCAGTCTGAAGATCATGGCCGCCAATGCGGAACAGGAAGAAGCGCAGGAAGAAATAGAAGTCGATTACTCCGGTGACGCAATCGACGTCGGCTTTAACGTCGGCTATCTGCTCGATGTGCTCAACAACTCGTCGGCGGAAGCGATCGAATGGGGCTTCAACGACGCCAATTCGAGTTCGCTGCTGACGGTTCCGGGTAACGAGCGGTTCAAGTACGTCGTAATGCCGATGCGTATCTAGCAGGTCGGCGAATCGGAAAATAAGGTTTCACGTGAAACAAAACTGGAAAAAGCATGATTGAAGAGAATGGCCCGTCCGCCTACGATGAATCGAGTATTCAGCAACTAGAAGGCTTGGAGGCTGTCCGCAAGCGCCCCGGGATGTACATCGGCGACACGTCGGACGGCACGGGCTTGCACCACATGGTCTTTGAAGTTGTTGATAACGCCATCGACGAGGCGCTCGCCGGGCATTGCGACGACATCGTGATTACCATTCACGCCGACAATTCGATCTCGGTAGCCGACAACGGCCGCGGCATCCCGACCGGCGTCAAGTTCGACGACAAGAACGAACCCAAGCGCTCTGCAGCCGAGATCGTCATGTGCGTGCTGCACGCCGGCGGCAAGTTCAACCAGAACTCGTACAAGGTGTCGGGTGGTCTACACGGCGTCGGCGTTTCGTGCGTCAACGCGCTGTCGAAATGGCTGCGCCTTACGATTCGCCGCGACGGGAAGAAGTACCAGCTCGACTTCAATCGCGGCAATGTCGTCAATCGCTTGATCGAAGTCCAGAACGGCGTTGAGGTTTCGCCGCTGCGCATCATTGGTGATACTGAACGGCGCGGCACGGAAGTCCATTTCATGGCCGACGAGGAAATTTTCGGCCAAGTCGAATTCCACTACGAAATCCTCGCCAAGCGTCTGCGCGAACTCTCCTTCCTCAACAACGGCGTACGCATCCGCCTGCTCGACCAGCGCACCGGCAAAGAAGAGGATTTTGCGTTTGCCGGTGGCGTCAAAGGCTTCGTCGATTACATCAACCGCGCCAAGACCGTGTTGCACCCGAATGTCTTCTACTCGACTGGCGAATCGGCAATCCCGACCGGCGGCGCGATCAGCGTCGAAGTCGCCATGCAGTGGAATGACAGCTACGTCGAGCAGGTGCTGTGCTTCACCAACAACATCCCGCAGGCTGATGGCGGTACCCACCTGACCGGCTTGCGCGCGGCAATGACGCGCGTCATCAACAAGTACATCGAAGAAAACGAGATCGCCAAGAAGGCGAAAGTCGACATTTCCGGCGACGACATGCGCGAAGGTCTAGCCTGTGTGTTGTCGGTCAAGATGCCTGATCCGAAGTTCGCCTCGCAAACCAAGATGAAACTCGTGTCTTCGGAAGCGCGGCCGGCGGTCGAAGAAGTCGTCGCGGCCAAGCTGAGCGAGTTCCTCGCGGAGCGCCCGGCCGACGCCAAGGTCATCACTGGCAAGATCGTTGAGGCCGCGCGCGCGCGTGACGCCGCGCGAAAGGCGCGCGAAATGACCCGGCGCAAGGGCTTGCTCGACGGCGTCGGGCTGCCCGGCAAGCTCGCCGATTGCCAGGAAAAGGATCCGGCGCTGTGCGAACTCTACCTTGTCGAGGGCGACTCCGCCGGCGGCTCGGCCAAGCAGGGGCGCGACCGGAAGTTCCAGGCGATCCTGCCGCTCAAGGGCAAGATCCTCAACGTCGAGAAGGCGCGCTTCGACAAGATGCTCTCCTCCCAGGAGGTCGGTACCCTGATCACCGCCCTCGGCTGTGGCATCGGCCGTGAGGAGTACAACATCGACAAGCTGCGTTACCACAACATCATCATCATGACCGATGCCGACGTTGACGGTTCGCACATCCGTACCCTGTTGCTGACCTTCTTCTTCCGCCAGCTGCCGGAGCTGATCGAGCGTGGCTACATCTATATCGCTCAGCCGCCGCTGTACAAGGTGAAGAAGGGCAAGCAGGAGCAGTACATCAAGGACGACGAGGCCATGGACGAATACATGACCCAGTCGGCCCTGGAAGAGGCCAGCCTGCACGTCAACGAGAACGCACCGGGCCTGTCCGGCGAAGCACTGGAGCGACTGGTCAACGACTACCGCGCGGTGATCAAGACCCTCGGCCGCCTGTCCCGCGTCTACCCGCAGGACATCACCGAGCACATGGTCTACCTGCCGCGCGTATCGGTCGAGCAACTGGCCGACCAGGCCGCCATGCAGGCCTGGCTGCAAGCCTTCCAGGCACGCCTGAAGGGCGCCGAGAAGTCCGGCCAGACCTACAGCGCCAGCCTGCGCGAGGACCGCGAGCGCCATCTGTGGCTGCCGGAAGTCGAAGTGCTGGCCCACGGCCTGTCCAGCTACATCACCTTCAACCGCGACTTCTTCGCCAGCAACGACTACAAGGCGGTCACCGCGCTGGGCGACCAGCTCAACAGCCTGCTGGAAGACGGTGCCTATGTGCAGCGTGGCGAGCGCAAGAAGGCGGTCAGCACCTTCAAGGAAGCCTTCGAGTGGCTGAAGACCGAGAGCACCAAGCGTCATAGCATCCAGCGCTACAAGGGTCTCGGCGAGATGAACCCGGAGCAGCTGTGGGAAACCACCATGGACCCGACCGTGCGCCGCATGCTCAAGGTGACCATCGAGGACGCCATCGCCGCCGACCAGATCTTCAACACCCTGATTGGCGATGCC